>OUWB010035940.1_pt1 | contig 23768 bp, 25 predicted proteins | sample 1779821 | NCBI WGS metagenome assembly OUWB01 (sample SAMEA3914806, study PRJEB12502) | metagenome | biome: forest; material: soil | place: Canada | collected 2011-08-03 | depth 0.1 m
CCCCCGCCGATGCCGCATTTCATATACCGCGTCCAAGGCTCGATCACTTGACGCCCGCCAGGAGAATCGAGCCTGCTGTTGCCGCGAATGCTCACGTGCGGCAAACCTCGCGCCCTCGTCGGTGAGCATAAGGTGAAGCGATTTGGCCAAACTCGCGCTGTTATGGGGATCAAATAGGTAAAGGCGGGATCCGACAACCTCGGGAATAGCCGTGGCATCAGCGCCTAAGACTGGCGCGCCACAGCGCATCGCCTCCAGAAGCGGGAGACCAAACCCTTCCGAAAAGGAAGGCATGACGAGCACCTCAGTAAGGTTGTAAAGCACCGCCAAGTCTTTATCTGTGACGAATCCCGCAAAGACCAAATCATCTCGGGCCAATCCGACGCTGATAGAAAAAGTTGTGAGGTCCTCAATTTGAGCATCTGTCGCTTTTCCGGCGAAAACCAATTGGAATCGACAGCGAATACTTATAGGCAGGGAGGAAAACGCGTCAATTAATCTCCTTACGTTCTTTCGTGCTTCCAGTATGCCGGTATGTATAATAAAAGGCCGCGTAATGCCGTATTTCTTCAAGACGGTTGAACGAGTCCTCGCTGACAAGTTCAGCTGTTGGAAATCCGACGACGTATCTGTGGAAATTGCCACAACTTTCTCAGGCAACAACCCAAATTGTTCGATGGCTACACTGCGCGTATAGTCGGATATGGCAAACAGCAAATCGAACGAACACAAGGTCTTCAGTCGCGAAAAATATCGCGAGCGGTAACGAGGGTCCAATAAATGTATCTCTGACTCCTGAAACGGGATCAGATCGTAAAGTGTAGCCGCTTTAAAATAGTCCGCGCCTGACTGATCCGCAGCTAGGCCGATCGTCGTGTCATCCCCCATGCCGTCGAACGGCGCCGAATTGTGGAGCCAGTCGACTCCGAGTGATGAAACGAACCCCTCATAAAGAATAGCTGCGCAGCGTTCCCTAGCTTCGATGTCCGGCAGCAGGCCCATTATGCGATCTGGCCCGGTGAAAACCTTGCAATTGAAGTCGGAGGCGATATCCCGCGCCCAGTCCCGTGCCTCGTAAAAACCTTCAGACAACGCCGTGTTTAGGAGCACTGTAGGTTCGACTCGTTCCGATCTTATAATAGCCTCGACCAAGCCCCTCGTATAACGGCCAATTCCACGATGGCGCGACTCGCCCTGAAGTGCTTGGAGATCTAAGCAGTAGCGGATTTTATCAACCATGTAAGCAGCCCAGTGTCCAGGGTTTGTATGACGATTAAATGGGGCATTAGGGATTTCATCCGCGCGGGCCGCCAAGAGCGCACCCTATTACGATTTAAACCACATTTTCAACAACATCACATCTGACTCCCCAAATGCCCTTGAACACATTAGCGCGCGCTCCAAGTATGCTGAAGCATGACCGGCAGGTGTTGAAATTATCGCTTCACTCGTCCAGTTTGACGTCACTACCTGGCCTGGGTGTTCTGCGTCAAACGACTCGGCGACGAATATCTGATGATCGCTTCATCATTGCTGGCGCCATGGGCTGCCTACCTACTGGGCGAACAGCTGCATGTGTCGGGCGTCATTGCCACGGTTGCCACCGAACTGATCTGCGGCTGGACCCAGCACACGGTCTTTTCTGCGGCAGTACGCATGCGCGGCGGATCGTTCTGGAACGTGATGATCTTCCTGATGGAGGCCATGGTCTTCATGCTGATCGGCTTCTCGCTGCGCGGCGTCGTCGAGCACGTTGGCGGCTTCGGAGGAGTCCTTCAGGAGATGGCGATCCCGGTGACCCTGGTGCTGATGGCCTTAACCCTGGCGCGCTTCGCCTGGGTGTTCGACGCCGACGCCGTCACCTGGGTCCTGCAGCGAGCAGGTCTCAAGCGCGCCACGCCGCTCGGCGCACCCTGCGACGTGGTGCTGAGCTGGGCCGGCATGCGCGGCGTCGTCATCCTGGCCGTGGCGCTCCCCATTCCCTAGAGCTTTCCCGGCCACGACTTCATCCTGATCACTGCGTTCGCGGTCATCCTGGGCACTGTGCTGATCCAAAGCATGACGCTGGGCTGGTGATCGCCTGGGCGAAGTTGAAAGAGACCGAAACCGACAAGGCCCCGTTGACCATGAGCGCGGTCGAGGCGGCCATGGCCTTAAGTCCAATACAAGGTCGTCAGGGAGGAAGCCTATGACGACAAAGGCAATCTGGTCCATCCCCGGCTTTTGGATCGCTACAAGCGCCGGGCGACGATGATTGTCGACTATGTCGGCCAAGAGGAAGAATACCCGCCGCGGCTGAATGCCCATTTCGACGTGGTGTTAAAGGTGGCCGCTGGCCGTGCCGAATCGATCCGGTTGCACCGCGCCGGCGAAATCGACGAGGACACGCTCCACGAACTGGAGCACGATCTGGACCTTGAGGAGCTGAGCGCGATCTCGGCCACGTCCCAATACAAAGTCTCCGCCTTGCTCGGCAAACCAGGGATACACCTACTCTTCGTCCTCGGGCTGTCCTCCTTCAGTCAGCTTCAGCATGACGGTCGCGGCCATGGCGAGCAGCACCTGGTCATCGGCCCCTAGCAAACGCGCCATCTCGTCGCGCAGCCAGCGATGGCGCGCCGCAATGTCGTAGCGAAAGGCCTCGACACCCTTGTCTGTCAAGCTCAGCATTAGGGTGCGCCTGTCGGATCCTGGGCCGCGGGCGATCAACTCTTTTTCTTCGAGATCTCGTATTAGCCGCGTCAGAGACTGCGGCTGGAGGCGCTGTAGTTCGGCGAGACGCGCCGCGGGCATTGCCCCGTGCTCGTTCAAGGTTGCCATTAACGAAAGTGCCGATAGCGATACACTGTCGGCCGGACGTTGAGCGCGCAGTCTGCGCCCAAGTCGCAATACGCCAGTGACGATATGGGACACCTGCTCTTGCGACAACACCGAATCGGAGTTTGACATTTAATACGCATAGCTTAGCATGTGGGGCGAAGCAATCCCGGAGACGTCCATGCGCGCCCCCAACCTTCTCTTCGCCCCCCTGCTCATCGCCGCCGCCCTATGCGCCACCTCCGCTGGCGCCGCTGAGCGGCCCCGAGTCATCGCACCCGCAGGCACCATTTTAGGGGTTCAAGGTGATGGCTTCACGAGCTTCAAAGGCATTCCCTACGCCGCCCCGCCTGTTGGCACCTTACGTTGGCAGAAGCCAAAGCCAGCAACAAAGTGGACTGGCGATCTCGACGCTTCCGACTTCGGTCCGTCATGCATGCAGCCCACGCCACCCGCCCACGTCGTACCGGGAAGCCCCGCTCTCACACTCAGCGAAGACTGTCTTAAGCTCAATATCTGGGCGCCTGAAGGCGCAAAAAAAGCGCCCGTCATGGTATGGATCCACGGCGGCGGTAATCAAGATGGCTCACCCGCCGATTTCTTCACCGATGGCCGCAACATGGCCCGCGACGGCGTCGTCCTCGTCTCGGTCAATTATCGTCTCGGCCTGCTCGGCTTTTTCGCCCACCCAGGCCTGATCGAAGACGGCAAGGCGGTCGCCAATTTCGGCCTTTGGGACCAGCTTGCTGCGTTGGAATGGATGAAGACCAATATCGCTGCATTCGGCGGCGATCCCGACAATGTTACTCTTTTCGGCCAGTCGGCCGGCGGTGAAGATATCATTGCACTTCTCACTACACCGGCCGCCCGCGGCTTGTTCACAAAGGCGATCGTCCAATCCGGCGGCGGTGGCTGGGGCCCGGCAGCGGACATCAAGGATCTGCAGACGACGATCGCCGCCAAGTTCCCCAGCAAAACCTTGGCCGATCTGCGGGCCATGCCAGCTGCCGAGCTCGTCAAACAAAATGGGGACCTCGGTGATCCCGTTGTCGACCACGACCTTCTACCGCAAACGCCGCTGGCCACTTTCGTAGCAGGCCAGGCGGCCGATGTGCCGATTATCATCGGCACGACCAGCGAAGAAGGTTCGCTGCTTGGCAACAGTGCCCAGGACCCAACCAAATCCTGGGACCGTCTGACCCGGGCGGACCTCACGGCGCTTCGCACGGCTTATGGTGATCGAGCCCACGACGACACCGCTTTTGCCAGATTGCTTTTCCGCGATGGCTATTTCACGGGGCCAGCACGCTTCATCGCGCGCCATAGCAACGCATATCTCTACCGCTTTAGCTATGTCCTGACACCCTTGCAGAGCCGACGCACCGGCGCCTGGCACGGCTCCGACGTTCCCTACGTCTTTGAGCGCTGGCCGATCGATCCGCTGGATCCTACCGACCTTGCGGTCCAGGCCGCCGTGCACCGCGACTGGATCTCCTTCGCCCGAACCGGTCACCCCGGCTGGGAAGCCTTTAAGGCCTCAGGCCAGGAAATGCGTTTTGACGCCACCCCCTCCCCCCGCCCACTCGATCACAACGTAGAGCTCGATCTGTTGGAAAAGCGCTTATCGCCGTTTAGCCAGCCGTAAGACTCGGGTTAAACATTTCGTGTATCCTTGACTCTGCAAGCATTTGAACGTCATTACTTACGTAATACGGCGGAGGCATTATGGAACTGAAGGTCACCAAAATTGGCAACTCGCTCGGCGTCATCCTACCGCGCGACCTGCTGGGCAAGCTGCAGCTCGATAAGGGTGACAGCCTTTTTCTGGTCGAAACGCCAGAAGGCCTACGCATCACCTCCTACGATCCGGCATTCGCCGACCAGATGGAACAGGCTCGCGCTTTAATGAAAAAGCGCCGCAATGCCGTAAACGAACTGAGCAAGTCGTAGGCCATGGCGTATATCCTTCTCGGCGAAGGCGTCGTCCAGGCGATCCAGGGCGAGATCGTCACCCGCTATGGGGGGCGCACCGGTACGCAAGAACTTAGCCTGCTGAAAATGCTCTATGCTCGCGCCGAAGTGCTGAGTGAAAGCTCGTCGACGGACCTAGCGAGCCTTGCGGCCATCTATGGTTATGGCTTGGCGCACGATGCTCCATTTTATGAAGCCAACACCCCCACCGCCCTGATTGCCGTCGAGCTATTCCTATCGCTGAACGGCTACAGGCTCATCGCCGACGACACCACCTGCTTCCTCGGCTTCAATGTTGTCGCCAACGGAGAGCTCTCAGCCGAAGCTTTCGCGTCCTGGATTCGCACCCATATTGCTCCGCTGACCGCATAAGGGCGTCAGGCCGCAATCAACCTGCGGCCAGCGAGCATGGTCACGACCGCAAGGACGAGACCGCCCAAAAGGTGCATACCAAAGTCAACCACACTTAACTCCGGTGGATGGCAAAAGGCGAGCAGTCCGAAAGCAAGGAAACCTACCGCCGCACCGGCAGCGCCCAGCGTGCGCATGGGCTGCAAAGAACGGGTCCGCCACAGGGCAAACAGAGCCGCAGCCACCATCGGCGCGCCGGCGAGTGCAACAAAGCGAAAGCAATAGCGCCCTTCGCCCAGGTGCCCCATCGGATCAGCTGTGGCCAGGATGCTGCCGATATTGCTCAGTAGCCACAGCCCAATAAGGGCGGCGATCCAAACCATGCCCCGCGTCTTTCGCCCCGGGATGCTCAGCGTAAAGGCCGAGGCCAGCGCCAGGAAACCGATAAATAGCGACAACCCGGCATTGGCCAGGAACAGGTAGGCGCCAGGCGCGGACCAGTCCGTGGTCGCCGTTGGCATCAGGCGTGTCGCGGCAAAGCCCAGCGCCAGGGTGAGCGTGGCCCATACGCCGGCGCGCAGTGCGACAGGCAAGGGACGCGACACGGCCGGCGCCTCGTTGGCCAGTCGTTCAATGAGGGTTTCGTGATCAGCCATGGTCATGATCTTCAATCTGCGAACTCTTATGTTTTCGAAGCGTCTCAAAGGCGCGATGCAGCAGGGCTTTGATCGCAGAGACGGAGGTGCGGTTGAGGCTAGCTGCTTCATCGAGGCTCATCTCGCGCAGCTTAACCGCCTCAACCACGGCGCGTTGCCTGGCCGGAAGGAAGGCGAGCAACCGGCTGACCTCTTGGTCAATGCCCAGCTTATCGGCCGCCCGGGTCGAGGCAGCATCGACCGCCTGAGCCATGGCATCCTCGTCAAACACCTCTCGCCATTGCGCGCGGCCGCGCTTACGTAGAGCATCGATCGACCGCGCCGCCACGATGGCATTGATCCACGGCATCATTGGAAGTCTCGGATCGTAGGTATGGCGTAGGCGATGGACCGTCACCAAGGTATCCTGGATGACGTCGTCGACCAGGGCTTCGTCGTAGATCCGGCGCCGCACACGCCCGCGCAATGTCGGCAACAAGGCCCGCAGCACTCGAGCATAGGCCTCCGTATCACCGGCCTGGGCACGGCGCATCAAGGCCGGCCATTCGTCGGCGCTGGCCAGCGCCTCTTCGTCGTGTTTGGCGTCACGGATTGCGATCAGGAGGTCACCCCCTTGTGCGCCGCCTTCGTCAACGCATCGACTACGATTTCCGTGGTCAAGACCTGAGGCAAGACAACAGGCGGGCGGCCGTCGGCCGGATAGACAACGTAAAGCGGCAGGCCGCTAGCGCCGAAGCCAGCCATGGCCTCGTTAATCTGGGCATTATAGTTGGTAGAATCCGCTACCATGAAGGTCGTTCCGGTCGTTCGCAGCGCCGTCTTCACGGCATCAGTCGACAGCGCCACCTTTTCATTCACCTGACAGGTTATGCACCAAGATGCGCTGAAATCCAGCAAGATCGGCTGGCCGGCAGCGCGCAGATCGGCGACCTTTTTCGGCGACCAGACGATCGGACCGGTCGCCACCGCAACCGTCTCCGGTTGAGCCCTCGCAGCAGTCGACGTCAGTGAGTATGAGGTGCCAATCACCGTAGCGATGCCCACTGCGATGACCCCGACCGCCGCAAGCGGTATAAATGCACCCCGCCCCGCCAATTGCCGACGCTGCGCTATGCCATAGAGCCAGGCAGCGAAGCTTAACACGACCGCGCAGATCAGGATCAGCCCCAGTCCCGTTGAACCGGATTGTTGTTCCAGCACCCAGACCAGCCAGGCGGCCGCACCGAACATCGGGAAAGCCAGGACCTTCTTAACTACGGCCATCCAGGCGCCCGGCCGAGGCAACTTGCGCGCCAAGGCCGGAAACAATGAGACCAAGGTGAACGGCGCGGCAAAGCCGATCGCCAGGGCAGTAAAAATAAGCAAGCTCGGCAAAGGCGGCTGGACCAGAGCGTAGCCCAAAGCGCCAGCCATCAGCGGCGCTGTGCACGGCGTCGCCACGACGATGGCCAACGCGCCCGTAGCGGCCGCTCCCCAAAAGCCGTCTTTCGGCATGATGCCGCCAGTGGCGTTTTGCAAGGATCCACCGACCTCGAAAAGGCCGACTAGGTTCAGCGCCGACGCCAGCATAATAAGCGCCAGTGCAGCGACGACCAGCGGCGATTGCAACTGAAATCCCCAACCAACCGCCGCACCGCCCGCACGCACGGCGATCAGCAAGCCGGCCAGAGCAAGCATCGTCGCCATGACCCCGGCAAAGAAGCCCAGTCCCTCGCGACGTAGGCGGGCCGTATCCCCGTTGTGGTGAACCAGGCCAAGCGCTTTGAGCGAAATGACCGGAAACACGCACGGCATAACGTTGAGGATCAAGCCCCCCAGAAAGGCCGATAAAAGCGCGACAAGCATGTACTTAATCCAAAAAGTCCACGCACCTCCAAACCTCCCCGAACTTCGTTTCGGTTTATAAAGTGCGCTAAGGTAAGAAGGGCGTTCTCCGGTCCGATGACATCGGACCGGAGAAGGCTTTTAGTGCGAAGCCACCCAAGCCTTGGTCGCGGCCAAGGTCTGTTCGATATGGGCGTGCGGGTCCTTATCGGTATAGCTCAACAGGATTTTGCCGTCTGGCGCGATCACGTACGAGGTGCGGTCCGAGAGGAGGGGGTTGCCTTGCATCTGGGATTCGTATTGGGCAGCGATCTTGGCGCCCGGGTCCGCGGCGACGCGGAACTTGTTGCGGCACTCCACCTTGGAGAACTCCGCCACGCGATCGACATTGCCCGCGGTCACACCGATGATGGTCGCATGCAGCTTAGCGAATTCGTCAGAAGCTTCCGCGAACTCGTGGGCCTCCTGCGTACAGCCCGAAGTAAAAGCAGCCGGGAAGAAGTAGAGAACGACAGGGCCGTTCTTAAGGGCTTCCTTCAAGTTGAAGGTCGAGGTGTCGCCGGCCAGGGCGGCCTGGGTCTTGAAGTCGGGCGCCTGGGCACCGACCGGCAAGGCGGCCAGCGCCGGAGCGGACGCGCCCAGCAACAGTGCAGCCGTGGTCAAGCCTGCTACGCGTGCGCCACCGATGGACTTTGCAAGATTGAGAATCGCCTTCATTTCAGCCTCCAGCTTGAATGGGCCGGGGCCAAAGGCACCGGCTGTCAGACAAGAATACGCCATCGCCGGAGGAAAAGTTGTGGCGCTATAAATTATTTTCGCTGGGCCACAGCGGCTAAGCGGCCAGCTCGTGATCAAGCCCAGTCAAAGTGCGCAGCATCCGCCCGCGTAACGGCAAGTTCAGCAGTGCCGGCAAGATGAGATCGCGCACGCCCCGCACCCACGGCTGCTCACCGATGACCATGGTCGTCAGCGCCTCGATGCGCTTAACGACATCGTGGTCGACGTGGCGGCGCAGGGTTCCATATTGCTCTAGGCGCCTGCGAGACGCGAGTTCTGCAAATACCCAGGCATCCTCAATGCCAAGGTTCATTCCGCGCGCCCCTATGGGTGAATGGATGTGGGCAGCATCGCCCGCCAAGTAAGCGTGGCCACGGCACATGACATCGGCAATGCGGTGGGAAATATGAAAGCGCGATGACCACAATGCGGGACCCGCAGGGCGCGCGTCCGTCAGGTTGGCGAGCAGGTCGGGCCGGTTGCCGATCACCCGCCATATATAGGGCGGCTTTTCCACCCGGGCGTCAGTGACCGTGCGAAGTAAGAACAAAAACCCACCACCGTCGAACAGCCGAATATGGGCTGCGTTTGGGTCGATACTGCCCTCTAAAGGCACGTCCATCAGTGACCACGGCTCAGACAGAGTATGGCCGGTGAACCCGATATGCAGGCTTTCGCGGACCTGACTATGTGCCCCATCACAGCCCAACACCCATTCAGGGCGGACGATCTCAGTCGTGCCCCTTCCCTTGCCGCCTCCCACCGCCAAAACAACATCCATGACGTCGTGTTCGGCACAGGTGACAAGCTCGACGCCGTGTTCGGCCTCGATACCCTGCTCAGCCAAGGCTTCGGCTAGCAAGGCTTCGGACGTTGCCTGAGAAAGGGCGAGCATGAAGGGATATGTCCCGCCCACCTCATCCAACGATATGCGTGCCAAGACCTGATCGTTGCGTGACAAGCGCGCCTGCGTGATCTTCAGCCCGCGGGCCAGCATTTTTGTCGTGACCCCAGTCGGCTCGAGAAGACGCAGCGTCCGCGGATTGACAGCCAATGCGCGCGACGCATTGGTCCGAGTAGCCTCCTGCTCGATGAGACGCGCGTGAATATTGTGACGAGCTAGAAAAAGGGCTGCGGCAAGCCCGACCGGTCCGGCACCGACGATAAGGGGTCTATGCATAGCGATCTCCTGCCCCGGACTTCGAATCCTTTTTGCGGTCTATCGCTATCAAAAATCACCGCTTTTTGTCGTCTCGACAAACGCGCCAACCGAGCATAGTCTCCCCGCGCCGGCTTCAAACCGACTATTTATCACGACGATTCAGGGGGTTAATTATGGCCATCACACGCCAGGTCATCACGTCGCTGCAGCGCGACGGCACCGACATGCTCGGCACCAAGAGCCTGGCGGTCAAGATCGCCGACGAAAGCATCGTCTCAGGGTCGTTGTTGACCGTTGAAAGTAATCACTTTTGCGTGCTGAAATCGCGTGGTGCTGTGCTCGACGTCTACGAGACCGGCCAATATGCGGTCACAACGCCCGACAAGCCGATCCTGGGCAGTATCGCCCAAGGTTTCTTCGGTGGCGCCTCGCCATGGGTTTACGAAGTTATCTATATTAATCGTTCAAAGCTTCTGATCCGCAATTCCGGCATCGCCACCTCGTCGGAAATGGCGGAGATGGCCTACCAGGTCGACTACTATATCCACGTCGACACCAAGGAAGCAGCGCTCGACTTGATTACACATTTGCCCTTCAATGGCTCCGTTATCGATACGGCCGAGGTCGCCGAATATGCAGGCCCCGCCATCGAGCAGTCGATCAATCAGATCGTCCAGGTCACCAAGATGGAGGAGATCAACGCCCACATCCAAGAGATCCGCGAACTGGTGAAGAGCCACCTCGGCGACTTCCTGCGCACCTACGGCATCACCCTCAACGACCTGAAAGTGCTAATCCTGCCGAAGGACGAGCGCATGCGCGAGCTGATCTCGCTGCAGGCACTCGGCCTCTCGCCGCTCGAAGCCATCCGCTATTATCTGGCCCTGCGCATGGCCGACCGCGGCCTGGTCTCTGCCCCCAATGCAGCCGCCGGCGTGCCTTACAATATCGGGCTGCAGCCCCAGGGGCTCTATCCCTTAAGCGGCGACACAACGGCGACGGGCAAACATGACTGACGCCGGCCCGCCATTGGGTGGATTTTACGATCAGGGCGACCTGCAAAAGGTCGCCATCACCCTGTTCAACGGTTGGGGCTACAACTTCTACCGGCTCGAAAATCAGTTGCGCGCCGACGACCAGTTGATCAGGCGAAAGGCCGCGGAGCTGTTGGGCCACGCCAATGCCAAGCTCGCCCTGGTCGAAAGCGACTACCGCCGCGACCACTTGCCAACACCAACGCGCGATAAGCCCTATCCGGACCCTCAAGCCGTGGCGGCGTCCCAGGCGATTGAGCGACTAATCCGTCAAGTCGACGGCTTAAAGGGGCGCATCACCGCCATGCCGGTGCCGGAAAACGACCGCATGACCCAGCGCTACCGCCAGGAGGCCCAGACCCTGCATGCACTTGCCGCACACGACGAGCAGTTGATTGGCCAGGCCGAGACGTTTCGATTGGCGATTGATGGCCGTGACGGGGCGTGGATTGCCGCCAATACCTTGGCTCTGCAGGACGGGCTGAAAGCGATCGACGAGACGTTACGGCAACGGGCCTTGCTACTCAGCCAGCGGTTTTGACAGCACTCCGTTGCATGTGTGCCGCGAAGCGGCAGAAAAGTTAAGTATCCACAGATGGCGCAGATAAGCGCAGATTTTAGGACGAGCCCGTAGAGCTCGAGCTTACTTTATAGAAGCTGGATAGAAGCTGGGCGCTTCGCGCAGTCGAGCACAGAACCATCTGCGTTCATCCGCGCCATCTGTGGATAAACTCTTACTTTCCGCCGGCGTCGAGGGTCTGTGCGTCGAGATGCACAGTGATCGGGGCGCCAAGATCAGTCGCCGAAGTGCCGGTCATCAGCTTGTAATCGCCAGCGGCGATCTTCCAGCCGTGCGCCGCGCTGTCCCAGGTCGCCAGCAGGCGCGGATCGACGGTCAGCGTCACGTCCTTGCTTTCGCCGGCGGCCAAGGTCGTCTTGTCAAAGGCGCCCAGGCGCTTGGGGGCTTCCCAACCGGCCCCGGCAGGGGCGGCCACGTAAACTTGAGTGACCGCACGGCCTGCGACGGCGCCGGTGTTCTTCACGGTGACCTTGACGCTTAAGCCCTTGCCGCCTGGCTGTGCGGCCAGGCCCGACCAACCAAAGCCTGTGTAGCTCAGGCCGTAGCCGAACGGGAACAAGGGCTTGAGGCCCTTCTTGTCGTACCACTTGTACCCGACAGTGGCACCCTCGATATCGTAATCGGTGTGCGGATGGCCGGTCTTGGCTGTATCACCATCGACGGTCGCGCGCGGCAACTGGTCAACGCTGGCCGGGAAGGTCGCCGGCAGATGGCCCGACGGATCGACCTCGCCAGTCAGCACGCGGGCAATGGCCTCACCACCTGAAGTGCCTGGGTACCAAGCTTCGACCACAGCGCCGACATGGTCGAGCCACGGCATCAGCACCGGCCCACCAGTCTCCAATACCACGATAGTCTTGCGATTGGCCTTGGCGACGGCGCCGATCAAGGCGTCCTGGTGGTTGGGCAAGCTGAGATCAGGGGCGTCGACGCTTTCGCCAGTCCATTGCGTGGCGAAGACGATGACCACGTCAGCGTGGGCGGCCGCCTTGGCCGCCGCAGCGGGATCCTTGCCGTCGAGATAGGTAAACGTCGCCTGGCTCCGCTTTTTCAGGCCGGCCACGGGCGACGACGGATCATAGACCATCGGCCCAGGGAAGCCGTCGGGACCGTCGTTGGCAATCGGCAAGCCATTGGCCGGACCGCCATGCGGATAGACCTGGGACGAGCCGCCGCCCGACAGCACACCGGCATCGGCATGGCTGCCGATGACCACGATCGAGCGCGCCGACTTGGCCAAAGGCAGCAAACGTTCGCGATTCTTCAACAGGACGATCGCCCCCTCCTCGTCGGCCTGCGTCGCCGCGGCATGGGCCGCGTAATCGATCTTGTCCGACTGGTCGCCGTTCAACGGATGGTCAAACACGCCCACGGCAAACATCGAGCGCAAGATACGATGCGCCATATCGTCAAGACGTTCGGGCTTAACCCAGCCGTCAGCGACCGCCTCGCCCAAAGCGTCCTTGAAATAGGGCGAAACGTCGAAGGGATAGCCAGATTCCTGGTCGAGGCCAGCATTGGCCGCCGGGATGGTCGAATGGGTAGCGCCCCAGTCCGACATGACATAACCCTTGAAGTTCCAGTCAGTCTTCAGAACCTGGTTGAGCAGCCAGTCGTTTTCGCAGGCATATTGGCCGTTGACGCGATTGTAAGAACACATGACCGAACCAGGCTGGCCGACCTCATTGGCGATCTGGAAAGCCAAGAGGTCCGACTGCCGCGCCGCCTGGTCACCAATCTTAACATCAACCAGGAAGCGGTCCGTTTCCTGGTCGTTGAAGGCATAGTGCTTCAACGTCGAGATGACGTGGTTTGACTGAATCCCGCGAATTTCTTGACCGTCGATGGTGCCCGCCAGCAGCGGATCCTCGCCGCCATATTCGAAATTGCGACCGTTGCGCGGCTCCCGCAGCAGATCGACCCCGCCGGCCAGTTGCACATTGAAGCCCGACATTCGCGCTTCGTTACCAATCATCGCGCCGCCGGCAAAAGCCAGATCACGATCCCAGGTCGCTGCCGTAGCAATGCCCGAAGGCAGAGATGTGCGCAGGCGCGGTGTAGGCGACCGCTGGGTGGCGACCCCGACCCCAGCATCGGTCTGCGACTGGGCCGGAATGCCGAGACGCGCAATGCCGTCAATATAGCCAGCCGCGTCCGCCATGCCGCCTTCCGGTCGCGTGAAATGCATCCACGGCGCCGTGGTGGAGAAATAGCCAAAAACCAGCTGCTGCTTTTCCTTCGCGGTCATCGCCTTGACGAGGAGATCGGCACGCGCATCGGGATCAAGTGTGGCATTCATCCATGGTGTAGCCGCCGGGGCCGCCGGCGCTGCGTCCTGCGCGATGGAAGCAACAGGCATGCTCAACGCCACAAGAGCGGCAGACAGGATCAGGCGGGTCTTCAGCGACATGGTCGGTCCTTAAGCGTATATTGGCGCGCGACGAAGGACGCGCAGATTTCAACGAGGAAACGACTGAAAAGCCCGCTGTTATGCGTGCGCCTCTCGTTGATGCGTTTCCCTTGCCGGACCTGGACCCGGCTTTTGTCCCACCTTGCATGTCTGATATGGACAAAAAACACGCCATTTTCGGACAATTGGTAAGGTACTGATTTTATTTATAGTCAAAAAAGGCGACTCGTCACCCCTATTGATTTTGTACCACAATTTCGACATGGTAGCGCTAAATTTTCTGACAGTTGGGCCGCCAGCCGTCAAGCCCCATGTCATCGATGTCATACACCACATGTACCCACCACCGACTTAACAGACCATGCCGACGATTTACGATGTAGCCGAGCTGGCGGGCGTTTCCGCTAAGACCGTGTCGCGGGTGCTCAACGAGGACCGTGCCGTCAAGGCCGATACACGAGGTCGCGTATTGGACGCGATGACCAGCCTGAGCTACCGCCCCAATACCCAGGCGCGCTCCCTGCGCCTCGGCGACGGCAAGACTTCCGTCGGCCTGTTGCTGGAAGACCCAGCCAGTGGCTATCAAAGCCGTATCCACCATGCCATGCTGACGGCGTGCATGGAGACCGGCAACTATATCGCGGTGGAGATGTTCGAGCGGGGGCCGCAGGCCTTTCCGGCGCGCCTGGAAGCCTTTATCGATAATGCCAAGCTCAAAGCCATGCTGCTTTTGCCGCCCTTGTGCGACCACGGTCCGATGAAGGCGGTGTTGAAGGCACGTAATATCCACTGCGTCCTGATCTCACCCATTACGTCTGACAACCACTATCCGTCTGTGGCCATGGACGACCGCAAGGCGGCACGCGACGTGGTCGACTACCTGCTAGGGCTTGGCCACCGGCGAATTGCCCATATCTCCGGCAATTCCGATCATGCCGCGGCCCTGTTGCGCCGGCAGGGCTACTACGAGGCCTTCGAGGCCCAGGGCCTGCCGCGGCCGCCAAAAGACTATGTCGCAGAAGGCCAGTTCACCTTCAAAAGTGGCATCGAGGCGGCCGAGCGGCTGCTATCCCTGCCCGAACGGCCTACGGCGATCTTTGCCTGCAACGACGAAATGGCCGCGGCAACCTCCTCGGTCGCACATAAGATGGGACTGCGCATTCCTGCGGATCTCTCCGTGGTCGGCTTTGACGACGCACCGATCGCCGCTGCTGTATGGCCAGCACTGACGACGGTGCGCCAGCCTTATCTTGAAATGGCGCGACGCTCACTAAGCCTGCTTAACGGCGCCCACGGCCCTGTACAACCGTCCGAAAGCCAGTTGCGCCACCTGATCCCTCATGAAATCGTCGAACGAGAATCGACAGCGCCTATAAATGCGTAAATACGCTCGCAGGCGGCTTGGAATTGCAATTTAGGCTGACCTGCGCTTATAAACCGGAGCACGTTCAACGACCCGGCCATGGATGATCTTGAGTTAGACCGCACCGTAGCTCCAACTCGCTCCAGCGGGCGAGGCCAGAGCCTATTCGTGATCGCAATAGCAATTGCCATTGCCCTCCATGTGCTAGTGTTCGGCGCTTTAGCGCTGTCGTCGTACAATCATAAGGCGCCTCTCCCCGCACCTGTCGCGGCAACCGCCGTAGCGCAACCCGCCGCCACAAGCGCGCCGCCGGCGCCAGATCCGGCGCCACCCTCATCGGCATCCAGTTTACCCTTGGCCGAGCCCCAGCCCATCGCAGCCCCTCCCCCAACGGTCGAGCCGGCCCATATGGTCAAACCGGTGCTTCATGTCCCACGCCACGTGACAGAGGTTTCGAAAGCCAAGCCAGCGGCAACCCATAAAAGAGCGACCACCGCAACCAAGCCGGCAAAACCCAAAGCACTGAAGATGAAGACCAAGCCTGCCCCTAAACGCCCGGTCGATAAGCCGAAGCCGAAATCAACGCTCGATCTGAATGCTTTGAGCAAGATGAACTCGATCGGAAAGTAAGGTCGACGCCTCAAGACCCTCCGCGGTGCTGGTCCATCTTGCCCCCGCTTTGAAGTCGAACCCTTAGAGGGCGGAAATGGCCGCAGCGTCGGCCTCATGGGCCCGACCAACTCAACCGTATGTACTGAATATGTCGACCGGGCGCTCTTGGCTTTCATCGAACACACCGACCGTCAACTTCCCCGTCCGATACGCACCGGTGTCGAGATTGGTCCTGGCATCAGTGACCTCTACGTCCCGATAATCCTTGTCATCGTGAAGTGGCGTGTGGCCGTGAACCACATATGCCCCCATCATTGCGCGTGTAGCAAAGAAGAAGTCGTGCATCCGAGACCAGGTCAGGACGGCCTCGGGCTGGCCCTCAACCTCTTCTCCCGGATAGATGCCTGCGTGAACGTAGACACGACGTTCATCCCTATACCACAGGGGAAGTGTCTCCATCCAAGCCGCGTGTCGCTCCATGGTCCGGATGTCAATTTGCCCTCTTGTATCGGAGTAACTTTCGAGCGTCTGTTGACCGCCATTGGCTGAGAACATTTCGTCCGGCTGCATGGATGAGGTGACGAAATCGATAAACATGCGTTCGTGGTTTCCGAGGAGACAGACCACGTTTTCCTTTCGATCGAGCTTGATGAGACGTTCGACCACCTGCCTCGACTGGGGACCGCGATCGACATAGTCCCCCAGGAAAATAAGTTGCCTGAACCCGCCCCTGCTTTCAATTTCAGCAAGAGCTTGCTCGAGTAGATCGAAGCGGCCATGGATGTCGGTTAGGGCGTAAATCAGATCAGTCATTGGCGTACGATAAAAGTAGGCATGTGCTAAGCTGCACCAAACATATTTGGCCCACTCAAAGCAAAAATCCAATATTCCCCAATGTTTTCTCGGCGATCTGTAGACTGTCATCCGCATAATCGCCTCCGTAAAGCAGCAGCGTCAGGACACTCGTGGTCCCCCGCCTCGCCTGCGCAAGAAAGCCACCCAGATAATCAATCTCGGCGAATTTTGACCGCAAGCACGACCGCATAAACGCCCAAGACGGCACTAACGTCAGCAACCCAATCCCAAAAGTCGCAGTCGCGATGCACAAATGGGATACCTTGAATGAGCTCGATTGCCGCACCCAATGCAGCCATCGCCGCCGCAATCCGCCACAGCGGTTGCTTTGGGAACGTCGCCAGCGCAAGGCCCGTCAGAACGAAGAAGGCGCTGAAATGGTCCGCCTTATCCCACGGGAAAAGACCTGGGCCAGGGGACGGCGGTTTGAACGCTTCATACAGCGTGAAAATTAGGATGACCGCGAATATGCCCCCCATAAACCGCTTTATAATAGCAATCGCTCGATCCACCATATCCCGCGCTCTCTCCAAACACCGAACCGAAACAAGTATTTTACTCCTTGCTGCAGCGCAATAGAGACGGGAAATTGCCCCCTCTTGACTCACGGCCCGCCCCTGGAACAAAATAGGAACACACCCGAGACCTAAATACCGTTGCGACAATCTGCGAGGGGAGCGCGATGACGATCGATTGGCCGACAGTTGTCACCACCGTGCTCGGCTCGGGCGTCGTGGCCGCAACGGTGACACAAGGTCTCACTATCTTACGAGAGCTATCCAGGCGTAAGCTTGAGGGACGCATAGTCGCCCTTACCGCGGCCCTGACCCTGGAGAGGTTCGGCAGCGGATGTGCCGAACGTGTGGCCGACACGGTCAACCACCGCTACAGCGACGGCGCCCTGGGAAAGGTCCACTGGCGCATGCCCGAAATGCAACCGCTCAAAACAGAGACCGACCTCAACCTGTTGCCGCTTCAAGTCGCGTCCATGCTTCTGGAGTTTCAAGCCTCCATTGACCAGGCGAATGTTGACCTACAGGACGAACTTGCCAACGATCACTTCGAGCTTGCGATGCCGATATTCCTTCGTCTGGGCGAGGCTGCCTTTGAATTGGGCCGCATCGTCCGTGGCAAGATGGGGCTGCCATCCGTCAAGTCGCGCGACTTCGATATCCATCTGGAATATCTATGCGAGGAGCGAGAGGCGTTCGAACAGGCCCGCCAACGGTTTGGCAATCACGTGCTCTTCACACCAGTTCTCGTGAGCTAATTTTGACCGTCACCAAAATGTTGCAGGTCCAATCGAATTTCCCGAATTATGCGCCGGGTCTCGACGGCCAAAGGAGCTATGCCTGTAGCGCCCGCTTCGGGCCGGATGGGCTGAGGCCGCCATGCAGGTAGCACCGCTTGTGTCCGCGAATCGGGGGACATTGGCTGGGCGCGTCACGCCGATTGCAGGTGCCACAACGTAGCGCAGCGTTGAGCCGAAGCCTGCCGCTGAAAGATAGATCAATCTAGCGGCTGAAAATCAGAAAGTATCTCCAACGCCAGGTATTGGGACAGGATGTTTCGTAGCCCAGTCGGCATCAGCGAAAACCAACGTGCTTACACCATTGTCACCAATGCTAGTATTGAGATCTAGGTCGCCCTGCCTGAATTCCCACTCATAAGATACGCTGCCATTTGCGGTAGCATTTTCAGCAGAATGGCTAGGATTTCCATATGTCTTTTCGAGGAATGCGATTAATGCGGCATTATCGTGCCCGTCAAAAGTTCCTACAAATCCTCTAACCTTTCCGTAGTCATCAATATTAAAGCTACCTGAGAAATCCACGCTGCCAATTTTCGAAATATTCCTGTCAAAGTCCTTTGTCGCCGTCTCGCCGATTGCATGACCCTGGAAGGTGAATGTTGGCAGTCGCTGATCAGTCGATCCCTGCGCCTGCGAACAGGCACTAAGAAGCGTCGCCGTGAATGCAACGGGAACGAAAACATAACGCATTATAATCCCCCCTAGATTGAGTATGAGCCGTCTCTAGAGGAGTTTGGGTGGAATAGGCAATGAAAAACCCCGGTTATCAACCGGGGTTTTCACTGTAAACGCGACTACCGTTCAAAGTGTGAGCGGGCGATGCTTTTGGAAATCTTCTTCCATAGGCGCTTGTTTTCGGTGTCATGTCCGACGCGATAGCCCAAAGCTCTGGCCATTGAGAAGACATATTGGGAAGATGTCGCAAAGGCGGCGACGGCTGGCCCTGACGGCGGCCAACGGGATTTTCGCCTTCGCCACTATGGGCCGCCCCCTCGACCTGCGAACGCCCTCATTAACTCACAGATCCGTCGCGGCAGTATTTTCAAAAACATGGTCGAGAACCTGAGGAAACCTCAGGTTTAAACAGGCGATCCGGTTGATACGATCAGGAGGCGGGCGAGCGTCGAACACGCTTCTTCGTTTGTGGCGCCTCCCGCACCGGCTTTGGCGCACTATTTCGCTCGTTTTTTCGGGCGAGCAAGCCGTTCATATGAACCAGCGACGCCAGCTGGACATAAATCCACTCGAGATAGCCAAGATCTCGCAACTCGGCGAGCTGATCGCCCGTTAGCCCCTGCAATTTTTGTCGGCTTATGGAGTACAATCCATCGAGTTTGATCTTGCTCCGGTCAGCAAACTCGAGATCAATACTCACCTTCTCGATTAAGCCGAGTTGATCGAGCTTAGCCGTATATTCAAAGCCGATACGCGCGCCCTGAACCATCTCGTTCAGCGCAGCGGTTACCCTCTTCATATAATCGGAGGGCTCGCCGTCGCTAAGGAACAGCGTTTCGCCCCCTTTGCGAACCAACCGCGGACTATCCAAATCGATGGTCACCACCAGATGGCCATCCTCGGGTCTCGAGAAGACGGCAAACGGTTGGCGTTGGATATTCAGCGGTATGTAAAGCGCATCCCACTTATTGTCGGTAAGGAACAGGTTCTCGGTATTGCCGAAACCCATCACAACGCCACATTCAAAGGCGTCGCCTGTGGGCGTACGGCGCAAGAAGATAGGATAGTGACCAGCCAGACGGGCGAATTCGCGAGGGACGACCCCAACCATCCCAATATTGTCGCCATAGGCCTCCGAGGGTCGACTATCGACCCTCAGATCGCGATGTGCATCTTTGTCGAGCGGTACATTGGTCGTCATAAATTAGCTCATCCGCCTGTTTTTGAAGGAAGAACTATAGGCGAAGGCGCAATCGCCGCCAACCCATTGCCGGCGGCGTTGAAGAAGATGTTGCACGCACGGCCGCGCCGAGCAGGACCGCCGTCGGGCTCGTTGGCCAAGGTGGTACTCGATCTTCACTCGACGCCATGTGCATATCCTTTTTTGTCGAAGACCCTAAACTCCGCGTTTTGGCACCCAATTCAATCTTATTTATCGTTCTCGATAAAAACCGCATCTGCTGAGGCCGCAGCCCCATATGTCAGTGACGAAGCCAATCAGCCGCTTGAGAATTGTATCGAATCTCCCACTTTTCGACTCAGATGAAACTTTGCTGCAGCGCTTTCAAAGTCGGGAATGGGTATGCCGGATCAAGTTTTCTACATAGATTTCAGCGCCGATAACTCGGTGCGGATGGCGCTTGCAGTACAGCGGCAAAGGCCGCCCTCTCCTTCAGTTTGCATTTGCATGAATTTCGAGGAACTGGACAAGGAAATCGAAGCCTTTCTCCAACTGCACGGCAACCCAAGCCTGATGGGGGCGGCGTTTTCCATATGTGGCTGGGAGCGGGACGGGGCATTCGAAATGCCCAATCACTCTTATCGCATCGAAAGGGATTGGATTCGAGAACGCCTAAAGGTCAGCCGCGTCCACCTCGTCAACGATATTGTCGCAGCAGCGCTCGCCATCGACCAACTCGAGAGCTCCGAATTAGTCGTAGTCAGCCCGGGGGAGGAAGATCCAAGTCAACCCAAAGCGCTCGTTGCCCTTGGCCGAAGCCTGGGCACAACGACCCTCACGACCGACGAGTTTGGGGCGGCGATTGCGATCCCTTGTGCCGGGGGCCACTGTGATTTGCCAGCAATCACTGAACGCGAGTTTGCGGTTGTAAGATACCTCTCTCATAAGTACGGCCACGTTTCGCGGGTGCGAGCGGTATCGACCCCCGGCCTCTGTGACGTCTTCAGGGCCCTGCACGAGGTCGATCGCAAGGTTATCCCAGAGGTATCAGGCCCGCAGATCGCCGCTCTTGCAAGAGCTGGCGATCCCTTGGCAAACGAAGCGATATCCCTCGTTCAAGGGTGGCTAGCCGCAACTGCCGCTGACACCATGTTGTCGACCGGAGCCCGCGGCGGCATCTTTCTGGCCGGCTCCTTCTTCAATCTTCTTGGGAACTTGTTCGACTCAAAAGCCTTCGTTCAACGCTTCACAGATAAGGGTCGCCTATCGGAAATGTTGCGGGCTACGCCAGTCTACGTTGTCGCGGCAGAGGAGCCCGAAATGATTGGCCTCAGCACTTTGTTCATGGACTAACCATCCCTTTGAGATACACCAAGCAGAGATGTCCTGACGTTGAAGCTAAGCTCTGAAATGAGCCCGTTTAGAAGCCCGACAAGGTGAGCACAGTACCAATTGGCTTCTCAGAGCGCGGGATACCGATCTTCAGGGAACGCCATCGCCTTATAAACCGTACGAGATGCGGGCTCTTTGCGGTCCACCCAACGAAAAAATCGCTTTCCGGAACAAAAGTGGTCCTACGCGCATTGCAATAACATCGTTTTCGGATAACGCCTTACTCTTCACATGGTTTTGCATGTTCAAACGGCGCTATGGGCAGAGGATACCAGGCCATGGGGACCCGACCGCGGCTTAATTTTATCGTCGACAACCCCAGTCGGTTGTTGATCGTCAGGCCCATAGGCTCATTGACGGCAATCGAGTTTGTTGAGCAGCTTTACGAGTCCTACGCCGGCTTATCCGAGCCCTGGATTTATCGGCGGGTCACCGACCTGCGCCGTTGGGACTGCGAATTTGACCCAATTTCTCAAGCCGAGATGGTACATCGCTGGTCGGGCCTAACCCAAGGAATAACGTACCAAACCTTGGTCGCTACTGTAGCTCAGGATGCGGGCGACCGACTACGGATCGCGGGCCCGTCACCGCACCTTCCGCACGAGACCGCTTGCGTTTTCACCGATTATCATGAGGCCGTTGGCTGGCTTCTAGCTAGCGATCCCGCAGCCTACTTGGCTGGCCTGGGCGAGGTGCCGTTCCGCCAGCGGCAAGCACCATTTCTTGAGTTGGAATAGGTAACAGGCAACCCACGCTCGAGGCATTTTTCTTGCAGATTCTCGATCTTTAAGCCACCTTAACATTCGCGCCCGCAAGCCCCTCAGACCACTCAGTGGAGATGTTCTTGCTTAAATCCGAATTGATCGAACGGCTTGCCGCGGAATACCCTCACATTTCCCCTCGGGACGTCGATCGCGCTGTGGACATAATATTCGAGTCGATAATCGCCACCCTCGAAAAAGGTGGTCGGGTGGAGCTTCGAGGTTTCGGTGCCTTCACCGTAAGATCTCGAAAGGCGTCGCATGCGCGAAATCCAAAAACAGGCGAGATCGTGGGCGTGAAGCACCGGCGAATTCCCCATTACAAAATGGGGAGGCCTCTGCACGCGCGATTAAACGGGGGCAACCCCATAAAAACGGAAAACGACTGAGCAAGCCACAGCCTCGGAATGCCCTTCAACCATGACTTGAAAGCAGCATCCCCCCTGGCGGAGGCTCAACCGAATTGGCAAGCACGTCCACGCGCGCGCATTCATGCTTGGAATTGCAGCCGGTGTCGCGTACCACTGCCGTAGTGACTGGGATTACTGAGGGACAAGTTTGGCAGGTTAGCGAACGCGTGAAGCCAGCGGCTTGATTTCGAGGCGCTGGGGCAGGCTAGGGCCTCGGGATGCCTTGGGAACTTGTTACTTTGATTGGGCCGCTAACGACGGGCAAAGCCAAGCAGTCGAGCTAGCCTATAGACTGAACAGGCCGGAACTTGTATGGGGCATTTTCTGTCAAGTCGATTTTCACTCCTTTCATCAAATCCCTCTCGAGGTATCCGAACTCCTGTGGCCTGCCGAGGAGATCGTCAAGAATCGGACGCTGGCAGGCCACAGGAGTTCGGATACGGCTGGCTTGGCCAACCTTTTAACGCGCGAGCACAAACGATGCGGCGCGACAATCTGTAAGAGAGCCTCGTCTTGATTGTTGCAATATAAAACGAACCGAGGGGAGCCTGCCGTCTGCGCGCAGAGCCTGCGTCGCGTCCTTGTATTCGGTAGACGCCGAAGCGTTCACACCATGAAGCAAGCATTCGCTTCGTTGGCTAGGCTCCGAGGCGGCGGGCCCATTCTAACGAACGGCGCTGTGACCGTGTTCCGGCGCGGGTCACCGCCACCTCGGATCGTGATCGGCTTTCAGGACACGTTATGTGCCTCCGTCGACCAAACTGCTTTCTTTAAAGGAAACATTTCCAACATCAGCCGACCGCTTCTCGCAATACGACGCCATGCGGAATCTCGCCTGTGGTGACCATCCGCCACAATGCAATTAATAGCTTGCGGGCCAGTGCGACGATCATTTTCGTTTTCCGTGCGCCGCTTGGGCCTTCGGTCCGGCTTTTGAACCATTTGACCAAAGCGCTGTCCTTTTGAAAAAGCAGGAAACGCCATGCGAGCTGAATTAAGCCGCGGCGAACTCGGGCATTTCCTGTCTTTGCCAAGCCCCTTTCTCGACGCTTGGCGCCACTTTCGTCCGGTGCGCCCGTGAGCCCGGCGTAGCGCGCAACGGCTCTTCGATCTCGAAGGTTTCGAGACAGGATTTCCTGGACCAACATGTCGGCGGTCTCAAGGCCGACACCCAAAACGCTCACCAGCATTCGGATCATTGGGTTGGCACCGCTGTCGGGCGCCCGTTGAAGACGTTCCAAGCGGTCTTTCTCAATCGAATTTATTTGGTCTCGAACGACACCCAGCCTGGCAAAATCGCGGTACATTTCTGCCAGTGCGTTCGGCGGGATTGCCAGGCCCTCGGGCGTTCGGACTGACTCTAAAAGCTTTGGGGCTTTGCGCAGTCGCGGATTGAACCCGCGTATACCAAGCCGAATTAGGCTCGACTTTAGGCGGTTGATTATGCGGGTCTTTTCCCCGACCAAATTTTCCCGTTCTCGGCTTGGCCTCTTGGCGTCTTCTTCGTCAACCGTAGGAACCGCTACCATTCCACAGTGGCCTCGCTCTCCGCGCAACCACCCCAGGAATACCCTGATCAACATGATGGTGTCGAGACGATCGGTCTTAGCCCGCCGATGCTCGCGC
>OUWB011199341.1_pt1 | contig 23684 bp, 20 predicted proteins | sample 1779821 | NCBI WGS metagenome assembly OUWB01 (sample SAMEA3914806, study PRJEB12502) | metagenome | biome: forest; material: soil | place: Canada | collected 2011-08-03 | depth 0.1 m
GCCGGGGGTTGACGGCAGAAAATCGCCGTCCTTGCCCGTTGTGACCTTGGCCATGTTCCCCCCGGTAACGATCGTGATGTCAGCTTAAGCCCTTGCGGCCGATATCGTAGAAGCGCTTGGCGCGCTCGTCGACCAACTGGTCGGGCGACAGGAAGCTCAACGCCTTCAGTTCCTCGGCCAGAACGTCGCCCAGTGTATCGATCATCGCCTCGGCGTCGGCATGGGCGCCGCCGGCGGGTTCGGTGACGATGCGGTCGACAATGCCGAGTTGCAGCAGATCGGGCGCCGTGATCTTCATGCGGTCGGCGGCATCCTTGGCGCGCGCGCCGTCCTTCCATAGGATCGAGGCGGCGCCTTCGGGCGAAATGACGCTGTAGATCGAGTGCTCGAGAATCAGCACGCGGTTGGCGGCGGCGATGGCGATGGCCCCGCCGGAGCCGCCCTCGCCCGTCACCGTGGCGATCACCGGCACTTTCAGAGTCAAGCCGCGTTCGGTCGAGCGAGCGATGGCCTCGGCCTGGCCGCGCTCCTCGGCGCCGATACCGGGATAGGCGCCGGCGGTGTCGACGAAGGTCAGGACCGGCAGGCCGAACTGCTCGGCCATGTCCATGAGGCGCACCGCCTTGCGGTAGCCTTCCGGACGCGCCATGCCGAAATTGTGCTTGAGGCGCGTGGCCGTGTCGTGGCCCTTTTCATGGCCCATGACGACCACGGCCTGGCCACGGAAACGGCCGAGGCCGCCGACGATCGCCTGGTCGTCGCCGAACTTGCGGTCGCCGCGCAGCTCGACGAAGTCCTCGATCAGGCCGTTGACGTAGTCGACGAAGTGCGGACGCTCCGGGTGGCGCGCCACCTGGGTCTTTTGCCACGGTTCGAGCTTCGAATAGGTCTCGCGGCGCAGGCGTTGGGTGCGGTCGCGCAGCGCCTTCAGCTCGTCGTCGAGATTGGTTCCGTTCGCGGCCAGGGCGGACAGCTCCTCGATCTTGGCTTCCAAATCGGCGATCGGCCGCTCGAATTCGAGATAGTGACGCATCAATACTGCCTGTTGACCTGCCCATGAGAGGGCCGTGTTTCCCAGATTTAAGGGATGTGGCGTTTAACAGCAACTGTATAAGAGTGCAATCCCGCCCTATCCGGCCTGGCGCCCTGCGCCGCGCTGCCGCGACAAGGGATGATGGCTTTCCACCACCTCGCGCAGGCGCTCGCCGGCGATATGGGTATAGATCTGGGTGGTGGAGATGTCGGCGTGGCCCAATAGGGTCTGTACCGTGCGCAGATCGGCGCCGCCCTCCAGCAGATGGGTGGCGAAGGCGTGCCGCAGGACGTGCGGGCTGACGCGCGCCGGGTCGATGCCTGCATTGAGGGCGGCTTCGTCCAGCAACTGGCCGACGCGGCGGCGGGTCAGGTGGCCTTGCGCCCCGCGCGAGGCGAAGAGAAATGGATTGGCTTGCGCCTTCGCCTGCAGGAAGGCGCCGCGGATATCGAGATACGCCTTGATGGCCGTGCGCGCCGCGCCGTTCAACGGCACCAGGCGTTCGGTGCCGCCCTTGCCCTTGATGATCAGAAAGGCCGGGTCGCGGGCAACCGCGTCGAGGCGCAGCCCGACCAGTTCTGAAATGCGCATACCCGACGCATAGGCCATTTCGATCAGGCACTTCAGGCGGACGGCCTGGTGCGGGTCCTTGGCCTCGGCCGCGCCGATAAGGGCATCGACCTCGTCGCGCGACAGAATCTTCGGCAGGGTCAGCCCCTTTTTCGCCGCGGCGATCTTGCGGCTGGGGTCGGCGGCGATCAGGTTTTCGGTGACGCAAAAACGATAGAACTGGCGCACGGCGGAGCGCTTGCGCTGCAGGGAGCTCGAGGCCAGGCCACGCGCATTGAGCGCCTCGAACCAGGCGGCGAGATCGCGTTCGCCCAAGGTCAGCAACGGCCCCTGCGTCGCCTCGAGATCGCCAAGGTCGCGCCCGTAGGCCTCAAGCGTCAGACGCGCGGCGTTGCGTTCGACCGCCATCATCTGCAGAAAGGCACGGACGGGATCGAAGCGCGACGGAGCTCTGGGCGCTGTTTTATCGGGGGCCATGCCATCGAGTCTGGCAAAGCCCCCCTAACATCGTGTAAAGTTTCCCGATGACTCGTAAACAATCCCTCATGTCGCAAGTCTCTTTGCGCCAGATTCCGGGGCCCCAGATTCCGGGGCCCCAGAGTCCGGGCGCAGGGCGGACGGCCGCGCCCGCCGGGCTGACAGACCGCTGACATGAGCACCGCATCCGACGTGCCGGCGCAGGAACCTGCGCCGCGCCCCATATTTGTATTGCCAAAGACCCTGGCCCTGGTGGGATTGATGGGCGTCGGCAAGACGACCATCGGCCGCCGCCTGGCCGAGCACTTCGGCCTGCCTTTCGTCGATGCCGACGAGGAGATCGAAAAGGCCGCGGGCCAGAGCGTGGCCGACATCTTCGCCCACTACGGCGAAGCGGCGTTTCGTGACGGCGAGCAAAAGGTCATTTCGCGGCTTCTGGAAGGGGAGACGCGCGTGCTGGCCACCGGCGGCGGCGCACTGACCCACCCCAAGACGCGCGAACGTCTGAAGGAACGCGCGATCACCTTGTGGCTGCGCACCGATATCAAGGTGCTGGCGCGCCGTGTCGCCAACAAGCCGCACCGGCCACTGCTGCGCGAGCGCAACCCGATGGACGTGCTGAAGGACCATATGAAGACGCGCTACCCGCTGTTCGAAATGGCCGATGTCGTGGTCGACACCGGCGATCATTCGCACGCCAAGACCGTCGACCTGGTGCTCGACGCGCTCAAAGTATATGTGGACAAAGAGATATGACCGACACCCTTCGCCGCATTCCCGTCGCCGGTGACGGCTTCAAGCCCTACGAGGTGATCGTCGGCCAGGGCCTTTTGCGCGACGCCGTCGGCTGGGTCGCGCCCTTCCTGAAGAACCAGCGCGTGATGATCGTCACCGACAGCCATGTCGCGCCCCTGCACGGCGACGGCCTTAAGGCGCAGTTCGACGCGGCGGGCTATCGCACCGACATGATCGTCGTGCCGGCGGGCGAGGAAAGCAAATCCTATGACGGCTTCAAGTTCGTGCTCGACGCCCTGCTGGAGCACGGGCTCGACCGCAAGGACGTGGTTCTGGCGCTGGGCGGCGGCGTCATCGGCGACCTGACAGGCTTTGCCTGCGCCGTCTATATGCGCGGCGTCGACTTCATCCAGATCCCGACCTCCCTGCTGGCCCAGGTCGACAGTTCGGTCGGCGGCAAGACCGCCATCGACCATGAAAAGGGCAAGAACCTGATCGGTGCCTTCTGGCAGCCGCGCCTGGTGCTGTGCGATCTCGACGTGCTGGCCACCCTGCCCGCCCGCGAAATGCGCTGCGGCTATGCCGAGGTCATAAAGTACGGGCTGCTCGGCGATCCCGAGTTTTTCGAATGGTTGCGGGCGCACGACCGCGACGTCCTTGCGCTACATCCCAAAGCGCTGCTTCATGCGGTTTCCAGATCCGTGGAAATGAAGGCGGAGATCGTCGCTGCCGATGAGCGCGAGGGCGGCAAGCGCGCCCTGCTCAATCTCGGCCATACTTTCGGCCACGCGCTCGAGGCCGAGGTCGGTTTCGGCGACGGGCTGAAGCACGGTGAAGCGGTGGCGATCGGCATGGCCCAGGCCTTCCGCTATTGCGCCTTGTCGGGCGATTGCGAGCAGCAGGAGGCCGAACGCGCGATCGCGGCCATCGCCCATTCCGGTTTGCCGACGCGCATGAACGACGTGCCGGGCGCACCGTTCGCCGCCCAGAACCTTTTGACGCATATGGCCGGCGACAAGAAGGCCGAGGGCGGGACATTGACCTTTATCCTGGTCAACGGCATCGGCAAGGCCTATGTCGCCAAGAAGGTGCCGGCCGAAGAGGTGCTCGATTTCCTGATTCTCGACGGCGCGACCGCGCCGGACGTCACCTCCGCGAGGGACTGACCCATGCTTGTGGCCCAGTTGATCGGGCTCATCCCCGTCCTGCTCATCATCCTGGCGATCTCCGCCCTGTTCAGTGCCGGCGAGACCTCGCTGACCGCCGCGTCGCGCGGCCGCATGCACCAGTTGGAGCGCGACGGCGACCGCGGCGCGCGGCGGGTCAACCGGCTGCTCGGCAACCAGGAAAAGATGATCGGCGCCATCCTGCTGCTGCAGAACGTGCTGAATATCGGCGCCTCGGCCGTGGCGACGGTGTCGATCGAAAAGGCGCTGCCGGGCGCCTGGGGCGCGGCGATTTCCACGGTGATCATGACCGTGCTGGTCCTGGTCTTCGCCGAGGTCCTGCCCAAGACCCTGGCCATCATGCGGCCCGACGACGTGGCGCGCTTCATGTCGCGGCCGGTGGCATGGACGGTGTTTCTCTTCGGCCCGGTGATCGATACGGTGCAGATGTTCGTACGCGGCGTGCTGCGCATCTTCGGCGTGCGCCTGTCGCTCGAGGTCGATGTCCTCGCCGCCCACGAGGAAATCCGCGGCGCGGTCGAATATCACCACGACGAAGGCGCGGTCGAAATCCGCGACCGCAACATGTTCCGCGGCGTTCTCGACCTGCAGGATCTAGACGTCAGCCAGATCATGGTGCACCGCAAGTCGATCGACATGATCGATGCCGATCTTGCGACCAGCGAGATCATCGACGCGGCCTTGTCCTACAGCCACACGCGGGTGCCGCTGTACCGCGACAATCCGGAAAACATCATCGGCGTGCTGCACGCGCGCGACCTGATGGCGGCGGTGACCCGCGCCGGCGGCGATACGTCGAAGGTCGACGTCACGGCGATCATGCGCCAGCCCTGGTTCATCCCCGACACCACCAACCTGAAAAGCCAGTTGAACGCCTTCCTCAAGCAGAAGTCGCACTTCGCCCTGGTGGTCGACGAGTACGGCGCGCTGCAGGGGCTGGTGACGCTGGAGGATATTCTCGAGGAGATCGTCGGCGAGATCGACGACGAGCACGACGCGGTCATGACCTCGATTCGCCGCCAGAGCGACGGCTCGATCCACGTCGACGGCGACATGCCGATCCGCGATCTCAACCGCGCCATGGACTGGGATTTGCCCGACGACAATGCGGTGACGGTGGCGGGGCTGGTGATCTACGAGGCGCGGACCATCCCGGAGCCCGGCCAGACCTTTATCTTCTACGACCGCAAGTTCCAGATCATGCGCCGCCAGCGCAACCAGATCACGGCTATCAAGATCACCCCGGTGAGCTCACGCCCGGCATCGGACATGGAAGCCAGTGATTAAATCAAGAGAGGCGGCCTTTCGGCCGCCTCGTCTCTATCGATATCGTCTTTGCTGGTATTAACGGTAACGCCAGCCGCCGTGTTCGTCATGTTCGCGGTGCTGCCAATAGCGCTGGCCATCCCAATAGCCTTGGTTCGGATACCAGTTGCCGATGACCAGGCCCGGCGCAACCACGACGCCGTTGGCGCGGCAATGGCCGTGGATATTGCGATGGTAGCCCCGGCCGCAACCATCGGCGGCGTTGGCGGCACCGGCGATCGCGGCGACGCTGATGAGGCATGCGGTAAACAAGGCAGATTTTTTCATAATGACCTCTGACTCTGATATTTGGCGGCCGTATCCGGCCAAGGACGGTCGCCAGTGACGCGGCGCCGCATGCCGGCAGGTTACGCCCAAGCCACATAACTTCGTCATGGGGATGATCGCGGCTCGGGTAGTTTTTCTATAAATCCGGCGACGCGAGCGCGCTTTGAAGGTACATTGTTGCCGCTCGACCTGACGGCCAGTAAAAAAATCCCCGAAGCGCGGCTCCGGGGATTTTGTCTATTCGGCAGTGTAGGGCTGCGTATCTTCGTCCTTGCCCTGGGCTTCGATATGGAAACGCCGGCCCAACCAGTTGCTCAGGCGGTCGAAGAGCACGTACATGGCCGGCACAAACAGCAGCGACAGCAGGGTCGAAGTGATCAGGCCGCCGATGACCACCACCGCCATCGGCTGGCGGAAGCTGTCATTGCCGACCGCGACCGGCAGCATACCGGCGCCCATGGCGACCGTGGTCATGACAATCGGGCGGGCCCGCTTGTGCGCCGCTTCCACCAAGGCCTCGTAGCGCGAAACGCCGTTCTTTTGCGATACCATGGCGTATTCGACCAGAAGGATGGCGTTCTTGGCGGCGATGCCGGTCAGCATGATCAGGCCGATGAACGACGGCATCGACAGACTCATATGGCACAGGATCAGGGCGATGAAGGCGCCGCCGGCGCACAGCGGCAAGGACACGATAATGACGATCGGGCGCATGAAGCTGCCGAACAGCAGCACCAGCACGACGTACATCAGCATGATCCCCGTCAGTAGCGCGATCATGAAGTTCTGCCCCATGTCGACGAAGTCTTCGTTGCTCGGATCGACCGCCGTGCGCACGCCCGGAACCAGGCCGGCATTGATCTTCTTCATGATCGGCAGGTTCTGCACGGCCTTGTCGGCCACGCCTTGCGGCACGCCGTTGAGGTCGGCATTGATCGTCGCCGAACGGGTGCGGTCCTGGCGGTGGATGGCGATCGGCCCCGCCCCGAAGCTGACGTCGGCGACGGCGTTCAACGGCACGGATACGCCGGTCGTCGTCGGCACCATCATATTGGACAGCGTGCTGGGGTCGACGCGGGCATCCTGTTTCATCAGGACGCGAATCGGCACCTGACGGTCGCCGTCGTTGAACTTGGCCAGGACCTGGTCGATATCGCCCATGGTGGCAACGCGCGCCGCCGAGGAGATGGACGCGGTCGACACGCCCATACGCGCGGCCTCATCCGTCTTGGGCGTGATCTCGATTTCGGGCTGGGTCAGGTTGTCCTGCGAGCTGACATTGGCCAGTTCCGACAGGCCGGCCATTTCCTGCTGCAGCTCGACGGCCGTGCGCGTCAGGGCCTCGCCGTCGTCGCTGACCAGGATATAGGCCACGCCGGTGCCGCCGCCGCCCGATTGGCCGAACGAGGCCTGAATCCCGGGATAGGTCTTCAGCGTCTTGGAGAAGTCCTGCTCGAACTGCGCCTGGCTCAACTTGCGCGCCTTGACCGGCAACAGATTGACGATCATCGAGGCGCTTTGCATGTTCTCAGACGCATAGACGCTGGTGACCTCGTGACGCTTCAGCAGGTCGGTGCTGATGCGCTTGACGACGGCGTCGGTGTCGTCGAGCTTGGTGCCCGGCGGCGTCGACAGACTCAGGACCGACATCGCCGTATCCGACGCCGGTATGGTGTCCGACGGAATGGTCGTAACGAGCACGATCGAACCGATGAAGAAGAAGACCCCCATGATCACCACTGCCCAGGGCTTGGTGAGATAGGATTTCTTCATCCGGATCGTGATGATCAGCGTCCCCAGGAGCAGCACGCCGGCGATCGCGGCGAACACCAGCCCCGGCGTCTTCATCGGATTGGGCATGTGCGCCGCCGCCGCCATGGCCGCGGCGACCGCGGCCTTGCCCTGCGCCGCAGCCGCCTGAGCCGCCGCGAGTTGCGGTCCCATGATCATGCCGAAAGCCATCGCGCCGATGCCCAGCGTGACCAGCAGGCCGAATTCCAAAAACGCCCAGCGCGCCTTCATTTCCGCCTTGCCCACGATCAGGGCCAGAACGATGGCGACGATGAACGCGCCTCCACCCACCAGGGCCGGAAAAAGCGCCTGCTTCGTGCCGGCCATCACACCGCCGACCAGGGCGATGATCAATCCGTGGAGCAGGACATTCCAGCGCCACTTGACATAGCCCGTCAGGCACCAGTTGAGCATCGACTGGTACGACTTCATCCAGAAGGGCTCATCATCCTTGTGCTTTGGGTCGAGGCGCAGAAGATAGGCGCCCATCAACGGCGTCAGGGTTCGCGCCACGACCAGCGAGAAGACGACGCTGACGCAGGCGGCGACGGCGAAGCTCTTGAAGAACTGGCCGACAATGCCCGGCATGAAACCGGTCGGCGCGAACACCGCGACCAGGGTCGCCGTGGTCGCCACGACGGCCAGGCCGATTTCGTCGGCGGCCTCGATGGCGGCGGGATAGGGTTTCTTGCCCTCGCGCATGTGACGGACGATGTTTTCGATTTCGACGATGGCGTCGTCGACGAGGATGCCGATGGTCAGGGACAGGGCCAGCAGCGACACGACGTTGAACGACTGGTTCGTCGCATGCATGATGAAGAAGGTCGGCAGCAGCGACATCGGCATGGCCATGGCCGAGACGAAGGTGGCCCGGATGTCGCGCAGGAACAGGAAGACCACGAGCACGGCCAGGACGGCGCCGATGACCAGGGCTTCGAACGACGAGTCGTAGGACCTCTGGACGTTGGCGACCGACGAAGCGATCTCGTTGATCTCGACGTTCGGATTGTCCTTTTGCAGCTGCGCGATGACGGCGCGGACGCCACGGGCGACGGCGACTTCCGAGGTGCCGCGCGTGCGTTGGACGTTGAAGCCGACGACCTCGTTGCCGTTATAGCGGGCGCGGGTGCGCGGTTCCGACCAGGTGTCGGTCACGGTGCCGAGGTCGCCCAGGCGCACCGTCTTGCCGGTCGACAGGTCGACGCGCATGTCAGTCAGGCCGGCCACCGTATCGGTGGCGCCGACGGTGCGGATATTCTGTTCCTGGCCGCCCGAGTCGAAGCGGCCGCCCGGCATGTTGACGAAATAGTTGCGCAGGGTGTTCGAAATATCGGCCGCGGTCGCGCCCTGGCCGGCCAGCTTGGCCGGATCCAGTTCGACGCGGATTTCGCGGTCGACGCCGCCGTCGCGGTTCAATTGCGATACGCCCTTGACCGACAGGACGCGCTTGGAGACGTCGTTGTCGACGTACCACGACAACTGTTCCGGCGTCATGTTGGAGGCGCGGATGGTATAGGTCAGCAGCGCGCCGCCGGCGGCATTATCGACGCGGGAAATGATCGGATCCTGCACGTCGGACGGCAGGTTGCCGCGCACGCCGGCGACGGCGTTGCGCACGTCGTTGGTGGCTTTTTCCAGGTCGGTGTCGAGGGTGAATTCGACGACGGTGGTCGATGCGCCTTCATTGACCGTCGAATTGATATGGCGCACGCCGCCCAGCCCCGAGACCGAGTCCTCGACGATGCGCGTGACCTGGTTCTGCAGTTCCTGCGGCGCGGCGCCGGAACGGATGACGGTGACGACGACATAGGGCAGGTCGATGTCGGGCCAGTTATTGACGCGCATGGCGCCAAAGCCCAGCGCGCCGACTATGGTCATGACCACGAAGAAGATGATGGTCGGGATCGGATTGCGAATCGACCACGACGAAATCTGCGCGCGCCCGGTCTGAGCTTCGGCAGTGGAGGGCGTGGACATGATCAGTGCTCTCCGCCGGCGGCCGGCGCCGCCAGCTTCACGAGATCGCCCTCGTTGAGGAAGCCGGCGCCTGTGGTGATGACGCGGTCGCCTTCGGAAACGCCCGAAGTGACGACGACGTCGTCGCCTTGCCGCGCGCCCGTGGTGACCTTATGCAGATGGACGTGGCTGTCCGGGCCGACGACATAGACGGCCGCGGCGTTCTGGACATAGACGACCGCGCCTTGCGGCATGATCAGGGCGTCCTGGCTGCCGGCGTCGATATGGCCGGTGGCGAACATGCCCGGGCGCAGACCCGAAGCCCACGGCACCGTGATGCGGGCAATGCCCAGGCGCGTGGTCGGATCGACCTCGGGCGTGACGACGCGGATGGTGCCGGGCACCGGTCCGATCGAGTCGCTCTGCACGGTCGCGGCCATGCCGGCCTGCAGGCGATGCAGATCGGCTTCGGTCACTTCCATGTTCAGTTCGATGCGGCCATCGCGCGCGATGCGGAACAGTTCGGAACCCGCCGTTACGATCTGGCCCAATACGGCCTTGCGCGACACGACGATGCCCGACACCGGGGCGCGCACGGTGGCAAGGCTGAGTTGGGTCTGCGCGGTCTGCAGCGCCGCCTCGCTCGTTTCATAGGTCGCTTCGGACTGCTCGAGGCCGGATTGCGACAAATAGCCCTGAGCCGCCAGGGTCTTGGAGCGCTCATAGGCCTTTTCGTTCTGGGTCGCCATCGCCTGCGCCTGGCGAAGCTGCGCCTGCAGGAGCACGTCGTCCATCTTGAGCAGCGGCTGGCCCTGGGTCACGGTCTGGCCTTCGTCGGCCAGCAGTGCCACGGCCGTCAGGCCGCCGACCTCGGCGCCGATCGGCGCTTCCTGCCACGACACGATCGTACCGGTGCCGGTGATGGCGGTCGCCGCCTGGGTGCGCGTCACAATGGCATAGTTGACGAGCGCTGAGTGTACCGGCGGCTTTGGGTCTGCTTTCTTGCTGCATGCGCCCAGTCCGCCCAGCGTCAACGCCGCGCAGACGACCATGGCGACGGTGCGGCTAACCCCGGCCGTTCCCGTCGTTTCAAACCCCAAGCCCATGCAAAAAATCCCGTTCGTTATTTCGAATTATGATATCGGCCGCAACCAGCCGGCGTCAACGAAACGCACATTACAAATCGTCCAGAAACCAGCCCAAAGCGTGCCATCATTGCAACGCAGCGACGCAATGTGAGGCTTAAGCCTTAATTTGACGCTAAATTGTCAGCAGGCGCGGCCCCAAGGCCTTGTTGTAGGGGGACTGCGCGCCGCAATAAAGGCCAATCGCTTTTTGAGGGATCACGGTTTGTGACGCGGCGCGGGAGGTTTGGCTAACGTCCGTGCACCGTAAGCAAGACCCCACCACCACGCCCTTCGGGCGCGGTCCCCCTCCACGGTCAAGCCGGGGGGGTACGATCGACTACGTCAATCCTTAGTCGTCCGCGCGCATGCCTTCGGCGGCGGTCTTGGCCAAGCCGACGGCCATACGGGGCGAAATCAACGCCGCCGCCTTGATCGAGGCGTGAGTCACGCCGGCCAGGCGCGCGATCGCCATCTGGCGATAATTGTCAAACCCCTGGATCATGCAGGCGCCAGCCGAAGCCTTGGCGGCGGCGCTGAGCATTCCCAGATGTTCCTTCAGCGCCTCGTCGTCGCGCTTGACGCCGTCATATTCGACGCAAACGCCCGACAGGCCGCACTTTGACAGGGCGGCGATCCCCTTGCGGTCGGCGCTGACACTGCCCACGGCCGTCATGCAGAACGGCTTGATCATACTGACGATTTCCAGCACGCGATGCGGCGGCACGCCGTCGAGGCCGCGCACTTCGAACAGCACCTTCAGCCCCATTTCGGCCGAAGCGCGGGCGACGTCCTGAGTGATCTTGGTACGGGCGCGGTTGGAGGCAAAGGTCGAAAAAGCCGCCGGCACGACCATCAGCATCTTGCGCTGTTCGGGCGAACGCATGCGCAGCAGCTTCAAGCCCTGTTCGACATTGACCACATCGACCTGCTCGCGCAGGCCCCAATCGAGATTGGCCAGGGCCTTACGATCGAGCAGGGTGTTGTCGAGATTTTCCATCACCAGCCCTTCGAGCCGGTGACCGATCATCGCCATTTTCTTCATTTCGAACAAGGGCTCGACCGAGCTGGCGACCTTGAGGTTGCGCCCGCCGGAGCTGACCGTCGCGGCGACCATCATCGGGCGATGACCCTTGGCGGCGCTGGCGGCACCCTCGGCGCCCTCGGCGTCGGCCGCGGCATGGAAGGCGCCGCCGCGCGCCTTGATCGGCCCACCGTCGTCTTCGGGAGCGTCGAACCAGGTCTTCAAATCGATTTTCTTTATGGAGAAACGGTCGACATCCTCGGCGCGGACGTCATAGAGCGGGACCTCGATCGCCGACATGTCACCGACGAAAAAGCCGCACAGTTCACGCCAGACCTCGGTGATCGCCAGGGCGCCCTTGCGCGAGCCTATGGTCGGCAGCAGGGCCAGCCAGGCGTCGCCATTGATGCCGATGCACCAATTGGGCTCTTCATATTGACGTTCGAACCCGGTCTTGAGGTGCTCAAATACGAGTTCGCACTTCTGCTCCCATTTCGAGCCGAGGCGGACGATCAGCGTATCGAGCTTAAGAAGAAAGGCATGGCCCGTCGTATCGACATGGGTTTCCCGCAGGCGGTCGACGATTTCGACCGCGTCCTCATGCCGCAAGATAAGCGGTTCGCGCGCACCGCCGAGGTGTGCGGCCCGGGCCGCCGCGTCGATATCGGCGGCCTGCATTACGGAATCGGACATATCCTGCCCTGTACTTGAAACGACAGTTGGGTCACCTTAGCCATTGCGAGTTGAAACAAGATTAACATTCGAGGCCTCGCGCCGAAAAAGCCAAATGTGGTCTGACCATTTGTCGGGCTCAAGCGCCGCCGGGCTCGCGCAAACGTGCGCGGCGGCCAGTCGGCCTTGCCGAACGCAAGTGCGTTCGGAGAATTTTGACTAATCCGCCTCTTTATATGATGACACGTCATATGATGAGGAGTCAGACGGCTTTCCGTACTTTTGGAAGCGTTAAGCAAGTATTCACCCTGTCTGGCGAGACTCTGTTAACCAGACGACTCAGAGTCGCCGTATCGCCGGAATAGCCCACGTGCCCGCGTCCCGAACCTCTGCCGCCCGTAAATCTCCAACGCCCCCCGCCCAAACGCGCGCCCAGACACGCGCCAAGCCGCCGCGTTCGCCGGCCTTGATTGCGGCCGTCGAACCGGCGCCGGAGCCGGCGGCCTTGACCGCGCCGCGCCCGGCAAGGCCGACATCGCGCGACTTCGCCTCGAGCGTCTATCTGGCGGCGCGGCCGTTTTGCCTGACGCGCCCCGCCACGGCGCCGCAGTCCCTGCCGCCGGCGCCCGCCGACAATCTGGTGCGCAGTCCGCAGGACCTGGTGGTCAAGCTTGGCCAGATGCCGATCGAGCTGGCCGCGCCCATGCTCGCCGCCCCCCTGCCGGCGCTCGATACCCCGGCCCTGCTCGCCCTCGTGAAAAGTACCGGCGAGGCGCACCATGCCGTCATCGCCAAGCGCAAGGGCCTCGACTGGCGTGTGGTCAAGGCCATCCTCCGCGCCGGCCATGAGATCGCCATCCTGGCCCTCGCCGAAAACCGCTCCGCCGTCCTTGACGAAGAGGACCGCGCCGTCATGAGCGCGCACGCCGAGACCATGATCATGGTGCGCGGCGCCCTGCTCAACCGTCCGGGGTTCGCCTTTGCCTCGGCCGGGGCCAGGCTCAATGCCGAAGACGGCTTGGGTCATGCCAATCTGCGCCTGCTGAAACTGGCGCGCGCCGGCCGCCATGCCATATTCGTCCGCGACGCCGCCCGCCGGCTTCACCTGACGGCCACGGCCTTGGCCTCGGCGCTCAGCACCTCGCCCGACGTGTCTCTGGCACTGGTGACCTGCGCGCTGGGCATGGACCAGGCGGTATTCCCTCACCTTTTGTCGGTATGGCACGCCCATCACGGCTTGCCGCATCGCGCCGATGCCCCGCACAAGCCTTTGTTACTATCGGTCTTCTCGCTGACGCCCGCCGATGCGCAGCGCAAACTCTCGGCCGGCCTCGGAAATTTCTAAAGCAAGCTTCCGAGAGTCACGCGCCCACCGCATAGTCCTTGCGTCAGACCATAAAGCCGGTAAAAACAAATCCATGTCGCTGCGACTGGATTTTACCGCCTCCGACCGTCCCGAAGCCCAGGCCGCGTGCGCCCGGCTGAAAAGCCTCTATGGTTCGGCGGCGTCACCCGACGTCGTCGTCGCCCTCGGCGGCGATGGCTTTCTGTTGCAGACCGTGCACCGCTATCTGCGCGACCAGATCCCCATCTTCGGCATGAACCGCGGCAGCGTCGGCTTTCTGCTCAACGACTACGCCGAAAACAGCCTGATGGAGCGCATCCTCAAGTCGGAATCGACCCTGATCAGCCCGTTGCGCATGACGGCGAAAACACGCGACGGTCACGAGCGCGAGGCCCTGGCCTTCAACGAGGTTTCCTTGCTCCGCCAGTCGCACCAGGGCGCCAAGTTGCGCATCCTGATCGACGGTACTGTACGGCTGGACGAACTGATCTGCGACGGCGCCATGGTGGCGACGCCGGCCGGATCGACGGCATATAATCTGTCGGCGCACGGTCCGATCATTCCCCTCACCGCCAAGGCCCTGGCCTTGACGCCGATCTCGGCCTTCCGCCCCCGGCGCTGGCGCGGCGCCATCCTGCCGCATACGGCGCAGGTGCGCTTCGAAGCGATGGAGGTCGACAAGCGGCCGATCAGCGCCGCCGCCGACACCTTCGAAGTGCGCGACGTCGTCCGCGTCGATATCGCCGAGGCCGAGGACCTCAAGGCCACCCTGCTGTTCGATGCCGGCAACGGCTATGACGAGCGTGTCCTGGCGGAACAATTCGTGTCTTAATATGCGCTCGTCTTATGCGCTCAAGCGCCGCGCGGGCTTACGCGCAAACGTGCGCGGCGGGCAAGAAACGCAAAGTTTGGCGCCCTTACCGAACGCAAAGGCGTTCGGAGATATGAGCTCATCTTTTGCGCTCAAGCGCCGCGCGGGCTTACGCGCAATTCGCGCGGCGTACGTTCGGAGTTTTTTTCAGGCATCAAAATACCATACGCGCCCCGCGTCGCGCGGTCGATGGGGCGAGGTATTGGCTTAAATGCAGACTCTACTTAGGGCTTATTAATCTGTTCGCGTTAGTCTTAACCAAAAGTGCCCCTGAGAGAGTGCCTCATGAATAACGACAAGGTCGAGATCATCAACGTGCCCAATACGCTCCGCGCCAAAGTCGGCGGCCGGTTGGGGGCGCTCGACGCCCAAGCCATCGCCAAGGCCGAGGCTGCTCTGGCGGATCTCTCGTCTCAGTTCGAAACCTGGCTGATGGACGAGATCAAGAAACTCGAAGATGTTCAGGCGCGCATCAAGGCCGAGGGACTGAATACTGAAAACAGCGAGCAGCTGTTCTTCAGCGCCCACGATCTCAAGGGGCTCGGCACGACCTATGGCTATCCGCTGATCACCCGCATTGCCGGTTCGCTGTGCAAGATGATCGACGACGCCGACAAGCGCGCCATATCGCCACGCCTGCTGGTCGATGCCCATCTCGACGCCATCCGCGCCTGCGTGCGCGACCAGATCAAGGAAGATACCCACCCGATCGGCAAAGTGCTGTCCGAGACGCTGGAAGCACGTGTCAAGGAACATCTCGAAAAAGTCGGGATGATGTCGTAAGACACGTCTGAATATTCAATAAAAAAAGCTCCGGTTTTCCCGGAGCTTTTTTTATTGTTAAGCGGCTTGGGCCGGGAAGAGTTCGGCATCCGCGGCGCGCGGACCGACCGGCTTTGTCCAGCGCTGCCCCTTGGCGTCGCGATCCAGCCGCTCATAAAGATAGAGCAGATCCTCGCGCGGGGCGAACGGCATCTGCGTCAGGAAGCGTTCGATCAGCCGCTCCTGCAGGCGCGCCGGTTCGAGATGGCCGGCTTCCTGGGTCAGGGCGTGATAGGTATCGACCGCGAGGCGGAAGGTCTGGAACATGCGTCCGGGCAGACCGGCGCGGTCGTAGATGGCGCGGAAACCGAGCGAGCCGGCGTCATGCACCATCAACCAGGTACGCTCGTGCGGCACGCCGGACAGCTCCGCAACCGCGTGCTCGAAGAAGCCCATATGGCCGCGCGCCAGGGCACGTAGCATCAGTGAGGGGGTCAGGCGGCCATTGGTCATCAGATGACGCGCCAGGGCCTGGGGATCGGGACTGGCGCCGGCCTGGTCGGCCAGGTCGAGCGTGGCGCGCTCCTGCGTCGCGGCGACGATCTCGACCGCGGTTTCCGGCTTGATGGCGTGCCGCGTGATCAGCTTTTCGCGCAGCGCCGACGACACGACATGGACCAGGCGTTCGCTGATCGAAACCGGCAAGGCCTTGCGATTGATCAGCACCGAATGCAGCACCTCAGACGCGCCGAAGCGGTCGACGACGTGGTTGATACCGCCTTCGGAAAAATGGGCGTTGTCGTTGGCACAGGCGATAACCACGGCCTCCTCGACCGCATGCTCTGACAAGGCCGTGGTGACGCGTTCGGACAGTTCGTCGCGCTTGGCGATCGCCACCTGGCGCACGGGGCCGCCGGCACGGATGATCTGGGCCAGGTCTTCGTCGGTAAACAAGGGCGAATGGGTCAACAGCGGGACGGCGACCGTGGTCACGTCCTGGGCCAGCTTCATCACCACGTCGTGCGGCAGCAGCTCGGACGTGCGCAGGGTCACGGCCAGCGCCCGGCGCACCAGTTCGGCGGCATCGGCGGCCAGCATACGGATGATTTCCTGGGCCGCGGCGCGATCGACATCGCCCAGCTCGGCGCGTTCCATTACCCGGCAGATCTTGTGCGTCGCCACGGCGCGGTCGTCGGCATTCTCGCTGCGCACTAGGCGCTTGATATCCGCGTCGGACAGCGACGGCCGTCCTGCAAAAGTGTTTTGGGCAGCAAAAGCATTCTGAGTCGAAAGGCTTGGGGGCGTGGACAGGTCGGGCGATCGGGGATCGTGGGACATGGTGCGCGATTCCGGCGGAATATGAACCGCAAGTGTCCGCCTTTATCCTTAACGAACCCTTTACCATATACGGCTCCGCGAGATTTCAACGAAAAGCTGTAGGGCGCGGCCCCCGGGTAACTCGAACGAAACGTCTGTTTGCTAGGCTTGGGGTATGACCTACGCCCCGTCATCGTACCCCTCCGCGTCCGCCGATACCGTCCTGCTCGACTTTGGGCTCCGTGCCCAAGGGCGCATGTTACCGTGGGTGTTCGGCTTCTTCGGCCTGGGGCTACCGGTATTCATGTGGACGGCGCGGCTGGCGCAATCGCCGGCCTGGCTGGCCTTTTATCTCTTCCTGTTCACCGTCGACTGGACCGCCTTCATGGTGCTGAAGGCCAGGGTCGACAAACGCCTGACCGATCCGTCGGACAGGGCGATCCGGCTGCGCCAGCGGCTTCAGGGCGCCGCCGGTGGCCTGTGGGCGATCACCTTGGGCATCATCAGCCTGTGCGCCAGCCAAGCCGGTCCGGCCGCCGAGCCGCTGGTCATGGTCTGTGCCGGCGCCGCCGTCGGCGTCATCTTCTTTTCATCGCCGGTCCTGCTGACGTTGCTGATCCTCGGGCCGCTCGCGGCGATCGGGCCGATCCTGGCGTCGCAGGCCCTGCATGCCAACGCCGATTTCAGCCACCTGATGACCGGCGGCATGGCCCTGGCCCTGGCCATGGGCTTCGTCCTCAACCGCCATATGCGCGAGCACTACCGTTTGCAGCATCGTCAGATGGAGCTGGCCAACGAACGCGAGGCCGCCCGCGCCGCCACCGACACCGTCAATGCGGCACGCATGGCCTTGATGGAAACCCTGCAGCGCGAAGTGCAGACGGGGCTGAAAGGCGTCGAGAACAGCCTTCTGCAGGGCCTGAATCACCTCACCCGCGCACCGGCGCCGCGCAGCCACGTCGACGCCGCGCTGAACGAAATCGGCCACCTGCAGTCGATCCTGACCACGACCTTCGACAACGACACCGCGGCGGCCGGACGTATCCAGGTCGAGCGCGCGCCGCTCGACGTCGCCTTGATCTGCGAGCGCATGGTGGCGCAGTTTTCCGCCCTGGCCCAGGGCAAGGGGCTGGGCTTCACCTTGAATACCCACGGCGTGCCGAACCATGGCGCCGCACTCGGCGACGAACACCGCGTCGAACAGATCCTGGCCCACCTGCTCAGCAACGCCCTGCTCTACACGCAACAGGGCCGGGTCGAACTGAAGCTGATCCTGCCCGCGCCCGACATGCTTCGCATCGAGGTCGTCGATTCAGGCCCTGGCCTCGACGACGACGAACTGACGCGCGCCTTCACACCGCACGTGCGCATAATGCGCACCTCGTCGGGCCATTCCGGCGCCGGCCTGGGCCTGAGCCTGTCCAGGTCGCTGGCCGAGCTGATGAATGGCCACGTCGGCGCGCAATCGACGCCCGATGTCGGCTCAAAATTCTGGCTGGACCTGCCGTTTGACGCCACGGCCCAGGCGCCGGCGCGGCCGGCGGTCGATATCGATGAACCGGCGGAGACGACGCACAGCCTGCGTGTCCTTTTACTGTCCAACGATTCGCTGCGCGCGGCGCAGTTGCGCGACCAACTGGAGCATCTCGGTCACAAGTGTCTGACCTCGACCTCGCGCGAACGCGCGCTGGCCCTGGCGCGCAAGGCGCCGGTCGACGCCTGCCTGATCAGCACCGGCGCCTTCGAGGACCTGCGCGAGGACGAAAACCGCGAGCGGCTGCAGACGTTTTTGGAGTCGCTGCGCGCCACCCAGCACGACTCAGGCCTGACCATCCTGGCCCTGCTGCCCGAAGGCGATCAGATCGAGGGTCTGCGCGCGCTTGGGATCAAGCCTTTGTTGCTGCCGCAAAACCGCGACAGCCTGGGCCGTGCCCTGGCGGCGGGCTAAGGCGCGCGCGGCTTTAGGCCAGGGAGCTGCCGCCATTGCTGCTGCCGACGCCGAAGGCCTTGGTCAGGCTGGCGCCGTCGCTCGCATCGCCGGCGTCGTCGCCGGAACCGAAGGCCGACAGCAATTGGGTCGTGAACAAGGTGCCCTGGGTGGTGTCGCCACCTAACACCAACTGCATGATCGCTTGATTGTCGCGCAACTGATCGACGCGCGTATCGAGCCGCGTCTGGAGGTATTCGCCCGTCTCCTGCCCAGGCGTCTCGGCGGGCAACGGCATGGCGGCGCCCCCACCGACGGTCTTGAGGTTCGTCATCACCTCGGCGACGTCGAGCGCCCGGCCGTGACGATAGAAGATGCCGTGGTTGGCGCGCGCCGCCGCCGGAAACAGGGCGGCCGCCGTGCTCTGCGGCCGGTGGTCCGCCGCCTGGATCAGATCGGCGGCGCCGTCGGGTCCGAGAAAATGGGCGGCATAGAGTTCGCCCTGGGTCGGATCGCGGCCGATGCGGCCCTTGAGATAAGCGGCGTGGCCGGCGGTCATTTCCGCGGCCATCACCGCATTGGCGTCGGAATTGTAGCGCAGACCCATGACCTGCTTGCGGATATTGGGATCGGGGACGTGATACTTGCCGTCGCCGCCCTTGACGATCTGGGCGGCATAGGCGCCGTAGCCGTGTTTGGCGCCCGCCGTCTTGAGCATGCCGAGCCAGGTCTGGTCGATGAACTGGAACAGCCCCGCCGCCGACGAGGTGCGCGCGTGAGCGTTGGGATTGAGCGAGCTTTCGCGCTGGGCCGCCTTCATCAGATAACCGAAATCGACACCGGTCGCCGCCGCCGCGCGCTGCAGCGAACCGACGACGCCTTGCGCCCCGGCTTGAATCGTGGAACCGACCTGATCCGCCATCTGGCTAAGAGGATCGGCCGGTGTACTCTGTACGGTCAGCTTCATGCGGCAAATTTTGCCGCATATATGGTTAATTTATATTAAAGGTTGAAGCAAAGCGCTGGGGATCGTAGGCCGCCGCGTCGGGACGCGCCTCGCCTTCGATGCGATCCAGGATCACTTCCGCGGCGAATGGTGCGAAGACATAGCCGTTGCGGCGCATGCCGGCGGCCACCCAGACACCGGACGCCGAATCGAGACCAATCAGCGGCCAGCCGTCGGGCGTGCTGGCGCGGATGCCGGTGCGCGGCACCGCCCTCTCCAGGGATATATCAGCGGATATATCGGCCGCGCGCGCCTTCAGGTCGGCGACGACGGCCGGATCGATGGTGAGATCGTCGCGGCCGGGCTCCATCGATGCTCCGAACTTGGCCGATGCGCCGTAATCCGCGAGATAGCCCTTCGCCGAGCGGAGCACGCCTGGTGTTCCCTGCCCCGGCAAATCGAGGAGATGGCCCTTGATCGGCGTCAGCGCCTTGAGGCTGGGGATCGTCGCGGCAAAGGCGGCGGATGCGAAGCCGGCGGCCAGCACGACGTGAGCCGCATGCCATTCACCGCCGTCCGTCAGGGTCACGGCATGGGCGGCAATCCTTGCCGCCTCGCCTTTGACGACTCGGCCGCCGAGGGCGGTGAATTCCGCCTCCAACGCCGCCAGGGTCGCCACGGCATCGACCAGCCAGTCCCCGCCAATTTCAGTTGCCGTGCCGTCGGCGGCGAGGAACCGGCTGCGGGCCTCGCCTTGTTGCCGGCACAATGCGATCTGCAGGGCGTGGGGCCAGACGGCCATCAGCCTTAGCCAGGCGGCCTGCGCGGTGTCGAGGCGGTTGAAAGCTTCGGGATCAGGATCGCCCCGCGATTCCAAAGTCGGCGCGATCATGCCAGCGGCGACCCCCGACGCCGTGTCGGATGCCGCGTCCCGCGCCACCAAGGTCACGGCAAAGCCGCGCGCCTGCGCCACGACAGCCAGACAAAGACCGGCAATGCCGCCACCGACGATGAGCATGGATTTTTCGGGAAACGCCATCGGACATGCGGTGGAGAAAATGACGGCGGGAAAACATCCTGCGATGGTACCGCCTGCTGGTTTCGAACCAGCTACCTCCAGAGCCACAATCTGGCGCTCTACCAAGTGAGCTAAGGCGGCTTGCCATTGCAAGGGTTGTGTCTGTAACGCGCCACCGCGTGGCAATCAAGGGCGAAACGCAGAAAAAGCGCTCCGGTATGGGGGCCGGAGCGCCTGCCGCGTTCGATTTCGCGTCAGTTCAACTGCCACTTCACCGTGGTGGTGGCAAGAACGGAGCCGATCTTGATGTCGCCGGCCGACGTATCGACCCGGCCCTTTTCCTCGACCATCTTTACCGTCTGCTGGCCGAAGCCGTAACCCTTGGGCGTTTCAGAGACAAGCGTGCAATGGACGTGGCCCGCGGCGTCGAGCACCGTGCACTGCACGCTGGCCGAGCCCTCGGTTTCATTGTCGAGCGCCCGTGGCGGATAGTAGTCGGTCAAGGTGGCCGCGTCCGGGAAGGCTTTCCAGCGCGCCGCGACATAGGCCGGGCCGGGATCGGCTTTAACGTCGGTGCCACCGGCCACCGGAGGCTTGTCGACGAGGGCGGGCGGCCCGTCGATAACGGTATTGGGTGTGTCCGTCGGTGTGAGCGGCGTCGTGTCGACCTTGGTGTCCAGGGGCACGGTCGTGGTGTGCACAATGGGGTGATCGACAGGCTTCTGCTGCGGCGTCGGCTTAGGCTGTTGCGGGGGCGGCGGGTTGTAAAGCGTCCCAATGACCGGGGGATCGCCGACCTCGGGTGCGTCCGCGTGATTGAAGGTCTGCACCACCAGATAATAGGCGAGGCCGGCATGGAGCAGCAGGGCAATGCCGGCGCCGATGTAGAATGAGCGCGGCAGCTTGCGCGCCGAGGTGTCGGCGAAGATCGCGGAGCGTGAGCTTGGTAATATGTCGATCATGGGACATCTCTCCCCTTGAGATGGTTAAAGGTAAGGTCTCGAACGGAAACGAAGCGGACAAAACCGCCGGACGGCGGCATCACCTGCACCAATAGTCGGTCGCGAGCAGCGCTTCGTGGCGGCGCCATTACGATATAATGTATCACTTAAATTTTTTGACGCAACGGTCAAAGTGCAGGCTTCATGGGCGGGGAAACACATTTTCGTGGGATCGGGAAACGCAAAAAAACACCCCGGCCTAAACCGGGGTGTTTCTTTTTCGTGCGGACAGTCGGCGATTAGCCGAGTTGCCACTTATAGGTAAATTTCTTGCGCGCACCGCCCTGCAATTGCCCACCGACCGATGACGGGTCGACGTGCGCATAGCGGATGAACGCCTTGACGGTCGCGGCACCAAAGCCATAGCCCGCCGGGCTTTCGCTGACGATGTCGCAATTCGTCACCTTGCCCGACTCGTTGATGGCGCAGTCGATCGTGACCGTACCTTCAATTTCGTTGTCCTGAGCCCGCGGAGGGTACAGGTCGGCCATCTGGTCCGAACCCGGATAGCTCCACTTGCCTTCCACGTAGTGGGGAGACGGCGGGGCCACGGGGGGCGGCGTACCGGTATTCATCTGTTGCGGCGGCGCCACGTAATCGACGTGCTTTTCCTGAGGCACAGGCGGCACGGGGATCGGCGGCGGCGGCGCGATGTCCGTCGGCGGCGTCACGCGCGGCTGCACCACGGGGGGCGGCGGCGCTTTCGGCGGCGGCGGAGGAGGTGGCGGCGGAGGTGGCGGCGGAGGCGGCGGAGCCACCAGATCGACCTTCACCTTTTCATCGGAAAACTTCTCTTCCTTCATCGTGAAGCGCGATTGAATGAAGTAGTAAGCTATACCGATGTGTATAACGGCCGCGACGCCAATCCCGGTCATCAGAGAGGTCGAGATTCCCTTCCTCTCTGGCGGGTCGAGAATAGGGTCCCGTTTTCTATGGGGAGTTTCATCCATATTGGTAAGACCCTCTACTGATTATTATCTTCCCCAACCAGGGCCACACTATAGAATCCGTTGTCCTGCAGCTTGTTCATGACTTTCATGAATTCGGCATAGCGGGTCTGCTTATCGCAGCGGATAAAAATGCGTTCCTGATCGGGATCCCGCTGACCAACTTGCTTCTTGAGGTCATCCCCCAGAGAATCAAGGTCGGTCGGAGAGTTCATAATGTAAAGGCTCGAATCCTTTTTCAGCGAGATATAGATCGGCTTCGGCGGGTTCTGTTGAGGTTTCGCACTGGCCTTGGGCAGCTTGACCTCGACCGACACAGTGGCAAGCGGGGCCGCCACCATGAAGATGATAAGCAGAACCAACATGATATCGACGAACGGCGTAACATTAATGTCCGCGTTCTGCTCGATATGCAGTTTCGAGCCGCCGCCACTAGATAGCTTGGCTCCCATGTTGCTTACGCCCCTTTGTCAAGCTGACGCGACAAGGAGTTCATCAGTTCCGCGACGAATTGCTCCGAGCGCGTGCCGTAGTTGGTGATGGACGTGTTGAAGATGTTGTACATCACGACGGCCGGGATAGCGGCGATCAGGCCAAGGCCGGTAGCCATAAGGGCTTCGGCGATACCCGGGGCGACGACGGCCAGGTTAGTGGTGTGCGAGTTGGCGATACCGATGAACGACCGCATGATGCCGTAAACCGTACCGAACAGACCGACGAACGGACCGGTCGAACCGACCGAGGCCAGGAACCACAAACCGTTCGACAAGCGCTTGGCGAGACCGGCCTGGACGGCCGCGATGGCGGACTGGGCGCGGGTCAGGGTCGAGTCGCGATGATCGCCCGAGACTTGCAGGCCAGCTTGCTTCGACAGCTGAATTTCCTCGGTACCGACGGCGGCCATGTCGGCCAGCGGGTTACCGGCAAACTCGTCCGACACCGCGATGCGGTTAATGTCGGCGATCGAGCGGGCGCCACGATAGGCTTCCAGGAAGTTGGTGGTGACGCGGTTCAACGAACCGAAGTCCATCATCTTCATGATCAGCAATATCCACGAGAAGACCGAGCAGACACCGAGAAGGGTCATGACGATCTGCACGACGAGAGACGCGTTGAGGAACATCTCAGCGAAGTTGATGTTCGTCTTGGCCGAGCTCGAGGACGAGGACGAGGACGAGTCGTCGGCGGGAGCCGCCGCCGAGTCGGTGGTAGCCGCAGCCGGAGCCGAAGCCGCGGCCGAAGTGGCCGGCGCCGCCTGGGCCGCAACGGCCACGGCGGGAGCGCTCATGAGCAGTGCGGCGGCACCCAGCAGAGCGATGAACGTGTTGTGTTTCTTGTGTTCCAGCATTTTTCGCCAATTCCTGAATATGGACATCACCCGAATGGGT
>OUWB010005825.1_pt1 | contig 23629 bp, 17 predicted proteins | sample 1779821 | NCBI WGS metagenome assembly OUWB01 (sample SAMEA3914806, study PRJEB12502) | metagenome | biome: forest; material: soil | place: Canada | collected 2011-08-03 | depth 0.1 m
AGCGATTGGCCGACCTTCGCCGAGAAAGCCGAGAAGCTTCTGGAGAGCGACAAGGTGGCGGCGGTGTTCGGCTGCTACACGTCCGCCTCACGCAAGGCGGTGTTGCCGGTGTTCGAGCGCTACAACGGCCTGCTCTATTACCCGACCTATTACGAAGGGCTCGAGATGTCGAAGAACATCATGTACACGGGCCAGGAAGCAACGCAGTCGGTGATACCGGCCGTCAATTGGCTCGCGCAGAACAAAGGCAAGAAGTTTTACCTGATCGGCTCGGACTACATCTGGCCGCGCACGACCAATCGGATCGCGCGGCCGACCATCGCCAAAGCAGGTGGCTCGGTCGTCGGCGAAGATTATTTTCCGCTGGGCAATGTCGAGTTCTCGTCAGTGATCAACAAGATCAAGGCCGCCCAGCCCGACGTGATCCTGTCGACCGTGGTGGGAGACTCGAACGTCGCACTGTACAAGCAACTGAACTCGGTCGGTATCACGGGCAAGAACCAGACGATCCTTGCACTCGCAGTGACCGAGGAGGAAGCTATCGGAATCGGTCGTGAAAATTTGGTCGGCGTGCATTCGTGCATGGGCTATTTCCAGAGCGTCCAAAATCCGCAGAATCAGAAATTCGTGGCGGCGTTCAAGGCCAAGTACGGCGCTGATCGCGTGGTTGGCGACACGTTGGAGGCAGCCTATACTGCTGTCCACATGTGGAAGCTGGCCGTCGAGAAGGCCGGCAGCCTCGATGTCGAGAAGGTCGTGGCGGCGTCTTCGAATCTCCCGTACGCCGCGCCCGAGGGGCTGGTGCACTTCCATGTAAGCAATCACCATCTGTGGAAACACGCGCGCATCGGCTACTTCAAGCCTGACGGCCAGGTTCAGATCGTCTATGAATCTCCGCTGATTGAACCGAACCCATTCCCGAAACTGTAACCGGTTTATTGTCGGGTTTGTCCGAAACGATGAGCCGTGCCGGCTCATCGGCTTGATTGATTCCTCCAGAGAGCAACGCGATGACTGCCGATACTCTATTGACGCAGGTCTTCAACGGCCTGTCACTCTTCACGGTGCTGGCGCTGATGGCGATCGGTCTTGCGATTGTGTTCGGCCTGATGGGCGTGATCAACATGGCGCATGGCGAGTTGATGGCGCTGGGCGCTTATATGACCTATCTGACCTCGGTAGTGTTCAGCCGCTACTGGCCGCGGATGATGGGCGCGTACTTCATCGTCGGCCTGATCGCGGCGTTTGCCGTGACGGCGGCAGCGGGTTTCGTACTGGAACGCGTGATGATCCGGCATCTGTACAAACGCCCGCTCGATACGATGCTCGCCACGTGGGGGTTGTCCCTCGTCTTGCAGCAGTTGTACCGCCAGCTGTTCGGGCCGATCGACGTCAGTGTGCCGACGGTGACCTGGCTGCAAGGCGCATGGTATCCGACACCCGGCATTGCTATCCCATTGAGCCGGATCTTCATCATCGGTTTGACGCTGTTGGTCGCACTTTCCGTCTATCTGTTTCTGTTCCGCAGCCGATGGGGCCTGCGCATCCGCTCGGTGATGCAGAACCGGGCGATGGCGGGTGCCGCCGGCATCAACACCGAACGCGTGGATGCGGTGACGTTCGCGGTGGGCTGTGGACTCGCGGGCATCGCGGGTAGTGCCTTGACGATGATCGCGTCGACCGGGCCCGTGACCGGCCAGCAATACATCGTGGATACCTTCGTGGTGGTGGTATTCGGCGGCATCGAAAGTCTGGTGGGCACCTTCCTTTCGGCGTTCACGATAGGCCAGATGCAGTCGATGTTCGAACTCGTGCTGAGCGGCTCGATGGCGAAAGCCGCGATTCTTCTGCTCGTAATCGCCGTGCTGTATTTCCGGCCCGATGGTCTGTTCGCTCTCAAGGTTCGCAGGTAAATCATGAAAGACATTTCACTCGTATCGTCGGGCGTGCGCCCGGGGTTGTCCGGAACGTCGATGACCTTCGCACGCAAGGCGACTGCGTTCGTTGACCGCTACGCGTTGGCGATTCTCGGGTTGCTCCTACTGGTCGCGATCCCGGTATTGTCCGACACCTTCCGTCTGGGTCTGTTCGCCAAGTACCTTAGTTTCGCGTTCTGCGCGGCAGGATTGGTGCTGACATGGGGCTATGGCGGCATTTTGAGCCTCGGTCAAGGTATCTTCTTCGGTCTCGGCAGCTACATAATGGCGATGTACATGAAGCTCGAGGCGACGTCGGCCGATCCCGCGGCTTCGGTATTCGGTGCGGGCGGACCACCGGTGCCCGACTTCATGACGTGGAACAGCATCGACACCTTGCCTTGGTGGTGGGCACCCTTCGAGCATGTGTGGTTCGCTTTGGCGGCGATCGTTATCTTGCCGACAGTACTCGCGTTCGTGCTTGCTTATGCCAATTTCCGCAAGCGCGTCGGCGGCGTGTACTTCTCGATCGTCACATTGGCGTTGGCATCGATTGCCTCGATTGTGATCATCGGGCAGCAGGGCTACACGGGAGGTATCAACGGCATTACGAACCTGCCGGTATTCATGGGACACAGTGTACAGAGCAACACCGCCGTCTACGTGCTGTATTACGTCAGTGCCTGTCTGTTGCTGGCCGCGGTTCTGACCGGACGCTTCATTCTGAGGAGCCGGCTCGGCAAGGTATTGGTTGCGATTCGCGATCGCGAGGATCGTATCCGTTTCTCGGGCTACGATCCGGCCTTGTTCAAGGGCTTCATTTTCGCGGTGGCAGCGCTGTTTTCGGCAATTGGCGGCGCGCTGTTCACGATGCAGGTTGGCTTCGCGTCGCCGTCGGTATGTGGGGTCGTGCCGTCGATCGAGATGGTGATCTACGCGGCGGTCGGTGGCCGGCTTTCATTGGTGGGCGCCGTGTATGGCGCGTTGCTGGTGGGTGTGGCAAAAAGTTTCCTGTCTGAACATTTCGTTGGTTTCTGGATGTATCTGATCGGCGCGCTTTTCATTCTCATTCCGATGTTCCTTCCTAAAGGTCTCGCGGGCGTTCTCGATCACTTTCGCGAGCATCACGGAGATGCGCAATGACTCAAATGATCCTCGAAGTGGAGAACCTCAGCGTGTCGTTCGACGGATTCAAGGCGATCGACGACCTGAACTTTTACGTCGAGGAAAATGAATTGCATGTGGTGATCGGCCCTAATGGGGCAGGCAAGACGACACTGCTCGACATGATTTGCGGAAAAACCAAGCCGACCACCGGGACGATTGCGTTCAAGGGCCACAACCTCGAGCGGATGCTCGAATACCAGATCACACGCGCCGGTGTAGGCCGTAAATTCCAGAATCCGCTGGTGTATGAGGATTTGACGGTGTCGGAGAATCTGGAGATCTCGTATCCGAAGAAGCGCGACGTGTTCGGCAGCCTGTTTTTCAAGCGCGATGAAACCGTGCGCGGAGAAATCCAGCGCGTGGCGGAGATGATATTTCTCGCCGATCAGCTTGAGCGCAAGTCGGCATTGCTGTCGCACGGCCAGAAGCAGTGGCTCGAGATCGGTATGTTGCTGATGCAGGACCCGCAACTATTGCTGCTGGATGAGCCGGTCGCCGGCATGAGCGCCCGCGAACGCGAATTGACGGGGGCGTTGCTGCGCAAGATTGCCGAAGGCCGATCGGTCGTGGTGATCGAACACGACATGGAGTTCGTCAAGTCGGTTGCGCATAAGGTAACGGTGCTGCATCAGGGCAAGAAGCTCGCCGAAGGCACGATGGAAAGTGTACAGAGCGATCCGCGCGTCATTGAAGTCTATCTGGGGCACTGATCATGCTGGCTATCGACAATCTGAACGTGTTCTATGGCGAAAGCCATGTGCTGCATGATTTGCAATTCGACGTCGCGGCGGGTGAAACAGTGGCGATCATGGGGCGCAACGGCATGGGCAAGACCACGCTGCTAAAATCTCTGATCGGCATGATTCCTGCGCGCACTGGAACGATCACGCTGGGCGGGTACGAACTGGCGGGTACGAAAAGCTATGAGCGCGTGGCTGCGGGGTTCGGCTATGTGCCACAAGGGCGGATGATCTTTCCTTATCTGAGCGTCGAGGAAAACATTCTCACCGGCATGGACCGCGCGAAGAAAGCGAAGGTGCCTGACTACATTTTCGAATCGTTTCCCGTGCTATGGGAGATGCGTGCTCGGCGGGGCGGCAATCTGTCGGGTGGTCAGCAGCAGCAATTGGCCATTGCACGGGCATTGGTGTCCGAGCCCAAGGTTCTGATCCTAGATGAACCCACCGAAGGCATCCAACCGTCGATTATCAAGGACATCGCGCGCGGCTTGAACCGGCTCAAGAAGGAACGCAATTTCGCGTTGATCGTGTCGGAGCAGGTGCTGTCGTTCACGCTCGACATTGCGGATCGCTTTCTTATCATCGAGAAGGGACGTTTCGTGCATGGTGCGCCGCGCGACAACGTGGATGTGGCGGGCATCATGCAATACCTGACCATCTAGTCGATGCGAGTGCCTGCACTATTGTTTTAACCTGGTGCCGCAAAGTCGTACCCGATATGACCTTAGTCAAACTGTCGGCGACGTGAGATTTTAGACCAATGAAACATCAGTGCAAGGGCCCCGAATACGCCGCCAAGATGGGCAAAATGCGCGACGCCACCTTCCGATCCGCTCACCCCCAGCAGTAGTTCGAGTACCGCGTAGCCTGTTGCGAATAGCCAGGCGGGCATTGGAATAGGCGGAAACAGCAGAAGCACACGGCGTTTCGGGAACAATACTGCGTAGCTCGTCAGCAAACCGAATACACCGGCCGATGCCCCCAAAGTCGGATAAATCTGTGCGGTGACAGCGGTGACGATGAGTTGTACGATGCCGCCGGCCACTACGCTTGATAGATAAAGGATCCCCATATAAATCACGCCGATTGTGCGTTCGACGTCACGGCCGAACATATACAGGCCGATCATATTGAATATCAAGTGCATTGAATTCGCATGCAGGAGACTGTATGTCACCAATTGCCATAGGTGGAAGTCCGGCACATCCGCGGCTGGGCCGGAAATTGGCCAAAGCGCGAACAATGAGATAAGGCGATCGGCGTTGGACTGCTCGGCCAGGAATACGAGGCCGTTTAAGATGATCAGGGTGTAGGTCATGTTGGTTGCGATAGGCCGGCGGTTGCGCATCATCTTTTTCTACTGTAATCGTGTTGGCTCGGCAGCGTGCGATACGAGACAGCCAAATATTGATCTAGGTCATAAACAGAATCTCCAGATCATGCGTTGATGCATAGTTCGATGATCCAGATCAATTCGCGATCGTCCGGTCGAAATCACAACTAGGTGCGCAGCGTGTGCCTAGGGCGCATAATCGTCTTACAAGCCGCACTGGCTCGATCTCGAGTCGGACCAAGTGGCATAACACCGTCTATATCAAGCGATGCTTTCGGCAGTACGTACTTATGCCGATCGGGGTCCGTGCTACCGAAGAGGATCACATGATCCAGCCATATAAGGATGCCATCGCCAAATCGTGTCTCCGCGTTGCGGACCGCGTAACGCGGCTGATTGTGCTGGCCTCGGTGTTGCTGGCCGCAGCTTGCACCTCGGTCCGCTACGATGCGCCGCGCATCGTATCCCATGCGTTCGACCGGCCGATGGAGACTGTGTTGGGGCAGGAATACTGGCCGCAACTGGCGGCCAGTCCCGGGCAATCGGGTTTTCACCTGCTGGTCTCGGGGCAGGACGCCTTTGCCGCGCGCGCCGCCTTGGCGCAATCGGCGCAGCGCACCCTGGACTTGCAGTATTACATCGTCGCGCAGGACACCACCGCCACGGTGCTGTTGTATGACGTGCTGCAGGCGGCCCAGCGCGGCGTGCGCGTGCGTCTGCTGGTCGACGACATGAATGTCAGCGACCGCGAGTCGGACCTGGCGATGCTGGCGCGCTGTGCCAATGTGGAAGTGCGCTTGTTCAACCCATTTTCCCGGCGCGGCAAGTTTGGCGTGCCGCGCGTGCTCGAGTTGCTCGGCGATAGCGAGCGCTTGAATCGCCGCATGCACAACAAACTCTGGATTGCCGACGGCGCGGTCGCGATAGTCGGCGGCCGTAATCTCGGCGACGCTTATTTCAGCGCATCGACCGACCAGGATTTCGGCGACCTCGACGTGCTGGCGGCGGGCCCGATAGTAAAGCAAGTGGCACATAACTTCGACCAGTTCTGGAACAGCACATGGGCCGTGCCGATTGGTGCGATGGTAGGGCCGCCGCGGGAAGGGTTCGACATGAAGGCGTGGCTGACCGCGCTGAACGCACGCGTAGAAGATTTTCGCACCAGCGATTACGTACGCTCGTTGCGTGAGAACGCCGTCGGCCCGCTGGTCCGGGGCGGCACGGTACCGCTTGTGATGGGGCCTGCGCAGGCGCTCTACGATGTGCCGGGCGATGAACGTACCGATACGGTCGAGAACAAGGGACCGATGTTTCCCGTGCTGCGCCAGTTTGTCGAGAGTGCCAAGCAGCAGGTGGATCTTGCGTCGCCGTATTTTGTACCCGGGGCGAATGGCGTGGCGATATTGTGCGCCGCGACCGCGCGCGGAGTGCAGATCCGAGTGTTGACCAATTCCCTGGCCTCGACCGATGTCCCGGCGGTACAAGTCGGCTATGCGCGCTATCGCCCGCAACTGCTGGCATGCGGCGTGGAACTCTATGAGATGCGTCCCCAGGGCCCGGTCGAGCGATATGTACGGCCGGGTTTATCGTCGGGCGTAAGCCTGCACACCAAGCTGATCATGGTCGACGGCGAGACGATATTTGTCGGTTCGATGAATCTCGATCCGCGCTCCAAGGGGCTCAACACGGAGGTTGCACTACGCATAGACAGTCTCGCGCTGGGCGGGCAAATCTCGCGTTTGTTCGACGAGGCCATCGCGCCGGACCGCGTGTTCAAGGTCGGACTCGATCAAGCCGGTAATGCGGCTTCGATGCTGCATTGGGACGCGATCGAAGACGATCAGCCGGTGCGTTATCACCACGAGCCGCTCACTGGAGTATGGCGCCGCTGGATCAGCCAACTTTTGGGCAAGTTGGTGCCGGAAGACCAGTTATAGCAAGGGGCGCCTAGGGCGCCGTCTGTTGGCGTCGTACTTCGCGCCGTTTCATGTCCAGGTAGGTTGCGCGGTCGATTTCATGCAACTGGCGCGGATAATGCTCGGTCGCTGAAAACCATTCCTGCAGGCGCTGTTCGAACTGCTCGGCCGGGGGGGCGGACAAGGCGTCGAGATAGGCGTCGATGGCCAGGTAATATCGCATGGTATTGCGCTCGACCACGCCGCGCACCCCGCCGATATACTCCGGCGGACCGCCTGCCGGACCGATGTTGGTGAATCCGACCTTGCCGCTGCCGATGGTGGCGAGGTAACCCCGCATGGCGAGAGCGCCAGAAAAATCGTAGGTGTAGGAGTAGGTGAGATGCAGGAAAGTCTTGCCGTCCGGGGTCGGTACCGCTTCAAGTTGGATGCGATAGTCGCTGGTACCGAGCGGTCCTTGCTGGGCGGCGAGCGTGACGTCGAGATACCCGGGTGTCGTCGCGGCAGCATTGAAGACGAAGTTGACCCGGTAGGCCCGATCGAGCGATTCCCAGGTCTTGCTGCCGATGCTGACGGCGAGGACGGTACTGGCTGTAGCCGGATCGCTGCCGGCGCGGCAATATTTCGTGTTGAGATGCAGGATCAGCACGTCGCACCAGTGCGTGGGGTCGTCAAGCGCATGGTCGACAGTGGCAAACGGATGGTCCAGCAGGGCATAGATGTCGCCCTTCAAATAATGGGGCGATTCCGTCGATTGGAGATAGAGCGGCCGCTTGAACGGATTATCGCCGAGCTGGGGGCCAAGCTCGGCATACTTGGCCAGCAATGCCGCGGCGAGGGAGGGGCTGGGTTCCGCGGACATGGCCGATCCGATGCAGGCATACACCAGGCAAGCGAGCCGCAGCGCCGCCACCCGGTTTCGGAGTGCCATGGGCAATAGCTTGGGCATCGCGCCGCCTGTCTTTCGCGAGAGAGGAACTTGCATTAGACCATGAATGAGCATGGTCTCCAGGATATGTCTGCCTCCCGGAGCGAGAATCAGCCCAGTGCGCGAGCGGCCAGAACATCGCTGAATCGAGGTTCAGCGAGAGCCTCAGTGACCGCTTGGCTGGCTGCGACGACCTGAGGCGCGAGCGCCTTGAACACGCTTTCGTCCCAACCGCTGGTCGAGACGGCCAGCACGAGACTGCCCACCACTTCGCGCTGGCGGTTGAATAGCGGAGCGCCGAGGGCGGCGATCCCGCTGAGGGATTCGCCGACGGTATAGGCATAGCCCTGGGTACGGATCGCCCGCAGCGTGCTGCGAAAGCGCTCCCAGTCGCCGCCCAGGCCCGCGCGCTCGATCGCGGCGCCCTGCTTCAGGAACAGGTTTTTCAATTGATGGTTCGGCAGCCAGGCCAGTATGGCCTTGGCGGCCGCCCCGGCAAAGAGCGGGCGGCTTTGGCCGCGATCGAACAGGTTCTCCAGATTCTCGCTATTCAACTGGCGTTGAACGCAGACCACGGAGTCGCCGAACAGCTCGCACAGCAGGGCGCTGCAGCTGGTCTGGCGAGCCAGGCGGCGGATCACCGACGTGCCCGCGACATAGATCGGGTCGGAGACGCGATGCGTACGATCCAATTCGAGGATGCGCGGGCCGAGTGCGTAAGAGCCGTTGGCCACTCGAGTCAGGAAGCCCGCCTCGTGCATGGCCTTGATATATCGGTAGCCGGTGGACGGGGCGCATTCCATATGCTCGATCAAGGCATCGGAAGGCCATACGGGCGTGCTGGGCGTGAAAATGTCCAGTAGGGAAAGCAGGCGAATCAGGCCACTCATAGTTGTTGCAAAGAAGGTCTCGATATAACGCCATTAGGACCGACCCGTGCCGCACTCAATCTGCAACAGGCCGGGTGGTTCCGGATACGCCAAGCCAGATCATGGCCAGCGTGCCGACTACGCACAAACCTAAAAGCGGCGTGAGGGCCAGCACGAAATTGCCAGTGGCATCTCGGATCGCACCGATCGACCATGATGCGAAAAAGCCGCTCAGGTTGGCCAGGGCACTGATCTGTGCAATACCCACAGCCGCCACAGGCAGCGGCAACCATTCGGTCGCCATCGACCAGAATGGCCCCTTGCATGCATAGGTGCCGACCATCACCACGGTCAGTAGCATGACTACGGGCCACAAGGCATGGACCAGCAGCATGCCGATGAAACCCGCGACCACCACGATCATCGGAATGGCGTTGTGCCAGAGGCGTTCGCCGCTTCGGTCCGAACTGCGTGCCCAAAAGATCATCGCGAGCGAGGCTGCAACGTAGGGAATGGCGCTGACGAGGCCGGTCTGCAAATAGTCGAGCCCAAGCGATTTGATGATCAGCGGCTGCCAGATTGCAAGCGCGGTGCTCGCGGTGGTGGTGGCGGCGGAAATCAACGTCAGCAGCAGCACCCGGCGGTCGCCGAGGGTCGTCCACAGGCTGGGCTTATTCCTCAGCAGCAGGCTACGCGCACGGGCTTCTTGCTCGAGCGTGTCGGACAGCCAGGCACGTCCTTCGGGTGGCAGCCATTTGGCGAGAATCGGCCGATCCGTCAGCCAGTATAGTGCGGCCACACCCAGGGCGACGGTCGGTACGCTTTCAGCCAAAAACAGCCATTGCCAGCCGCGCAGGCCGGCGATGCCATCGGTCTGCAACAACAAGCCGGCAAGCGGCGAACCAAGTGCATTCGCCACCGGAATCGAAACCATGAAGATACCGATCATGCGCGCACGGTAGCGCATCGGAAACCAGTAGGTCAGGTAAAGAATCACGCCGGGAAAGAAACCGGCTTCAGCGGCGCCGAGAAAAAAGCGCAGCACCAGAAACGATCTCGGACCGGCGACAAACGCCATTGCACCGGCTACGATGCCCCAACTGATCATCACCCGGGCAATCCAGCGCCGCGCACCGAAGCGCTCAAGTGCCATGTTGCTCGGAATCTCGAAGATGAAAAGGGAAAAAAAGAAGATGCCGCCCGCGAGTCCGAACAGGGTGTGGGATATTCCGATATCGGAATTCATCTGCAGGCTGGCGAAGCCGATATTGCCTCGGTCTATCACTGACGCGAGATAAGACACGATCAGGAAGGGCATGAGCCGCCACTGCACGCGGCGCATGGTTTGCGCCTCCAATGTCATGGGCTCGGTCGTCGCGAGTTCGGCTGGAGTCGTGCTCATTGAACCTCATGCGCGAGCAATGCACTGACCTGTATCGACGAAAAAATCGGCTTGGCGGCACTGGCGGACAGGGCACGCACGACCTCTAGCGTCGGCAACTGCGAACACGCGACAAACACGGCATCGCAATCAGTCTCGAGGGCGATGCGGGTGCGTTCGGCCACCTGGGCCGAAGTGATGGCGCCCAGTTCGGCGACATTTGCTGCCTTGAAACTCGACAGTGAGGTGACCTTGATGTCGTATTCCTCGAGAAATGCAATGAGCCTATCGTTGACCGCGTCGAGGTAAGGTGTGACCAACGCGACGCGCTTGACGGCATGCCGCTGCAGCGTGCGCACCATCGCCTGTGCCGTCGTGATGGTGGGTAAGCCGGTGCATTTTGCGATCGCCGCGCCAATCTCCGTATCGGCGGCAGGGCCGGCGATAAAACCCGCCGCGGTACAGCCGTACACGATCACATCCAGCGCGTCGCGCTCGAACGACTTGGCCAGATCGAGCGCAGTCGCCCGGTAGGCGGGCAGCGTAGCGGCATCCAGCATGGCGGCGCCGCGCGCGATTCGCAAAGTCTGGCAGGTAGAGCCCGGCGGCAACCACGCCAGCAGTTCGCCCTCCATGGTGGTATTGTTGGCCGGCACCATCAGGCCCACACGTAGCGGACGATCGATACTCATAGATAAGCTCTCCAAGATAGGTGTTTTCGGTTCTTTATCAGAACCAGCGCGCTTTCGACTGCAGCCGTCCTATGATCGCTACGGCCACGACTCCCATCGCACAGAACACCGCGATCGGCAGGATCGCCAGAGGATAGCTACCCGTCGACTGGCGGATCGCGCCGATCAGGTAGGAAGCAAAGAAGCCCGGCAGGCTCCCCAGCGCATTGATTTGCGCAAGCCCGGCGGCGGCGGCGGTGGCCGGTACCGATTCGGTCGCCAGTGCCCAGAACGGCCCCTTGCAGGCATAAGTCCCGATCATGACCAGCACGAACAGAAACACGGTTGCGGTCAGGCTCGTGAAAAACAAGGTACCGACCATGCCGATCACGGCCAACGTCATCGGTATCACGTTGAACCAGATGCGCTCGCCAATTCGGTCCGACATGCGCCCCCAGAAAATCATGGCGAACGCGGCGGCCCCATACGGCAACGCAGTCAGCAGACCCGCATTGAAATAGCTCACGCCAAAGGAGCGGATGATCAGCGGTTGCCAGAATCCCAGCACCGTACTGACCGTGACGGTGCTGCCGCACACGAGCGTCAGCATCAGCACCCGCCAGTCGGACAGCACTTTCCACAGCGAAGTTTTGAGCGGTGCATGCCGCTGGTTTTCATCATCGGCGAGACGGGTAATCAACCAGTCGCGCTGCTCGGCGGTGAGCCAATGTGCTTGTGCAGGGGTATCGGTCAGCCAGTAGAGCGCGAAGATGCCGAGCAGGATCGCCGGCACCGCTTCGATCACGAATAGCCACTGCCAGCCGCGAAGGCCCAGCATGCCTCCCAAGTTGAGCAGCGCGCCGGAAATGGGCGAGCCCAGTAAGCCCGCGGCCGGGACAGACAAGATGAACCAGGCCATCACGCGGCTGCGGTAGGCGCTCGGAAACCAGTTCGTCAGGTAATAGATCGCCCCCGGCAAAAAACCGGCTTCGGCGATGCCGAGAACAAAGCGCGCCGTGAAAAAAGTTCTCGGGCCGATGACCAGCGCGCTCGCCGCTACCACCAGTCCCCACGACACCATGATGCGCGACAGCCAGCGACGCGCGCCGAAGCGCGCGAGCGCCAGGTTGCTGGGCACCTCGCAAACGAAGTAAGACACGAAAAAGATGCCGCCGGCGAGGCCGAACATGCTTTGGCTCAAGCCGACGTCATGGCTCATCTGCATACCGGCAAAGCCGATATTGGTACGGTCGATTACCGAGACCAGGTAGGCAATCAGCAAAAACGGCACCAAGCGTCTCGATACCTTGCGCATCGTTTCGACTTCCAGCGCGCTGATGACCGCTGACGTGGCGCTGGTCGGGCCGTTCGATGCAGGTTGAATTTGGGGTGCCAGGTTTGATTGCATAGCGGCCTCTTGAGAATTAAAAGAACTCAGAAGCCGTACAGCGTGGCGGGGGTGTCGACCAGTACCTTGCGGCGCAGCGCCGGATCAGGAAGCCAGCGCGCCAGCAGATTGAACAGCACGATCGAATCGTTTTCGGCGAATGACAGGTGAGGATAATCCGAGCCCCAGATCAGTCGATCTGGCGCAGCTTGCGCCAGCGTCTGCACCAGCGGCGTGACGTCGTCGAAACCCGGTTGGGTCGAAATGCGGTAAGTGCCCGTCAATTTGATCCAGCAGCGTTCTTCTCCATGTTTGAGCAGATCGACGAGTCCCAGAAAGCCGGGCGCCGCGACGCCGTCGCGCGCGAGGTTCATGCCCAGGTGGGCAATGCTGAATTTGCTGCGCAGACCTTTCAGGACCGGCAGCAGCTCCGTGGTCAGCCAGCCCGGCAACAGGAAATCGAGCGACCAGCCAAGTTCGCTGCAACGGGCGTCGAGCCGCGCGATGCGGCCCAACATCGTCTGCGCGAAGCCGGGTTCCGACGGCTTGATCGGATTGACGTTGATGCGCACGCCGCACACCCCAAGCGCATCCATGCGCGCAAACTCCCTGTCATCGGCATTTTCGTCGAGATCGACGATACCCTTCCGCACTGCCGGATCCAGACTTTGCATGGTGTCCAGCATGCAGGTGTTGTCCCGGCCATAGGCACTAGGTTGGACCAATACCATGCGTTCGATACCCAGGGTCGCAGCCAGGTCGAGATAGTCATCGATCTGGGCCACGGGCGGGGTGTACCGCAATTTTTCGCCCGGGTAGGGGTAGCGATCGGGTGTGCCGAATACATGGAAATGCGTGTCGCATGCCAGCGTGGGTGTGTCGAAAGCGACTTGGGTCGAGCTCTGATGCATCGGGCGGGTCTCGTCGAAAAGATGTGGATGGAGGCGGCGAACGCGTCCAAGGGATCCAAGGAATGCCAGGAAGTTGCGTTGGCCCCGGAAGTTTGAATAAACTTTCTCATATAAAGAGAAAGTCTCAAACTCGGGTTTTCCCGATGTCCGCGCTTTAGACTGAAGCACTCAATGGCGCCGGTGTAATCCGTGGGACGGGGGCGTCTGTACAGTGCTCATGACGTACGGCGCGGCGGTAGTGCGGCATTCACTTCACGCGCTCCGAACGCGCGTTTAGCGCGTACAAGACGAGATGCAGCACCAGACTCAGCCTGGCTTAAATCACCGGCGGACGGCACCTTGATTTCGAGCACCAGCAGCGTAATAGCGATCGCAAACACGCCGTCGCTAAATGCTTCGAGTCTGACGGTGTTGGAATCGGACATGGCATAACCTTGGGTCGTGATCGACAAAACTCAGCGTGAGTGACGCCACAGCCGCTCATAGCTTCAACAAGATTGCGACCGGCAGTCCTTCCAGAACATCCCGCGCATAGATACGACCGCCACGCGCTTCGACCGTTTGACTGGTCAGCACATTTAGCCAACTGCTGGAAGCACCTTCCTGGCTAGCGTTGAGCGGCACTCTCATCGCACTGTCGTGCCAAGCCGCCGCCGGCATCAGCGGTAGCGGGCGGCTGCCGTGGGCCACGGTCAGTACCTCGTGCGACAAGCTGAGGCGACTGGCGACCACCAGCAGCATCGTGTCCTGGTGCTGTCTGGTCAGCCCGATCAGATGCGACTGGCGAGCTCCTTCGCTGCGCAATGGCGTATAGTTCCCGCCCGTAAACAGCGCCGGATAGTGCTTTCTCAATTGCAGCATGGCATGCACCAGCTTTTGCTTGATTCTTCCATCGCGCCAATTCGACAAGGCCTCGGGCCACGACGGTGGGCGTTGCAACTGATGTTCGAGGCGTTCGAAATCGACCGGCCGCCGGTTGTCCGGGTCCACCAGACTGAAGTCCCAGCTTTCCGAGCCTTGATAGAGGTCTGGCACGCCGGGCGCACTCAGATGCAAGGCCGTTTGGGTCAGGCCATTGAGTGCACCGGCGGCGGCGATTGTCTCGGCAAAACGACCGATGGATGCCAGCAAGCCCTCGCCATCGGTAAAGTCCTGTTCGAGCCGGGCCAGGAATTCGGCACAATTCTTTTCGTAGGCGAGAACCGGCGCGATCCAATTCGAACGGCGTTTGGCTTCGCGCAAACTCTTCAATTGCCAAGCTTCGACCCGCCGCATAAAGGCGTGCAGCGCACCGAGGTCGGTGGCTTCGGGTGGCACCGGAAAATCCAACGGCCATGAGCCGACCAGGGTTTGATAAAGCATCAACTGATCGATCGCGTCGGGACCGGGGCCAAGCCGGCTAGCCAGTGCCAGCCACTCCTGCACGGCACGGTCCCAGGCCGGCGCGATTTCACTCAACACGGCCAGCCGGGCGCGGGCATCCGGGCCGCGCTTGTGGTCATGGGTGGCGGTGGCCAGCATTGCGCGCGGGAATAGCCGCGCACGCATCGCGATCCGGCGGTGGAAGGTTTGCGGCTGCAAGGCAAAATCGTCGGGTTTGCTGCCGACTTCGTTGCGCGACAGGAGCCGTCCATAACGATAAAACGCAGTGTCCTCGACGGCTTTGGCGGCCAATGGCGAGCTCAGTTGCTGGAAGCGCGCCAGCGCGCGCAGGCGCCACACTTCCGCGTTAGGGTCCGTCAGGCGGGTATTGCCGAGCCAGGCGTGCAATTGCGCGAGAAGCGGGTGATCGGCCCCACACAGGGTATCGCGCGCGGCGCTCACCGCGGTCTGCAGGACGGCGGCGTCGGGCGCCGTCGCTTTCCCGGGGAAGTAAGTACGATAGACCGGGAAGCACAGCAGGATGGCTTCCAGCGCACGCTGGATCATGGTTAGGCTGAGGTCCCGCGTATTCAGTTGCAGGCGGGCCAGGTGGTGCAAGTAACGCACCACCGTATCGCGCTCGCTGCAGAGGTTCTCGGCCAGTATTTGCCGACGGGCCTCCCGTTCATAGGCCGCGAAATCCGCCGTACTGCCGGCCACTTTATGCCAGGTCGCGCTTAATCCTGGGGCACCTTGGTCTGCGTGCAGGACCGCCGATACGTCGTTCATGAATTCATAACCGGTGGTGCCGTCCACCCCCCAATGACTGCGCAGGCTTTCGTGCTGGGCGAGGATTTTTTCCACCACCAGATACACCGAGGTGAGGTTCAGTCCCGTCGGCCGTTGCGGATTCAGGGCGCTCAAGCGGCGCCGCAAGTTCAGGCAATAGGCCGCGGGGTCCGTCAGGCCATCGACGTGATCAACCCGTACGCCGTCGATCAAGCCTTCCCGATATAGGCGCAACACCAGGGTGTGAGTGGCTTCGAACACTTCGGGCTGCTCCGCGCGCAAGCCGACCAGTTCATTGATTTCAAAGAAGCGGCGCCAATTGATTTCGTCGGCGGCGGTACGCCACCACGCCAGGCGGTAATGCTGCTTTTGCAACAATTGATGCAGGCGCATCCGGCCAGCCGGCGTACGCGCATCATATGCGTGCAGCAAGTCGGCGACCGCCGCGCCGGCCTGCTCGCGCGGCAATCTTGACTGCAATTCGGCCAGCAGGTTTTGGCTGCGATTGCCATCGAGGGTGGCTGACCATTGAGCTGCCAAGTGCTCGAAGCGTGCATGCGGGTCGGCGCGCAGAATATCGGCGCAAGTCGCGGGGGCTAGCGGCAGCAACGTGTCGAAATAACGGATCTGGAAGCCGGCTTGCGGGTCGCTTGTATCTAGCGCGAGTTCCCCGCCCTCGAGCGCTTCGCCGTACGATAAACCGAGGATGGGCAGCAGCAGCTTGCCGCGCAAGGCCGGGTCCGGTACTTGCCAATCGATGTCGAAGAACGTTGCAAGACGGCTTTGCGCCCCGTGCTGCAGCACATCGCGCCACCAGGCGTTATAAAGGCAAGAAGCGGCCATATGATTGGGCACGATGTCGAGTATCAGGCCCATCCCTTGGGCGCGTAATCGCTCGACCAGTCGTCGCAATGCGGCCTCGCCGCCCAACGCCGGATTCACGCTATTGAAGTCGGTGACATCGTAACCGTGCCGCGAGCCGGGGCAAGCGGCGAAAATCGGAGACAAGTAGAAATGGCTGACCCCGAGCGCCGCGTAATAGGGCACGCGCTGGGCCGCGTCGTCCAAAGTGAATTCGGCGTGCAATTGCAAACGTGCGGTAGCGCGCGGCACCGTCGGCGGCACCGGCCTGAGCGGTTGACTCATGGACGATTTCCTCGGGCGTTACTGCGAGCCAGGTTAAGTGCGGCGATGCGCTGCACGACCTCGTGGCTTTCGAATAAGGTATCGACCGCGAGCGACAGGCGGCGTCGCCAATTCGGATGGATATCGATGGTGCCCGGCAGGTTCGGTTGTTCGCGCAAGCCCAGCAGGTCTTCCAGTGGGATCAATACCAACGGCGCAGCGGTGCTGCCGATAAAAGCCAATGCCGCCGGCACTGGCGCCAGGCTGTCGGGTGCCGGGCATACGCCGCTGCTCACACCGGTTGCGCACCACAGTTGCCACAGGGCCTCACGTTCGTCCTGGCGCTGCCGGCGCGCTTGCGCGCCGCTTAAGCCGGGTTCCAGCAACTCAAGCTGCTCGCGCCATTCGAGATCGCGCCCGGACCACCAACCGGCCATTGTCGGCAAGTCGTGCGTGCCGGTGGTGGCGATCGCATCGCGGCTCCATTCGCCGGCGGCGCGGAAGGTCTCGCCGCCGGCGGGATCGCGATCGCGTTCGAACCACAACACGCTGATCCCGAGCAAGCCGCGCTGGCTCAATCGAGCGTTGAAACCGTCCGGCACCGTGCCCAGGTTTTCGCCGATTACGATGGCGCGGGCGCGCCACGATTCGAGCGCGATCAGCCGCATCATGTCGTCGAACGGAAAACGCAGGTAGGCACCGGCGGTCGGGCTCGCACCTTGCGGAATCAACCATAAACGGTTCAAGCCCAGCACATGGTCGATGCGCACGCCGCCAGTCTGCGCCAGCACGGCGCGCAGTACCTGGAGCCACGCGCGATAGCCGTGTCGGCGCAAGCCGTCGGGCGAAAACGCGGCGATACCCCAGGCTTGGCCGTGAGCGCTGTAAAGGTCGGGCGGCGCGCCGATCTCCAAGCCGTGAAGAAATTCGTCCTGGTCTGACCAGACGTGGCTGCCTGCGGCGTCGGTACCGACCGCCAGGTCGGCAATCAGGCCTAGCGTCATGCCGGCGCGGCGTCCGCGATTTTGTGCATGGTCCAGGCCTTGTGCGGCCAGCCATTGCAGGAATTGGTGGAAAGCGACGGATTCGTGATGCCGGGCGGCGAAAGCGTCTACCTCCGGGCTGGCCGGATCGCGATGCACCGCTGGCCAGTTGCGCCAATCCGGCAGCGGCGGACTGCATTGCAGATAAAACTCATGCAGGGTCTCGAAGCGCGCATGGCGCTGCAAGGCTTCGCCGCCGGCTATGCAAAAACCACGAAAGGCTTCGAGCAAGTCCGGCTTGAGCCACTTGCCGCGCTGCTCGAACAGGTGTCGCAGTATCGCCAGGCGCGTCTGCGCGAACGCCGGCCAATCGATTTCAGCCACGCTATCGAGGTGAGCCACATGTTCGGACACCCCTAGCGCGGTGACGGCATCGTCTACCGCGGCCGCGCCGAACAAGGCCTCCGGGGCGATGTATAGCGGATTGAGGAACAGCCGGCTGGATGGCGCATAGGGACTGTAGCGCTTCGGGTCGGCACTGAAGCCGGCATGCACCGGGTTGATCGCGACGGCCGCGGCACCGGCGCGCGCCGCCGCTTCGCAACAGAGCGCCAGGCTGCCGAAATCACCGATGCCGCCGCTCCGGTCATGCCGCAGCGCGTAGATTTGCACCGCGATGCCCCAGAGCCTGGGGTCGGCGTCCTGCGACGCATCGTCAACCCCATAACAACGCGCCGGTGCGACCGCCAGGGTCAACTCGCATGCCGCCAGGCGCAGCGAGTGATAACCGGGGATGCTCACGCCCGGCAGTAGCAATTCGGACGTTCCGTTGCGTTGCGCGGTGCCAGTTCTGATGCTGCCATCTTCCAACGTTAGCGTGTAAGTCGGGGACGCTTGATCCTGAGGCCAGGGGATCACAATTGTCGTATTGAGCTCGGCTGTCAGTAAGGATGGCAGCGCCAGACTTGCGGCGTGGGTGGCGAGCCGGATCCGGCTCGCCTCGATTTGCGCCGCGTTTGCGCATGCGATCGCCATCGCCTGGAGCACGCCCTGGATCGCTTCGGGTGCGAGCACCTGGGCTTGGCCCTGTGCGTTGTCCCAATGCGTGATCAAGCCTGCCGCCTCGGCTAAGGCGTATAGCTGCGGGTGGGCAGCGACATGGTGAGTGGAACTGCCTGTGTTCATGATCTCGACCTAAGTTTCAAGCCATGCGATCGTGCTGTAGCCTGGCAGGTGCGCATACTGTTCGGGATGGCCGGGCTGGACCGGGGCGCCGCCGGTCTGGAACAGCAACTGGCCGGGCCTGGCTTGCAACGCAGGCTCCACTGAGACGGTCTGCGGCGCCAGGTTGGTAAACAGCGCCAGGACCGGGCCGTGGACCGGATGACCGATGCGCCAGCGCGCTACCACGGCGGCTGGCCCCAGCGCCTGCGCGTCCAGCGCCAAGGCCGAGGCGAACTGCGGCAATAGCACTTGGCGGCGCAGCATCAGCAGGGTGCGGTAAAGCTCGGTCCAAGGGTTGTATTCGGTGTGCAAGGACGCGTGCGGTTGCGAGGCGATAAAGGTCGCCGCGTCGTTCGGGTCGGGAATGCGCGCGCGCGCAGTCTCGTCGGCAAAGGCCGGAAAGCGAGCGAATTCGAGCCGACGCCCCTCGCGTACGGTCTCGGCCAGTTCGTCACTATGACTGGTAAAAAATAGGAAAGGGCTGCTGGCGCCGATTTCCTCGCCCATGAACAGCAACGGAATTTGCGGGCACAGCAACTGCAATGCAATCGCCGCGCGTAGCGCGGCGGGCTGGGCCAGCGCCGTAAGACGTTCGCCGAAAGCACGATTGCCGATCTGGTCGTGATTCTGCAAAAACAGCACGAAGGCGCTGGGCGGCAGATGGCGGCTGTCTTCGCCGCGCGTAATCGGGGCTCCAGCCAACGCGCTGAGATGCGGTGAGACCTCGCCCTGGTAGATAAAACCCTGCGCCAGGGCCCGAGCCAATTTTTGTGCCGGTACCTGCGCATAGTCGCCGTAGTAGCCGTCACTCTCGCCCGTTAGCAGGACATGCAGGACATGATGTGCGTCGTCGTTCCATTGCGCATCGAACGGCTTGCCCAGATGGCGCGCGCCGTTCTCTTCATTTTCCAGTACCAGATGTACCTGGCGTTCGACACCCAGCAAGGAGCGAATCATGAAGGCGGTTTCGTCGAGCCAGTCGGGGTCGCGTATCGCATGTACGGCGTCGAAGCGCAAGCCGTCGAAGCGGAATTCGTAGAGCCAGTAAAGCGCATTCTCGGAGAAGAAATTGCAGACCTCGGGCCGGCGAAAATCGAGTGCCTTGCCCCAGGGGGTGTCGAGGTCGTCGCGAAAGAATGAGCCGGCATAGAGGCTCAGGTAGTTGCCTTCCGGGCCGAAGTGGTTGTACACCACGTCGAGCAGCACCATCAAGCCCAGGCCATGCGCTGCATCCACCAGTGCCTTGAGCTCGTCGGGGGTGCCGTAGCTGGCGTCCGGCGCATAGGGCAGCACGCCGTCGTAGCCCCAGTTGCGTGGACCAGGAAAATCGGCCACCGGCATCAGTTCGATGGCGGTGATGCCGAGCGCGGCCAGACCCGGCAGTTGGTCGATCACACCGCGAAAGCCGCCCAGCAAACCGACATGCAGTTCGAAAATAACCGCTTCATGCCAGGGGCGGCCGCGCCAATCGGGATGACGCCAGAGGTACGCATCGGGATCGGTGAGCACGCTGGCATCGTGTATGTCGTGCGCCTGTGCGCGCGAGGCAGGATCGGGAATGCGGGTGCCGTTTGGCAGCACAAAGCGGTAGTGTGCACCGACGGCGCACTCGACGTCTGCATGCAGCCAGCCGGGTGCGGCTTCGGTCCGATGGTCGTCTTCGTGCTGCGCGATGGCTTGCATCGGCACAGTGGGCTGGCCCGCAACCTCAAGCAGAATCTGGCCGCCGGCATCGGGCGCCCATAGGCGAAAGCGGGTGCGTCCATCGGCTAGCCGTTGCGGACCGAAGCCCCAGGGATAGGAATGCATGGGGTTCATGATGCGGGGCCCTCGACCAGATGGGTTTGCAGGAGCGCCACGCTGTGGGCTTCGAGCTTGACGCTGTCGTGCTCCGGTACCGCATAAGGCTGTGCTTGGGGCGTCGCGCTTTCAAGCATCACCTGCCATGCCGATGCCCCCGGCGGTACTTGGAACTCGACTTGCGCCGCCGTGGCATTGAAGAAAATCAGTTCGAGTACCAGCCTGGGAGCCATGCCGCCCGCGCCGGGCAGGCGCGTGGCGCGGCGCAAGGCGAGGGTGCGGCGTTCGCCGTCCGACCAGTTCTCGGGCGTCATCGGAGTCCCGTCGGCGGCAAACCAGTCGATGTCACGGATTCCGGGCACCAGCTCGGTGCCATGGGGGAAGTCGTGTGTGTTCAACGAGGCCAGGTTGCGCCGGAGGGCGGTCAGGCGCGCGACGAAAGCACTCAACTGGAGCGCTTGCGGTTGCTCGGCGGCCTGCCAATCGAACCAGGCGAGCGGGCTGTCCTGGCAATATGCGTTATTGTTGCCTTGCTGGGTCCGGCCGAATTCGTCGCCGCCCAGCAGCATCGGTGTGCCGCGCGATAACAGCAGAGTCGCCAGGATCGCGCGCTGGACCCGGCCGCGCGTCTGGCTGATGATGGGGTCCTCGGTCGGGCCTTCGACCGCGCCGCCCTCGCTCCAGTTGGCGCTGCCGTTATCGTCGTTGCCGTCGCGATTGTCCTCGTGATTCGCTTCATTATGCTTATGGGCATAGCTCACCAGGTCGTTCAGCGTAAAGCCATCATGGGCAGCGACGAAATTGATCGATGACCAGGTCTTGCGGTGTCGGCGATTGAACAGGTCGGCCGAGCCCGACACGCGCGCAGCCAGTTCGCCGAGCTGGCCGCCGTCGCCGCGCCAAAAGCGCCGCACCGTGTCGCGGTAGCGGTCGTTCCATTCGCCGAAACCGGGCGGGTGATTGCCTAACTGATAGCCGCCTGGACCGAGATCCCAGGGTTCGGATATCAACTTGACCCGATTCAGCACGGGGTCCTGACGGATCGCGTCGAAAAAGCCCGAGCCTTGGTCGAAGCCGGTGCCTTCGCGCCCCAGCGTCACGCACAGGTCGAAGCGGAAGCCGTCGATATGGAAATGTTCGACCCAATAGCGCAGCGAATCCATCACCATTTGCAGCACCCGCGGATGCGATAGATTCAAGGTGTTGCCGCAACCGGTCTCGTCGATGTAATGGCGCTCGTCGCCGGGCACCAGGCGGTAATAGCTGGCGTTGTCCAGGCCGCGCCAGGATAGCGTCGGGCCGAGCTGGTTACCCTCGCAAGTATGGTTATAGACTACGTCCAGGATGACTTCGATGCCGGCTGCGTGCAGGCGCGCGATGGCGATGCGCATTTCCTTTAGCAGGCGGGTCGACAGGTAAGCGGGCTCCGGGGCGAAATAGGCCAGTGTGCTGTAGCCCCAATAGTTGCGCAGCTTGCGCTCCAGCAGGAAGCGGTCTTGCAGGAAGGCATGGACCGGCAGCAATTCGAGCGTGGTGATGCCCAGCTTCAGCAAATGATCGATGAAATGCGGTTCGCAGAGTGCATGGAAGGTGCCGCGGTGATTGGCCTGCAAGCCGTCGCGTTGCATCGAGACGCCGCGCACGTGGGCTTCGTAGATCACCATGTCGGACCACGGATGCGCCAGCAGGCGGTCTTCGCCCCAATTGAAGCTGTTGTCGCAGACGACTGCCTTGGGCATCGCCGACGCGCTGTCTCGGCGATCCTGCGAGAGGTCGGCGCGCGAGCTGTGCAAACGATAACCGAATAGAGAATCGGCCCACTGCACCGGACCGCTCAGGCGCTTGGCATAGGGGTCCAGTAACAGCTTATGGTGGTTGAAGCGATGCCCGTTATGCGGTTCATAGGGGCCATAGGCGCGAAAAGCATAGACGTCACCGGTTTCGGCTCCCGGAAGATAGCCGTGCCAGACTTCGTCGGTGCATTCGGGCAGCGGCAGGCGCGTCAATTCCTTGCGCCCGTTGGGGTCGAACAGGCACAGGTCGATGCGGGTCGCGTTGGCGGAAAACACCGCGAAGTTGACGCCCAATCCATCGACGGTGGCCCCCATTGGATAAGGCAGGCCCGGCATTAGACGGTCAGGCAGACTGAAGGACATCGCAGGCTCCCGATTCGGCAGCAGTGGCGGCTAGCGCGAAAGCGTCGCTCGATGCGATAGTCGCGGCTGCCATGGCTTGGTACTTGAAGATCAGGGTGGCGAGCGGCGGCAGCGTCAGCAGCAACGAGAACGGCTGGCCATGCGCCGCTACCGCATCGGCCTCGATCCGCCCGGTGTTGCCCAGATTCGAGCCGCCGTAGTACTCGGCATCGGTGTTCAGGCTCTCTTGCCAGACGCCTGCGAACGGTACCCCGATGCGGTAGGTCGTGCGCGGCACCGGTGTCAGGTTGGAGACGGCCAGCACCACCTCATGCGGCGCTTCGGCATGACGCAAAAATGCATAGACGCTGTTACGCGAGTCGTCACCGATAACCCAGTCAAAACCGGCCGGATCGTGGTCCAGTCGATATAAGGCCGGAGTCTGTGCGAGCAGGCGATTCAGATCGGTTACCAGGCGCTGCATCCCCAGGTGTTCGGGTTGCTCGAGTGCTTGCCAGTCGATTTCGCCGTCATGGGTCCATTCGTGTTCCTGGGCGATTTCGCATCCCATGAACAATAGCTTCTTGCCCGGATGCGCCCACATGAAGCCCAGGTAGGCGCGCAGATTGGCGAATTGTTGCCAGCGGTCGCCCGGCATTTTGCGCAGCAGCGACCCTTTGCCGTACACCACCTCGTCATGTGACAGCGGCAGGATGAATTTCTCGGACCAGGCGTAGATGACGCCGAAGCTCATATCGTTGTGGTGCCAGGCCCGGTGTACCGGTTGATGCGCCATGTAGCGCAGCGTGTCGTGCATCCAGCCCATATTCCATTTGAAGCTGAAGCCCAGTCCACCGTGCTCGACCGCTAGCGTTACCCCTGGCCAGGCAGTCGATTCTTCGGCCAGCGTGATCGCGCCCGGGCAGCGCTCGGCAATGATCTGATTCAGTTCCCGCAAGAACGCGACGCTTTCCAGATTCTCGCGCCCGCCG
>OUWB010002623.1_pt2 | contig 23489 bp, 20 predicted proteins | sample 1779821 | NCBI WGS metagenome assembly OUWB01 (sample SAMEA3914806, study PRJEB12502) | metagenome | biome: forest; material: soil | place: Canada | collected 2011-08-03 | depth 0.1 m
ATCGACCTCGGCACGACGAACTCGTGCGTCGCGATCATGGAAGGCAATCAGGTCCGCGTGATCGAGAACGCCGAAGGGGCGCGCACGACGCCATCCATCATCGCCTACATGGAAGACGGTGAAATCCTGGTCGGCGCGCCGGCCAAGCGTCAGGCTGTGACCAATCCGCGCAACACGCTGTATGCGGTGAAGCGCCTGATCGGCCGTCGCTTCGAGGAAAAGGAAGTGCAGAAGGACATCGGCCTGATGCCCTACACCATCATGAAGGCCGATAACGGCGACGCATGGATCAGCGTGCGCGAGCAAAAACTCGCTCCGCCGCAGATCTCCGCCGAAATCCTGCGCAAGATGAAGAAGACCGCCGAGGACTACCTGGGCGAGCCGGTCACCGAGGCCGTGATCACGGTACCCGCGTATTTCAACGATACGCAGCGCCAGGCGACCAAGGATGCCGGCCGTATCGCGGGCCTGGAAGTCAAGCGCATCATCAATGAGCCGACCGCGGCCGCACTCGCGTTCGGTCTCGACAAAGCGGAAAAGGGCGACCGCAAGATCGCCGTGTACGACTTGGGCGGCGGTACCTTCGATATCTCGATCATCGAAATCGCCGATGTCGACGGTGAGATGCAGTTCGAAGTGCTGGCGACCAACGGCGATACCTTCCTGGGCGGTGAAGACTTCGACCAGCGCATCATCGAGTACATCATTGCCGAGTTCAAGAAGGAACAAGGCGTTGATCTGGCCAAGGACGTGCTGGCCCTGCAACGCCTGAAGGAAGCCGCGGAAAAAGCCAAGATCGAGCTGTCGAGCTCGCAACAGACCGAAATCAATCTGCCGTACGTGACGGCCGATGCCAGCGGTCCCAAGCACTTGAACCTGAAAATCACCCGCGCCAAGCTGGAAGCGCTGGTCGAGGAACTGATCGAACGTACTATCGAGCCGTGCCGTATCGCGATCCGCGACGCGGGCGTGAAGGTCGGCGATATCGACGACGTGATCCTGGTCGGCGGTATGACCCGCATGCCCAAGGTGCAGGACAAGGTCAAGGAATTCTTCGCCCGCGAACCGCGCCGCGACGTCAACCCGGACGAAGCCGTGGCCGTCGGTGCCGCGATCCAGGGCCAGGTGTTGTCGGGCGACCGCAAGGACGTGCTGCTGCTGGACGTGACGCCGCTGTCGCTGGGTATCGAAACCCTGGGCGGCGTGATGACCAAGATGATCAAGAAGAACACCACGATCCCGACCAAGCAAGCGCAGGTCTATTCGACCGCGGAAGACAATCAGGGCGCGGTGACCATCAAGGTCTATCAGGGCGAACGCGAAATGGCGGTCAGCAACAAGCTGCTGGGCGAATTCAATCTGGAAGGCATCCCGCCGTCGCCGCGCGGCGTGCCGCAGATCGAAGTGAGCTTCGATATCGACGCCAACGGCATCCTGCACGTCGGTGCGAAGGACAAGGCGACCGGCAAGGAAAACAAGATCACCATCAAGGCGAACTCGGGCCTGTCGGAAGCCGAAATCGAAAAGATGGTGAAGGACGCCGAGGTGAATGCCGCCGAGGACGCCAAGCTGCGTGAGTTGGTCGAAGCGCGCAACCAGGCCGAGACGCTGGTGCACAGTACCAAGAAGGCGCTGAGCGAATACGGCGACAAACTCGACAGCGACGAAAAGAGCAAGATCGAAGCGGCGATGAAGGACCTCGAAGGCGTGCTGGAAGGCGACGACAAGGCTGCGATCGACGTCAAGTCGGAAGCGCTGGCGACCGCTTCGCAAAAGCTCGGCGAGAAGATGTATGCCGACATGCAGGCCAAGCAAGGCGACCCGGCTGCGGCCGGTGCCGCGGGCAGCGCGGGCGGTGCCGACAAGGCAGCCGACGATGTGGTGGACGCCGAGTTCACCGAAGTGAAGAAAGACTGAGTCCGCCGCGGATGAAGCCGATCGACCGAGGGGTATCCAAGGTTGAATCGGCTTTCTTCCGTGCGCGACTCGCGTGCATCGCAGTGCGGATGCCGCGGTAGCGAGCCTGGCGTGTCCGTCCGCACCATGCGGTTGGTCCGCCGGGCACATTTGTTTTTGGCCGGCGCAGTGTCTTTCGACCTGATGGTGTGCCGTTGGGGTCACTGACCCCTGACAGGATTAACATGGAGCGTTCGGCCCCAAGCGGGCGGGGCGCGCTGAATCGATATGGCGAAACGGGATTATTACGACGTTCTGGGTGTCGCGCGCAATGCGAGCGATGAGGAAATCAAGAAAGCGTACCGCAAGCTCGCGATGAAGTATCACCCGGACCGCAATCCGGACAGCAAGGATGCCGAAGAGCATTTCAAGGAAGGCAAGGAAGCCTATGAAATGCTGTCCGACCAGCAAAAGCGTGCAGCCTACGACCAGTACGGCCATGCCGGCGTAGATCCCAATATGAGCGGTGCGGGCGGGCAGGGCTTCGGAGGCTTTGCCGAGGCGTTCGGCGATATTTTCGGCGACATCTTCGGCGCGGGTATGGCGGGTGCGCAGGCGGGCGGCGGACGCGGCGGCCGCGGAGGACCGCAGGTGTATCGCGGCGCCGATCTGCGCTACAGCATGGAAATCACGCTCGAGCAGGCGGCGCACGGTTACGAGACGCAGATCCGCGTGCCGAGCTGGGATAGCTGCGAAGTCTGCTCGGGCTCGGGCGCCAAGCCCGGCAGCAAGCGCGAAACCTGCCCGACCTGCGGCGGTCAGGGCGCGGTGCGGATGTCCCAGGGCTTTTTCAGCATTCAGCAGACCTGCCCGAAGTGCCATGGGTCGGGTACGTATATTCCCGATCCGTGCACCAACTGCCACGGTGCAGGGAAGGTCAAGAAGACCAAGACGCTGGAGGTCAAGGTGCCGGCCGGGATCGACGACGGCATGCGCATCCGCCTCGCCGGCAACGGCGAGCCGGGCCTGAATGGCGGGCCGGCGGGCGATCTGTACGTCGAAATTCACATCAAGGCGCACACCGTATTCGAGCGTGATGGCGACGACTTGCATTGCCAGATGCCGATCAGCTTCGTCACCGCTGCGCTGGGCGGCGAAATCGAAGTGCCGACCCTGGCGGGAAAAGGCAGTTTCGACGTGCCGGAAGGCACCCAGTCGGGCAAGACCTTCCGCTTGCGCGGCAAGGGGATCAAGGGCATACGTTCGGCCATCCAGGGCGATCTGTACGTGCATGTGATGGTGGAGACGCCAGTCAAGCTGACCGACACGCAACGCGATCTGCTGCGCAAGTTCGAGCAGTCTTTAAGCGAAGGCGGTGCGCGTCACAGCCCGCAAAGCAAGGGCTGGTTCGATCGGGTCAAGAGCTTCTTTGACTAAGATGCAAACTGCCGCCGTGTTCGCGTTGCTCGACGACAGCGGCACGGCGGCCGGTAGTGCGCCTGCCGCCGGTTCGATCGCCCCCCCCGCCACCACCAGCCGCCTCTATACCGACTATGCGCACGAACGCGTGTGCGACGATCCGGCGCAGTTCGACGCGGTATGCGCCGAGATCGACGCGGATCTGCGCGCGGGCCTTCATGCGGTCGTGTTGGCAGACTACGAGTGGGGTGTGCGCCTGGCGGGCTTGCCGCTGCGCCAGGATGCCGGCACCGCAGCCTTGCGCTGCCTGATGTTTCGCCGCATGCGCAAGCTGGACGCCGGGCAGGTGGAGGCCTGGCTCGCGCGACAGGAAGTTGCGGACGAGGCGGGTTTGCTCCCTACGCAGGAACCTGAAGTCCTGCACACCGCTGCAGAAGGCCCGTTACCGATTCCGCCCCCGGCTGCGGCGATGTCCTTGCCGCAGCCGGGCATCGCCGGCGTACTCGATCTCCAGCCCAGTATCGGCCGGGACGCCTACGACGCCGGCATTGCCGCGGTCCACGCCGCGCTGCAGGTGGGCGATGCTTATCAAATCAACTACACCTTGCGTCTGGCGTTTGCCGCCTATGGCACGCCGCTCGCGCTGTATCGGCGCCTGCGGCTGCGCCAGCCGGTCAGCTTCGGCGCGTTGATCGCGCTGCCCGAAGGGCACTGGGTGCTGTCGTGTTCGCCCGAATTGTTCCTGGCGCACGATGCAAGGGCACAGCGCGTGCTGGCGCGGCCGATGAAAGGTACCGCGCCGCGCTTAGTCGATCCCGCCGCCGATAGTGCGCAGGCGGCGGCGCTCGCGCAGGATCCCAAGAACCGCGCCGAGAATCTGATGATCGTCGATCTGCTGCGCAACGACCTCGGTCGCATCGCGCGTACCGGTACAGTGCGGGTGCCGGCGCTGTTCTCGGTTGAGGGCCATCCGACGTTGTGGCAGATGACCTCCACGATCGAGGCCCAGCCCAGGCCCGGCACCACGTTCGCGGATATGCTGCGGGCCTTGTTTCCGTGCGGCTCGATCACGGGCGCGCCCAAGCACCGTGCAATGCAGTTGATCGACACGCTGGAGAGCACGCCGCGCGGCTTGTACACCGGCGCGATAGGCTGGCTCGATGCGGTCCCCGCAGCGGCCTCGCGGAAAACAGGAGGGGCGGCCTGCGGCGACTTCTGCCTGTCGGTCGCAATCCGCACACTGGTGCTGGACGCGCCGGGCCCCGACGGATTGCGCCCAGGACAGCTCGGCATCGGCGGGGGCATCGTGCTCGACAGCCGGGCCGACGACGAATATCAGGAATGCCTGTTGAAGGCACGCTTCCTGACCAGCCTGGACCCGGGCTTGCACTTGTTCGAAACCCTGTATGCCGATCCCACCGGCCAGGTACGCCATCAAGCCGAGCATTTCGCGCGCTTGGCGCACACTGCCGAACGACTGGGCTTTATCTGCGACTGGGTGCAATTGCGCGCAGCGCTGAAAGAGGCAGTGCAACGCCATCTCGCGGCTGGGCCGGCGCATGGTTCGGGTACGACTGCTGCGGCGGGGATACGGGTGCGCGTGGTACTGGCCAAGGACGGCCAGACCGAGATCGTCTGCGCCGCGCTCGCGCCATTGCCGGCCGAACCGGTACGACTCGTGTTGGCAAGCGAACTGGGCTTGCCGTCCACCGACGCGCGCGATCCGCTGCTGCAGTTCAAGACCACGCGGCGTGCCGACTACGACGCGGCCTGGCAGCGCGCCGAGCTGCTCGGCGCCTTCGATGCGCTGTTCTTCAATCGCGACGGCGAGCTGACCGAAGGGGGCCGCAGCACGGTGTTCGTCAAACTGGACGGACGCTGGTGGACACCGCCGCTCGTCTGTGGGGTGTTGCCCGGTGTGATGCGGGCCCAGGTGCTGGCCGATCCGCGCTGGTCCGCCGCGGAGCGTCGCCTGACGCGGGAGGATCTGCTGCAGGCTGAGGCCCTGATGGTATGCAATGCCTTGCGAGGCACTTTGCCGGCGCGCCTGATCGGTGGCTGATAAATTCGCCATAAAACAGGCAGGGTGGCGACGTAGATAGTCAGCCGCCCCGCTGCGTCGTCAAACGATGTTGCCGATCGCGCTTAAAACAAGTCGCCGTCTATGGCTGAGTGGATGTTTGTCACACCATTCTTTTCCATTTCATGCTGCAGCGCCAGCGGTGCGTACTGGCCGATATCCGCAAAATTCTGCTCGTGCACCAAGACGATTTCCTTTACATGGGATTCATCTTGAACACGTTTCAAGTCCTTAGGAAACATATGGTACCGGCCGATATGCCGGGTCTTTTCGGCGAGGCTGTCGCCGCCCCAGTCGGCATACTTTAAATTGTCCGAGGTGACGCCTTCGATGACCAAAATGTCCGCGTCTTGAGCTGCCTGGACCAGTCCCGGCGAATAGCGACCATCGCCGCCCACGGCAATCACGCGGCCGTCGGATTTCGCGGTAAAGCGGTAAGCCAGGGGGGAGGCGAAAGCACCGTGCTCGGTTTTGAAAGCCTGGACGATCACATTGCCATCCTCAAACACTGGGCCTGGTAAATCATTGGCCAAATCGATATCGCCTGCATTGGCACCGCTCCCCTCGGGCGATCCGTGCATCCCTTCGAATTGCTCCTGGCGATCGGCACTCCACGCCTCGACGATACCGTTGACCAGATGATCCGTACCGGGAGGACCCATGATGACCTTGTTGGTTGTAGATGCGTATTTGTACGGCCCCAGAATAAAAGATGGCAAGCCTACTGTGTGATCTTCGTGCAGGTGGGTCAGGAACATATATTTCAAATGGCCGAGCGCGAATACCTGTGTCAAGTCGATGCCCCGCTGATTGACGGCGGCGCGATTCAGCGCACGCAACCAACCTTCGCCGCAATCCACAAAATACGGGTAGCCGTTAACAATGACGGCGGTGGCAGGACCGAAACGATATGGGTTGGGCATCGGTGTGCCTGAACCCAATACCAATAGTTTGGTGGTTTTGTCTTTGGGGGATGTGTCGCTCGGGGCAGTCTGGTTATTGATAGGCCATGTTGCTTGCGCATTGACCCAGGTAACGGTGGACGGCGACGGCAAGGCGACGGGCTGCGCCGCCAAGCACCATGGACTGACCAAAAGACCCGAGAAAACGACGGTAACGGCGGTCATTTTGAGGGTGGTGCGCAGCGGTATTTGCATGGTGTATATCAGGGTCATTCAAGTTAAGCGGTAACCGCGAGACAGGCCGAATGGCGCGCCGATTGGGTCGCCGGACCTTTTTGAGCGATGCAATATATAAGTGGCAACGGAGGGTGACACGAGCCGCCACGAGGCTTGGCCGAGTGCCATGATCCTGCAGGGGAATGTTAACGGTCAGTAAGACGGCTAATCCGCTGGCGAATTGAAATGAGACTATTCCCGTTTTCTAATGAGAATTTTCTTATGAAAAATCAGGGATTCCGCACCGACGATAGGGAATGAGGTGCGGTAAATCGATGCTGCCGCGCCCTGGTCTGGGCCTACTCTTGCACGCGGCACTTGAGCATCGATGCTATGGCTGAGGCATTCAACATGTCCTCGTGTCTAGCAAGATTGATGGCCAGCGGGCGCTGGCCCGAAGGCGCGCTTAAAACTCGTGTTCCGGTCCCGGGAAGCTGCCGTCCTTCACGGCTCGGATATAAGCGCTCACGGCGGCTTCGATGCTGGTCTCGCCGGCCATGAAGTCCTTCACGAAACGCGGGCGCTTGCCGGGGAAAATGCCCAGCATGTCATGCAACACCAGTACCTGGCCAGAGCAGTCTGGACCCGCGCCGATGCCGATCACGGGCGCGGCAACGCGTTGCGTGACGGCCGCGCCGACCGCGCTTGGCACCCCTTCGATCACGAACAGTTGCGCGCCTGCCGTCTGCAGTGCATCGGCGTCGGCGAACAGCTGGGCCGCGGAGGCCTCGGTCTTGCCCTGCACCTTGAAGCCGCCGAAGGCATGGACCGACTGAGGCGTCAGTCCGATATGGGCGCACACCGGGACCGAGCGTTCGACCAGAAAACGTACGGTGTCGGTCAGCCACACGCCGCCTTCGAGCTTGACCATCTGGGCCCCTGCGCGCATCAGCTTGACTGCATTGGCAAACGCGTCCTGCGGCGTGCCATACGTGCCGAAGGGCATGTCCGCCACGACCAGCGCGCTGCGGTTGCCACGTGCGACGCAGGCGGTGTGGTAGGCGATGTCGTCCAGCGTCACGGGCAGTGTGGTGCCGTGACCCTGCAGCACATTGCCAAGCGAGTCGCCGATCAGCATCGTGTCGACGCCGGCACGATCGAGCAGGGCGGCGAAACTGGCGTCGTAGCACGTCAGCATGGCGATCTTGTCGCCGGCGGCGCGCATGGCCTGGAGCTTGGGCACGGTAATCGCGCTGCGTGGGATGTCCTGCAAATAACTCATGATGATTCAGCCGGAAAGTCTGCACAGTCGCACCGGCGCGGTGCGCGTAGATTATGAAGCGATTTGCGGTGGGGTGTAAGCCGGACGTGCATGGCCCGCTCTGGCCTGTACCGCTTCGGTGCCTTTCGAGTTTAGGGCGTGCCCTTGACGAAAGTGGTCTTGCGTCCGCGCAGGGTGGCGATGCGCTCGAGCAGCAGCGACATGTCGGCGCTCGAATCGAGCGGATTGAAATGCCGCGTGTTGACCGTCAGGACAGGGGCTTCGTCATAATGATAGAAAAAGGTATCGTACGCGCTGCATATAGCCTGCAGATAGTGCTCGTCCAGCTGCTGTTCCGCCGGGATGGCACGGCGCTGGATACGACTTTTCAACATTTCCGCGTCGGATTGCAGGTAGATTACCAGGTCCGGCATGCGGTAAGGCACATCGATGCGGGCGGCCAGCTCTCGGTACAGTTCCAGTTCGTCGGCTGGCAAGGCCATGCGGGCGTACAGTTCGCTTTTGTGCGGCAGGAAATCCGATACCAACGGCGAGCCGACCCCGCCGGTATCGGCGATGGTGCGGATCAAGGCACTACGCTGCAGCAGAAAATGCAATTGGGTCGGCAGCGCATATCGCGCACCGACGGCATGGAATTCGGCGAGAAAGGGATTGTCGTGCCAGCGTTCGAACACCGCTTGCATGTCCCAGCGACTGGCGAGCTGCTGCGCCAATGCGGTCTTGCCGGCGCCCACCGCGCCTTCGACCACGATGTAACGCACCGGGGGATGCAGGTCCGGTGCCTGTACCGTAAGGCCAGCGGACGTGTTGGTCGTGGCTTGGGACATGGTTGGTTCGCTCGGTTTCGGTTGCTTGGCGCCGTTTGCTAGCCGCCGCAAATCGGCTTGCCGTTGCCCGCCGCGACCGTATTTCCGGACACCATCGGGCACTGACACAACGCCACCTTCTCGATGCGCTGTTCGGCAACGCGGGGCAGGTAGGCCTCGGCCCGGCCGTAGCCCGGAATCACGATATTGGCGTTGAGTTCGAGCAGCGGCACCAGTGTGAAGGCCCGTTCTACCAGGCGCGGATGCGGGATCGTCAGATGTTCGGCATCGACCCTATCTTCGCCGTACAAGAGGATATCGAGGTCCAGCGTACGCGGTGCATTGCGGTAGGAACGCTCACGGCCGAAATGGTGCTCGATGGTATGGCACAGGGCCAGCAACTGCGCCGCGCTGAGTGCCGTCTTCAGCGCGACCACACAATTGAAATAATCGTCGCCGTCCGCGGCTATCGGGGCGGTACGGTAGAAACTCGACTTCGCCAGCACCGTGATCGTGTGCTGCTGCGCGAGGCAGACCACCGCATCTTTCAGGGTCTGGCGCGCATCGCCGAGATTCGCGCCCAATCCGAGGTAGGCTAGCGTCATAAGTTCCTGCGTCCTGCTACTCTTCAGTCGGCCCTTGACCGGAAGCGTCCCGATCGCCTTCGTTCTTGTCCGCGCCGCTATTGGCACCGCTGGTGGCGCCGCGATTGCGCGTCCCACCACGGCGCCGCCGACGACGCGGTGCGCTTTCGCGGCCGCCTTGCGACAGCAGCAACTCGCGTGCGTTCGGATCGGCGTCGATGAATTCGGTCCACCAGCGGCCGACATCGGCATCCAACTCGCCCGATTCGCAGCGCAGCACCATAAAATCATACGCCGCTCTAAATTTTGGGTGTTCGAGCAGCTTCAGGGCCGAGCGGCCGCTGCGCTTTTCCAGGCGCGGCTGCATGCCCCAAATGTCCTTCATGTCGGCGACGAAGCGCTTTTGTATCGCCAATTTGTCGGTCTGCGCATCGAGCACATCATCCATCGCCAGATGGAGCGCGGGTATTGGGACTTCCCCACCCGCCACGTTACGTTCCCAGCGCTGCTGGACCTGTTGCCACAGCAGGGCCGCGAACAGGAAGCCGGGCGATACCGGCTTGCCGGCACGGACGCGTTCGTCGGTGCTGGTCAAGGCCAGGGAAATGAATTTCTCGCCGTGTGGCTGCTCCAGGGCGACATCCAGCAGCGGCAGCAGGCCGTGATGCAGGCCTTCGGCGCGCAGCCGCTGCAGGCAGGCGAGTGCATGGCCCGACAGCAGCAGCTTGAGCATTTCGTCGAACAGGCGCGCAGCCGGGACGTTGTTCATCAGATCGGCGTGCTTTTCGATCGGCGCGCGGGTGGCATGGTCGATATCGAAGCCGAGTTTGGCGGCAAAGCGGACCACGCGCAGCATCCGTACCGGATCTTCGCGGTAGCGCGTGGCGGGGTCGCCGATCATGCGCAGCAGGCGGGCACGGATGTCGGCCATGCCGTTGTGGTAATCGAGCACGGTCTGCGTGCCCGGGTCGTAGTACATCGCGTTGATGGTGAAGTCGCGCCGCGCCGCGTCCTCGTGTTGCTCGCCCCATACGTTGTCGCGCAGCACGCGGCCGGCGGCATCGACCGCATGGGTCTTGCGGTCCAGTTCCTCGCGGCGCTGGCGTCCGCCCAGGCGTGGCGCCGGCGCCGCCGGTTCCTGTGCCGGCGCGGGCGCATCGACCAGCGCGCGGAAGGTCGAGACCTCGATTAAATCCTGGCCGAACTGCACGTGCACGATCTGGAAGCGCCGTCCGATCAGGCGGGCGCGCCGGAACAGCCGCTGGACTTCCTCGGGCGTGGCGTCGGTGGCGACGTCGAAATCCTTGGGCGCGACGTTGAGCAACAGATCGCGCACCGCGCCGCCGACGATGAAGGCACGGTAGCCGGCTTGCTGCAGCGTTTCGGTGACGCGTACGGCGTTGCGCGAGATCAGCGCGGGATCGATCCCATGTTCGGCCGGGCCGACCACGACGGGATCGGTCGACTGGGTCGCGTTTGGCCCCTTGCCGCGGCGGCGTGCGACCGGTTTGGCCGCCTTGGCCGGAGGCTCGGCGGCCGGCGGGGCGGGTGCGACTGCCGGTGCTTTGGGGGCGTCGGTCTTGCCTAGCAGCTTGCGGATAAGTTTTTTGATCACTTGGGTTCGAACAATTCGAGGATGGGCCAGCCCTTGGCCAGCGCATGGGCGCGTAGCGTATCGTCCGGGTTGGTCGCGATCGGGTCAGTGACCTTTTCCAGCAAGGGGATGTCGTTTAGCGAGTCACTGTAGAAATAGCTCCGCGCGAAGTCCGACCAGGTCTTGCCGCGCGAGGCGAGCCAGGCTTCCGTGCGCAGGATCTTGCCTTCGCGGAAACTCGGCATACCGCTGACCTGGCCGGTGAAATTGCCGGCCGGGTCGCCGTCGACCGTCTCAGGTTCGCAGCCTATCATGTAGTCCATGCCAAAGGCGGAGGCGATTGGGCGGGTGACGAAGCTGTTGGTCGCGGTGATCATGCAGCACAGGTCGCCGCTTTCCTTGTGACGGGCCACCAGGGCGCGCGCCGCCGGCAGTATGGCCGGCAGGATCACTTCTTCCATGAAACGCTGGTGCAGCGCATCCAGATGGGAGCGCGGATGGCGTGCCAACGGCGCCAGGGCGACTTTCAGGTAGGCGTGGATATCGAGGCAGCCGGCCTTGTAATCGCCGTAAAAGCGTTCATTGTCGCGCTGGAAGCTTTCTTTATCGACGATCCCGTTCCGTATCATGAAGCGGCCCCATTCGTGGTCGCTGTCTGTCGGAATCAGGGTGTGGTCGAGATCAAATAGGGCAAGATTGGTCATGTTCGATATTTTACTTGAAGGCATCGCCGCTGTCGGCGCTTACTGCGGCTGACGGGTCGCGCTGCGCCAGCATCGCGCGCAGCAGCGGCAGCGTGACCGCGCGCTGCTGCTCGAGCGAATAGCGGTCGAGTGCATCGAGCAAATCCATCAGACTGTGCATATCGCGGCGAAAATGGGTCAGCAAATAAGTCGGCACGTCGTCGGCGAGCGACAGGCCGCGGGCACGCGCAGCCTGTCGCAGCGCTTCTTGCTTGCCGGCGTCGTCGAGGGCCTGCAGATGAAACACCAGGCCCCAGCCCATGCGAGTGCGCAGGTCCTCGCGCACCGTCAGCCCCATCGGTGCGGCGTTGCCGGTGGCGATCAGCGCGCACAGCGGATGCGCGCGCACTTCGTTGAACAGGTTGAATAGCGCGATTTGCTGGTTCGCGCTCAAGGCGTCGCAATCATCGATGCAATAGAGGGCGACCCCCGCCTCGAAGCCGAACGCAGTCAGTGGGCTGGGTGGACCGATATACCTTGCCTGGCCCGGCGGGGCGTCCTGGCAAAGCGCTTGCAGCAGATGGCTGCGCCCGCTGCCGGATTCGCCCCATAGATAAAAGGTGCGGTCGACCGCGGCCCCCTCGAGTTCCTGCCGCAGCCGCCGCAGCCGGCTTAGGACTTCGGTGTTCCCGCCCTCGATGAAATTGTCGAAGGTGTTGGGCGGCGGCGTGCCGAGATCCAGCGGGAGTTGGCGGCGTGGGGTTGCGGCCGGGAGTTGCCTGAAATCAGGCCTGAAATCTGACATGAAGCGACGCGTTCCTTGTTTCAATCTTTGTAGAGCGCGCTCGACAAATATGTGCGGCGCAATTCGCGCAGGCCGGTGACGATGATCGCACTCATCGGCAGCGCGAGCAGCACGCCGAAAAAGCCGAACAGCTGGCCGAAGGCGAGCAGCGCGAAGATCACCGCAAGCGGGTGCATACCAATACGCTCGCCGACCAGGCGGGGCGTCAGGAAAAAGCCTTCCAGCACCTGGCCGATGCCGTACACCACGGCCACGGCACCGAATCCGTACCAGTTGCCGAATTGCAGCAGGGCCGCGGTCAGCGCCAGTATCAGCCCGGTGGCAAAGCCGATGTAAGGAATAAAGACCGCCAGACCGGTGAAAATGCCGACCGGCAGCGCAATTTCGAAATGGGCCAGCGACAGCGCCAGCGAGTAGTAGACGGCCAGCACGCCCATCACCAGCAGCTGGCCGCGCAGATATTGCGACAGCATGCGGTCCATTTCGCAGGCCAATTCGCTGGTCTTGTCCAGCCAGCGGAGCGGGATCGCATGCTTGACCCGGTCGAGCATCGCATTCCAGTCGTGCAGCAGATAGTAGAGCACGAGCGGGGTCAATACCAGATTGCCGATCACCGTGATCGCCAAGTTGCCGCTCGTGCGTACCGAACTCCAGACGGTGGTCGCGATGGTTGAGGAGCTGATCGACAGCTGATTGGTGAGCAGTTCCCGGATCCCGCTGAAATTGAGATTGATGCCGATACCGAGTTCGTCGAGGCGCGGTTGTAACGAGTCGTGCAGCCGGGCCAACAGCAGCGGCACCTGGACTTTCAGTTGCGGGGCCTCTTGCTGTACCACCAGCAGCACCAGGATGACCAGCAGCGTCATCATCAAGCCTAGCAACAGCATCATCAGCAGCGCGGCGATGCTGCGCGGCACGCGTCTTCTGGACAGCCAGGCGACACCGGGCTGGAGGATGTAGGCGAGGATGGCCCCTAGCAAAAAGGGCGTCAGAACCGACCGCAGCAACCACAGTGCGACGCCCAGCGCGCATACCACCAGTATCCAGGCGACAAGCTGGCGCTGGCTGGGCGTGAAGATCCGTGGATTCATCGGCGGCGGGCGGTGTGGATAGGGAACAAAAAAGCATCGAAAACCGATGCATCGAACCCGCATTTTACCGAACCTTGCGCGGATTCAGAGATTTCGCGATATTCATTGCGGTGCCGGGCGCCCGGAAGGTGCGGCGCGGACACCTCGAACGCTTGTCAGGCGGGCGCCGCCAGCAGTGTACGCATCAGTGACAAGGCCTGCGCGGTGGCGTCCGCACGGTTGCAGTCGATCACGTGCCGCGTCGGCAGCGAGCGTAGCCACGTCAGTTGGCGTTTGCACAGCTGGCGGGTGGCGAATATGCCCTGTTCGCGCGCCGTCGGCAGGTCGATTTCGCCGTCCAGATAGGACCAGATCTGGCGGTAGCCGACGCAGCGTATCGACGGCAGGCCGGGATGCAGGTCGCCACGCGCGCGCAGGCGGGCGACTTCGTCGACGAGGCCCTGGGCCAGCATCGCATCGAAGCGCTGGGCGATGCGCGCATGCAGTACCCCCCGTTCGCTGGGTTCCAGTGCCACCGGTACGAACATATAGGGTGCCGGGTCCGGACGCTGGGCGGCATGCAGGGCCGACATAGTCTGGCCGCTGACGGTCCACACTTCGAGGGCGCGCTGGATGCGCTGCGAGTCGTTGGGTGCAAGACGCGCGGCGGTGATCGGATCGACCTGGGCGAGGCGCGCATGCAGTGCCGGCCAGCCGTCGCGGCGCGCGTCGTGTTCCAGTGCCGCGCGTATCACGGGATCGGCCGATGGCAGGGCATTCAAGCCTAGGCACAGGGCCTTGTAGTACATCATGGTGCCGCCGACCACGAGCGGCGTACCGCCGCGGGCTCGGATATCGTCGATCAGACGCTGTGCGTCGGCGCGGAATTGCGCGGCCGAATAGCTTTGTGTCGGGGCTATCAGGTCGATCAGGTGGTGCGGGACTTCGGCTTGCTCGGCGGCGCTCGGTTTGGCGGTGCCGATATCCATCTGGCGATAGACCAGTGCCGAATCCATGCTGATGATCTCGAGCGGGCGCTCGTGCGCCAATGCGCGTGCCAGCGCGAGCGCCGCCGCGGTCTTGCCCGAGGCGGTCGGGCCGACCAGGCAGAGCACGGGCGCGGCGGGGCCCGCGGTGAGATCGGATATGGCGGGGCTGGATACAGTGGTAGCGGATGCAGCGCTCATCGACCTACCTTATTGGCCGCGCATGAAGAGCCGATCGAGATCGGCCAGCGTGAGCTGGAACCAGGTCGGCCGGCCATGATTGCACTGGTCCGCGCGTTCGGTCGCTTCCATCTGCCGCAGCAGGCTGTTCATCTCGTCCAGGGTGAGGCGCCGGTTGGCCCGCACCGCGTGATGGCAGGCCAGCGTGCCCAGCATTTCATGCTGGCGCTCGGTCAGCACGCGCGAGCCGCCGTAGGCATGCAGATCGGCCAGTACCGCGCGTGCCAGCACCTGCAGATCGGCATCCTTCAGAAGGGCCGGCACCGCCCGCACGGCCAGCGTGGTCGGCGACAGCACGGCGATATCGAAGCCGAGCGCGCTAAGCGTCTCGCGATGTTCTTCGACCGCGCCGATCTCGATCGGATCGGCTGTCAGCGTCAGCGGTATCAGCAAAGGCTGTAGCGCGACCGCTTGCGCAACCAGCGCCTGCTTGAACTGCTCATACAGGATACGTTCGTGGGCTGCATGCATGTCGACGATCACCAGGCCGCGCGCATTCTGCGCCAGCACATAGACGCCGTGGACCTGGCCCAGGGCGTAGCCCAGGGGTTGTTCTTCGCCGGGCAGGGCCGGTGCACCCGGTGCCATGGGTGCAATCGATGCAATGGGTGCCGGGCCGGTCGCAGCATCATCGCGGACCACCCAGCCCGATGGTGCGCCAAGGCCGGTACCGGAGTCGGCCGATGTGCCGACGCCGGCGGACGAGGCGTTGCCGCGGCCGCCGTAAAGCGCATCGTACAGCGCCAGCGGCTGGGCCACCGGCAGGCTGCCTTGGCGCATGCGGGCCTGCGGCAGCCAGGTGCTGAGTCCCGTTGCCGGATCGGCCGTCGGCTGCGTCACCTCCAGGTGCGTCGCATGAGCGCCCGTCGTGGTTTCGGGCGCGGCGCCCGCGTGGCGCGCCAGCGCGCGTTGCACAGCATGGAAAACGAATTGATGGATGGCGCGCGAATCGCGAAAGCGCACCTCGATCTTGGACGGGTGGACGTTGACATCGACCGACTCCGGGGGAATCTCGAGGAACAGCACGTACGACGGATAGCGCTCGCCGTGCAGCACGTCCTCGTAGGCGGCGCGTACCGCGTGCGTCAGCAGGCGATCGCGCACGAAGCGGCCGTTGACGAAGAAGTATTGCTGGTCGCTGCGGGTACGGCTTGCGGTCGGCAGGCCGGCAAAGCCATACACGGCAATCGGGCCGGCCCGTTCCTCTAGCGGCAGGTGGGCGCCGGCAAACGCTTCGCCCAGGATTTTCGCGCTGCGTTGCGCCGGGTCGCCGGGATTCCAGTGATCGACCGCGCGACCGTTGTGCAGTACCGAGATCGCGACGTCGGGACGGGCCAGGGCGACGCGCCGGACCATTTCCAGGCAATGGCCGAGTTCGGTCTGCTCGCTTTTGAGGAATTTACGGCGCGCCGGCGTGTTGTAGTACAGCTCGCGCACTTCGATCACGGTACCGATCGCGCCCGCCGCGGGCGCGATTTCGCCCGACTGCGCGTCGATACACGTCGCATGGGCGGCTTGAGCTGTGCGGCTCGTGATCGAAACGTAGGCGACCGATGCGATAGAAGCCAAGGCTTCGCCGCGAAACCCCAGGCTGCTGACCGCTTCGAGTTCGGCCAGCGAGCGGATCTTGCTGGTCGCGTGCCGCATCAGCGCGAGCGGCAATTCCTCGGGCGGCATGCCGCAACCGTCGTCGGTGATCGCGATCCGTTTGACGCCGCCCTCGTCCAGCACCACGCGCAGCGCACGGGCGCCGGCGTCGAGCGCGTTTTCCAGCAGTTCCTTGACGACGGACGCGGGCCGCTCGACCACCTCGCCGGCCGCGATCTGGCTGATCAATTGGTCGGGCAGGGCCTGGATCGGGCGTGCGCCCGGCACATACTGGTGCGCCGGGTCGGCATCGGCGGGCGCGGATGCGGGGCGCGAAGAAGAGGCGTGGATATCGGACATGCACAGATTATAGCGATAGGCGCTGCCACGTTCAGGGAGCGACATGGTGAGCGACGCGGGGAGCGGCCCAGTATCACCGTAGCGTCACACCTTTCCGGTATCATCCTGCGTCATCACGCGAACCGGGCTGCCGGCACCGCGCCGCGAATTCCGCTGCTCGGCTGTCGCTGCCCTTGATTATCGGAAACGCTCTTGGAAACACTATTGGCTTTCGCAGGTCTGGTCCTGCATATCGACAAATTTCTCGGTGTCTTCATCCAGAGCTACGGCGCTTGGGTCTATGCCGTCCTGTTCCTGATCATCTTCTGCGAAACCGGGTTGGTCGTGCTGCCCTTCCTGCCGGGCGACACCTTGTTGTTCATCGGCGGCGCGTACTGCGCGACCGGCACGCTCAACATGCCGGTACTGGTCGGCCTGGCGCTGCTCGCGGCAATTTCCGGCAACACGGTCAACTACTGGATCGGCAGCTGGATCGGGCCGCGCGTGTTCGAGCATGATTGGCGTTTTCTCGATCGCCATGCCTTGCAACGCACGCATGATTTCTATGAGCGTCACGGCGGCAAAACCGTGATACTCGCTCGCTTCGTGCCGGTGGTGCGCACCTTTGCGCCGTTCGTCGCCGGCATTTCCGGCATGCGCGCGCTGCGCTTCCAGGCATTCAACATCGCGGGCGCCGCGCTGTGGGTGATCGGCCTGGTGGCGGCCGGCTATTTCTTCGGTAATCTGCCCTTTATCCGGCAGTACCTGAACGTGATCGTGCTGGTCGGGGTCGCGGCGGCCGTGGTGCCGGTCGCGCTGGGCGGGTTGTGGCGCTCGCTGCGCCGCAAGCAGTCGGCTTGAGCGGACGCCGGCCGCGGAGGTCGTTGAACCAAGCCGATCGACAGCGGGCGACAGCCCGCTGTCGCATCACACGGTGCGCCCCCGAGCGAGCGGCGGGTTGGCCGCGAAGTAGCGTTTGATGCCGCGCAGGATCGCATCGGCCATCTCGTCGCGATACGCTTCGTTGAGCAATTTCTGTTCTTCTTCCGGGTTCGAGATAAACGCCGTCTCGACCAGCACCGACGGAATGTCCGGTGCCTTCAGCACGGCGAAGCCCGCCTGCTCGACCGACCCACTGTGTAATTTGTTGATGGTGCCGATCTCGTCCAGTACATAGGTGCCATAACGCAGGCTGTCGTGGATCTGCGCAGTGGTCGACATATCGAGCAGCGCGCGAGAGACGGTCTCGTCGACACTCTTGATGTTGATCCCGCCTATCTGGTCGGATGAATTTTCCCGATTGGCCATCCAGCGCGCGGCAGTGCTGGTCGCACCATGTTCGGACAGCGCGAACACCGAGGAGCCGCGCGCGGTCGGCGTGATGAACGCGTCGGCATGGATCGACACGAAGAGGTCCGCATCGACGCGTCGTGCCTTGAGCACACGTACGTTGAGCGGGACGAAATAGTCATGGTCGCGCGTCATCATGGACCGCATATTCGGCTGCCCGTCGATCTTGGCGCGCAGCTTTTGCGCAATGTCGAGCACGACAGTTTTCTCGTAGCTGCCCGCGCTGCCGATCGCACCGGGATCCTCGCCGCCGTGGCCGGGGTCGATGGCGATGGTCAGCAGTCGCGCGCTGCCGGCCTTGCGGCCGCTGCGTGCGAAGCCCATCGCGTCGGAAGCGCTGTCGTCGCTGCTTGCGGCCGCTGCGGCGTTGGCCTGTGCCAGCACCGGCGGGTTGTATTTGGCCGCCGAGTGCGCGGGGGCGGGTGGTGCGGCCGAGGTTTCGTTCGCGTATTGGGCGAAGAAGGCATCGGTGTTGTCGCGCAGGGCGGGCGTCGTTGCGGGGGCGGTGGCCTGTGCTTGCTGCGAGCCTTGGGCGGCGTCGGAGGCGGCAGCGGCAGTGCCGGCGCCGCTTGCGCCGGCAGGATTGCTGGCCGGATTGCCGCTCTGACTATCACTTTTTTGCGCCGCGGCTTGCTGCGCAAAGGCCGCCTGCTTCTGCTCGGTCTGCGCCAGCAACTCCAGCAAGGGATCGGGCGGCACCGCGGGGTAGAGGTCGAACACCAGGCGGTATTTATAGGTACCGACGGGCGTCAAAATGAACGATTGCGGCTTGACCGTATCCTTCAGGTCGATCACCAGGCGCACCACATGGGGCTGGAACTGGCCGACGCGTACCTGCGCGATTTGCGGATCGTTCGGGGTGATCTTCGCGACCAGGTCCTTCAAGGCCTGATCGAGATCCAGGCCGTTGAAGTCCACCACCAGGCGATCGGGGCTTTGCAACAGCTTCTGGTCGTAATTGAGCGGCTGATCGGATTCTATCGTGACGCGCGTATAGTCGCGCGCGGGCCAGACGCGTACCGCCAACACGGACTGCGAGGGGGGCACTGCCGCTTGCGAGCGTGGTGCGAGCAGGGGGTCGAGCGGACCAAGCAAGCCGAGCAGCATGGTCGACGCGCCTGCGCGCAGCATCTGGCGTCGCGACCAGCCGGCCGAGGCGGTCGCAGCCGATTCGATGGATTTGTAGGGTTTGATCAGCATCTGTCGAGACATACTCTTCCGTTCTCGGTGTAAGCGCTGGCGCTCAACACTCGACCACCGTACTCCTGCCCGGCGCTCATGTCGAGCGCCTCGGTCGGCAGGGGCGGCAGTTCCAATGTCAGCACCAGATCCGGCACCCCCAGCAATCCGGCTGCACGCTGCGGCCACTCGACCAGGCACAACGCGCCGCCGCCGAAATAATCGCGGAATCCTGCATCGGCCCACTCGGCGGGGTCGGCGAAGCGGTACAAGTCGAAATGATAGACGCTCAACGGCGTCTTGTCGTGATCGTCGCCCAACTGGCGTTGTGGATAGAGCAAATAGGGTTCGACCAGGGTGTAGGTGGGGCTGCGCACACGGCCGCGATGGCCGAGTGCGTGCAGCAGCGCGCGCACCAGCGTGGTCTTGCCGGCGCCCAGATCGCCCAGTAATTGCACCTGCAGCCCGGCAGCCGGTCGCGCGGGAGAGGCGTCGGATGCGTCGGATGCGTCGGATGCGTCGGATGCGTCGGGCGCCGATGCATGGGCGTGAGCGGTCTGCGCATGGCCGGAATCCGCATCGGTGCCGAAGCCTAGCGTCGGCATCATCGCGTGGGCCAGCCTCGCGCCGAAGGCAATCGTGGCCGCTTCGTCCGGCAACGCTAAGGTCCGGGTCAGCAAGGCGATGTTCGGCGTCGGGACGTAGGCAGCGGGCATTGCGTAAAATAGATGGATGGATACGATCTCGCCACAGACTATGTTGGCCACCGACGCCCAGCCAGACCCTACGTCGGGGCCGCGCGGGCCGTCCGGCTTGCAGCCGCCGCTCGACGCCGCGGCGCTGGCTGCGTGCGCGCACCGCGTCCACGACTGGGCGCGCCAACTGGGATTCGACTCGGTCGGTATCAGCGATAGCGACCTGCGGCATGCCGAAGCGGGGCTGGCTGCGTGGCTTGCCGCAGGCTACCACGGCGAGATGGATTATATGGCCAAACACGGCAGCAAGCGTGCGCGGCCGGCCGAACTGGTGCCGGGCACGGTGCGCGTGATCAGTGTGCGCATGCCCTATATACCTGCCGAGGTGATCGAGACACCCTCGGACGATGTTTCCCACTGGCGTACCCGGGAGCTGGCGCGGCTCGATCAGCCCGCTGCTGCCGTGGTGTCGGTGTATGCGCGCGGACGCGACTATCACAAGGTGATGCGCCAACGCTTGCAGAAGCTGGCCGATCATATCGAACAGGAGATCGGTCCGTTCGGCTATCGGGTCTTCACCGATTCGGCGCCGGTGCTGGAGGTCGAGCTGGCGCGCAAGGCGGGCCTCGGTTGGCGCGGCAAGCACACCTTGTTGCTGCAGCGGCAGGCGGGGTCGCTGTTCTTCCTGGGCGAGATCTACGTCGACTTGCCGTTGCCGGTGAGTCTGCCGGGCCAGATGGACGCCGCGGAGGGCGCGGAGGGCGCGGACGGTCTGGCCGAATCGACGCCGACACCGAGCGCGGACGGCGCGCATTGCGGACAATGTACCCGCTGCATCGATGCCTGCCCGACCGGTGCGATCGTCGGCCCGTATCGGCTCGATGCGCGCCGCTGTATTTCCTATCTGACCATAGAATTGCAGGGCAGCATTCCGCTCGAATTGCGGCCCCTGATCGGCAACCGGGTCTACGGCTGCGACGACTGCCAGCTGGTATGTCCGTGGAACAAGTTTGCTCAGCCGGCAACAAGTGGCGACTTCGACGTGCGCAACGGACTCGACCGCGCCTCGCTGGTCGAATTATTTGCCTGGGATGCCGCGCAATTCGACGCCAGGCTGGCCGGTTCCGCGATCCGACGTATCGGCCACGAGCGCTGGTTGCGCAATTTGGCGGTGGCATTGGGCAATGCGCTGCGCGCGCGGCTCGATGCCGACGTGCGTACGACAATCCGCGCGGCATTGCAGCAGCGCGCAGCCGATCCTTCGGCGCTGGTGCGCGAACATGTGGCGTGGGCGCTTGAAGGCTAAAATAGCGCATATTGAGCGGGCACAGACCGCGGGAGACCACAATGTACGACGCCCACAGCGCATATCAGGCGATCATCGAAGTGCCGTTCGGCAAGATCGGCGTACGGACCGGCGACGGCGCGCTCAAGCAGATCGTTTATCTGCCCGCAAGCGTGCCCGAAATGGCGCCCATCAATGCGCTTGCACGCCGCGCCGTGCAACAGATCGAACGCTACTTGAAGCGTGCGGTCAGTCCCTTCGACTTGCCCATCGAGGGTGTGGGCAGCGCGTTTCAACAGCGCGTCTGGCAGGCGATCAGTGCGATTCCCTGCGGCAAGGTCATGACTTACGGCCAGATCGCGCGCCAGATCGGCAGCGCACCGCGTGCGGTCGGGCAGGCCTGCGGCGCGAACTACTTTCCCCTGCTGATTCCGTGCCACCGCGTGGTGTCGGCTAGCGGTATCGGCGGCTTCTCGAATCACGACGGCGACGGTTATTTTCGCGACATCAAGCGCTGGCTGCTGGCCCACGAGGGCGTCGTCTTTTCTCAAGAAAGCGCCGGGTCGCCCTCAAGTTTTTGCCCACCGCGTTTGGGGCTGGACGCGCAGCGACAGGCATGGGGGCGTTGATGACGCGATCGTCGCCCCCGGACGCAGCCAAGGCTGTCCGGGCGGTCAGTAAGGCAGCCAATGCGCTCGAGTCGAACGAGGCGACGTTGCCGGATGTGCCGGGCCTGCGCGCGAGCGTGGAGGGCATCGACGCGTTTTGCGACGCGATCTGGCTCGAGCACGGCTTGTCGCGCAATACGCTGGACGCCTATCGGCGCGACTTGCGTCTCTTGGCCACCTGGCTCGCACAGGAGCGCGGTGCGGCGCTGGATGCGATAGGCGAAGCGGGCCTGATGGCCTATTTCGCGATACGCAGTGCGGACAAGGCAACCACCTCGAATCGGCGCCTGTCGGTATTGCGCCGCTATTTTGCCTGGGCGTTGCGCGAGCACCGCATCGTCGCGGATCCGACGCTGAAGATACGCGCGGCGCGCCAGCCGACCCGCTTTCCGTCGACGCTGTCCGAAACCCAGGTCGAAGCACTGTTGGCCGCGCCCAATATCGACACTGCGCTGGGCCTGCGCGATCGCACCATGCTGGAACTGATGTATGCCAGCGGATTGCGCGTGTCCGAGCTGGTCGGTTTGAAGACCGTCGAAGTCGGCTTGAACGACGGTGTGGTGCGGGTCATGGGCAAGGGCTCGAAAGAGCGTCTGGTGCCGTTCGGCGCGGAAGCGCATGACTGGCTCACGCGCTACCTGCGCGAGAGCCGGCCGGAACTGTTGAGCGGCCGTGCCGCCGATGCCTTGTTCGTCACCACCCGGGGCGAGGGAATGACGCGCCAGGCATTCTGGTACCTGATCAAACGCTATGCGCAACATGGTGGGATCCAGGCTCCTTTGTCGCCGCACACCTTGCGCCACGCGTTCGCCACCCACTTGCTGAATCACGGCGCCGATCTGCGCGTGGTGCAGCTGCTGCTGGGGCATGCGGATATCTCGACCACGCAGATCTACACCCATGTCGCGCGCGAACGCCTGAAGTCGCTGCATCAGCAGCATCACCCGCGCGGTTGATGGATATTAGAATCACGCCTCATGAGCAAAGCCAAACACGTGTCGGAAACCCCGGCCACCCAATTCCTGCGCAAGCATCAAATCAGCTTCGGCGAGCATCCATACGACTACGTCGAGCACGGCGGTACCACGGAGTCGGCCCGGCAGCTCGGGGTCGACGAGCATCGAGTGGTGAAGACGCTGGTGATGGAAGACGAGCACGCCAAGCCGCTGATCGTGCTGATGCACGGCGATTGCACGGTCTCGACCAAGAATCTCGCGCGGCAGATCGGCGCCAAGCGCGTCGAACCCTGCAAGCCCGAAGTCGCGAACCGGCATTCGGGTTATCTGGTCGGCGGGACCTCGCCCTTCGGCCTGAAAAAGGCGATGCCGATCTATGTTGAGGCGGGGGTGTTGGAACTCGATACGATCTATCTGAACGGCGGCCGGCGCGGCTATCTGGTCAGCCTCGCCCCCGCGGTGCTGACGCGTTTGCTGCAGGCCAAGCCCGTTCAATGCGCGAGCGTAGAATAGCGGCGGCGCGACTCGGCCGGCCAGTCAGACGCTCTGTCGGCCGAACTCATTCGACAAGTATCCACTTCCCGTTTTAGGAAACACACCATGCAGAATCTGGAGACCGATCTGGCGGTTATCGTACTGTCCTATCTGATCGGTTCGATTTCGTTTGCGGTGATCGTCAGCCGTTTGATGGGGCTGGCCGATCCGCGTTCGTACGGCTCGAAGAACCCAGGCGCGACCAATGTGCTGCGCAGCGGCAACAAGGCTGCCGCCGTGCTGACGCTGGTCGGCGATGCGCTGAAGGGCTGGTTCGCGGTATTTCTGGTCGCGTATCTGGCCGACCGCTATGGCTTGTCCGACGAGGCGGTG
>OUWB011209487.1_pt1 | contig 23347 bp, 20 predicted proteins | sample 1779821 | NCBI WGS metagenome assembly OUWB01 (sample SAMEA3914806, study PRJEB12502) | metagenome | biome: forest; material: soil | place: Canada | collected 2011-08-03 | depth 0.1 m
CGGCCGCCCAGCAGGGCCGAGATCTCGACCGCCTTGCCGGGATTGTGCGTGGCGGCGATCAGCTTTTCGCCGGGGATCAGGGACAGGGCCATCGGACACCTTTATAAATCTGTCGCGCCGTTGTGGCCCAGGACGAGACAAATGAAAAGAGGCGTCCGATAAGACGGGAGAGATTGCGCGGCGCCGCGTCCGGGGATATGGCTTGCGCATGCGTTTTCTAGGGCCGCGCTCGATTTCCAGCCTGCTGAAGACGGCGCTCGACGTCGTCTATTACGGCCTGTTCACCCTGGTTGCCGGGGTGTTCATCGCGGCCGTCTGCCTGCTGTCGGTGCCCAACCTGGCGCATGAGGTCGTGCGGCGGCTGGATATTGCCGGCAATATCGGCGCCGGCGAACAGGCCGTGATCCTGATCGCCTTCGGCCTGTCGCTGTGCGGTTATCTGCTGATCACCCACTGGACGCGCTATGTCTTCCAGACCCTGGCCGAGGGCGACGCCTTCCATCCGGACAATACCAAGCGCCTGCGCTGGATCGGCTTCGGCCTGGCGGGGCTGGAAATCTTCGGCTATCTGACGCGCTTCGTCGCCGAAGGCGTCTTCCACCTGCGTTTCGAGCCCATCTACGGCCTGCGCGCGGTCACCGCCTGGTTTTCGGTCCTGGTCGTCTTCGTGCTGGCGGAGGTCTTCAAGGAAGGCGCGCGTCTGCGCCAGGAAGCGGACTTGACGATCTGATGGCTATTCGCATCCGCATTGCCGAAGTTCTGGCGCAACGCCGGCTGTCGCTGATCGAGCTGTCCGATCGCACCGGCATTTCGGTGCGCGACCTGGAAGTGTTGCGTGACCAGCGCGCCATGGCCGTGCGGCTGCGGACGCTCGACTGCCTGTGCAAGGCGCTGTCCTGCCAGCCCGGAGAATTGCTAGGGTACGAGCCGGATTGACCTGATACCCTTTCTTCCCGTGGGAGCCTCTTTGCGAGAGGGAGGGCGAATAAGGTTTTTTGCCACGGAAGACACAGAAAAAGCACGGAAACTCAGGATTTCCTTGTTCGCGCGGAGCGCATTCCCAAATTTGAATGGCTACGCCGTTAAAGATGATCCTGAATTTCCGTGCTTTTTCTGTGTCTTCCGTGGTCAAAAATCTTTGCTCCCCTGTCGCAGGTTCGCGACGGGGGGCTAATTTTACCGCCCCAAGGCCTTGTTCTGCAGCTCAAACAACGTCTTGCAGCCGGCATGGGCCAGGTCGAACAGGGCGTTGAACTCATCGCGCGAGAAGCCGCGCTTTTCGCCGGTCGCCTGGATCTCGACCGAATGGCCCGACCCGGTGATGACGAAGTTGGCGTCGGTCTCGGCATTGCTGTCTTCATCGTAATCGAGATCGAGCACCGGCGTGTTTTCGAAGATGCCGCACGAGATCGCCGCCACCTGGTCGATCAGCGGCGACTTTTCGATGAGCTTGTCGGCCACCAGCTTGTCGCAAGCCATGGCCAGCGCCACCCAGGCGCCGGTGATCGAGGCGGTGCGCGTGCCGCCGTCGGCCTGGATGACGTCGCAGTCGAGCGTGATCTGGCGCTCGCCCAGCGCCTTCAGGTCGATAATGGCGCGCATCGAGCGGCCGATCAGGCGCTGGATCTCTTGCGTGCGGCCGGATTGCTTGCCCTGGGCGGCTTCGCGGCGCGAGCGGGTATGGGTCGAGCGCGGCAGCATGCCGTATTCGGCGGTGACCCAGCCCTGGCCCTTGCCCTTGAGGAAGGACGGCACGCCGGTTTCGACCGACGCCGTAACCAGGACCTTGGTGTGACCGAAGGTGACCATACACGAGCCTTCGGCATAGCGCGTCACGCCGGTTTCCAGCGTCACATCGCGCAACTGATCGGGTTTGCGGTTGGACGGGCGGATGGTCTTGAGCGCGGAAAGCGCGTCGAATTGCGACATGATGGCGGCCTTGTAAAATTCAAGCTGGGCCTATCAGGTCTTGTTCGCCGTGGAAACCGGAAATTAGTCCGCGCGGACCGCCGTGCGGCAACCGACATCGCCGCAGACATAGGTGTCATGGCCGACCTGGCCGGACTTGGCGCCGGTCTGGATGACATCGGCGGCGGGCAGATATTTCGGACGATATTCGTGATCGGCCGAGGCCGGGCTGTTCGACGCCAAGCGGCTTGATGAGTCCATCGACGAACACGACCACATACCCACAACGAGACCGCACAGGGCGATCAGGGCCAAAAGACGGCTTTGCATGACAAGTCCCTCACAACAAACCTAAGGACCCCTGCCGCATCGCCTCATATGGTGAAAGCAAGGCAGCTCCCTAAAACCGTCACAATTTTCGCCCGCACCTCGATAAAGAAGCAGTATGATTTATTTGACGAAAAGCGGCGGACCGAAGTCCGCCACTCGAGTCCGAATTACGCAGCAATGCCTTCCAGCACGCCGTCCAGCTTGCCGAGGAACATGGTCCAGCCGTAGACGGCGCCCTGATAGTAGGGCCCGGTGGTGTCCGGGAAGCCTGACTGTTCGACGCGCAGGTGCGTGCCGTCGCCCGACGGCGTCAGGGTCATGGTGACCAGTAGCTCCATGCCCATCGTGCTCCAGGTGTAAACCAGGCGGCTCAGCGGTTCGATCTCCTTGACCTCGCCGCGGATGATGCCATCCCATTTCGGATTGGCCTGGCTCTGGAACTGGAAGTTGTGACCGACCTCGGCCACGAAATCGTTGGGCATCAGCCAGTCGGCGATCAGCGGCGCCTGGGTCAGAGCGCGCCACACCTTTTCGGGCGGGTGGCGCAGCTCGCGGTCGAGGGTGACGGTTTCGGTCATGGCAAAAGCTCCGTGAGGGGTTGGGTTATTGGTCCATGCGGTCGAGCAGGTCTTCCAGGCTATCGAGCTTGGTGCTCCAGAAGGCGCCGTAGACCTGCATCCAGTCGAGCAGCGGCTTTAGGCCCTGCGGCCGGGCGCTGTAATGGGTCTGCCGGCCGGCACGGCGCTCGATAACCAGACCCGACGCCTTCAGCATGTTGAGATGCTTGGAAACCGCCGGCTGCGACACGCCCGACCGGTCGGTCAGGCCGCGCACCGTGGTTTCGCCGTCTTGCGACAGGCGTTCATAGATCGCCCGTCGGGTCGGATCGGCCAGGGCCTTGAGCAGGATGTCGGCATCGCTTTGCATGGCCAATCCATAACTGACGGGTGATGGGTTTGTCAAGATCGATAACCTGCGAGTTATTGGTGAGCGCCCTTTTCCTCCTCCCTATCGCGTTGCGATGGGGAGGTGGCGCGGCGAAGTGCGAAGCACGTAGTCCGTGACGGAGGGGTCACTTACGGACGTCAGAGCGAGTCCTATCGTCGGCAAGTGACCCCTCCGACGTCGACTTGCCCTTCGGGCGCGCGCCGCCACCTCCCCATTTTAACAAAATGGGGAGGAGAGTTATTGATGGCGTTCCTTGCTTCGCACTGGCATTTTGCTAACATTGCCCCAATGACCCCTTCCCACACGTTTTCGCATCTGATGACCTCCGCGGCCTCGCTGTCGGAGCTCGATGCGCGGGCGCGCGACATCTTTCGCCAGGTGGTCGAAACCTATCTCGAAACCGGGGAACCGGTCGGCTCGCGCACCGTGTCGAAGACCGGCATCCACCTGTCGCCGGCCTCGATCCGCAACACCATGCAGGATTTGTCGGCGCTGGGTCTCCTGTCAGCGCCGCACACCTCGTCTGGCCGCCTGCCGACGCACCAGGGGCTACGTCTGTTTGTCGACGGCCTGCTCGAGGTCGGCGACGTCGCCGAGGACGCCAAGCGCGAGATCGAAGCGCGCCTGACCGGCCACGGCCAATCGTTCGACGCGGCGCTGCGCGAGGCATCGACCCTGTTGTCGGGCCTGGCCGGCGGGGCGGGCCTGGTCATGACCCCGTCCTTCGAGGCGGGGGTCAAGCACGTCGAATTCGTTCATCTGGCCACCGATCAGGCCCTGGCCGTCATCGTCTATGACGACGGCCGCGTGGAAAACCGCGTCATGCCCCTGACGCCCGGCATGACGCCGGCCGTGCTGCACCAGGCGTCGAACTATCTCAATGCCCATTTGCGCGGCCGTACGCTCAGCGAGGCGCGCCGCGAACTGAAGTCGGAACTCGATCTGGAGCGTCAAAAGCTCGACGAGGCGGCGACGCAACTGATCGAGGCCGGCCTGGCGGCGTGGTCCGGCGGCGATATGGATAAGCGCGCCCTGATCGTGCGCGGCCAGGCCAATCTGCTGGAGGCCTCGGCGCTCGACGACCTGGAGCGCGTGCGGGCGCTGTTCGAGGATCTGGAACAGAAAGAAGAGCTGATCGACCTGCTGGGCGACGTCGCCGAGGCCCAGGGCGTGCGAATTTTTATCGGCTCGGAGTCGAAACTGTTTTCTTTGTCGGGTTCGGCGGTTATAGCAGCGCCGTACATGGTCGGCGGTAAAGGGTCGGCGCGTGTGGTCGGTGCGATCGGCGTGATCGGGCCGGCGCGGTTGAATTATGCGCGCATCATCCCACTTGTGGACTATACAGCGAAAATCCTTGGCCGCTTGCTCGACTGAGCCGGCCCCAGACTCGAGAGACGTATTGATGAGTGATGATATCGAAACGCCGGAAACCTCCGGTGAAGCGGATGTCAACGACACCCTGAAGGCCGCGCTGGACAAGGCGCTGGACGAAAACGCCGCGCTGAAGGAACAGGCGATGCGTTACGCCGCCGAGGCCGAGAACACCAAGCGCCGCGCCGAGCGCGAAGCCAATGATGCCCGCGCCTACGGCATCCAGCGCTTCGCCCGCGACCTGCTGGGCGTGGCCGACATCTTGAACCGCGCCCTGTCGGCGACTCCGGCCGACATCGCCGATCCGGCGTTCAAGAACTTCGTCGCCGGCATCGACATGACCGAAAAGGAATTGTCGGGCGTCTTCGAACGCAATGGCGTCAAGAAGATCGCGCCGATGAAGGGCGACAAGTTCGACCCGAACCTGCACCAGGCGGTAACCGAACAGCCGGCGACCGACGTGCCGGGCGGTTCGGTGATCATGGTGATGCAGGCGGGCTACGAGCTGTTCGGCCGCGTCATCCGTCCGGCCATGGTGGCGGTGGCCGCCAAGACCGCCGCGCCGCAGCCGGCGCCCAAGAACGGCTATGATCACGGCTCCGACGAGGACGCCGGCGCCAGCATTGATACCCAGGCGGAGTAACGGTGAATGCCGGACAAAGATTAAGCCCTCGGTTCGCGCCGGGGGCTTTTTTGCTATCCGGGTGCTTCGCCATTGAGCGCCACGACGCGGACATGGCTCTTGCCCTCGTGGCCCTGGGCGTCGGTGACGCTGACCGTGTAGAAGCCCTCGGCCTTTGGGAACCAGTTGACGTCGCCGCTGGCGTCGGGCGGCAAGGGCACGCCGTCGATATACCATGACAAGGGATGCAGGCCGCGCGCCGACAGTTTCAGTGGCCGTACGACCTTCAATCCGCCCACCGCGTCGCGGCCGCTGGCCTCGACATAGAGGGTAGCGTTTTGCGGCGGAAACAGGATCGAAACGGACGTCGTGCGTGCCAGTTTCTGCAAGGCGACCGGCGCCTGGGGCGGCGGCAGGGCCTGGGGCACATGAGATGGGGTCTGGAGCTGGTCGAAGACATCGAACAGCAAAGGCGCCGCAGCTTCGCGGCCGGTCTCATCGGCGCGCGCCCCGCCGTCGGGCCGGCCGGTCCATACCATCACGGCATAGCCGCCGGCCACCCCGACCGCCAGGGCATCGCGATAGCCGTAGGACGTGCCGGTCTTGAAGGCCGGGCGATTGGCCGCCTTCATCAGCGGGCCGGGCAGGCGGCCGGCCGGCGGCGGGCTTTCGCGCAATATGGCGATGACCTTGTCGGCGGCGTCGGCGCTCATCAGGCGCTGGCCCGGCATAAAGGCGGTCTTGCCTTCGTCCTCGACCGTATAGGCCAAGGGCTTGACCAGGCCGTGGTCGCCGAGGCCGGCATAGAGCAGGGTCAGGTCCTGCAGGCGGATGCCCTCGCCACCCAACGCGACGGCCAGGCCTGCGTCGTGCAGCGCCGATTGCGGCCGCACCAGGCGCACGCCGGCGCCGGCCAGCCTGGCCTCGAAAGCGTCCGGGCCGATGCGGTTGAGCACGGCGACCGCCGGCACGTTAAGCGAATTGATCAGGGCCTCCTTGACCGAGACCTCGCCGTGGAAGGCGCGGTCGAAATCCTCGGGCTGGTAGTCGCCGAAACGCGTCGGCGCGTCCATCAGCCGGGTGTCGGGCGCGATGATGCCGTTTTCGAAGCCGATGCCGTAGATGAAGGGCTTGAGGCTGGAGCCCGGCGAGCGCAGGGCGCGCGTCATGTCGACCCAGCCGCCGGCCCGGTCGAGCCCGCCGGAACCGATGCTGGCGCGCACGCCGCGCGTGGCGATATCGACGACCATGATGGCGACGGAGGTGTCGGCGCCTTGCGACGCCGCGGTGACGGCGGCGAGCGACTCCAGCCGCTTTTGCAGATTGGCGTCGATCGAGCTGACGACCGTCGCCTGAAGGCCCGACACGTTGCGCGCCAGCCGCCCGGCGGTATGCCAGGCCAGCGCCGGAAAAGCATTGCGCCGGGCGGGCAGGGGCTCGGCCATGGCCTCTTTGGCCTGGCTGTCGTCGATGATGTGGGCGGCCACCATGCGCGTCAGGATCAGGTTGCGCGCGATGCGGGCGTGGTTGGGATGACGGTCGGGGCGGCGCGCTTCGGGCGCCTGGGGCATGGAGATCAGCAGCGCCTGTTCGCCCAGCGTCAGGCTTTCCGGCTCGTGGCCGAAATAGCTCAACGAGGCGGCGCGCACGCCCTCGAGATTGCCGCCATAGGGCGTCAGGCTGAGATAGAAGCCGAGGATCTGCGGCTTGGTGTAGCGCAGTTCCAGTTGCAGCGCGCGCAGGGCTTCGATGGCCTTGTTGCCGTAGTCGCGCGGATGCGGCGACAGCAGGCGCGCCGTCTGCATGGTGATGGTCGAGCCGCCGGAGACGACGTGGCCCATATGGATGTTGGACAACAGCGCGCGCAGGACGGCGGTGGCGTCGACGCCGGGGTGCCAGTAGAAGCGCTCGTCCTCGATCCTCAGCAGGTGGCGGATATAGTCGGGGTCGGTGCGATTGAGATCCGCCCGCAATCGCCAGCGGCCGTTGTCGACCGGCAGGGCGCGCAGCCAGGCGCCGTTGCGGTCGAGCACCACCGGCGAAGCGCGCAGCGCCTTGGTCATGTCGGGCGGAAAAGCGACATTGACCGCGGCGAGGAGGACCTCGACTGCCAGGAGCGCGATCAGGCCTTTGACGAGGGGGCGGACGAAACGGTCGGCCTGGAAAGAAGCCAATTTCAAGCCTCTCCTCCCCTGTAGCGAAGCGTACGGGGGAGGTGGCGCGGGTGCGAGTGCAGAGCACGAAGCCCCGCGACGGAGGGGGCTATTCCACTGACGACAAGAGGCCCCCTCCGTCGCAGGCTTCGTGCTGCGCACGAGCACTGCGCCACCTCCCCCGCTGCGCAGGGGAGGAGAGGAGAAGGCGAACTCACCATCACTGCCTTGCCGAAATCACCGTGCGCGAGCCCTGGCTGCGACCGAAGCTCTGGGCGCGGTAGAAGTCCTTCAGCTCGGCGCCGGGCAGGTAATAGTCCCCCTGGGTTACGGCGCGCGCGATATAGGCCAGGGTGAAATCGTGTGCCGACGACAGGTCGAGCGCCGCGACGAAGCGGTCGTCGCGCGCCTCGGCCACCTTGGTGTCCGAAATCGTGCCGACAAACTTGAACGGCCCGTCCTTGGCGTCGTCGTTCGACAGGGTCGAGTCGATCTCGAAGCCGGCGGGCAGGGCATCGTCGACCACCACCGGCCGGGTCGTGGCGTCGGTGCTGTGACCCGTCAGCACGATCAGCACCTTCTGGCCCTGGATCAGGTGAGACGGGTCGAGACGCGAGCCGTCGAGATTGTAGTAGGTCTTGCTGATGCTCAGGCCCTGGGCGGTGGCGCCCGGCGCCTGAGACGGCGTGCCGATCACCGTCACCGTGCGCCAGATCGCGCCCGAGCCGGCATTGGTCATGTGCGCGGCCGCCAGTTGCGTCACGCCGAAACGTTCGACGTTCAGCCCGCCGGGCAAGGTGGAGACCCCCTGGGCATTGATATGCGTCGGGCCGGAGGCCTTCAGCATATAGGACGCGGCGCGAAGGACGTAGGCGTCCTCGATGGTGTTCATTTGGTCGGGCGATTTGACCGCGCTTTCCAGGCGTCCGATCAGCGACTGGGCGATGTCGGCATTGCCCGATTCATAGGCCAGCGCGATGACGCCGGCCAGGTCGCGCAGGGGAGACTGATACCAGTCGTTGGGGTCGCTATAGCCCAGCTTGTCGATCGCCTCGTGGAAGCCCAGGCGGGCGCGGGCGCGATCGCCCATCATGGCCAGGCCGGCGGCGACCTGGGCCCGGGCCAGCGGCGATTGCTCGTCCTTGAACTGGACGTCGTGGTACCAGCGCAGCCGCGCCAGGTCGCCCGAATGCGCCTTGGCCAGCACATAAAGCGCATAGGCCGAGGCGCGCGAGCGCATCTGTTTGGTCAACTGGTCGCTCGATACGCCCATAATGGTCCAGCCCGCCGGATAGCTCAGGCGGTAATTGACGCTGGTGAAGCCGTCGGGCTTTGCCATGTCGCGCATGGCATTGAGCGCCTTGTCGATGGCGTCCTGGGGCACATAGACGCCGCGCGCTCTTGCTTCCAGCAGGAAGTCGGTGGCGTAGGCGCCGATAAAGCCGTCGGCCTCCGAGTCGCCGGCGCGCCATAGCCCGATGGCCCCGTCTTCCGACTGGCGATCGAGGATGCGATCGACGGCGGTTTTCAGCGCGTATTGCGACGGCGCCGACAATTGCGTCCCGACCATCGAGGCGTCGGCATAGAGCCAAGGCATGGCGGTCGAGGTCACCTGTTCGGTGCAGCCATAGGGATATTTGTTGAGCACGGCGGCAATCGGCGCCGGGTCGATATTGCGGAAGGGCGAATACGACACCTGGACGGTCGCCGAACCCGCTTGCAGCCCGGCCAGCAGCCCGATGTCCGGCGTATAGGTGGTGTTGACCGCCTGCGGCTGGATCTGCGTGCGCGTTTCCGCACCCCAGCCCAGGCGCGTCTGGATCTGGAAGTCGTCGTCGAACTTGTACCCCTGACCATTCAAGGCGATGTGGACGTTGGATATGCCGGTGGTGTTGGGCGCCGTCATCGGCACGCTTTCGATCACGCGCTGGCCATGGCCCAGGTTGAAGGCTTTCTCGAACGCCAGGACCAGGCCCTGGAAGCCCTTGACGATAGCGTTATAGACGCCCGCCGCACCCGACACATTGTCGAGTTCCAGAGTCGCCAAGGCGTGGTCGCCGGGGCTGAGGAAGCGCGGCAGCGACAGGTCCATGACCACCGGTTCGCGCACGATCATCTTCTGCTCGGTCGAACCGACGGCGTCGTCGGTCCAGGCCACGGCCATGACGCGCAGCTCGCCGTTGAACTTGGCGATCGGCAGGTGGACGACGCTCTTGCCGTCCATGCCGGTCTGGATGACGTCGGACCACAGAGCGACCGTGCGGATCGGCGTCGTCGTCAGGCCTTCGCCGCCGATCTGGTCGGCGCCGTATTCCAAGGGCGCCGGCGCGCCGAGATTGGGATCGAGCAGGCGGCCATAATCGTCATTATAGTCGACGGCCAGGGCGCGCTTGCCGAAATACCAGGCCACCGGATCGGGCGAGGTGAACTTGGTGAGGTTGAGAATGCCCTGATCGACGACGGCGACCGAAATCTTGGCCTTGTCGCCGAACTTCAGCCCCTTCACCTCGACGGGAACGTCGATGTAATTATGGCCATTGGCGTCGGTCTTCGGCTGCTGCGGCTGGTCGCTGACCGGTACGCTGACCGTCAGCTTGCGCGACTTGGGATCGAGCGGCACATAGATCAGGCCGATGGCGCGGCGGGGTTTCGAGGCATTGACCGGGTCGCGCGGCTGGATGACGCTGACCATGACATAGGCGCCGCCGCCCCAGTCGGCATTGGTTTTCAGCCGCACTGTGGTGCCGCCGTCGCCGACGCTGACGGTCTTGAGGTCGATGACGTGGTCGGTGGCGACCGCGATCTGGGCCTCACCGGCATAGGGCGCCTTGAGCGTCAGGTCGACCGTGTCGCCCTGGTTATAGTCCTTGCGGCCGGCGGTCAGGCGCACGAAGTCAGGCGCGTCCGAGCCTTGCGCCGCCGAGCCCCAGCCCGAGGCGAAGCGATAGACGGTCTTGGCCTTGGTACCACCAGAAGAATTGGGCACCTCGACCTCGATGCGGTAGTCGCCCCAGTCGAGCGGCCGCTGGAAGTTGGCGCCGGTATTGGCGTTGAGGTCCATGGTCTTGGTCGAGATCAGCACGTCGCGGTGAGTCTCGCGCCAGTTCCATTTGCCGTCGACGACGTACCAGTCGTAATTGTGGATTTCCGAGATCAGCCGCACGGTCACACCGCTGACCGCGGTCTTCTGGCCCTGCGGCGTCAGGCCGATGATCGTGAACGACATGTTGGGCGCCGAGCGCCACGAGCCGTTGCTGGTCTGCTCCGACTTGACGCCGAGATAGAGCGGCGAAGGACGGATGTGCAAGGTCTGGCTTTCCTTGACCGGACGACCGCCGGGCTCGAACACCGAGGCGGTCAGCATGACCGACAGCGGTTGCGTCGTGTCGCCGGCGAGCGCCGCATTGAACGGGAAGACGGCATTGCCGTTGCCGTCGGTCACGGTCGCCGGCAGGTCGGTGTATTTTTCCTCATAGGGCGTCGTCGCGTCGCCGAAGCTATAGTCGCTGAAGGCCGGGAAAGGATTGGTGTCCTGGCGGATGCGCGCTTCACCCGTGACTTGAAGTCCCGAGCCGATGGCGCCGTAAAGGTAATGCGCATTGACCTGGACGGGGCGCTGCTCGGTCAGGGACAATAGCGGCTGGTCGGCATTGGCCTTGACGTCGACGCCCAGGCGTTGCGGGGCGAAATCCTCGACGGCGAACGAGGCCGAGCCCGCCGCCTGGTCCATGCCGTCGAGCTGGACCTTGGCGGTCCACTGGCCGCGCGGCGCGGTCTTGGGCAGGATGATATCGGCGCCGGCATAGCCCATCGGCGTACTGGCGAAACCGAAGCGGAAGGCTTCGACGCCCGAGGGGCGGGTGACGATCAAAAAGCCCTTGCGGTCCTTGACCACCTTGCCCTGGGGATCGCGCACCATGGCGACCAGGTGCACGGTCTCGCCCGGCCGATATATGCCGCGGTCGGTATAGAGATAGCTGTCTACGCCGGGCGCGCCCGAACGGCCGCCGGCCGTCGGATCATCATCCTGGCGTCCGCCGGTGCCGTGCTGGGTCAGGTCCATCGGCGAGCGCGTCAGGTCCGACGCCGTATAATCGTCGCCGGCATAGGCCATGACCATCTTCGGCTGCAGGGCGTCGGTGCCCTTGAGCAGGGCGCCGCCAAAGGCGACGTGGCCGTCCATGTTGCTGCGCGCTTCGCCGAGCGTATCGCCGTTGCTGGCCACCAGATCGACCTTGACGCCGCCCAGCGGCTTGGCCGACTTCAGCGAGCGCACCACCACGTCGAGGCCGTTCGAGCCCTTGTAGGTCGTCATCGCCATATCGGTATAGATGATCCAGCGCCGCGCCTGAGCCGGCTGGTCGTCGGTCTTCTTGTCGCGGCCGCCCGAGGCGTCCTTGACCTTGACGACATAGGCGCCCGGCTGCAGCGTCTTCAGCACCGCCCCCAGCGGGAACACCGTCGTCACACGATCGCCGTTACCCTGTTTGACGCCCAGCTTGCCGGTCCAGATCTTGACGCCGATGTCGGAGGCAGAGTCGTCGCCATAGTCGCTGTCGTAATCGCCTTCGGCCACCGGATCGGGCGCCGAGACGGTCTTGCGCACCAGGTTGTGGTCGGAGACGTGCCATACCTCGACGGCCAGGGACGACACATTGACGGTCTCGATGGCGACGCCGTCGGATTCCTCGCGCGGCAGGATGACGCCGTTGCCCGAGAAGCCGACATAGGGCGGCTTGGTGCCGAAGCTGAAATCGACGTCGGCATTGGCGTCGAGCGTGTCGCCGCCCTGGCCGGGCAGGCCCTTCAGCAGGGTGACGCGGCGATCGGTGAAGCCGATGCCGCCGACGCACAGTTCCGAGCCATTGGCGCTGACCGCGGGCGCCGTGGCCAGGGCAGGGGTGACGGTGACATAGTCGCCATAGGGCTTGGACGGGTCGAGCGGCTTGGAGAAGGTGACACAGGCGCGGGGGCTGTTGCCCGACGTGTCCAACCGCTGTTTCCATACGGCGAAGCCGGCCGGCTTGATATCGCCGGCGCGCGGCGCGTTTTTGTCGCGGGGATGGCCGAACAGGCCGGTCGCGGGGCCGTTCAGCGCGTCGCTGGTGGTCGAGATGGCCGCGGCGCCGGAATGGCCGTTGGTGGCTTTCGCTGTCAGGAAGCCGATACAGAAACCCGAAATCAGCACCGCCGCCGCCGAAGCGATCAGGGTCCTGTTGTGCCAATCGAAATTTTTGGCGAATTTCATTGTGTCCCCCGCGGATTTTTATGCGGAACAGAAGCGCGGAATCCGGGAAAGATCAATCTTTGTTTTTGAGAAACTTAACCAATTACGCTAATGATTCGACCAGACGCCACCACCCTCCGCGCATGCCCGCGCGACCCAGGGTAATATGAGGCGTCGGAGGACGCCCCGGTTGAATGCTTTCGCACGCGTAATGGTGCTGGTGGTGGATGACAACCACTATATGCGGGTCATCGTCTGCACGATGCTGCGGGCGATGGGTATTACGCTGATCCGTGAGGCGTCCGACGGCGTCGAAGCGCTGGAAATCATCCGCGACTGGCGTCCCGACGTCATCATCATGGATTTGGTGATGCAGCAGCTCGACGGGCTGGAAACCACGCGTCTGTTGCGCCAGGGCTCGGACAGCCCGCACCCCTTCGTGCCGATCATCATGGTCACCGGCCACACCGACCGCGCCACGGTCATCGCGGCGCGCGACGCCGGGGTCAACGAATTCGTCGCCAAGCCTTTGACGGCGCGGGCGCTGATCGACCGGATGAAGAGCGTGATCAATTCGGAACGCGGCTGGGTCAAGTCGGGCGCCTATATCGGCCCCGATCGCCGCCGCAAATCGCCGCCCGACTATCCCGGGCCGTTCCGCCGCGCCGCCGACAAGGTCAAGGGCAAGGGCTGAGAGAGCCGCGCGCAGCGCAATCTTTCCGTCCAAACAAAAGCATGCCGATTACTAAGAAATCCGTGCTTTCCGTGTTTTCCGTGGCCAAATCCTTCCGTCCGTATCAGGCGGCGCTACCGGCAAGAATTTTTGCCACGGAAAACACGGAAAGCACGGACTTCATGATCGGCCCTTAGGCGTCGGTGTGAGACCATGAAATGCGCTGCGCGCAGATTGGCTTTCTCCCGCAATGCGATAAATGTCTTCGCAATATTAAGCTTTTCGGTCTAAACGCTGGGACGTTCACAGGATCGTCTCATGTCCGAAGCTTCCGCCCAGAATTCAGGCAAAACCTCGCCCTTCGGCTTCCGCGATGTCGAGGCCACCGAGAAGGTCGCCCTGGTCCACGGCGTGTTCAAGAACGTCGCCCCCAGCTATGACGTGATGAACGACGTCATGTCCGGCGGCATCCACCGCATGTGGAAGGACGCCGCCTGCGCGCGCCTCAACCCGCAGCCGGGCGAGATCATCCTCGACGTGGCCGGCGGCACCGGCGATATCGCCCGCCGCCTGGCCAAGCTGGCCCGCGCGGCCCGCGCGCGCCGCATGTCGCGCGGCTTCGAGGCGAAAGACGCCGATATCCGCATCATCGACTATAACGAGGCGATGATCGTCGCCGGCCGCGAAAAGTCGGCCAAGTCTTCCAAGTCGGGATGGGACGAACGCGAAATCTCGTGGTCGGTCGGCGACGCCATGCAACTGGCCCTGCCCGACGGCGCGGCCGACGCCTACATCATCTCATTCGGCATCCGCAACGTCGCCGATGTTCAGGCGGCGCTCAACGAAGCCAAGCGCGTGCTCAAACCCGGCGGGCGGTTCTTCTGCCTGGAATTCTCCCACCCGACCGCCTCGGCCGTGGCCAAGATCTACGAGACCTATTCGTTCAAGGTCATCCCGTTCATGGGCGAACTGATCGCCCGCGACCGCGACAGCTATCAGTACCTGGTCGAAAGCATCAAGCGCTTCCCCAACCAGGACGCGCTGAAAGCCATGATGGTCAAGGCCGGATTCACCCGCGTCAGCTACACCAACTTCTCCGGCGGCGTCTGCGCCCTGCACGAGGGCTGGGCGTAAGCCGGATACACCATGGCCAGTCTGAGTTCATGGGTGCGTATGGTGGGGACCGGTTGGGTCCTGCTGCGCCACGACGCCCTTATCCCCAAAGAGATTTCCGGCTTCCTGCCGCCCGTGCCGCGCTTTTTCGCCGGCGTCTTGCGCGACCTGTTCGCCAAGAAGAGTCGCCTGCGGCCGGGTCAGCGCTATGCCGAGGCCTTCCAGTCTCTGGGCCCGGTCTTCATCAAGCTTGGCCAGGTGCTGTCGACGCGCGGAGATATTTTCGGCGCCCAGTTCACCGAGGACCTGAGCCACCTCAAGGACCAGTTGCCGCCGTTCGCCCAGGCCGTCGCCGAGGCCGAGGTCGCCTTGGCCCTGGGCAAGCCGGTCGCCGAGCTGTTTCTCGATTTCGGCGACGTCATCGGTTCGGCGTCGATCGCCCAGGCGCATCGCGCCACGCTCAAGGACGGCCATAAGGTCGCGGTCAAGATCCTGCGCCCGCATATCGAGGACGTGGTCGCCGCCGATATCGCCATGCTGCGCCTATCGGCCGGCGTCATCGCCACCCTGGTGCCGATGACCAAGCGGCTGGAACCGCGGGCCTTTGTCGAGACCGTCTCGCGTTCTCTGTTGCTGGAACTTGACCTGCGCCTGGAAGCCTCCGCCGCTGACGAAATCGGCAAGATCATCAATGCCGAGCCGTGGATGAGCGCGCCCCAGGTGCACTGGCACTATGTGGCGCGCCGCGTCCTCGTGACCTCATGGGTCGACGCCATGCCCTTGTCGCGCGCCGAGGCGCTCGACCTGCCGGGCATCGACAAGCTGGCCCTGGCCGATAACCTGATCCGCGCCTTCCTGTCGCAGGCGCTCGATCACGGCGTCTTCCACGCCGACCTGCACGAAGGCAATCTGTTCGTCCAGGCGCCTGACAAGCTGATCGCCATCGATTTCGGCATTATCGGCCGGCTGAAGCCCAAGGAGCGGCGCTATCTCGCCGAAATGCTGTGGGGCTTCCTGCGCCGCGACTACAAGCGCGTCGCCGAAGTGCATTTCGAGGCCGGCTACGTGCCGGCGCACCAGGACGTCGACAGCTTCGCCCAGGCCTTGCGCGCTGTCGGCGAGCCGGTGCTGGGCCGCGCGGCGACGGAGGTGTCGATGGGGCGCCTCTTGACGCAGTTGTTCGAGATCACGGCGCAGTTCGACATGCATCTGCGGCCGGAGCTGGTGCTCTTGCAAAAGACCATGGTCAGCGTCGAGGGCGTGGCGCGGCGCATCTATCCCGACCACAATCTGTGGGAAGCGGCGCGTCCGGTGGTCAAGGCGTGGATTTCGCGCGAATTGTCGCCCCTGGCCGAAGCGCGGCGCCTGTTCGACCAGCTGGTGACGCGGCTGCGCAATGACGAAACGCCGGCGGCGCCGGTCATCGATGCGGAACAGTTCAACCGGATGAAGTCGCAGTTGAACGCCACCCAGGCGATCACCATAGTGTCGCTGATCATCGCCGCGGCCAGTCTGGCCATGCTGGTGTGGTACGTGTTGAAATAGAAAACCGGCCGCGGGGCATACGACCGGCTTTATAGGCGATCAGCGCGAATGATGATGGCCGTGATGGTGGTGGTGGCCGTGGGCATAGGCGGCGGGCGCGAGAGCCAAAGCCGCGGCGGCTATGGCGAGAACAATAGTCAGCTTGGTCATGAATCGATTCCCTGTGTCATTTCCCCGGTGGTGCGATTAGATCACTTCGCAAATTGTCAGGCAATTGGAATCGGGTTTCATGATTGCAATGTTTTGTCAGGCAAAAAACAGGATCAGACGGTGCTGGCCGGCCCGGATCACTCGCCGGCGTCGCCCGTACCGCCACCATTGGCGTGCGCGGTTTCGATCGCCTGTTGCTTTTGCCAATAGGCCGCGCCGTCATAGGGCCGAAACAAGGTGCGCGGCGCGCCGGTCTTGGTGACGACGGCGAAGACGTCGGCCTTGGCGTTGAACATCAGCACGTCGCCATTGGCCCGGGTCATCGTGTCCGTGCCCTTGGGCGGCGCGTGCACGAAAGCGTGGACCATGGCCATATAGTCTTCGTAGCTCTTGGCGCCGACTTCCTGGCCGTGCTTGTCGTAGGCATTATGCGAATTCTCGGCCGGCGAAAATTTGCGCGTCTTCGACCATAGCGGCCAGTCGCCATACTTGGTTTCGGAGATATCGGCCCGCGTGCCGGTGGGCAGGGGCGGGTAGGCCTGGGCGACGGCGAGGTCGCGTTGCTTCACCTCGTCGGGTACGGTCGCTGACGACGCCTCGGCGGCGTCGCTGTCCTGGGGCGGCGCCGGCGCAAAGGGTGTCGTGTTGGGGTTGGCCGAGGCGGACGCATTGACCTCGGCCCAGACCGGCCGCTTGACGGCCTTGGCCGCCTTGGGGGATTTGCCGTCGCCGTCGTGGACGACGGCCGTCGGGCCGGCGTCGCAGCCGGTTAGCAGCAATGCCGCCGCCATAAGCGTCCATGTCTTGATTCTGGCCCCCGCCATGCCCCCCTGCCTTGCGCTCTTGCCCCGCTACCGCCACCTATGGCACACACCGGACGCGTTTTGAAGGGAGCGAGATATGATGGGAACCCTCACCCCGAAAGGCCATGGCCTTTCGGCAAGGGCGACTGCCCGCCCGAGCCGTTGCGAGGAGCCGGCGCGGCGCGTGAGCGCATGAAAAGAGTTTTGCTGATCATAGGCGGCGGTATCGCAGCCTATAAGTCGCTCGAACTGATCCGTCTGATCAAGAAATCGGGCAACGAGGTCCGCGTCGTCCTGACCGAAGGGGCAAAGCACTTCGTTACGCCTTTGACCGCCGGCGCGCTGTCGGGCGACAAGGTCTATGACGACCTGTTCGATCTGACGGTCGAGGCCGAGATGGGCCACATCACTTTGTCGCGCCAGGCCGACCTGGTCGTCGTCGCCCCCGCCACTGCCAATCTGATGGCCAAGCTGGCGAACGGCCTGGCCGACGATCTGGCCTCTACCCTCTTGCTGGCCACCGACAAGCCCGTCCTGATGGCGCCGGCGATGAATGTGCGCATGTGGCGGCACGCTTCGACCGTACGCAATGCCGAGACCCTGCGCCGCGATGGCGTGCGCTTCATAGGCCCCGACGACGGCGAAATGGCCTGCGGCGAATATGGCCCTGGGCGCATGGCCGAGCCGGAAACCATCCTCGCGGCGATCCAAGCGGCCTTGGCTCCCGCCGCGCAGCCGCTAAAAGGCACACGCGTCATCGTCACCGCCGGGCCGACGTTTGAGCCGCTCGATCCCGTGCGCGGCCTGACCAATCGCTCGTCGGGCCGCCAGGGCTACGCGATCGCCGAAAAGCTGGCGCGTGACGGCGCCCATGTGACGCTGGTTTCCGGGCCGGTCAACCTGGCCGCGCCCGCCGGCGTCGACCGCGTCGATGTCGAGAGCGCGCAACAGATGTTCGACGCCGTCCACGCCGCCCTGCCGGCCGATGTCTTCGTCGCCGTGGCGGCGGTCGCCGACTGGACGCCCAAGGTGGTGGCCAGCGAAAAGCAGAAGAAGACCGCCGAGCCCGAGCTGACCGTGACCTTCGTCAAGACGCCCGATATTCTGGAGACGGTGTCGAAGCACCTGGAAAAGCGTCCGCGCCTGGTCATCGGCTTCGCTGCCGAAACCGGCGATCTGGAGGCCTATGCCAAGGCCAAGCTGGCGTCGAAGGGCTGCGACGCCATCGTCGCCAACGACGTCACCTCGGGCGTCTTCGGCACGGCGGCCAACCACGCCCATCTGCTCGACCTGGGCGGCTTCAGCGAAATCCCCGGCGACACCAAGGCGGCGGTCGCCGACTATCTGGCCGACTATATCCACAGACGTTTGGGCTGAACGGGTCGCGGCGGCGGCGGTTTTGTGGAAGAGTGCGGCCATGAACGCGCATGCTCTCTCCGAACCGTCCCCCCCGTCTACGACGTCAGACCTTACGGCCCACGTCACGCAATTGGCGCACGCCGCCGACCTGCCGTTGCCGGCCTATGAAACCCATGGCTCGGCCGGGCTTGACCTGCGCGCGGCGATCCCCGACGGCGAAACCCTGGTGCTGAAGCCGCTGGGCCGCGCTCTGGTGCCGACGGGGCTGAAGATCGCCGTGCCGCAGGGCTACGAAGTCCAGGTGCGGCCGCGCTCGGGCCTGGCGTTGAAGTTCGGCATTACCTGCCTGAACTCGCCGGGCACGATCGATTCCGACTATCGCGGCGAAGTCGGGGTCATTCTGGTCAATCTCGGCGCCGAGGACTTCGTCATCCGCCGCGGCGACCGCATCGCCCAGATGGTCGTGGCGCAGCACGCGCGTATCGTCTGGGACGTGCGCGAATCGCTGGAAACCACCGCGCGCGGCGAAGGCGGTTTCGGCTCCACGGGCCGCTGAGGGCCGCCAAATTTCTCCCGAAAAGAGAACTTTACGCGCACAAGTACACATACCTGTGATGGGATAACTCGATTATCCGACTTTTCGCGCGCTCCGAAGCACCCCAGCGTCACAAAAGCGTATCGAAACTTGATGCGCCCCTGCGGACATTCGCCTCAGGGAACCCCCTCTCCGCGTAGGTGCAGTATGGACGAGGCTACACAATTTTTCTGGGCGATGGTCGATGCGACCCAAGCGGCGCTGATCGGGCTCAACCTGGTGCCGGCGATCGTGCTGGCCCTGATCGTCGGCCTCGCCGCCGGTGGACGTCATTATCTGATAAAGGCGTTGATCACCGTAGTGCCGGCCGTTCTGGTCGCCGCCGTCTGGCCGAAGGTCTACGGTATGAGCCCGATCTGGCCGGACCTGACACAGATCGAAGCGGAGATCCAGGTGGTGGTGCAGTTGGCTCTGATCTGGGCGATCATTCGGGCGACCGGATCGCTGAAGCTTGTCGCCGTCCATGCGACGATGCGCAAGCCGGCCAAGGCTTGATACGCGCTCAAGCGCCGCGCGGGCTCGCGCAAACGTGCGCGGCGGGCGGTCGCCCTTGCCGAACGCGTGGCGTTCGGAAGTCTTGTCCTAAGCCCCGCGAGCAATACTGGCGTTACATCCCAAGCACGTCCTGCATGTCGTAGAGGCCGGCGGTCTGCTTGCGGCCCCATAGCGCGGCCTGAATGGCGCCACGCGCGAACAGGGTGCGGTCGCGCGCCGAGTGCGACAGGGTGAGGATTTCGTCCTCGGACGCGAAGATGACGCTGTGCTCGCCGACGATGCCGCCGGCGCGGACGACCGAAAAGCCGATATCGCCCAGGCCGCGCGGCCCGGTAATGCCGTCTCGTGCCGTGACCTTGACGTCGCCGAGGCGGGTGTTGCGGCCGAAGGCGGCGGCTTCGCCCAGCATCAGGGCCGTGCCCGAGGGCGCATCGATCTTGCGCTTGTGGTGGGCTTCGGCGACCTCGATGTCCCAGTCGAGCGCCGACAGCCGCGCCGAGGCCTGTTTCACCAGGCCGGCCAGCAGGTTGACGCCCAGCGAGAAATTGCCGGACTTGATGATGACCACCTGATCGGCAAAGGTCGCGACCTCGGCGTCGTGGGATTCGGTAAAACCGGTCGAGCCGATGATGTGCACCAGGGGGCGCGGGCGGCTCAAGCCCTCGGCGGCGCAGGCGGCGAGCAGGGCCAGGGATGCCTCAGGGGTCGAGAAGTCGATGATCGCGTCGGCCTGGGTCAAATCCTGGGGTTGGCCCTTGTCGAAGCGGGCGGTGATGGGCAGGCGGGCTTCGTCGAGGACGCGGGCGACGGCCTGGCCCATGCGGCCGAGCGCGCCGTTGATCGCGAAGCGTGTAGGGGGCGATGCCATGGGAGAAACCTTGAAGTTCGCAATTTGCGTACTCGATAAGTCGCTCGTGACGGAACGTCAAATTTTACTTGAAAAACCGGTAGACGGCGCTGGACTTGCCTGTATGGCCGACGCCGAAATCCGGGACGTCGTATTCGGCGATCACGGTCAGGTGGTTGTGCGGCAGATAGGCCCGGCCGGGATCGCCGACGAGGATATCGGCGTCGCACCTCAGGAGAAACGCCGTCAGCCTTTCGGCGGTGGCCTTGTCGTAGAACAGATCGCTGACCAGGATCAGGTCGGCCTCGGGCGCCGGGCCGTCGAGCAGATCGGCTTCGAGGAGCGTGATGTCCACGCCATTGGCTTCGGCATTGAGCGTGGCGGCGGCGATAGCATTGGCGTCGATATCGACGGCGGTGACGCTGGCCGCGCCGGCCTTCATGGCGGCGATGGCGACGATCCCCGAGCCGGTGCCGAGGTCGAGCCCCTTACGTCCGGCCACGACCTCGGGGTGATCGAGCAGATAGCGCGCCAGAACCGTGCCGCCGGCCCAGCCATAGGCCCAGTAGGGCTGGAACCCGTCCTCACCCAGCAGACGCGACAGACCCGAGCGCGGATGGGCGCGATAGAGCCGGACTTCCGGCACACTGGGCGCCGGGATCAGGTCGAGATTGGTTTTGATGAAGTCATGGGGTGCCGCCAAAACCTTTCCTCCCTTGCGAAGCGGGGGAGGTGGCAGACAGCGCGCAAGCGCTGGATGACGGAGGGGGCCGGCTCTGGCGGAATAGCCCCCTCCGTCGTCGACTTACGCTTCGCTCGTCGCCGCCACCTCCCCCGCTGCGCTTCGCTTGCATGGGAGGAAAGGTCGGGCTCTACGCCTACTGTGCCGCGGCGCCGGTAATGTCGTCCCAGAAACGCCGCGCCTTGTGCATGAAGCCCTGGGATTGCGCATAGGTCTGAGCTTCGGAGATCTGGGCGAATTCGCGCATCAGTTCTTTCTGCCGAACGGTCAGGTTCTTCGGCGTCTCGATGAACAGCTCGACGATCAGGTCGCCCTTGGCACGCGAATTAAGGCCCGGCATGCCCTTGCCCTTGATGCGCACCTTGTGGCCCGTCTGGGCGCCGTCGGGAATGACGACGTCGATGCGGCACTGGCCGTCGCAGCCTTCGCCGCCCATCAGGCACGGCACTTCCAGCTCGCCGCCCATGACGGCGGTGGCCATCGGCACCGGGATCGAGCAGTGCAGGTCGAGACCGTCGCGTTCGAAGATGTCGTGGTCGGCGACGCTGATGAAGATGTAGAGATCGCCCTTGGGGCCGCCCTTGGCGCCCGCCTGGCCTTCGCCGCGCAGCAGGATGCGCGCGCCATCGTCGACGCCGGCGGGGATGCGGACATTGAGCGACTTGCGCTGGTTGACCTGGCCGTGGCCATGGCATTCGACGCAGGCGTCCTTGATCGTCTGGCCCTGGCCCTGGCAGGTCGGGCAGGTGCGCTCGACGGCGAAGAAGCCGTTGGACGTACGCACGCGGCCGTGGCCGGCGCAGGTCGAACAGGTCTGCGGCTTGGTGCCGGGCTTGGCGCCCATGCCGTGGCAGGCTTCGCAGGTCAGCGTCGTGGGAATGGTGATTTCGACGTCGGCGCCCTTATAGGCCTGTTCCAGCGTCACTTCGTAATCGTAGCGGACGTCGGCGCCGCGCTGCGGGCCCTGCGGCCGGCGCTGCTGGCCGAAGATGTCGCCGAACATCTCGGAGAAAATGTCCTCGACATTGGAAAAACCCTGGGCGCCGCCGGCGAAGCCATTGAATCCGCCGCCGCCGGCCGATTGGCCGTTCATGCCGGCATGGCCGAAACGGTCATAGGCGGCGCGCTTTTGCGGATCGGACAGGACCGAATAGGCTTCGTTGACTTCCTTGAAGCGCGCCTCGGCGGTGGCGTCGCCCTGGTTGCGGTCGGGGTGATGCTCCATCGCCTTCTTGCGGAACGCGGATTTCAGCACGACCTCATCGACGGTGCGCTCGACTTCCAGCACTTCGTAATAACAACGCTTGTTCATTGCACTCGCCCCGATGACAGCCAGACAAACATAAACGCGATCCGTTTCGCGGTCGTTACCGGCGGTTTCACCGCTGTTTCAAATATAGGATAAAACTTTTGATGCAACAGTGGCGAGGAGTCAAACCTCGCCACTGTCTTCACACCATTGCCGGGCGCCTGATCAATATCCGAAGATAGATGAAGCGCGCGCATCAGAGGCCTCTTAGGCGCTCTTCTTGTCGTCGTTGACTTCCTCGAACTCGGCGTCGACCACGCCGTCGTCCGAAGCCGCATGCTCTTCGCCGGTGTCGCCGGCCGCCTGGCCGTACATGGCTTCGCCCAGCTTCATCGAGGCCTGGATCAGGGTCTGGGCCTTGGTCTTGATGTCGTCGGCGTCTTCGCCGTCCTTGGCCGACTTCAACTCGGCAAGCGCGGTTTCGATCGCCGTCTTGTCGGCGGGGGAGACCTTGTCACCGAATTCCTTCACCGACTTTTCGGTCGAGTGGATCAGGGCGTCGGCCTGGTTGCGGGCTTCGATCAGCGCCTTGCGCTTTTCGTCGTCCGCCTTGTTGGCCTCGGCCGCCTTGATCATGTCCTCGATGTCGGCGTCGGACAGGCCGCCATTGGCCTGAATGCGGATCGAGTGTTCCTTGTTGGTCGCCTTGTCCTTGGCGTGGACATTGACGATCCCGTTGGCGTCGATGTCGAAGGTGACTTCGATCTGCGGCACGCCGCGCGGCGCCGGCGGAATGCCGACCAGGTCGAACTGACCCAGCAGCTTGTTGTCGGCGGCCATCGGGCGTTCGCCCTGGAAGCAGCGGATCGTCACGGCCGACTGGTTGTCGTCGGCGGTCGAGAAGGTCTGCGACTTCTTGGTCGGGATCGTGGTGTTGCGTTCGATCAGCGGGGTGAACACGCCACCGAGCGTCTCGATGCCGAGCGTCAGCGGGGTAACGTCGAGCAGCAGCACGTCCTTGACATCGCCTTGCAGCACGCCGGCCTGGACCGCGGCGCCCAGCGCCACGACTTCGTCCGGGTTGACGCCCTTGTGCGGCTCGCGGCCGAACAGGGTCTTCACCGCGTCGACGACCTTGGGCATGCGGGTCATGCCGCCGACCAGGATGACTTCATCGATGTCCGAAGCCTTCAGGCCCGCATCCTTCAGCGCCTGCT
>OUWB010004262.1_pt1 | contig 23345 bp, 21 predicted proteins | sample 1779821 | NCBI WGS metagenome assembly OUWB01 (sample SAMEA3914806, study PRJEB12502) | metagenome | biome: forest; material: soil | place: Canada | collected 2011-08-03 | depth 0.1 m
GCTCAACAACTGGCGTGCGACCAAGCTGGATGCCCGCGGCACACCAAAACGCACTGCCAAGTCGAAACCGTCCGCGATCATGTCGCCCAACTGATCCCGCGTCACCAATTCCAGCGTGAGCTCTGGATAGCGTTCCAAAAATGATTCCAGTCGTGGACCGAGCATCAGACGCGAGAAAAACGGGTCGATATTGACGCGCAAGCGCCCACGCACTTGTGCTGCGCTACCTGACGCGGTGACCGCGGCCTCCTCCAAACCCGCCAGCAGAGGCATTACCTGCCGGTAAAAGCCACGCCCCTCATCGGTCAGCGACACCGATCGCGTGGTCCGATCGAATAAGCGAATGCCGAGGCGCGCTTCCAGCCTGGCAATCGACCGACTGACTCCCGGACGTGAGATGCCCGTTTGCTCGCTGGCTGCGGCGAAAGTACCGGCCTCGACAACAGCCACGAATACACTCATGCCGTTTAGAAGACGTTCATCGAATCCGCTCATCGATATTCGAACCCTTTCCATTGGTGCCAATGTGTCACCAATCTTATACCATTCACGCCATCGAAAAAATGTTCTCGCCGTTCCAAAATGCATCTCGTTGCGGCTCGGTCCGCGTATTCGACGAGGAACATTCATGTATGCAATTACGGGTATCACAGGGCAAGTCGGGGGCGCCGTCGCGCGAACTCTGTTGGCCAATAATCAGCGTGTCCGTGCGGTATTGCGCGACCCGGCAAGGGGTAAGACGTGGCAGCAACAAGGTTGCGAACTTGCGGTGGCCGAGATGCACGACGCGCGCGCACTGGAACACGCCTTCAGCAATGCCAATGCCGCCTTCATTCTTTTGCCGCCGAACTTCGACCCAAGCGCTGGATTCCCCGAAACGCGCAGCATCCTGTCTACCCTTTTTGATGCCCTGGAGTCCGCGCGGCCGGGCCGAGTGGTATGCATCTCGACGGTCGGCGCGCATGCACCTCAGGAGAATCTGCTGACTCAATTGAGCATGATGGAACACACGCTGGGCAACTTGAGCATGCCCGTGACATTTCTGCGGCCCGCATGGTTTTTGGAAAATGCGGCTTGGGATGTCGCACTCGCGAAGACACAGGGCGAATTCCCCAGTTTCCTGCAACCGCTGGAACGCAAGATCCCGATGGTCGCAACGGCCGACGTGGGGCGCGTTGCAGCCGAACTGCTGCAGCAGAACTGGCAAGGTGTGCGCGTCGTCGAACTTGAGGGACCGCACGGGGTCTCACCGAACGATATCGCAGGTGCGCTCACGCAACTGCTGGGACGAGAGATCAAGGCACGCGCGGTGCCGCGCGATCAATGGGAAGCATTGTTTCGCGAGCAAGGGGCATCCAATCCCAACCCACGCATGCAAATGCTGGACGGGTTCAACCAAGGCTGGTTGTCGTTCGAGCATGCCCCGCAGCATGGACGGATTCCACTGATGTCCGTACTCGGCGGATTGATCAAGCTAGCCTGATATATAAATTAATTGTATTAGGATATCTACCAATCACCCTACCTTCGGCCGGCATGATTTAGCAATGATGTTGAAAGGAATGTCCCCGGCGCCGGGGGGGAAACTATTGAGACCCAAGGAAATCACACACATTGTGCGAAGGATAATCACGGGTCTCGATACCTTGTCGTACGTGGGAGACGCGAGCGCAAGGCAGACTTTATTTCGGCTGATTTAATTCGAAATACTCTGTATCATCAATCAACCCTTCAGCATGGCCAATAAAAAAACAAGCATTGATTAAGTAAATCAGACCAATATAGCGCAAGGTTTCTTCACACTACTTCCACTCAAAGTAAAACAGTAAAGCGGCTTAGACGCCGACTTATTTGCCCGAGCCTGGACCGCCATGTCTGCCGGGTCCCCAACTCATACTGACGAACACCGATATGCCCGATTTGCATTGGACAGTCCCGGTCGCTCATTGGTCCAGCTGGTCCTTACCCGCGATACCCGATATCGGCTTCGTCGAGCCGATGGTGCGCCGTCGTTTGAGTCGACTCTCGAAGGCTGCGCTCCGGGTCGCTCACGATTGTGCCGAGCAGCGGCCGAACGTGCGCGTGGTTTTCGCTTCCCGGCACGGTGAACTGCATCGCACCACTGAGATTCTTCATGCGATCTGCGCAGACGAGCCGGTATCGCCGACCGCATTCAGCCTGTCGGTATTGAATGCGATGAGCGGCATCTTTGGCATTGCTCGCAAAGATCGCGCGCCGGCAAATGCGATTTCCGCAGGTGCCGAAACGATAGGCTACGCCCTCGTCGAAGCGTACACTCAATATGCGTCGGACGCTTCCGTGCCGGTTCTCGTCGTTTATGCCGACGAACCGGCGGATCCTTTATATGGCCCGGTCGCGGACGAGGTGCAACCTAGCGCGATCGCTATTTTGCTGGATGCCTCGGCAGCGCGCGGTCGGCTTGCCTGCCGTGTCATGGATAGAATCGAGGCGACGATGGAGCGACCCTGCGGCGCGGCAGCATTTACCAGCCAAGGGGATGCCTTGCTGCATTGCCTGGAACATCGCACCGATACCGCCTGGAGACACGATGCCACGCTTTGGCAATGGAGCTGGCACGATGATATGGCTTAAAGTCGGATGGCGCCTGTGCGTGACCGGGGGCAGTTTCGCGGTATTCGGATTGTGTGGCGTCTTGTTTTCCATCTGTGCGTTCCCGTTGACCTACTTTTGGCCCCATCGGCTACGTCAATATTGCGTCACCCGCTTGGTTCAAATGTTTTTTCGTGCCCTGCTGGCGACTTTGCGCCTGTTAGGAGTGATGCAGTTGGAGTTGACGGGCGTCGAGATATTGAGAGACTCTGGGCCAACGATCGTCGTCGCCAATCATCCGACCTATCTCGACATCGTGGTGCTGCTCGCGCTAACACCGAGAGCGTGCTGCGTCGTCAAAGGCGTCCATTGGAGCAATCCATGCTTCTGGGGCATCGTCCGCGCAGCCGCTTACATCAGCAATGCCGATCCGATGAAATTTATCGAGGACGGCGCGCGCCAGCTCGATGCTGGCTACACCCTGATCATTTTCCCCGAAGGTTCACGCAGTCCGTCGGCGAACCGCATGCATGCATTTTCACGCGGCTTCGCGCATATCGCGCTGAAAAGCCGCAGGCCCATCCTGCCAGTGCTGATGCACTGCGAGCCGCCCTTTCTCACGAAGCAGATGCGCTGGTACGAAATCCCGCCATTCCCGTTCCGCATAAGTGTTCATGTGCAGGAACCGATCGATATCCGGCCGCATGCGGCTATTTCCCACGTCTCGCCTTCCCACTCGGCACGTGTCGTGACGAATACGGTCGAGGTAAGCATAACCCGGCAACTTTTCGACTATGGATTCTTTAAAGCTGGAAATTAAGCAATTGCTGATCGAAGCACTCGACCTGGAAGATTTGACTCCAGCGGATATCGCCGATGATGCGCCACTGTTCGATACTGACGGTATCGGCCTGGACTCGATCGACGCGCTTGAGATTGGCATTGCCCTGCGCAAGCGCTACCACCTTGCAATCGCGACCAATGACGAGCGTACGCGTGAACACTTTCGTTCGATCGATACGCTGGCGGCCCTGGTCGCCAGCCAGCGCGAACCTGGGTCGAATGAAATCAGATAAAACGGAGCTTCAATCGTGACCGACGACGAAATTCTTGAACGCATCCGTGCCATCTTCGAAGAGAACTTCGAGATTGAACCCGCACGCGTAACACCGCAAGCCCATCTGTTTGAGGACCTGGATTTGGACAGTATCGACGCAGTCGACCTGGCCATCAAACTACAGGAAATGACCGGCCGCCGAATCAAACCCGAGGAATTCAAGTCGGTGCGCACGGTGGCGGATGTCGTTGCCGCTGTCAAGTCGCTGTTGGCGGTGCAAGACTGATGCAACGGGGTTCAAGCGACGCTCGCAGCACACCGGTACGTCAGCGCCGGAGACTCTGGCGTACGGCATTCCAGGCGATACTCGTCTTGGCGTATCCCGCGGCGCTCCTGATTGCATGGCATTGGGATCGCCCACGTTATCTCGGTGCGATGCTGTTTGTCATGTTGTGGCTGCAACGATGGATCGGTAGCGGTGTGGTCGCAAACGCGCTACGCCGCTTGACGACGATAGATTGGTGCGTCGCAGGTGTCCTCAGCACGGCATCCGCCGCGATCGTCATCACCAACAGCGAGTTATGCCTGCGCTGCTATCCGGCATTGGTCAATCTCGGCCTACTGGTTGCGTTCGGGGCGACCTTGGCTCGCGGTCCGTCGATGATAGAGAAGATCGCTCGCCTGCGCGAACCGGCGTTGAGCGTGCAGGCTGTGCAGTATACGCGCCATGTGACGCTGCTCTGGTGTAGTTTCTTTATCGTCAACAGCGCATTCTCGTTGTACACGGCGCTGCAGTGGTCGCGTGCCGCCTGGTCCTTATACAACGGCGTGTTTTCCTACATCGCAATCGGCCTGCTGTTGGGCGGTGAAGTCGTTTACCGGCATTTGTTCGTGCTTCCGCGCACGGTGCAAGCAGAGCGCATATGATCGCATTGCATATGTTGTTACAGGCGAGCCACCCCGACGATATGATCGTATGCCGGGACGGCGAAACACTGCTCGATTTCGGTACGTTTCGTGCGCGCGTACATTCGCTGGTCCATTCCTTGCGCGAACATCCGTCGGTACGCTTCGCGCTGTGCATCGACAATACCTTCGAATTCGCTTGCGTACTGTTCGCCCTGCTGGCGAGCGGAAAAAAGGTAATTGTTCCGGCCAACTCGGCATCCGGTTACCTGGCCGACCTGGCGCCCGCATACGACGTGTTGTTGACGGATGCCTCATTGGCTCGCGGGGCAATACTCGAAAACGACGGCACTGAAAAAGAGGTGCCTGACTTCGGCATGCCCATCGCCGTCGACGCCCGGATCGACCTCTACACGTCGGGCAGCAGCAGTATCCCGAAGTCGATCACGAAAACCGTCGCGCAGCTGAACACCGAGGTGCAGACGCTGGAGTGTCAATGGGGTGCGCTCATCGGCAACGCGACCATCATATCCGGCGTACCCCATCATCACATCTATGGACTGCTGTTCCGGGTTCTATGGCCGCTGGCAGCCGGACGCCCGTTCGAGCGTTCTCTCTGTTTGGAACCGGCACAGCTTTGCGCGTCCGATATGAAAGATGGTCAGGTGTTGATTTCGACTCCTGCGCAACTGATGCGCTGGCCCGCGCTGCCCGGATTTCAACGCCCGGCGCACAACTTGCGCGCCATCTTCTCATCTGGTGGATTTTTGCCGGCGGACGTAGCCGAAAACTACACAAATACGCTGGGTACGACGCCGCTGGAGATATATGGCAGCACCGAAACAGGCGGCATCGCTTGGCGTCGGCAAGGAGAGTCCGAAGCGTGGCTGCCGTTACCTGGTGTAGCCGTGCATCGTGGCGAAGACGGCGCACTGATCTTGCGTTCGCCTCATTTAGGACATGACGAATGGCACCGCACCGACGATGCCGTCGCGTTCGATACGAATGGCAGGTTTCATCTGCTGGGGCGTCTCGATCGCGTCACCAAGGTCGCCGGAAAACGGGTTTCACTGCCTGAGATCGAAACGCGGCTCGCAGCGCATTCCTATGTTCTACAAGCGGCGGCCGTGCCATTGAACAGCGATGGACGCGAACGCATCGGCGTGGTCGTCGCGCTGACGCAAAGCGGCGGCGCCGCGCTTCGGAATAACGGTCGCGCGGTGTTGACGAAGCTGCTACGGCGCCATCTGGCGGCATATTTCGATTTGGTCGTGCTGCCCAGGCACTGGCGGTTCCACATTTCGCTGCCTTTTGATGCGCGGGGCAAGCTGCCGCGCGCGAACGTCGCCGCGGCTTTCGACGCACGCCCCGACGACTTTGAGGTGTTGGCTGAAATGCGCGACGGAAACGAATTCTATTACGAGCTTCGCGTACCTCCGGCACTAGTCCACTTCGCCGGTCATTTTCCCCAGTTGCCAATTCTGCCAGGCGTCGTGCAACTGGATTGGGTCATGCGTTTGGCCGCCGCACACAACCCTGCCGTAACGCGGATTATTTCGATCGATCGACTGAAGTTTCTCACCCCGGTGTCGCCCGGTGACTTAATGAGGCTTACCGTTATTCACGACCCTACACGCTGCCGCGTGCGGTTTGCTTACCAAATCGGTCGACGCGACTGCGCGTCCGGCGTGATCGCGTACAAGGTGCCGACATGAACTGGCACCCCTGTATCGTGATTCCGATTTACAACCACAAGGACGCGATCGGCAACACGGTAGCGAATCTGGCGGTACACGATCTGCCTTTGTTTGTCGTTGACGACGGTAGCGACACGGTGACACAACAGGTCCTTGCGATACTGGCTCATCAGTACACCGCGCAATTGACGCTGATACGCCTGCCGAAAAACGGCGGCAAAGGTGCCGCAGTGATGGCTGGGTTGCGTGCAGCCTACGCAGCCGGATACACACACGCGCTGCAGATCGACGCCGACGGACAACATGATGCGGCCGATGTTCCGCTTTTCGTCAAGGCTGCTCGCGCTACGCCGGATGCCGTCGTGCTCGGGCAACCGGTTTACGATGCGAGCGTACCCAAGGCTCGTCTGTACGGACGCTATTTGACGCACCTATGGGTGTGGATCGAAACCTTGTCATGCACGATACGCGACGCAATGTGCGGCTTCCGGATGTATCCACTCGCGTCGACCTGTGCTTTGATCGATACCGTCGATTTGCCGACACGCATGGACTTCGATATCGAAATCCTGGTTCGCCTATATTGGCGGTCCGTTCGTTTTGTTTCGATCCCGACACAGGTCACCTATGCCGCGGACGGCGTCTCTCACTTCGACGTGCTTTGGGACAACATCCGGATCAGCCGCTGCCACACACGCCTCGTGGCTGGCATGCTGTTGCGCCTTCCGATGTTACTGCTACACAAGATGCGGCCGCACAAGACGCGAGATGCCGCTACGCCCCCCAGCGAGCGGCGCTGGTGGCGTATCGCCGAACGCGGCAGCCCACACGGCATGGCCTTGCTCGCATTTAGCTGTCGCATGTTCGGCATGCGCTTCACGCAGCTTTGCCTGCACCCCGTAGTGGCCTATTTTTTCGTCACCGGACGCGATGCGCGTACGGCGTCACACCGGTATTTCGCGCAATTGCGAGGCGCTACGCCGGACGCCGCGACGCCACGTCCCGGTTGGATTACAACATACCGGCATATGCTGACGTTCGCGCAAGCCGGTTTATACAAGCTGGCCGCCTGGGCCGGACAAGTCGATCTCGGCACGGTGCGGTTCGAAGCATCGGAGGCATTCGAAGCACTCGCCGCCAGCGGCCGCGGCGCACTCGTCATCAGCGCCCATCTGGGCAACCTTGAGATGACACGGGCGCTCGCCATGCGAGGCGGCCGCCACACGAAGATTACCGCGGTGGTCTATACCGATCATGCACGTAGCTTCAATCGTATCCTGTCCGATGCCAACCCGGATTTTGCCGCGCGTTTGGTGCAGGTCTCCGATTTCGGCCCGGACACCTCCATCTTGATGCAACAACGTATCGAAGCCGGTGAGCTGCTCGTCATCGTCGGCGATCGGGTTCCTGCCGGCGATTCCGGACGCACCGTCGATGCTGAATTTCTCGGCGCCTCGGCGCCGTTTGCGCAAGGCCCCTATGTGCTCGCGCACGCGCTGGGTTGCCCCGTATATTTGTTTTTCTGCATCCAGGAGCACGACGGCTACCGACTTCATTTCGAACCATTCGCCGAACGTATCGATTTGCCCCGGCGCGACCGAGCGGCGCATATCACCGCTTGGGCACAGTGCTTCGCACGACGGCTTGAACACTATTGCCGCAAAGCACCTTTCCAGTGGTTCAATTTCTATGACTTCTGGGCTCGGCCCACCGGAGGACCCGATGGTTGAGCATGATTTTGAGGACCGTGCGAACGCTAAATTTGATTTCGCACCCGAGGCAAACAAGAATATCAAGGCTGTGGTCGTCGGCAACCGTCATCTCAGCATAGAGGATGTTGTTGCGCTCGCCCAAAAACGTGCCCGCGTCGAACTAAGCAATGATGCCGCATGGCGCACGCGCATCGAACGCGGGGCCGCATTTCTGCGACGCCATCTGGCAAGCGGCGCGACGATCTACGGCGTCAATACCGGGTATGGCGACGCTTGCGTGGTCGACGTACCCGCGTCCCTGGTCGATTGCCTCCCCATCCAATTGCTGCGTTACCACGGATGCGGCATGGGCCGCTATCTCAATGAGGAGCAGACGCTGGCGGTCATCGTGGCGCGTCTCAATTCGCTGGCTTACGGCTTATCCGGGGTACGGCCGATATTACTCGAACGCCTGGCGGATCTCGTCAACCACGGCCTATTGCCGCGCATCCCCGAGGAGGGGTCGGTGGGTGCCAGCGGCGATCTGACGCCGCTGTCCTATGTGGCGGCGGTGCTGATAGGCGAACGCGACGTCGTCTTCAAAGGTGAGCCATGCACAGCAGCCTATGCTTGGAAAGCGATCAACCGCACACCCATCTCGCTGGCCCCCAAGGAAGGATTGGCGTTGATGAACGGCACTGCCGTGATGACCGGATTGGCGTGTCTCGCCTTCGCACGTGCAAACCAGCTGACTCGGCTTGCCGCTCGCTTGACGGCGCTATCGATAGTTGCACTCGACGGCCGTTCCGCCCATTTCGACGCCTTGCTGTTTGAAGCCAAACCCCACGCAGGACAGGCTCAGGCAGCCGACTGGATACGCGCTGACCTTGCCGGGCGCGACGATACGCCGGGCCATCGTCTGCAGGACCGATATTCGATACGCTGTGCGCCGCATGTGATCGGTGTGGCGTGCGACGCACTGAGCTGGATGCGCCGCGATATCGAGAACGAACTGAATAGTGCCAATGACAACCCGCTCGTCGACCCGGATAGCGAGCGCGTTCTGCATGGCGGCAATTTTTACGGCGGCCATATTGCTTTCGCCATGGACGCGCTCAAGGTGGCCGTGGCGAATCTGGCGGATCTGATGGACAGGCAACTGGCGCTGCTGGTCGACGATAAATTCAACAACGGTTTGCCGCGCACACTCTCGGGCGCCGAACCGGCACGAGCGGCAATCAACCACGGTTTCAAGGCGGTACAGATTTCGGCTTCGGCCTGGACCGCCGAAGCGCTTAAGCTGACCATGCCGGCCAGTGTCTTTTCTCGCTCAACCGAGTCGCACAATCAAGACAAGGTGAGTATGGGCACCATCGCTGCGCGCGATTGCCTGCGCGTACTCGAATTGACCGAACAAGTCGCCGCAGCGCATACCTTGGCCGCGGTACAGGCGCTGCGCTTGCGCATACGTCAGCAAGACAACACCCTGGTGCCGGTTCCGCTACGTGAATTTGCCGACGAAGTCACTGCATCGTCTGCATTCGTAGAAGAAGACCGTGCGCTGGAGTTCGATTTGCGCAGCGTAACGGCACGCATTGCGGCTGGCATATTGGGTGGTCAATCGTGCGTGGTGTCGGCTACGGGCGTCGGCGCCGAAGTGAGTGCAGCATGAGCACCGTACCACGCAAGCTCACTGCCTTTGCGATACTGGAAATTCCGTTTCACGATATCGATGCGATGCATGTCTGCTGGCATGGTCACTATCTCAAGTACTTCGAACACGGCCGAGCCGCATTGCTGAGGCGGTTTGACTACGACTATCGCGAAATGCAGGCCTCGGGCTACCTGTGGCCTGTGGTGGAAGCCCATCTGAAGTATGTTCGCCCGGCACTCTATGGGCAGCGCATCGAAGTGCGTGCGGAACTACTCGAATACCAGAATCGCCTGAAGATCGGCTATGTCATCGTCGATTGCGAAAGCGGTGCTCGACTGACCAAGGGATATACGATCCAGGTCGCGGTCGATGCCGCAACACGAGAACTCCAATTCGAGTCCCCGGCCGTCGTCGGCGAAAAGTTGGAGCGGATATGGTCCAACTAAAGCGGCGCACCGTTATCGGTGCGATGTGCTTCACGCTGTGCATCCCAGTACTCGCGCGCGGCACACCGACGGGCGACGATATGGTGGCGCAAATCGCGGCACATCTCGCCGCGGCACCCGGCGTTCGCGCGGAATTCGTGCAAACTCAAAATCTTGCCGCCATGCAAAAGCCGCTGGTCAGCACCGGTTCGCTGGTGTTCTTGCGCGGCCACGGCATGATCTGGCGCATCGCGACCCCGTATCAAGCCATATACCGCATCACTGCGGACGGCATCGCTGAAGTCGATGCACAAGGGGTGCGCAAGCCGAACGCCAATCCGAACGGCGTGCGTGGCATGAGCCAAATTTCCAAAATGTTGAATGCGATGCTGGGCGGCGACCTGTCGGGACTGTATTCCCAGTTCGACGTGGCGCCTTCCGGAAGGATCTCGCAATGGCGCCTGCTGCTGATACCAAATCAACCGCAGTTGGCACAAGCAATCAAACAACTGGAATTGGACGGCGGCGAGTTCCTGCAAGGTATCCGCATCATGCAGGCAAACGGCGATTCGATACAGATTGAGTTCCTGCATAGTACGGCCATCCACGCATTGACACCGGCCGAACGCGGCCAGCTTGGAGGGAGCTGATGCAGGCGACGCGTCCCACCACGCGTCATACCATGACCATACGCCTGGTCTGGCTGGTATTCGCATTGATGGTCGGACTGTATTGCGCTTGGCGGTTTTCGGGCGCAACGCCGCTCGAAACAAATCTATTGGCCTTGCTACCGCCTTCCGAGCACGATCCGTTGGAAGACCAGGCAGTCGATAAACTGGCTGTTGCGTTGGGCGATCGAGCCGTCTTCCTGGTGAGCAGCCATAATGCCGCCGAGGCCGAAGCCGCGGCACGGCAGTTGGGTACGGCGCTGAGCGCCAGCGGCGCTTTCCGCTCCGTGATTGCCACCCTGCCGCCTTTCGATCCGACGCAAATCGTACGCTTCTATCTACCGTATAGGTTCGGCTTGCTCGATCCGACCGATCGCGCGGCGCTGGCAAATGGCACCGTGCCGTTGCAGGCTATGTTGCAACGGCATATGTATGCGCCCCCGCAATTCGGCTTGGTGGCACCGCTCGCCGACGATCCATGGGGCTGGTTTTCGGATTGGTTGAGCCAATTACCCATTTCGACGACGCATCTGCAAATCGAGAACAACATGCTGGTCGCGCACCACGGAGCGACCACGGACGTGATGGTCGTAGCCAGCCTGCCTGGCTCCGCATATGAATCGGCCGTACAAACTTCCGTTGAGGCGGCGTCGATGCATGCCGACGCCTCTGTTCGCAAGGCCTTTCCCGGCATCACGACAGCCAAGACCGGTGCGGTGTTCTATGCCGAGTCTGCGCGGCGCGCATCGGAAAAAGAGGTACAACTGATCGGCACCGTATCGCTATGCGGCGTCGCTCTATTAATACTGTGGGCCTTTCGCTCCCCGAAACTGCTGCTGCTGGGCTTTGTTTCGACCGCGCTCGGCATCCTCAGCGCCTTGGCGGCCACGTTGCTCGTGTTCGGCAAGCTGCATCTGTTGACCTTGGTGTTCGGCGCCAGCCTGATCGGTGAGGCAGTGGATTATTCCATACAGTATTTCGTGACCTATTTGGCGCACCAGGGCGATTGGCGACCTTGGCGAGAAGCCAGGGCCGTGAAGCCGGCACTCGCAGTCGCATTGACGACGAGCTTGCTCGGATACGCGATACTGGCTTGGGTACCGTTTCCGGCGCTCAAGCAGATCGCGTGTTTCGCGATAGTCGGCATCTGTATTGCATTCGCCTCGGTCCTTTCGCTGCTGCCGGCACTACTGACGCGAGCGCCCGTTCATAGGCCGCAGCGCTTATTCGACAGCGCAGCGGCCTTGCTGCAACGCTGGCACCGATGGCTGAGCGGCCGGCGCGCCTGGTATGTGTCGCTGCTGCTGTTGCTGGCGGCCGTACCGGGCTGGTGCCGCCTGTCCAGCGACGACGATATCCACTTGCTGATCGAACGAGATCCGGCGCTCGTTGCACAGGAAAGCACGATACGGACCGCGCTGGGTATCGACGACACTGCCCAATTTTTCCTGGTGCGTGGCGCGACACCCGAACAAGTCCTGCAAAACAGCGAAGCACTCACCGCAAAACTCGAAATTTTCGCCGATACGCACCCGGCTTTCCGCTGGCAATCCATCACCGGATTCGTACCGTCCGTACAACGCCAACGTAACGACCGCGCGTTGCTTGAGCAACGGATTTTCACCGATCGCCAGGGCTTGCACCGGATCCTGGCGGGCGTCGGCTTCCGGCCCGCCGTTGCCGATGCTTGGATGCAGGACTTCGCTAAATCCGAGTCGCGCCTATTGACCGTACACGCATGGCTGGATGCACCGTGGTCCGTGCCCTTTCGCCAGTTATGGCTCGGGCTCGCCATGCCGCCTGCCACAGGATATGCCGCTGTCGTGATACCTCAAAGTCTGGCGTCACGCGACATACCAGCGTTGCTGTCCGCGACGGACGGCACGCCCGGCGTATCGCTGATCGACAAAGCCGCGGATGTGTCGCGTCTATTCCATGCATATCGAAGGGATAGCGCGCTTTGGCTGATCGCTGCTTTGGTACTGGTCGGCTTGCTATTGGCATGGCGCTACCGACCGCGTGCGGGTATCTTGGTCGTGATGCCGGTCGCACTGGCGATCGGCATCACGCTCGGCCTACTCGGTTATGCACATTTGCAATTGAATCTGTTCAATTGGTTGGGTCTGATGTTGGTTCTGTGCGTCGGAGTCAACTACGCTGTCTTTCTGCGCGAAGGCAGCGTGCGGCGCGATGCCAATCTCGGAGCAGTTTGGACCGGCGTGTTGCTGTCCGCGGCCACCACGCTGCTGTCCTTCGGTCTGCTCGGAATCAGCACCATGCCTGCGCTACGCAGTTTCGGCATCACGCTGGCGTTGGGTATTGCAGGCTCCGCATTGCTCGCACCGATGGGTATGCCCACGCGGCGAGAGGATCCGGCATGACCACCGCCACCGTATATCTTCATGCCATGGGCATGGTCAATTCACTGGGCGCCGATCTCGATACGATCACGCGGGCGCTGACGGCCGCGCATGCACCCGGCACCGGCTTGATGCTGCGCCAGGGGCGGGAGGTATTTGTCGCACAGGTGACAACGCCTCTAGAACGAGCACCGAGCGGCGCACTCGCCCGCTACGACTGCCGAAACAATCGGCTGCTGCTGGCCGCGTTATCGCAAATTGAAACCGAAATCGAGTCGGCATGCGCGCGTTATGGTGCGCACCGCGTTGGCGTGGTACTGGGCACAAGCACGTCGGGGATCGCTGCCGCCGAAGCTGCCTTGCGGGAAAAGCAACGCAGCGGTGGCATGCCGGCACAATTCGATTATCGTCAAGTGGAAATCGGCACCGTAGCTCCGTTCGCCGCCGCATCGCTCGGCTTGCGCGGGCCGGCATACACGATTTCGACTGCATGCACGTCGAGTGCAAAAGCCTTTATCTCCGCACGCCGGCTCCTGCAACTCGAATTATGCGACGCCGTTGTCGTGGGCGGCGTCGATTCCCTCTGCGAATTGACGTTGCAGGGCTTCGCCGCGCTCGAATCGACCAGTGCAACCCGCACCAATCCGATGAGCCGGAACCGCTGCGGCATCAACCTCGGCGAAGGCGCAGCGGTCTTTCTCATGAGTCGGGAAGCAACCGGAGTGAGGCTTGCCGGCGCCGGCGAATCGAGCGACGCACATCATATTTCCGCACCGGACCCGCAAGGTGTCGGCGCCGAAACAGCGTTGCGCGCAGCGCTTGCCGATGCGGGCTTACCGCCATCCGCAATCGGCTACGTCAACCTGCACGCCACCGCGACACGCAAGAACGACGAAATGGAAGCACGCATGATGGCGCGAGTATTCCCGGCAGGCGTCGCGGCTAGCGGTACCAAGCCGCTGACCGGCCATCAACTCGGTGCAGCCGGTGCAACAGAGTTCGGCTTCGCATGGTTGGCGCTGGCACGTGGGATGGCGTTGCCGCGCCATGTATGGGACGGAGAGGCCGACCCGGAACTACCCCGATTGGACTTGGTGGAGACGCTAAGCCATTTGTCACAGCATCCGGATGAACAGTACGTGATGAGCAATTCCTTTGCTTTCGGCGGCAGCAACGTCAGTTTAATTCTTGGGCGCTAGGTGCCACCATGAACCGGGCTATTCAACACGAAGCATCTGCACAGGAAACACCGTTTCCGCCCATCGAGACGATATTGCCGCATCGCGGCACCATGCTGCTGCTCGATGCGGTCGAGATGTGTACCGACGACAGATTGGTTGCAAGCGCCTCGGTCGACGAACAGGCGTGGTACGCCGATGGCCAGGGTGCCATGCCGGCCTGGATCGGCATCGAACTGATGGCGCAGGCGATTGCCGCGCACGTGGGCCTGCTCGCGATGCGCGCGGGCGGCACCGCGCTACCAGGTGTCCTGCTGGGTTCGCGCAGCTATAGCGCCAAGATTCCGGCTTTCGGCAACGAGGCGAAACTCATCGTCGAGGCGAAAGTCCTGTTGCGCAGCGAGGGTGGATATGGCGCATACGAATGTGCGATCCGGCAAGGTCGAATCGAATGTGCCGGGGCCGTGATCAAGGTATTTCAACCAGACGATTTCCGATCGTTTATCGAAGGGAGTTTACAGCCATGATTCGGCGAGTTCTAGTGACAGGCGCGAGCGGGGGTATAGGCCGCGCGATCGCTTATCGCCTAGCTAGCGACGGCTATGCTGTGACGGTCCATTACCGCAGTAATCGCGAGGCGGCCGATGCCACGGTTGCGGCCATTGCCGCTCAAGGCGGTACCGCGAGCACAGTGGCTTTCGACGTATGCGAGCGCGCCGCATGCCGCGCCGCATTGGAAGCCGAAGTCGCCGCGCACGGCCCATATTACGGCCTGGTTTGTTGCGCGGGTGTAACGCGCGATGGAGCATTTCCGGCACTCAGCGATAGCGACTGGGATGTGGTGATCGAGACGGGGCTCGACGCTTTTTTCAACGTGGTCCAGCCGTTGACCATGCCGATGGTGGGCGCACGACAAGGTGGCCGTATCGTGACGATTGCATCGGTATCCGGAGTGATCGGTAATCGCGGCCAGGTCAACTATAGCGCAGCCAAGGCCGGGTTGATCGGCGCTAGCAAGGCGTTGGCCGTCGAACTCGCTTCGCGCGGCATCACGGTCAATTGCGTGGCACCTGGTTTGATCGAAACCGGCATGTTGGACGAGGCGCCGCTAGAACAAGCGATAAAGATGGTTCCGATGAACCGCATAGGTCGCCCCGAAGAAGTGGCTTCGTTAGTGGGCTTTTTGATGTCGGATGCGGCTTCCTACATCACGCGGCAGGTCATAGGCGTAAACGGCGGAATGATATGAAAAAACGGGTCGTGGTCACTGGAATGGGCGGCGTCACTGCATTCGGCGATCGCTGGGACGAGATCGAAACGGCGCTCAGAAGCGGCCGCAATGCGGTACGTCACATGCCCGCGTGGGATTTCTACGAATCGCTGCATACACGCTTGGCATGTCCGCTTCCCGAATTTATCCCACCGTCATATTACCCGCGCAAGAAGACGCGCTCGATGGGCCCAGTTTCGCTGTATGCGGTCCGAGCAAGCGAACTTGCCCTTGCCAATTCCGGGCTGGCGGACGCCCCGTGGATCGCCGACGGACGCATGGGGGTCGCGTACGGCTCCTCGTCAGGATCGGTGGATGCGATCCGCGCATTCGGGACCATGCTGGAAACCGGTTCGATGCTGGACGTGACATCGAACAGCTATGTACAGATGATGCCGCACACCACCGCGGTGAACGTCGGGCTGTTCTGGGATCTCAAAGGCCGCGTTATTCCGACCTCCTGCGCATGCGCATCGGGTAGCCAGGCGATCGGCTATGCCTATGAAGCCATCGCCAGCGGCAAACAGGTCTTGATGTTCGCAGGCGGCGCAGAAGAGTTGTCCGGACCGGCTGTCGCCGTATTCGATACCTTGTACGCCACCAGCACGCGCAACGATACCCCAAAGTCAACCCCACGCCCGTTCGATATTGCACGCGACGGCTTGGTCATCGGTGAGGGCGCGGCAACATTGGTGCTCGAAGAATATGAACATGCGATAGCCCGCGGTGCATATATCCACGCTGAAATCGTCGGATTCGGCAGTAATTCGGACGGCGCACACATGACGCAACCGACCGCGTCGACGATGGCCCTGGCAATGCAATTCGCCTTGCAAGATGCGGGGTTATCCGCCCAAGCCATCGAGTACGTCAACGCGCACGGCACATCGACCGATCGCGGCGATATCGCTGAAAGTCACGCAACCGCGCAGACCTTCGGCGAACGTATGCCGATCAGCTCCTTGAAAAGCTATGTCGGGCATACGCTCGGGGCATGCGGTGCTCTGGAAGCCTGGTGGACCATCGAGATGATGAAGCGCAACTGGTATGCGCCGACACTGAACCTTACCACCGTCGACCCTGCCTGCGCAGCCCTCGATTATATCGTCGATGAAGGCCGCTCGCTCACTGCGGAATATGTCATGAGCAACAATTTTGCGTTCGGCGGCATCAACACTTCCCTGATTTTCAAATGCGCTCAATGAATGGTGGCGATCAACGCGTCGTGGTGACCGGGATGGGGATTGTGTCCTGTCTGGGTAACACGTTGGATGACGTCGCCGCAGCGCTACGGACCGGCCGGAGCGGCATCTCGCACGTCGACGCGTGGGCCGAACGGGGATTTTCGAGCCAGGTGGCGGGTGTCGCCGCTGTTTCGCACGAGACACCGTTCACACGACGACACGAACGCTTCATGGGCGACACCGCACGCTTTGCCTGCCACGCTGCGCACAAGGCAATCGAGGATGCCGGCCTGTCCCTCTCCGACCTGCACTCGCCGCATGTCGGCACGGTAATCGGATCCGGCGTGGGCACGATGGCGAGCTACGATGTGGCGATGGCAATCGGCCAAGTACGCGGTATCGAAAAGATCCCGCCCTATACCGTACCGCATGCGATGAGCAGTACCGCCTCGGCCAATGTGGCGCATTTATTTGGGCTGGAGGGTGTAGCGTACTCGCCTTCGTCTGCATGCACGACATCGGCTCTCGCGATCGGTCAAGCGATGCAATTGATCCAAAGCGGGCGTCAAAAAGTCGTGCTCGCCGGGGGCAGCGAGGCGCTGCACGACAATATGACATTGATGTTCGACACGATGGGAGTCTTATCGCGCCGCTACAATGCAACACCGCACAGCGCGTCGCGTCCATATGACGTCAACCGAGACGGGTTCGTGATCGCATCGGGCAGCGGCGTCCTGGTACTCGAATCGCTCGCGCACGCGCAGGCACGCGGCGCGCGCATCCATGCGGAATTGACGGGTTTCGGCCAGAGTACCGACGGCACCGGCATGGTAACGCCCCACGCCAGCGGCATCGCCCGCGCAATCGCAAGTGCGCGCGACGAAGCTGGTATCGAGCCCGATTACATCAACGCTCACGCGCCATCGACGCCACTCGGTGACATCGAGGAATTACGGGCATTCAAGACCGTATTCGCGGATGGCGTGCCGCCATTTTCGTCAACCAAAGCATTGACCGGGCATCCCCTCGGCGCCTGCGGTGCGCACGAGGCAATCTACACCATACTGATGATGCATGCGGGCTTTATCGCCGGCAGTGTCGGTATCGATGAGATCGATCCAGCGACGACCGGCATGCCGCTGGTGCGGACGACGCGAGATGCGACGCTTCGCTCGGCCATGTCCGTTTCGTATGGTTTTGGTGGTAGTTGCGCAAGTCTGATCTTCGAAATCTTCAAGTAAGCCCGTTGTTTTCGCCGTGTCTCACTACTCAATAGCGGCGACGACGTGGTGCTGGATCGTCATTAATTTAAGTCACACTCATAGGAGAAGAACATGAAGCGTCAAATCCAAGTATTGCTCGCTGTAGCCTGCGTCATGCTTTCCGTCTCGCAAGTGCAGGCACGCGATTCGATTGCGAATTACTCGATCGACGATGCGATTAAAAGCGATCCAAGCAAGATAGGCGAGGACGTCACACTATATTTTGCCGGACAACCACATCCGGCCGCCGCGCAATCGTTCGGTGAGGCGGCGACCAACAAGAAGACCAACGGCTTCGGCAAAAGCGATCTGGAAGCGTGCCAGCGCGTGTTTCTGTCCGCCTTGATCGAGTTGCAGGAACGCGCACGTAAGGACGGCGGGAACGCCGTGATCAACATCAAGAGCAATTACAAGAACGAGCTGCACGAAAGCGCGACCGAATTCGTCTGCGGATCCGGCGCAGTGATATCTGGCGTTGCGCTTAAAGGCGACGTGGTGCGTGTGAGCAAATAAGCAGGGTCGCACCCCAACGGGGGCGGTTCGGTCGAGTTTTAACTTGACTGGCCGTCCTGGCCCTGCCAAGCCGGCCAGACGATGTACCTCCGGGCGCCAAGCTACAGTACCTGGAATAGCTGGATATCCTTTGCCAGAAGTGCCCATGGCAACGCAGCCTTCAACTACGAGAGGCAATTTTGAACTCCGATTCGCGTTATCATGCGACTGCTGACGTCGCCATCATCGGTGCCGGTCCCGCGGGTGCAGTTGCCGCCGCATTGCTCAGACAAGCCGGTCGCTCGGTGCTTGTATTGGAGCGACAACATTTCCCGCGCTTTTCCATCGGCGAAAGCCTGCTGCCGCAAAGCATGGCGTATCTCGAACAGGCAGGTATGCTTCGGGCGGTGATTGAAAGCGGGTTCCAATACAAGAACGGCGCCTATTTCGTTCACGGTACGCAAAAGTCGTCGTTTGATTTTCGTGATAAATACACCCCCGGCTGGGGTACGACCTATCAGGTTGATCGCGCCACCTTCGACAACGTATTGATCCGCAGTGCGGCGTCGCAGGGCGCCGAGGTGCGCTTCGGTCACGCGGTGCGAGCGATGCGCACGGGTAGTGAACCTGTCCTGGACGTCGAAGACGACGCCGGCAACGCTTATCGAGTCGAAGCACGATTCGTACTGGATGCGAGCGGCTTCGGCCGCGTACTACCGCGCTTGTTGAACTTGGAAGCACCGACTCGCATGCCGGCACGCGCTGCCATCTTTACCCACGTACACGACGGCCTGCCGGCCGGCAGTTACGATCGCAATAAGATATGCATTGCCGTGCATCCGGAGCGTCGTGACGTCTGGTTCTGGATGATACCCTTGGCCGACGGGCGCTCATCGGTGGGTTGCGTGGCTGAATCCAGCTTTCTTGAGGTCCCGGAAGCGGAGCGGGACGCCACACTGCGCCGCTTGATCCAATCCGAGCCGACCTTGGCTGCACTGATCGGGCAGGCACCGTTTCTCATGCCGGTCAGGCATATCGGCGGCTATGCGGCCAACGTCGAACGTTTGCATGGCCCAGGCTATGCATTGTTGGGCAATGCCGGTGAATTTCTCGATCCGATATTCTCATCCGGCGTGACAATCGCGCTACGCTCCGCCCATCTGGCGGTGCAGGCGCTGGAGCGGCAGTGGCGAGGCGAGTCCGTCGACTGGCAGACGAATTACGATATCCCGTTGCGTAAGGGCGTCGATACTTTCCGTGCTTTTGTCGAACGCTGGTACTCCGGCGAGCTGCAGGACATCATTTTCTATCCGGAGCAGGCACTCTCGATACGCAGGATGATTTGCGCCATTTTGGCCGGCTACGCGTGGGACGAGTCGAATCCTTATGTTGCCGACCCGGTGCGCAGATTAAACGCACTGCATCAAGTGTGTACATCCGGCTAAGCAGTAGCGCGGACTCTGCCGCATATTCACGATGCGGCCGCAGGCCAGATCACGCACCGCTTGGGCGCCGGCAGCAAGAGGAAGCTTGCAACCATTTTTCGCTTCCTGTTGCCGTGCGAGTATTTCTGCTTCAGGGGGTCGAAGTGCGCGTGGCATTGAAGCGCTGGGCCAACTCCTGCCGCAATTGCTTGCGTAAGCCGGCCGCCTCGAAGCGCCTCATCTCTTCCGCCGTCGACGGCTCGAGCCTCGGCACCGGCTTGGATCTACGTTCGTCGTCGACCGCCACCATGGTGAAAAAGCAGCTATTGACGTGGCGCACCACCTGGCTCTGGATGTTCTCGGCGATCACCTTAATACCGACTTCCATCGACGAGGTGCCGGTGTAATTGACGCTCGCAAGAAAACTCACGAGTTCGCCCACATGGATCGGCTGCAGAAACATCACCTGGTCCACGCTCAGCGTCACCACATAACTTGCCGCGTAGCGGCTGGCACACGCATAGGCTGTCTGGTCCAGCAATTTGAGTATGGTACCGCCGTGCACGTTGCCGGCAAAATTCGCCATGTCAGGTGTCATCAACACCGTCATCATCATCTGATGTGAGGGCATATCCATGGCTATTCTCCGTTATGGATGCATTGATCCGGCGATAAGTGAAGACTAGGTGCCGAAACCTTACCCATTCTATACCAAGGAACGGGCATGCTCCTCACGCCAAGATGAAGGGCCACGCTCTCCCGCGCCGCTGTGGCCGGGTAGTCAGGATTTCGTCCAGCGCTGCCGGCCGATGCCGCAGGAAGCCCTGTGTATAGTTGATGCCGATGTCGCGCAGCAGATCTTCGGTCGCTTCCGTCTCGACGAATTCGGCGATGGTCTTCTTGCCCGTGATGCGGGCCACCTCATGGATACAGCGTACCGTCGCCTGATCGATCAGGTCCTCGCTCAAACCGACGATGAACTGCCCATCTATCTTGAGAAAATCGACATCGAGATTTTTCAGGTAGCCGAACGAAGACACCCCGCTGCCAAAATCGTCGAGCGCGAAGCGTACGCCGAATTCGCGCATCGATTCGAAGAAAATTACCGCATCGTTGAGGTTGGTGATGGCTGCGGTTTCGGTAACCTCGAAGCAAAGCTTGTGGTGGTCGAATTCGGTCGATTCGATCAAGTCGTATACATAGTGGTGGAATTCCGGGTCTCCAATCGACAACCCTGACAGGTTGATCGACAGGCTGTCCACGTGGCCGAGTTGGTCACGGTGCTGCGCCATCCAATCGAACATGGTGCGCACCACCCAGCGATCGACGCGCGACGCCATAAAAAAGCGTTCGGCCGCCGGCAGGAATGCCCCCGGCAGTATCAGTTTGCCGTCATCGTCGATCATGCGCAGCAAAATCTCGGCATGCACCCCCTGCGAGCTGTGGTCGAGTGCCTGGATCTGCTGCCAGTACAGTGCGAAATGTCCATTGTCGAGTGCCCGCTCGAGACGTCGCACCCACTGCATATCGGCATGATGCAGCTCGATCACGCGATCGTCGGCAAAATACGTGTGGACCCGGTTGCGTCCCGCTTCCTTCGCCGCGTAACAGGCACTATCCGCTGCTCGTAGCAGATTCATGGTGGTCGGCCAATGCTCGTCCACCGAAACCAGCCCGATGCTCGCGCCGACACGCAAATACTGGCTGCCGTATTGGAAGCGGAAAATGTCGATCGCATTGCAGATGGACTGTGCCAGTTCGCGTGCCTGCTCAAGCGAGCAATGCTCAAGCAGCATCCCGAACTCGTCGCCGCCCAGGCGCGCGAACGTCGCGTTGTCGTCGATAAACCGATTGACGATGCCGACCACCTGCTTGAGCAGTTGATCGCCTGCCGCATGGCCGCCTGCATCGTTGACCAATTTGAACTGGTCAAGGTCGATGTACATCAACGCGGCCTGGTATTTTTCAGTGGGAGCCGCGGCCTGCGCGCGAATCAGCGCATTGTGCAGGTATCGCTCGAATTCCTCCCGGTTATACAGGCCGGTCAGCATATCGTGCGTGGCGCGGTATAGCATCTCCTGGTGCAACAGGCGCTGCTCGGACACATCGCGAAACACCAGAACGACGCCCACGGTTTGTCCATTGGCGTCTTTGATCGGTGCCGCACGATCTTCGATGCAATAGCGCACGCCGTGACGGCTGATCAGTATCGCCTTGTCCGTGACGCCGGCCGGCCTGTGCTGCGCAAGACAGACCGCGACAGGGTCGTCGCAGGTGTCGCCATGCTCCTCATGCACGATTCGAAACACCTGGTCCGATGGCAGACCCCGCGCGGCAGATACCGACCAGCCGGTCAGGCGCTCGGCGACCGCGTTGAGGTATTCGACACGCCCCCGCGCATCGGTCGCGATCACACCATCGCCGATCGAGTGCAAGGTGACGCGCAGTCTTTCGTATTGCTCGGCGAGTTCGGACTGCACCCGCTTGCGCACGGTGACGTCCTCGATCACGGTCAAAGACAGCAACGGCGCACCTGCCGCATCGAATTCGAAGATCGACGACAGTACGATGTCGATTACGCTGCCATTCTTATGCAGCGCCTGATATTCAATGCCTTCGCAACGACCGCTGCGAAGCAGCTTGGGCAACACTGTATTCAACGCGTAAGCACGCGACGCGGGCGTCAGGAATTCGACCCACAGATGCCCGATCGCTTCATGCCTGGTGTAGCCGAGCGTCGCCAGCCAAAGATCGCTGACGTAGACCATCCGCCCCTCGCCGTCGATCGAGTGGATCATGCCGGGAATGGCTTCATATAGACGCTGGTAGCGGTGTTCGTGCGCATTCAGCGCGGTCTGCAATGCAGATAGCATCTGCTCGTTCGTCGCTTGCGGCGGCAGACGGTTCATCGTTCGATCTCGGCCGTTGACACAGGCATTGCGTGTATTTTTTTCCTGGCGGCAACCGGCTGCGCAATCCAGGCGTCTCTTGTTTGTCGCCCCCACCTTGGGGGTTTCCGATCCTGGGCGACCGGCAGATGATATGCATCCGCCAAGGGGGCCGGATGCATATCGACAGCATAATAGACTGATGGCGTATGAAAAGACAAAACTGTCTCGTTTTTCCAACCGTGACAGTGTCGTACTGACCGCGCCGGTCGTACTTATAACGCGGCGTGTATGCCGGGGAGAAACAGGACGACCACAGCCAGGTGTCGTCGCAACTGGAAGACCGGATCCGCGCCATGGCCCGGCGCGAAGCGGAAGACGTACGCGAAGATGGGACAGCGGGCACCGAGTGGTGCCCGCCGGATTCAAGGCAGATTCAGGCTTGGATCAACCCTGGGCCAAACGACCGTCGACCAGACGCCATAAGCCCAGCGGATTGCCGTCCTGGACCTCGGCCGGCAGCAGATCGGCCGGCAGATCCTGATAACAGACCGGGCGCAGGAAGCGCTCGATCGCCATCGTGCCGACCGACGTGGAGCGGGCATCCGAGGTGGCCGG
>OUWB010204333.1_pt1 | contig 23170 bp, 15 predicted proteins | sample 1779821 | NCBI WGS metagenome assembly OUWB01 (sample SAMEA3914806, study PRJEB12502) | metagenome | biome: forest; material: soil | place: Canada | collected 2011-08-03 | depth 0.1 m
CCTCGCCCGCAGGCGGGAGAGGGGTTGGGGGTGAGGGAGGCAATAAGTCAGATTCCCTCATTAATTTACGCAAAACTCGCAGGTGTTAATCTAGAACCAATTATCTTGCATATCGAGCGTCGTCGTATCGATGCTGGCCAGCAGGTCAAGCTGCGGTTTGATCCTGGGCAGTTCCCACTGGAAGAAGTAGCGGCAGGCTTGCAGCTTGCCGCGATAGAAATCGCCTTCCTTGCCGTGCGCCACGATGGCTTGCTCGAGCCAGATCCAGGCCACGACCGCATGGCCAAAAACTTCGAGATAGGCCGATGCATTGGCCAGCGTCTTGTTCAAGTCGCCCGCGCCGTAGAGTTTTTGCGTCACTGCAGCAATGTCTTGCAGTGCCTTGCCGAGCGCCGCAGCGTAAGGCTGAAACTCGGCGATTTCAGACGCCTTGGCGATAGTCTTTTGTACCTGTGCACCCAAGGCCTTGAACAAGGCGCCATCGTGCATCATCACCTTGCGCCCCAGCAGGTCCAACCCCTGAATGCCGTGCGTACCTTCATGGATCGCGTTCAAGCGGTTGTCGCGGTAGAACTGTTCGACGTTGTATTCGCGCGTATAGCCGTAACCGCCATGCACCTGGATCGCAAGACTGTTCGCTTCCAGACACCATTGCGAGGGCCAGGACTTGGCAATCGGCGTCAAAATATCGAGCAACTGGGTGGCCGCACGGCGCGCCTCTTCCGTTGCTGCGGTGCGTTCCTCGTCAACCAGACGCGAGCAGTACATGATCAGGCCGAGGCCTCCTTCGACGTAAGCCTTTTGCGCCAGCAGCATGCGTTTCACATCGGTGTGTTCGATGATGGCAACCTGCGCCTGCGCCGGGTCTTTCGCCTGCGGATGACGCCCCTGCGGCCGTTCGCGCGCATAGTCAAGCGCGTGCAGATAGCCGGTGTAGCCGAGCATGACGGCCGACAAGCCGACGCCGATGCGCGCCTCGTTCATCATGTGGAACATATAGCCCAGGCCCTTGTGCGGCTCGCCGACGAGGTAACCGATGGCGCCGGCCTTGCCCAGCGGCTTGAACTTGCCTTCGCCGAAATTGAGCAGGCAATTGGTCGTGCCGCGGTGGCCCATCTTATGGTTCAGTCCTGCCAGCACCACGTCGTTGCGCTCGCCGACCGAGCCGTCCGGGTTGACCAGCTTCTTCGGCACGATGAATAGCGATATGCCCTTGACGCCGGGGATCAGCTTGCCATCCGGGCCGGGAATCTTGGCCAGCACGAGGTGCACGATGTTTTCCGACAGCTCATGCTCGCCTGCCGAAATCCACATCTTGTTGCCCTTCAGGCGATAGCTGCCGTCGCCGGTCGGCTCGGCGCGCGTCGTGATGTCCGACAGGCTGGAACCCGCCTGCGGCTCGGACAGGCACATGGTGCCAAAGAAGCGGCCGGCCATCATCGGCTTGACGAAGGTATCGATCTGTTCCGGCGAACCATGCGCCAGCAGCGTGTTGGCGTTGCCGATGGTGAGGAAGGTATACGACGAGGTGCCGACGTTGCCGCCGGTGAAGTAGGACGACGTCGCCTTCTCCACCATCGAAGGCAATTGCATGCCGCCCAGTTCGTAATCCTGCCCCGCTGCGATCAGGCCCGCTTCGCAGAAAGCGTCGAGCGCAGTCTTGACTTCGGGGATGATGTGGACGGTCTGGCCGTCGAAATGCGGTTCCTGCTGGTCGTTCTTCTTGCAATGCGGCACATAGAGGTCTTCGGCCATGCGCTCGGCCATATCGAGCGTGGCGTTGAAGGTTTCGCGCGAGTGGTCGGCATAGCGTTCGCGCGCGGTCAGCGCTTCGACGTCGAGCCATTCATAGAGCATGAATTCCAGGTCGCGCCGAGAGACGATTTTCGATGGCATGGACATCCTCGAAGGTAGTGATCGGACGTGCGCTGCCGCGCTTCAAACCTTGATCGGAAAGAAGCGAGGCATCGCGTAACGGAAAATCAGACGACTTCGAACAGGCCTGCTGCGCCCTGGCCGCCGCCGATGCACATGGTCACGACCACGTACTTGACGCCGCGCCGCTTGCCTTCGATCAGCGCATGGCCGGTCAGGCGCGCGCCCGACACGCCGTAGGGATGGCCCACAGCGATGGCGCCGCCGTTGACGTTCAGGCGGTCCATCGGGATGCCGAGCTTGTCGGCGCAATACAGCACCTGCACGGCAAAGGCTTCGTTCAATTCCCACAAGCCGATGTCTTCGACCTTCAAGCCGGCCTTCTTCAGCAGCTTGGGCACGGCAAAGACAGGGCCGATGCCCATTTCATCAGGTTCGCAGCCGGCGATGGCGAAGCCGCGGAAGATGCCGAGCGGCGTCAGGCCGCGCGCTTCGGCGACCTTGGCATTCATGATCACGGCAGCAGAGGCGCCGTCGGAGAATTGGCTGGCATTGCCGGCCGAGATCACGCCGCCTGGCAAGGCGGAGCGGATCTTCGACACGCCTTCGTAAGTGGTGTCGGCGCGGATGCCTTCGTCGGCGGAAATCGTCACTTCTTTCGACAGCAGCATGCCGCTTTCCTTGTCGGCCACGCCCATGATGGTCGTCATCGGCACGATCTCGTCGTTGAACTTGCCGGCGGCTTGCCCAGCGGCGGCACGCTGTTGGCTTTGCACGCCGTATTCGTCCTGGCGTTCGCGCGAAATGCTGTAGCGCTTGGCAACCGTTTCGGCGGTCTGCAGCATCGGCCAATAGACTTCAGGCTTGTGCTTGTTCAACCAGGTCTCGACGATCATGTGACGGTTCGCTTCCTGCTGCACGCAGGAGATCGATTCAACGCCGCCGGCAATGAAGATGTCGCCTTCGCCGGCGATCACGCGCTGTGCCGCCGTCGCGATGGTTTGCAAGCCGGAGGAGCAAAAGCGGTTGATGGTCATGCCGGCCGTCGTCACGGGGCAGCCGGCGCGCAGCGCGATCTGGCGCGCGATGTTGCTGCCGGTTGCGCCCTCGGGCGTGGCGCAGCCCATCACGACGTCTTCCACTTCACCGGCCTCGATGCGCGCGCGCTTGATGGCTTCGGCCACGACATGGCCGCCCATGGTGGCGCCATGCGTCATGTTGAAGGCGCCTTTCCAGGACTTGGCAAGGCCGGTGCGGGCGGTGGATACGATGACGGCGTCGGTCATGAGAGTCTCCTATCGATGTTTTTGGTCCGGGCGCTTGCGTCCGGGTGGGGGAACCTGCACCCGCGATTTTTTGTTGCTGCGGGCGATTTTTGCTTATTCAAAATACCAGCATAACACAATTATAGAACGATCGTTCGCAAAATTTTGCCATCCTTTTTGCCTTATGCCAAGCGCCGGTTTCAGGTTGCGCCGCACCATCGAAAGTGCATTTTTGCAAGCATTCTGTAAGGTTTGGTTTGCACACTGGCAAGGCGCGTGTTATGGGCTCAGGCAGAGGGTGCTCCATACGTGAGCCCATAACACGCGCGATGGCACCAGCCAATCATAAATCCATAAAGGAGACACGCATGACAACAGCACAGGCCGCTGCGCGCGGGCTCACCGCTGAGGAAAAAAAGGTTATCTTCGCCTCTTCCCTCGGTACGGTGTTCGAGTGGTACGACTTTTACCTGTACGGCTCGTTGGCCGCCATCATCGCCAAGCAATTCTTCTCGGGCGCCGATCCGAATACCGCCTTCATTTTCGCACTGCTGGCCTTTGCCGCAGGCTTCATCGTGCGGCCGTTCGGCGCGCTGGTGTTCGGCCGCCTGGGCGATATGATCGGACGCAAATACACCTTCCTGATCACGATCCTGATCATGGGCAGTTCGACCTTCCTGGTCGGCATCCTGCCTTCGGCCGGCAGCATCGGCATTACCGCACCGATCATCCTGATCACGCTGCGCATCCTCCAGGGCCTGGCGCTGGGCGGCGAATACGGCGGCGCCGCGACTTATGTCGCGGAACACGCACCCGCGGGCAAGCGCGGCAACTTTACCTCCTGGATTCAAACCACCGCGACACTGGGCCTGTTCCTGTCGCTGATCGTGATCCAGGTCACGCGCATGGCAATCGGCGAAGAAGAGTTTGCGAGCTGGGGCTGGCGCATTCCCTTCCTGATCTCGGTATTCCTGCTGATGATCTCGGTGTGGATTCGCCTCTCGATGAATGAGTCGCCCGCCTTCGCCCGGATGAAGGCCGAAGGCAAGACCTCCAAGGCGCCATTGACCGAAGCGTTCACGCATTGGAAGAACCTGAAGCTCGTGATCCTGGCGTTCTTCGGCTTGACCATGGGCCAGGCGGTCGTATGGTACGCCGGTCAATTCTACGCACTGTTCTTCCTGACGCAGACGCTCAAGGTCGACGCGCAGACGGCCAATTTCCTGATCGCGGGCGCATTGCTGATCGGCACCCCCTTCTTCGTCATTTTCGGCACGCTGTCCGATAAGATCGGCCGTAAGGGCATCATCCTGGCCGGCTGCGCATTGGCGGCGTTGACCTATTTCCCGCTCTTCGGTGGGCTTACCCACTTCGCCAATCCTGCGCTGGAATCGGCCCTGACCAAGTCGCCCGTCGTGGTGACAGCCGACCCGGAACGCTGCCAGTTCCTGTTCAATCCGACCGGCACGAAGAAATTCACTTCCTCTTGCGACATTGCCCACACCGTCCTGTCGCAAGCTTCAGTAGCCTATGTCAACGAAGACGCGCCGGCCGGGACGGTCGCATCGATCAAGATCGGCGACAAGGTGATCCAGGGCTATGACGCCACCGGCCTGCCCAAGGAAGAAGCCGCCGCCAAGGACAAGGCCTTCAAGAAAGACCTGGGCGACGCGATCAAGGCCGCCGGCTATCCGACCAAGGCCGACAAGGAACAGATCAATTATCCGATGGTGCTGCTGTTCCTGTTCATCCTCGTCCTTTATGTAACGATGGTGTATGGCCCGATCGCCGCGATGCTGGTCGAACTGTTCCCGACCCGCATCCGCTATACGTCGATGTCGCTCCCGTATCACCTCGGCAATGGCTGGATGGGTGGCTTGCTGCCCACTATCTCGTTCGCGCTGGTGGCATACAAAGGCGACATCTACTACGGGCTGTGGTATCCGATCATCGTTGCTGCCGCTACGGTCGTGATCGGCGCGCTGTTTGTTCCCGAGACCAAGAACATCGACATCTACGCAGCCGACCGCTAGACAAAGTACCTCCGCATCACTCCTCTTGCCGCCGGTTAAAGCCGGCGGTTTTTTATTCCTGCGTCGATTTTTTGATTCGGGAAATAATTATTGAAACAATTATTGAAATAATTTCTCAAATTACTTGATGCTTATAATTTCCGCAAAGAAATTAAAGTATTACATTAACAAAAAAAGCAACTGGTATCTCTGTTTTGTTGGGAATTTTGCTGTCCAAATGCCAAAAGTTTTGCTATCTTCCCTTAGGTATGTGGATAATGACCCATACCAAATCAATGCCACTGCAATACCAATATAATTACTATATGAAAACCTTTGAGCGGCTAGGGACTCCACTCTCCCCCACGGCCACCAAAATCATGCTGCTCGGCTCGGGCGAGCTGGGTAAGGAAGTCATCATCGCTTTGCAGCGTCTGGGCGTCGAAGTCATCGCCGTAGACCGCTACCCCGATGCACCGGGCCACCAGGTTGCGCATCGCGCGCACGTGATCAACATGACCGACGGCGCCGCGCTGGCTGCCTTGATCGAGCTGGAAAAGCCCGATCTGGTCGTGCCCGAGATCGAGGCCATCGCCACCCCAACACTGGTCGAACTGGAAAAGGCCGGCAAGGTGACAGTCATTCCGACCGCACGCGCCGCCTGGCTGACCATGAACCGCGAAGGCATCCGGCGCCTCGCCGGCGAGGAATTGCAGCTACCGACCTCGCCCTACCGTTTTGCCGACAGCCTGGAAGAATTGCGCGCCGCATGCGACGTAATCGGCTTCCCTTGCGTCGTCAAGCCGGTGATGTCGTCGTCAGGCAAGGGCCAGTCGAAGCTCGACAGCGCCGACGAAGTCGATGCGGCCTGGAATTATGCCGCGACAGGCAGCCGCGTCGACGCCGGCCGCGTGATCGTTGAAGGCTTCATCGATTTCGACTATGAAATCACGCTGTTGACCGTGCGCGCACTGGGTGCGGATGGCCGGCCGGAAACGCATTTCTGCCAGCCGATCGGCCACGTGCAGGTCAAGGGCGACTACGTCGAATCCTGGCAACCCTGCGCCATGCGTCCGCTGGCGCTGGAGCGTGCGCAGGATATCGCGAGGAAGGTGACGGACAACCTTGGCGGCCTCGGTTTGTTCGGCGTCGAGCTGTTCGTCAAACATGACATGGTGTGGTTCTCGGAAGTCAGCCCGCGCCCGCACGACACCGGCATGGTGACCATGTGCAGCCAGGTGCAAAGCGAATTCGAGTTGCATGCCAAGGCGATCCTCGGCCTGCCGGTCGATGTTTCGCTCAGAAGCCCGGGCGCTTCGGCCGTGATCTACGGCCAGCATGACGCCAAGGCGATTGCGTTCGAAGGCGTGGCGGACGCGCTGCGCGTGCCGGGCGCGGACCTGCGCCTGTTCGGCAAGCCCGAATCCTTCGCACGACGGCGCATGGGTGTGGCCTTGGCGACGGCGGCCGACGCCGAGTCGGCGCGAGAGCGAGCCAAGGAAGCAGCGGCCAAGGTCAAACCTGTCGTTGTTTCCGCAAAATGAATCTTCAATTCCTTGCCTCCAAGGATGTCGTAACCGGCGACGAAATATTTCGTATTTCGTCGCTTTTGTTTTATTTGACCCTGCTGCTCGACGTGGCCATGGCCGGCTACGCGCAGCACCTGCATCTCTCCGGTTTTTCGATTGCCGCGCTGGTGTTGCTCGGCGCCCTGTTCGCTTTGTCCGGCCTGCGTTACCTGGCTTCGCATTTCCTGAAACCGACTTCGATCGGCGCCATTTTGGAACTGCTGGCTTCGGTGTCGGTGGTGGTGACGCTGACGCTGCAGCAGGCCATGCCCACGCCGCCGCTGCCCTGGCTGATCGCGCTGGCCGGAATTTTCCCGCTCGTCATCGAAAGCGGTTTCGCCCTCGGCGCCGTGCTCCTGATCGCCTGGATCGGCCTCGGCCTGAATCTCGATCTGGGTGTGCCGATGAGCGACTGGCTGCCGCATACCTTCGCCACCATCTTCCTCGGCTTGCTCGCCATCCTGTTGTCGCAGGCGCTCAATATCAATATTGCCGCAGTCTGGCATGCGCGCACCAACGATCGCCGTTTCGATGCGATCGCGCGCGCCACCCGCCACGTGTTCCTGATCTGCGACGCCGGCTACCGACTCAAGTTTTCCAATCCGGCGCTGTTCGACGTCATCGGCTTCACGCACGAAGAGTTGGCGGCCGACGGCGCCATCCTGCGCATCCACCCGGAGGACCTGGTGGAGCACCAGAAGAAGCTGCGCTTCCTGCGCGACACCGAGCGCAGCCAGGTTTTTTCGCGCCATCGCGTGCAGCACAAGAACGGCCAATGGATCTGGATGGAGACCAGCGGCTTCAACATGCTGCACGACCAGGCCATCGGCGGCCTGGTGTTCAGCCTGGAAGACGTTTCCGCCCGCACCGACATCGAACACAAGCTGGAAGAAGAACACGCGCTGCTGCGCGCTGTGCTCGACCTGAACCCCTCGCTGATCTATGCCAAGGACCTGCGCGGCTCGTTCACCATCAGCAACCTGAGTTTCCAGCGCCGTTTCGGCTATGCCTCGGAAGACGAGTTGCGCGGCAAGACCTCCTACGACGTATTCCTCTCGCGCGCCGAGGCCGGCCGCGAATTGCACGCCTACGAAATCGCCGATGCCATCCACATGCAGGACATGCGCGTGCTGGAAACCGGCGTGCCGCAGGAAGGCATGGAATTGCAGGGCATGACCGACGTCGACGGCAAACGCTGGTACCGCACCAACAAGTACCCGTTGCGCGACGCGGTCGGCAACATCACCGGCATACTCGGCATCACGCGCGACGTCACGGAGCGCAAGGAATACGAAATGCGCCTGGAATACCAGGCCCTGCACGACCCGCTGACGGGCTTGCCCAACCGGCGCTATGTGCTGACGCGCATCGGCGAAGCGATGACGCAAACCGGCAAAAAGCGCGAGATGGCCATCCTGTTCTGCGATCTCGATTCGTTCAAGAGCGTCAACGATACCCATGGCCACGATTTCGGCGATCAATGCCTGACCGAATTAACGCAGCGCTTTGCCGATTGCCTGGAAGGATCGGACTTCGTGGCGCGCTTCGGCGGCAATGAATTCATCGTGCTGACCTATGGCGGCCTGGAACAGGCGCAGCACAAGGCCGACGCATTGATGCTGGCAATCTCGCGCCCGCTGGTGATCGACGACAGCGTGGTCAAGCTGCAGGCTTCCATCGGCATCGCCGAATTGCAGGATAGCCACCGCAGCCCGTCCGAGCTGATCCGCGATGCCGATGCCGCCATGTATCAGGCCAAGGAGCGCGGGCGCAACCGTGTCGAAGTCTACGATGCCTCGCTGCAGGAAGCCGCGACCAGGCGCGCCCAGCTCGATGTGGCGCTGCGCTTTGCGCTGGAACGCAACGAATTGATGCTGGCCTACCAGCCCAAGGTGTCGCTGATCGATGGTTCGGTGATCGGTTTCGAGCTGCTGTTGCGCTGGAACAGCCCGGAATACGGCGAAATTTCGCCTGACGAATTCATCCCGATTGCCGAAGCCTCGGGCATGGTGGTGCCGATCGGCGCCTGGGTACTGGAACAGGCGTGCAAGCAATTGTCGGTGTGGCAGATGAAGTATCCGGTGGCCGAGCACTTGACGATCGCCGTCAACGTATCGATGCGCCAGTTGCTGCAGGTGTCGTTCTTGAATGAAGTCAAGCGCATCATCGGCGAGACCGGTGTGCTGCCGCAATCGGTCGAGCTTGAGATCACCGAGACCTCGGCCATGGCCAATCCGCTGCAGACGATAGAAAACCTGGGGCTGCTCAAGCAACTGGGGCTGCGCCTGGCGCTGGACGATTTCGGCACCGGCTATTCGTCGCTGTCCTACCTGCAGAAACTGCCGGTGGACGCGCTGAAGATCGACAAAAGTTTCGTGCGCGGCATCGGCTCCCATCAAGACACCCGCCACGAAGACATTGAAATCATCCGCCTGATCCTGGCGCTGGCGCACACGCTGAACCTGGAGACGGTTGCCGAAGGCGTGGAGACGCCGGAGCAGATCGTGGAACTCAAGAAGCTGGGCTGCTTCGTCGGCCAGGGCTTCATTTTCTCGCGTCCCGTGACGTCGGAAGAAGCCGAGGGGCTGATTCGCAATGCGCCGAAGTATCTGATGGGCGACTTGAAGCGCGTCGAGAAACTGCAGACTGTGGCTTAGTCAGCCCGTTCGGCTTGTGCTCAATGCACATCCGATGCAACTCCCCTCGCCCGCGGTTGGGAGAGGCTTTGGGCGTGAGGGCGTTTTAGGCCCGTTTAACGCAGCCGAAGCGCAACTTCCCTCATCGGATCGCCGCCCGCCCTGCCCCTTTCCCGCAGGCGGGAGAGGGGTATATCCGTCACAGCGCATACATCAAGGACTATTGCCCGCTGTCGTTCCTGAAGATATCGATCGCGCGTTGCCGCTCCAGGTCTTCCGTCGAAGGCGGATTGGCCGGCTGGGTCGGCCCTTGAATCGATGCCGGCTCAGGCTCGGGCGGCAATTCCTGCTGCTGCGGGGTGGCCGGCACGTCATCCATGCCCAGGCTCGCCACGCCGCCCGTGTCGGCGAACTCGGCGTAGATCCAGTCGTCGTCCTTTTGCACCACGCCCGAAGGGGCCGGATGCGGTGTTTCCGGCACACCCTTCAAGGCCACACGCATGTAGTCGATCCAGGCCGGCAAGGCCAGCGTGGCGCCGAATTCGCGGCTGCCGAGCGATTTCGGTTCGTCATAGCCCATCCACGATACCGCCACCAGCTTGCCGCCGTAACCCGAGAACCAGCCGTCGAGCGCGTCGGTGGTGGTCCCGGTCTTGCCGGCGATGTCGCTGCGGCCGAGCTTCGATGCCATGGCGCCCGTGCCCGAACGCACCACCTGCTGCAGCATGCTGTTCATGACGAAGGCATTACGCGCATCGATCACGCGTTCGCTCTCCTGGCCCGCATGCGTGGGCTTGGCTTCGAAGAAGCTCTTGCCCTTGGTGTCGGCGATCTTGTCGACCATGTAGGGCTGGATCTGATAGCCGCCATTGGCGAAGACGGCATAGGCGCCCGCTTCCTGCAAAGGCGTCACCGAACCGGTGCCCAACACCATGGTCAGGTTGGTTGGAATCTTGTTCGCGTCAAAACCGAACCGCGCGACATAGGGCTGGGCATATTGCGGCGTGATCGCGCGCAGGATGCGTACCGAAGGCACGTTCTTCGACTTGGCCAGGGCATAACGCATGGAGATCGGGCCGTTGTCGAAGCCGTCATCGTTTTTCGGCTCCCACAGCGGTCCGCCACCGCTCTCGGCCGGCGTAACGCTTAACGGCACGTCGTTGATCTGCGTGCCGGGCCAGAAACCCTTTTCCAGCGCCGCCGAATAGACGAAGGGCTTGAACGAGGAACCGGGCTGGCGCCAGGCCTGGCTGACGTGATCGAACTTGTTCAGGTTGTAGTCGAAGCCGCCCACAAGAGCTTGATACGCGCCGGTGTCGGAATCGATCGCGACGAACGCCGCGGCGACTTCGGGCAACTGGTTGACTTCCCATTTGTCCTTGGCATCCTTGCTGATGCGGATGATCGAGCCGCGCTTGATCTTCTTTTCAGGCGTCGCCTTGGCGGCAAGGCCCGGTGCAGCGAAGCGCAAGGCTTCGCCAGTGATCTCGATCGTTTCGCCGGTCTGCAATTCGGCCTTGATCAGCTTGGGTTCCGCGTCAAGCACCACGGCCGGCATCAGGTTGTCGCTGGAAGGATGTTTGATCAATGCTTCGTCGATGGCTTCTTCGCGCTCGTCTTCGCCGGCCGGCAAGTCCACGAAGCCTTCGGGGCCGCGGTAGCCGTGGCGGTGATCGTATTCGATCACGTTGCGGCGCACGGCATCGTAGGCGGCATCCTGGTCTGCCTTCTTGAGCGTGGTGGTGACGACATAGCCGTGCGTATAAGTATCGTCGGGGAATTGCCTGGCGATCTGTTGGCGCACCAGCTCGGCAGCATATTCGGCGTGGGTCGAAAACGGCTGGGCATTGCTGTTCAGGCGCAGCGGTTCATGCTGGGCCTGGGCAAGTTGCGCATCGGTGATCCAGCCCAGCGCATGCATGCGCTCGAGGATGTATTGCTGGCGTTGCTTCGCCCTTCCCGGATTCACGATCGGGTTATTGGTCGACGGCCCCTTGGGCAGGCCCGCCAGCATGGCGGCTTCGGCGATCGTGATCTCGTTGATCGGCCTCCCGTAATAGATTTGCGCGGCGCTGCCGAAGCCGTAGGCATGCTCGCCCAGGTAGATCTGATTCATGTACAGCTCGAGAATCTGGTCCTTGGAGAGCGCGGATTCGATGCGATAGGAGAGCACGATTTCCGTAACCTTGCGGAACAGGTATTTCTTCTTGCTGAGGAAGAATTCGCGCGCCACCTGCATGGTGATCGTACTGAAGCCCTGCTTGAACGACAACGAAGCGGCATCGACTGCGACGGAACGCAGCATACCTTTCATGTCGACGGCGCCATGCTGGTAGAACTGCGCATCCTCGGCCGCGAGCAGCGCCTTCTTCATCACGTCGGGCATGTCCTTGATGGCTACGAAGTTGCGGTGCTCTTCGCCGAACTCGCCGATCAAGGCATGGTCTGCGGTATAGATGCGCAGGGGAATCTTGGGTTGGTAGTCGGTGATCGATTCGAGCGTCGGCAGATTCGGGATCACGAACACATGGATATAGGCGAGCATGAGCAACACCAGCGCAATGCCGGCGCCAACCGCGCCGCTGCCCCAGATCAATGCCAGATGGACCCAATTGCGATTCGTTGCACTGCTCAAATTCTTCTCCGTATCGGTGACAATGCCGACTGCCTTGACCGAAGGCAAAGAGCGTCAGTATAAGGCAGTTTGCGGCCTAAACCGGCTTGCAGGGTGGAACAGGCGTAACGGCAGGAATAACAGCGGACGTCGGCGAAGAATGCCGCTCAGGTGGACGGAACGGTTTGGGTTGGCGGCTTTTCGGGTTGCTGCTCGATTACGTCGTGCATGCGGCGCACGCGTTCGATGATGCGCAGGACGGTATCGTCGTCGATGGTGCGAATGGCGCTCCATTGCGGAATGCCGATTTCGCTGGCGCGGAGAATGGGCCGCATTTCGCGCTGGAATTGCTGGAATTCGTGCTGCAATTCATTGGGCATGTCGTCCGCCGTCAAACGCAGCAGACGATAGACGTGATCGCTGGCCAGCCATTCGCGACGGCGCGCGCCGGCTTCCTTGAGCGATTGAACAGCCTTGTTGAATTTGTATCGTGCGTATGACATATCGATGGGCTGAAGCGAAAAGACTCGCCTACATTACACACTGGACCACCGATACGCGCCATACCATGATCATGGTATTTTGCCGTGCGGCAGCAGATTCCATGATATTTGCAGCAAGGAAAAATTCATACTGTCATTATTGACAGGTTGCCCGCAAAAAAAGATGGCGGATCAACACCGGCAATCAAGCAGTAGTATTGATGTTTTGACCGAGATTGGACGGCAGATTCGCGGCTGGCGCCGGAGAAGGAATTGACTGGAGCAATTCGAGTGCCCCTTGGCTTTGGACGTCGAGCGATTTTTTCAATACTTCAACGCCGACTTGCGTATCAAGTTGGGTGGTGGCCATGGCCGTTGACAAACTCGCTATGCTGCTTACTGACATGATGCGGCTCCAAGACTGATCCTCCCTGTTAACGGCAGATGCGGCGCTTTCTTGAAGTGTCGATTTGCAACCCCATATTGTTATTAAAATCCTGACCAGACATCGACATGCAAGAAGTGAGCAACCAGGCTACGGAAAAAGCGACGCAACAAACCCTCGTCTCAATGGCGCGTCCGTCGGGCGACTTGTTTATTTTCCGTACGACCCGTCCAGAATCCTACCGTTTCGTGCCGGGCCAGTATTCGCGCCTGGGCTTGCCCGAGGGCGGCAGCATGGTGTGGCGGCCCTTTTCCGTCACGTCTTCGCCGGCAGACGACTTCCTTGAATACTACGGTGTGCTGGTGCCGGGTGGATTGTTCACCGGCATGCTCCACACGCTTGAAGCCGGTGCGCCGGTCTGGCTGGACAAGCAGGTGTTCGGCTTCATGACGGCCGATCGATTCAGCGACGGCGAAGACTTGTGGATGCTGTCGACGGGCACCGGGGTTGGGCCGTTCGTGTCGATACTGCGCGACGCCGCCGTGTGGCGCCAGTTTCGCCGTATCGTGATTGCGCACGGTGTCAAGCATGCTGCCGATCTCGGCTTTCACCGCGTCTTGCGCGCCATGCAGGAAAAGCCGCCGGTGGAAGGTGGCGCCTCGCTGCATATAGTCGAAGCCATGACGCGTGACGACGCGCTGTTGCCGGGTCAGCTTGGCGGCCGATTGACGACGTTGCTGGAAGACGGCTCGCTGGAACGTACCACGGGAATATCGATCTCGCCGGAAGCTTCGCGCGTCATGATGTGCGGCAATCCGGCGATGATCGAGGATATGCGGAAGATTCTGCATCAGCGCGGCATGCGCCCCTGCCGCCGCGCCCTGCCCGGCCAGTTCGTGACCGAAAACTATTGGTGACGCAAGGCCGGGGGCTGCCTGTGTCGCGCCTACAGCATGGCGCGGTCGTTGAGGAATTTGTTATAGGAATAGATCGGGCCTTGCAGGAAACCTTCCGGCAGGTCGAACAAGGCGTAGTAATAGCTTTCGCGTCCGGTGCAAACCTGGGCCGGCAGGCAGTATTGCTCCCAATCGATGCTCTTTTCGGTGTACATGCCGCCGCTCTTCCAGAAGAACGGCACTACCTGGGCGTCGCGCAGCGCGGTGCGCAACGCCACCGGCGCGTCATAGTCCTGGGCCGTCTCGAGGTGCGAGATCAGTCCGGCGCGCGTTTCCACCACCATCAGCATTGCCTTGCCGTCGGCGTCGAAGAACAGGATGCCGGCCGGATCGGGAAACAGGAAATATTCGACGAAACCGTGGCGCGCGATCAGCGTGTCGACCAGTTTGACGATGGCTTCGTCGGACACGAACGAATAGGTGTGCTGCACCAGCAAGTCCTTGAGCGTGCCTGACTTTTCGATGAAATATTCGCGCTGCAGCGTGGCGATTTCGTATTCGAGCCGATCCATCGCCGTCGGGTCGCTCTTTTTGAGATAGCGGTCGATCAAGCCTTGATTGAACGCCTCGACCGCGATCATTTCATTGGCTTCGCCGGTGAAGAGTATCTTCTTGCAAGGGAGTCCGCGCAGGGCGCGGCAAAAATCCAGGCCATTGATCGCCGCCATCGCATAGTCGACCACGACCACGGCCGCTGCCTGAAAACGCTTGGCATCGTGCACGATGCGGTAAATCTGGTCCACGTCCAGCGCAATGGTACGGCGCTCGAAGGAAAAAGTCTGTTCGTCGTAACCGATACGTATCGGCAATAGCTTGCCGTCATCCGAGTGATAGAGGCCGCCGAGCCAGCCCAGTGCCTCATGTGGGTCGAGAAAGCTCTTCACTGCCAGATTGGGGCTGATCTGATATTCGACGCTGGCAATGAACGACGCGCTGTCATCGACCAGCACGACGGAGGTGGGATGTTGATATATCGGCAGGGATATTGTCATTGTTGACCCGCTCTACGGTGAGCCTCTACGGTGAGCCCGCCGGCTCCGGGCTGCCGACAACGACTTCACGGGCCATTATAAGGCAGCCAAGCGGTGAAGTCATGGAGACGCGCGGATCAGAACTCTTCCCAGTCGTCGTCGTTGCCGCTGTTGGGTGCGACCCTGCCCGGTGCGGGGCGCAGGGCTGGCGTGGTTGCTGGCTTCCTGGCCGATGCCAGCGCGGGCACGGTCTTGGGCCGGGCGCTTACGCCACCATGTTGAGGTTTGGTTTGCGGTGCGGTTCCGGCCAGTTTGAATGCCGCGACGGCTTGGGCCAGGATGGCTGCCTGCTCCTGCATGCTTTCCGCAGCGGCTGCCGCCTGCTCCACCAGTGCCGCATTCTGTTGCGTCATCTCGTCCATCTGCGTGATCGCCTGGTTGATTTCGCCTATGCCGGCGCTTTGTTCGCGGCTGGCGGAGGTGATTTCTCCCATGATGTCGGCCACGTGCTTGACCGAACTGACGATCTGTTCCATCGTTTGCCCAGCTTGGTCGACGAGGCGGCTGCCGGCATCGACTTTTTCGACCGAATCGCCGATCAGCGACTTGATTTCCTTGGCGGCGCCGGCACTGCGCTGGGCCAGATTGCGCACCTCTGCCGCCACCACGGCAAAGCCGCGTCCCTGCTCGCCGGCGCGCGCCGCTTCGACGGCGGCGTTCAAGGCCAGGATGTTGGTCTGGAAGGCGATCCCGTCTATCACGCCGATGATGTCGACGATCTTGCGCGAGCTTTCCTTGATCGACCCCATGGTCTGCACCACTTGCCCGACCACTTCGCCGCCCTTGACGGCATACTCCGACGCCGACACCACGAGCTGGTTTGCCTGGGCGGCGTTATCGGCATTCTGTTTGACCGTCGTGGTCAATTCCTCCATGGAACTTGCGGTTTCTTCGAGCGAACTCGCTTGCGATTCGGTGCGCGCCGACAGATCGGCGTTGCCCTGCGCGATCTCGCCCGACGCCACGCCTATGGTCTCGGTACATGACCTGACCTTGCTGACGGTCGCAACCAGGCCGTCGTTCATGTCCTTCAGGGCTTGCAGCAGCTGTCCGGTTTCGTCGCCGCTTTCGACGTAGATGTTTTGCGTCAGGTCACCGCCGGCGACGTTGCGCGCAATGCGCACCGAGGCGTTCAAGGGCGCCGATATCGCGCGCGTCAGGCGCAAGCCGACGAACATGGCCAGTGCCACGCCGACGATGATGGCGATCAGCGAGGCATTGCGCACGGTGGCATACAGCGACTGCGAACGCGCGAATTCGGCGTGGCCGACGTCCAGCTGCAGCTTGATCAATGCCTCCATGTTTTCCTGCATCGGCGCATAGTCCTGCGCCATCGGCCCCGCCATCAATTCCATCGCCTGCTGCGCATTGTTGTTCTTCAAGGCGTCGATCGTCGGCAGCATGCCTTCTGTGACGAACTTCTTGCGCGCAGTGGCCACCTTGTCCGCCAGCACTCGCTCCTCCGCAGTCAGCGGGCCCGCAGTATAGGCGTCCCAGCTCTTGGCGACTTGCGCGATGCTCTTTTCCACTTCGGCCATCTTGGGCGTGACCACGGCCGGGTCGCCATTCATCGATTCGGCTACGGCCATGCGGTTGCGATCGATCAGGCGCGCCACGTCGGCCAACTGGCCCATCGGGATCAGCCGGTTTTCGTATAAGGTCTTGAGTGCGGAATTGGTGCTGGCAAGGCTGGTGATACCGAGGATGCCGCAGGCAATCAGCAATAACGATAGAAAGCCGATCACAAACATCAGGCGTGATTTGATGGTCACGTTCTTGAACATGGTTTCCTGTCTCCCGAATCGATTGCGGCGTCTGTTGCGCCAAAGGTTTTCGATTGATCATACACGGCGCCCGAGGCGCGCACTAGCTGTAACGCAACACTTGCCAGGGCATGTGTTGCTTTCGCATGCAGGAAAGAAAAAGCCCGGAATTTCCGGGCTGAATTTCAATGTTTTTCGTTGGCGAAAAACTATTTTTTTGCGGCCATCAGTTGAAGGTCTTGCCCTCTGCGGCGAGCTTGGCCAACAATGGCGCCGGCTTCCATGCCTGACCATGGCGGCCCTTCGCATACTTCTCCATCGCCATCACCACGTTGGGCAAGCCGACCGTGTCGGCGTAGAACATCGGGCCGCCGCGGAAGATCGGGAAACCGTAACCGGTCAGGTAGACCATGTCGACGTCCGAGGCGCGCGTGGCGATGCCTTCTTCGAGGATATAGGCCGCTTCGTTGACCAAGGCGAAGACCAGGCGCTCGACGATTTCCTGATCGCTGATCTTGCGCCGTTCGATACCCAGCTCGGCCGAATGCTTGACGATCATGTCGTTGACGACTTGCGACGGATAGGCCTTGCGGTCGCCTGCCTTGTAGTCGTACCAGCCGGCGCCGGTCTTCTGGCCGAAACGCCCCATTTCACACAGCAGGTCGGCCGTCTTGGAATAAGTCACTTCCGGTTTCTCGATGTAGCGGCGCTTGCGGATATACCAGCCGATGTCATTGCCGGCCAGGTCGCCCATGCGGAACGGCCCCATGGCGAAGCCGAACTTCTCGACCGCTTTATCGACCTGCTCCGGCAGCGCGCCTTCCTCGATCAGGAAGCCGGCCTGGCGGCTGTATTGCTCGATCATGCGGTTGCCGATGAAGCCGTCACACACGCCCGAGACCACGCCGGTCTTCTTGATCTTTTTCGACAGGGCCAGCGTCGTGGCCAGCACATCCTTGCCGGTCTTGGCGCCGCGCACGATTTCGAGCAGCTTCATCACATTGGCCGGGCTGAAGAAATGCGTGCCGACCACGTCTTGCGGACGCTTGGTGAAGTCGGCGATCTTGTTCACGTCCAAGGTCGACGTGTTCGAAGCCAGGATCGCGCCCTGCTTCATCACTTCGTCGAGCTTCTTGAACACGGTTTCCTTGACGCCCATGTCTTCGAACACGGCTTCGACAACGATGTCGGCCTGGCCGATTTCTTCATAAGACAGGGTGCCGCTGATGAGGCCGACGCGCTGGTCGAATTTTTCCTGCGTCAGCTTGCCCTTTTTCAGCGTATTTTCGTAATTCTTGCGGATCGTGGCCAAGCCCTTGTCGAGCGCTTCTTGCTTCATTTCCAGGATCTTGACCGGGATGCCGGCATTGGCAAAGTTCATCGCGATGCCGCCACCCATGGTGCCGGCGCCGATCACGGCTGCGCTCTTGATGGCGCGCGTCGGGGTATCTTCGGGCACGTCGGGCAGCTTGCTGGCGGCGCGTTCGCCGAAGAAGAAATGGCGCAGGGCTTTCGATTCGGTGCTTTGCACCAGTTCCACGAACAGCTTGCGCTCGAACGCAATGCCGTCGTCGAACTTCATCGTCACGGCAGCGGCAACGGCTTCCACGCATTGCAGCGGTGCCGGGTACGGGCCGGACATGGCACGGACGGTATTGCGCGAGAATTGCAGGAAGGCTTCGTGGTTCGGATAATCGATCTTGATGTCGCGCACCTTGGGCAAGGGGCGCGTATCGGCCACTTTGGCAGCGAAGGCCAGTGCGCCTTCGAGCAGGTCGCCCTGGATCATTTCGTTGAACAGCGGCGTGCCGGCCAGCTTGTCGGACATCACGGTCGAACCCGAGACGATCATGTTCAACGCCGGTTCCAGACCGAGCACGCGCGGCAGGCGCTGCGTGCCGCCGGCGCCGGGCAGGATGCCGAGCTTGACTTCAGGCAGTGCGATCTGCGCGCCGGGCGAAACGACACGGTAATGGCAGCCCAGTGCGAGCTCCAGGCCGCCGCCCATGCACACGGTGTGGATCGCGGCGATCACGGGCTTGGTGGCGCTTTCCACCGCATTGATGACAGTGTGCAGCGTCGGTTCAGCCAGGGCTTTGGGCGAATTGAATTCCTTGATGTCGGCGCCGCCCGAAAAGGCTTTGCCGGCGCCGGTGATCACGATGGCTTTGACGGCATCGTCGTTCAAGGCCTGGTGCACGCCGTGAACCACGGCGCTGCGCGTGGCATGGCCCAAGCCATTGACCGGGGGATTGTTCAAGGTGATGACGGCTACGGCGCCGTGGACCTTATATTCGGCTGTCATGTCTCTTCCTTATTTCAACTTAGGGGGATGGCGATGCTCTGCAATTGGCTACCCCGCCACTATACCCCAAAAAGAACGATCGTATTATTTTTTATGGGAATAGCATTTCCACATTTCCACTAGATCCATTTTATCCGTCGTTCCCGCGTACGCGGGGACGACGGCACCTACACTTCCAGCCATTCCTTGCGCACGCCATCATTGTTGCGTAAATCCTCGGGCGTACCGACGAACTGGATCGTACCGTGGCCCATGACGTAGACGCGCTGTGAGATCGACAGGGCAATCGCCAGCTTCTGCTCGACCAGCAACACCGAGATGCCGCGATTTTTCAGCTCTTGCAGATATTCCGCGACCTGCTCGACGATCTTGGGCGCGAGGCCTTCGGTCGGCTCATCGATCATGATCAGGTCCGGGTCGCCCATGAGCGTGCGGCACAAGGTCAGCATCTGCTGCTCGCCGCCCGAGAGCACGCCGGCAGCGGTATTGCGCCGCTCCTGCAGGCGCGGGAACATGCGATACATGTCGGTCAATGCCCAACGTGCGCTTTTCTTTGCCTGTTTGCCGCGCTTTTCGCCAAGGATCAGGTTTTGCTCGACGGTCAGCGTGGGAAAGATGTCGCGCTGTTCGGGTACGTAGCCCAAACCAAGGTAGGCGATCTCGAACGCTTTCATGCCGATCAATTCGCTGCCCTTGAAGCGGATCGAGCCTTGCGCCGCCACCTGTCCCATGGCTGCCTTGACCGTAGTCGACCTGCCGACGCCGTTGCGCCCCAACAGGCTGACGATCTCGCCCTGCCCGACCGTCAGATCGACGCCGTGCAAGACATGGCTCTTGCCATAGTAGGCATGCAGCCCCTTGATTTCCAGGAGAGCCGTCATCGCGCCTCCTCCGGCGCATGGCCGCCCAGATAGGCTTCCTGCACGCGGGCGTTGGCGCGGATGTTGGACGGCGTGTCGCAGGCGATCACCTCGCCGTACACCAGCACCGCGATCTTGTCGGCCAGGCCGAATACCACACTCATGTCATGCTCCACCATCAACAGGGTTTTGCCGACCGTCACCTTGCGGATCAATTCGACCGCGGCATCGGATTCGGAACGGCTCATGCCGGCCGTCGGCTCGTCGAGCAAGATCACGTCGGCACCGCCGGCGATGGTGATGCCGATTTCGAGGGCGCGCTGCTCGGCGTAGGTCAACAGGCCTGCATACACGTCGCGCCGTTTCTTCAAGCCGATTTTTTCCAGCACCTCTTCCGCCTTGGCATGCGCATCCTTCAGTCCGTTCAGGCGATGCCAGAACGAATACTTGTAACCGAGCGACCACAGCACGGCGCAGCGCAGGTTTTCGTAGACGCTCAGGCGATGGAAGATGTTGGTGATCTGGAAGCTGCGCGACAGGCCGCGCCGGTTGATCTGGAACGGTTTTTGCCCGCGTATCGACGTGCCGTTCAGCAAAATGTCGCCGGAGCTCACACCGAAGCGCCCCGAGATCAGGTTGAACAAGGTCGACTTGCCGGCGCCGTTCGGGCCGATGACGGCAATCCGTTCGCCGCGCGGCACCTGCAAGCTGGCGCCACGGATGATTTCGGACTTGCCGAAGCTCTTGCGCACATTGGCCAATTCCAGCGACAAGGAGGGCATGTTCTCGCTCATGCGGCCCTCCTGGTCTCTTCTTCGATTTCAGTATTCACGTCGCTCCAGACAGCCTTGAATCCAGGGCGCAGCAACCACACACCGGCCGCCCCCACAATGAACAATGCCGCAGCCAGGCACCAGGGGCCGGCCGCGCCGGTGTCGGTTTGCCAGCCGAACAGGTTCATCAGCGCTCCGTCGTCGGCGTCGAGCGCGCGGTGGTACATCATTTCTATCATCAGCACGATACCGCAGAATGCGACAAAGGACACGATCAAGAGCGGCCCCAGCCGCGTCCACACGCGGGCAAATTTGCGGAATTTGGCCAGGCGCACATTCTGCATCACCAGGCTTGCCAGGCCGCCGGGCACATACATCACCATGAGGATGAAGAACAGGCCCAGATAAAGCTGCCAAGCCTTGGTGTAGTCCGACAGCATGACCGTGAGGAAGATGCCGACCACCGCGCCGATCATCGGACCGAAGAAGAAGCCGATGCCGCCGATGAAGGTGAACAGCAGCACCAACCCGGAGCGCACCGCACTGACGTCTTCCGCACCGACGGTCTCGAAATTGATCGCCGTCAGCGCGCCCGCAATGCCGGCGAAGAAGGCCGACAGGATCAGCGTCAGGTAGCGCACCCACTGCGTATCGTAGCCGACGAATTCGACGCGCTCGGGGTTGTCGCGCACGGCATTGACCATCCGTCCCAAGGGCGTCTGGGTGAAGGCATACATGCCGATGGTGCAGATGAAAAGCCAGAACGCGATCAGGTAATACACCTGGATCTGCGGGCCATAGGTGATGCCGAGGAAGGCCTTGCCGATCACGCGGTTGGTCGCGACGCCGCCTTCGCCGCCGAAGAAATTCGGCAGCATCAGCGAAGACGCGAACACCAGCTCGACCAGCCCCAGCGTGATCATGGCAAACGTGGTGCCCGATTTGCGCGTGGTGACGTAGCCGAACAGCACACCGAAGACCAGGCCGGCAACACCACCGACCAGGGGGATCAACGTGACCGGCACCGGCAAGGTCCCGGCACTGGCGAGGTTCATCACATGGATGGCGCAAAACGCGCCCAGGCCCGAATACACGGCGTGGCCGAACGACAGCATGCCGCCCTGCCCCAGCAGCATGTTATAGGACAGCGCGAAGATCATCATCGTGCCCATCTGCGACAGGATGGACAGCGAGGCCCCCTGGGTAAACAGCAGGGGCGGCACGATCAGCAGCAGGGCGAAAACGCTCCAGATCGTCAGGCGCAAGAGTTTGGATGTGGTTTGCATGATCATCCCTCCCGCGTGCCCATCAGGCCGCGCGGCCTGACGATCAGGATCAGCACCAGCATCAGATAGGGCAAGATCGGGGCCACCTGCGAGATCGTCAGCGACAGCACGGTGTAGCCCGGCACATCGGGCGCCACTTCCAGGCCGAATTTGGAAAACAGGCTTAGCATCGAATAGTCGAGTGCGACGGCATAGGTCTGCAGGCAGCCGATCAATAGCGACGCGGCCAGGGCGCCGACCAGCGAACCCATGCCGCCCACCACCACCACCACGAAAATGACGCTGCCGACGGTTGCCGCCATGTTCGGCTCGGTGACGAAGGCATTGCCGCCGACCACGCCGGCCAGCCCGGCCAGCGCGCAGCCGCCGCCGAACACCAGCATGAACACGCGCGGCACGTTGTGGCCGAGCGCTTCGACCGTATCGGGGTGGGTCAACGCGGCCTGGATCACGAGGCCGATGCGCGTGCGCGTCAACACCAGATAGATCGACACCAGCATCAGCACCGCTACCAGCATCATGAAGCCCTTGTAGATCGGGAAGTTGGTCGAGTAGAGCGTGAACAGGGGGCCGTCGAGTTCAGGCGGAATTGCGTAAGGCACGGCCGCCACGCCCCAGATCAGCTTCACCACTTCGAGGATGACGTAGGAAAGACCGAATGTAAACAGCAGCTCATGCACGTGGCCGTGCTTGTGCACGGTGCGCAAGCCGTAGCGTTCGATGACGGCGCCAACGATGCCGACACCGATCGGGGCCAGCACCAACGCGGGCCAAAAGCCGAGGTGGGAACTGATGATGTAGGCGAAATAGGCACCCAGCATGTAAAAGCTGGCGTGCGCAAAATTGAGCACGCCCATCATGCTGAAGATCAGGGTCAGCCCCGACGACAGCATGAACAGCAGCAAACCATAGCTCAAACCATTGAGCAAGGTGATCAATACGAATTCCACAGACTATCCTACCCCTCTTTCAACCGCCCCGGGAGGCATAAAAAACCGGCACTTCACGCGAATCTGACATGAAGCGCCGGTCTCGGGATGCAAGCTCGCAACCGCTTGCCGTCGTTCAGGGAGCCGGAGGACGCGTCATCTGGCACGAGGTCGGTTGCGTGCCGACGTAGGTATCGATCTTTTCGTTGGTCTTCCAGCCGTAGCCGGTGTTTTCCTGGTCGTATTTCACGGTCTTGCCGTCGGTCTTGACCCAGGTCGCGATGTAGAGCGGCTGCTGCAACTGGTGGTCCGACTTGCGCATTTCGACTTCGCCGTTCAAGTCTTTGACCTTCATGTCTTCCAGCGCATACGCCACCTTGATCGGGTTGGTCGATTTGCTGTCCTTGATCGCCTTGGTCAGCATTTCGAC
>OUWB011208551.1_pt1 | contig 23160 bp, 27 predicted proteins | sample 1779821 | NCBI WGS metagenome assembly OUWB01 (sample SAMEA3914806, study PRJEB12502) | metagenome | biome: forest; material: soil | place: Canada | collected 2011-08-03 | depth 0.1 m
CCGAAAAGGGTCTGGTCGATTCTCTAGTACATCCAGCCCTTTTCGGCTTAGCCGAAAAGGGTCTGGTACATGGTCATAGCGACGAGCATGGGCAAGGACAACAGCGTATTGATGCGTGAAAACACCATGGCGCGCTTGGCGGCCGCGGCCTTCTGTTCGGCGGGCGCCTCCTTGAGGCCGAGCGCGATCTTCTGCGACGGCCAGATCACGCCCCAGACATTGAGCATCATGATGATCCCCAGCCACATGCCGATGCCCAGCAAGGTAAACTGAGCCACCGGCTGGCCGGCGAAGACCACGCCCTGATGGCCGTAGGCGCCGAAGCCGAGCGTCAGGGTCTGGACCAGATAGCCGCGATGGCCGGCCAGGATCAGGCCCAGCAACACGGTCAGCAGCGCCGCCCAGCGGAACCAGAACAGGGCCTCGGGGGCGATATATTTGGAAACCGCCGGCTTGAGCTCGGCGGGGATGTCCGGCATCACTCGGATCTGCACGAAGTTGAAATAGTACAACAAGCCGACCCAGAGTATACCGCAGGCGACGTGCGCCCAACGCAACACGGCGACGACAAAGGTCAGATCGTATTGCCCCGGCGAAAAATAGCCGAAGGCGGCGACGAACAGCGCCGCCAGGATCAGCGACGCGACGATCGTATTGCGGAAATTCGACAAAAACCCAGCCATGCCCTGCCCCTTAATCTGCTGAAAGCCCGCCTCAGCATAAAAGGGTTAATGCCGGAACGGAAGGTGCAAAGTGCACCTTCCGTTATTACGGCGGGTATTTAGGGCATCTGGCGCGGCTTCTTGGCGCCCTTGAACCCGCCCATGTCGATGATCTCGGCATCGCCGGCATTGCGGTTGACGCCCCACAGCAGGATGATCGGCGAGGCGACATAGATCGACGAATAGGTGCCGATGACGATACCGAACATCATCGCCACTGAGAAGCTGAACAGGCTCTCGCCGCCGAGGAAGGTCAGGCCGGCCAGGGCCAGCACCGCCGTCAGACCGGTGATAACCGTCCGCGACAGGGTCTCGTTGATCGACAGGTTGATGACCTCGGCGAGCGGCATCTTCTTGAACTTGCGCAAGTTTTCGCGCAAGCGGTCGATGACGACGACGGTGTCGTTCATCGAATAGCCGATGATGGTCAGGATGGCCGCGACGGCGCGCAGGTCGAATTCCAGGTGGAAGATGGCGAAGATGCCGAAGGTCAGGATGACGTCGTGGAACAGGGCGAAGACGGCGCCCAGACCGAACTGCCAGCCGAAGCGGAACCAGATGTACAACATCATCAAGCCGATGGCGACGAACAGGGCGACAATCCCGCCGGTCAGCAGCTCGCCCGACACCTTGGCGCCGACGACTTCGGTCGAGCCGAAAGTGGCCGCGGGGATCAGGGTGCGCAGGTCTGCCTTGACCACTTCGACGCGCGCCACGGGGTCGCCGGTCGGCGTCTCGAAGCGCAGGATGGCGTCTGTCGTGCTCTGCGCATTGCCGCCACCCACGCCCTGGACTTCGACGTCCTTCAACCCCTGCCCGTTCAAAGCCGCGCGCAGTTGCCCGAGGTCCATCGTGGTCGGCGATTTCATTTCAAGCACGGTGCCGCCCTTGAAATCGATGCCGCAAGTCAGGCCGCCGCACGGCAGCTTCGGCGGCAGACCGACCGACATGACAAGCGAGCCGATGACCGCCACAGCCGACAAGGCGGCGAACAGCTTGGCATAGTTGACGAAATGGATATCCGTCTTTTTCGGCAGGATCTTGATCAGCGGCCAACGCCTGGGCGAGACGTCGTCGGCGATCGGCATCGTCTTGGGACGGAAGGCCTTGTACCACCAGCCGACGAGGACCATCGACACGATGACCGACGAGAACACCGAGGTAAAGGTGCCGATCCCCAAGGTCAGTGCGAAGCCCTTCACCGTGCCGGCGCCAAACTGGAACATGATCCCTGCCGCCACCAGGGTAGTGATATTGGCGTCGAGAATGGTTTCCAGGGCGCGCGAGAAGCCGTTATTGAGCGCGACGATGAGCGGCCGCCCCCCTCTGAGCTCATCGCGGATGCGTTCGTAGATCAGCACATTGGCGTCGACCGCCATGGCGAGCGTCAGGATCAGGCCGGCAATGCCCGGCAGGGTCAGGGTCGATTGCATCAGCGACATGACGCCGACGAGCAGAAGCAGGTTGACCAGCAGCGACACCACCGAAATGCCGCCGAACAGAAGGCCGTAGGCCAGCACCACGAAGACCAGCACCGAGATAAAGGCGATGGCGGTCGCCTGTTCGCCCTTGAGCACCGAGTCGGCGCCGAGCTCCGGACCGACGCTGCGCTGTTCCTCGAACTTCAACGGCGCCGGCAGGGCGCCGCCGTTCAGTTCATTGACCAGTTCCGTCATCGATTCGACGGTGAAATTGCCCGTGATCTGGCCCGATCCGCTGGGGATCACGCCCTCGATAACGGGCGCCTCGATGACACGGCCGTCGAGGATGATGGCAAAACGCTTGCCGATGTTCTTGGCGGTCGCGTCGGCGAAGGCCTGGGCGCCGATACCGTCGAAGGCGAAACCGATGGCCGAGCGGCCGTTCTGGTCCTGGCTGGGCGAAGCCTTCTTCAGGTCCTTGCCGTCGACCAAGATCTTCTTGCGCACGGCCAGCAGTTGGCCGCTGTGTTCGTCGTCCGGCAGCAATTCGGCGCCCGGCGGCACGTGGCCGGCGGCGATGTCCTGTGGCAAGACGGTCTCATCGACCATCTGGAAGGTCATCTTGGCGGTCTGGCCGATCAGGCGCTTGAGCTGTTCCGGGTCGTTGTCGCCCGGCGCCTCGACGACGATGCGGTTGGCGCCCTGGCGAACGATCGTCTGTTCTTTATTGCCATGTGGGTTGATTCTCTTGGCGATAATGCCAAGCGACACCTCGGCCGCGCCGGAGGTCGCTTCGTCGATGCCAGCCTGAGTCAAGTTGGCGGTCAAGGTCTGACCGGACGTATTGACGCTCAGGTCGCGCTGGCTCGGGCTCTTGGTCAGGGGGGTCGCCATCTTGTTGATGATGGCGTAGGCGTCATTGACGCGCGCCGGGTCGGTGATGACGACCGAAACACTCTTGCCCTGCACTACCGGGCCCGTGAACAGGATTCCCTGCTGGGTCAGTTGCTCGCGAATATCTTCGGCCAGCCCCGTCGTCCGCTCCTTGACCATGGCGTCGGTATCGACTTCCAGCAGCAGGTACGAACCACCCTGCAGGTCGAGGCCGAGATTGAGCGTTTTCGACGGCAGGAAGCCGCCGATCTGGGCGCGCGTGTCCGCCGGAAGGAAGTTCGGCAGCGAGAACAAGATACCGAAAATCGCGGCGAAGAGAACGACGCCGACCTTCCAGCGAGACAGATTCATCATGACTTTATACGTGAAAGGAGTGGGGCACGCGTTTGGGCGTGGCGGCTTACGCGGCTTTGGAATCGTTGGCGGGGGCCGGTTCGCCCTTGACGCGGACTTCGGCGATCATCGACTTGACGATGCGGACATTGACGCCCGTGGCGATCTCAAGCATCACCTCGGCGTCCTCGATGCGCGTCACCTTGCCGATCAGGCCCGACGACAGCACCACGGTGTCGTTGCGCTTCAACGCCGCCAGCAGCGCCTGATGCTTCTTGGCGCGCTGGCCCTGCGGCCGGATCATGAAGAAATACATGGCCGGAAGCAGCAAAACCAAGGGCAGGAATGTCATCAGCGAATTATCGCCCGCGCCGGCGGCGGCGCCGGCAGCCTGGATAAGGACGGGAAGCTCGAGCACGTAAGTCTCCTGGATGCAATACGGTCAGGGCGCAGTATAGACGCCCCGAAATTGGGTCGCACATACATAGGCACGCGGCGGCAAAGGTCAATTGAATAATAAACGCGCCCTCGCCGGCTGTGGCCTGGGCGCAATATTATTGCGGCAGGACCAGCATGGGATCGATCGGCCGGGCAATATCGGTCGACGGCGTGTAACGGATTTCGAAGTGCAGTTGCGGCCGGTCGATGGTGCCGGTCTGGCCCGCCTCACCGATCACCTGGCCCCGGGTCACGTGCTGATTGGTCTGCACATTGATGGCCGCCAGGTGCGAATAGCCGGTGTACCAGCCATTGGCGTGCTTGATATAGACCGTATTGCCCAGTTCCTTGACCTGGTTGCCCTCATAGACCACGACGCCGTCGGCCGCGGCCTTGACGTCCGTGCCGGCATCGGTGGCGATATTGACGCCGTCGTTGCGCACATTGGGGGCGAGTTGGCCGAACGGCACCAGAATCTTGCCGCGCAACGGCCAGCCGAACATGCCGCGGCCCATCTGCGACAGCTTTTCGTTGCTGGGGAAGCCGGACGCCGCTTCGGCGGGCGGCGCCTTGGCCTCCGGCTTGGGCGCCGGGGCGTCGAACGTCGCGGGCTTGACCGGTGCGGCGACGGCCGGCTTGGCGATAGCGGGCTTGGTGGTGGCGGCATCGGTCTTGGCGGGCGGCGCCGGCTTGGGCGCAAGGGCCGCGGCCAGCTTGACCATGCCCGGGCCGCTGGCGTGCGGATCGACGCCTTTGTCGACGGCCGACGGCGGCAGCAAGATCTTCTGGCCGACGCGCAGCGACGCCGTCGGCGGCAGGCCGTTGAGATCGTAAAGCTGGGCGACCGGCACGCCGAAGCGCCGTGACACGCCAAAAAGCGTGTCGTGCGGTTGCAGAATATAGACGAAGGCGGCGCGGGCGTCCTTGACGGGGGCCGCGGGCGCGGGCGCGTCACTGGCCGAAGCCTGTTCGCTGGTCGAAGACGGCGGCGGAGGCGGAGGCGGCGGAGGCGGCAGATCCGCGGTTTCGATATTACCCTTTGATGCGGCGGCGGTCGCCACCGGCGGCGCCACGGCCGGGCGGTCGTCGCCCGCCTGGGCCGGCGTCTGAACCGCCTCGGCCGGCTTGTCCTGCATGTAGATCGGATATTTCGGCTCGGTATCGAGCGACGCGCACGCCTGCAGCATCAGGAAGACGGCGCCGGCCGCGGCCAGGGCCAAGCCTTTACTGACATTAGCCCATACCCCCCGGCGCGGGCGGGTCGAAACGGTGCGGTCCTGTCGGCTCATGAGGGGCTCCGGGGGCAAAGATTAACGCGACCTTAGTGTGGTCGAACATGGATAACGAATCGTTGACGTTTACCCTAAACCGGCTCGAGAAAACGGGCAAAACTGGGGATTGGCCACGATATCGAAAAATATTTGCCTCCGCCACATCCAAACGGCCCGGCGGCGGACATCCAGTCAGGAAAGCGGCCCGGACACATCTCAATCCCCGGACCGCCGTCGAAGGAGACGGCAATGCATATGTGGTTTATGTGGTCCTACTGGTGGCTGGTGTTCCCGGCTATGTGGTTCGTGTTCGGCGTCGTGCGCATGGTGCTGCGCAACGACTATGAACGGCAGCGCTTGCGTATCATCAAATCCTATCTCGACCAGGGCAAGGATATCCCCGACGCCCTGGCGCGCGAACTGCGGCGTTAACAGGAGATCGTCATGAATTACGAAGGCCTTTTCTTCTCGTTCTGGTGGCTGATCTTCCCGGTCGGCGGCATGCTGATGGGCCTGTTCGCCATGATCGGCCACTATAATCACCGCAAGGACACCTTGCGCATCCTCAAATCCTATGCCGACCAGGGCAAGGATCCGCCGGCCGCCCTGCTCGAGGCGCTGAAGACGGACGAGGACCGCGCCTACGACAATTACGGCGATTATTACGGCCGCTCTGGCCGCCGTCGTTGGCGCCGCCGTGGCTACGGCTGGGGTGGCTTCGGCCCCTTCGTGCCGTTCGCGGCCCTGGCCGCGGGCTTCGGCTGGTTCGGATATTACGGCGGCGGTCCGAGCATTTTCACGGCTCTGGCCATGGCCTTCGGAGTGGCGGCCGCCTTCATGCTGATCGGCGGGATTATCGGCATCGTCACGCGGCCCAAGCTGCCGCCTTACGACAAAGACGACGTCTGAGGCGCGGCAGACACCCAAGGGGCACCCGAGCGGCATGGACATCGCGATCGAAACCGCCCTGGTGCAACGCGCCCGCAATGGCTCCGACGAGGCCTTCTCCCGCCTCGTCGGCGGTCATCAACAGGCGGTGCGGGGATTCCTGCGCCGCCTGGCCAGCAACCCGGCCGATGCCGACGACCTGGCGCAGGAGGCCTTCGTCACGGCGTGGGGCCGGATACACAAGCTGCGCGACGGGGTTGGGTTCCGCACCTTCGTCTGCGGCATCGCCTATCGCAAGGCGCTGAACGACCGCAAACGGTTCAACCGCGCCAGCGCCCGCGACACGGCCTGGCACGACCTGATGCCGCGGACGCAAAGCCCGTCGAGCGACGAACGGCTGAGCGTCAAGGCCGCGCTGCAGACCTTGCCGATCGACGTACGCGCCGCCGTGTCGCTATGCGTCGCCGGCGATTACAGCCATTCCGAAGCGGCGGAGATCTTGGCTCTTCCGCTCGGCACGATTAAATCGCATATTCAGAAGGGCCGGGACAAGCTGAATACACTTCTCGGAGTTGGGTCATGAGTGACGATGCATTGAAAGCCCTGTTAGGCAACGACGAACCGGCGGCGCCGGCGCGAGATTTCGCCTTTACGCTTGAGGTGATGGACCGGGTGGCCCGCCGGAAACTGACCGAAGGCGTCATCACCGTGGTCCTCGGCGCGGTCGCCGTCTCCGCCCTGCTCTATCTGGTCATGCCCTATCTGACGCCGGTCCTCGCACGACTGTCCGTGCCGCTTCTGCCGGCCGTCGGCATTCTCGCGGCGCTGGGCGTCATGGCCTTCGTCTGGGACCAGATGCGCCCGGCTTTGCGGCAATATGGTTTGAAGGTCTGACGCCATGAAGGTCGAGGGCGGATGTCATTGCGGCCGCATCGCCTACGAGGCCGTGGTTGATCCGGAGGCGGCCGGCATTTGCCACTGCGAGGATTGCCAAGCCTTTTCCGGCGCGCCTTTTCGCGCCAGCGTCCCGGCCCGGGCCGAGAATTTCCGTCTCCTGCGCGGCGAGCCCGCCGTCTATGTCAAGGTCGCCGACAGTGGCACACGCCGTGCGCAGGGCTTTTGCGGCGTCTGCGGCTCGGCGCTCTACGCCACCCAACCCGATCGGCCGGTGGTCTATAATCTTCGTCTCGGATCGGTGAAGCAGCGCGCGCAGATCGTGCCGAAACGCCAGATCTGGTGTGGCTCGGCGCAAGCCTGGGCGATGGATATCCGCGACATTCCGGGTTTTCCCGGCCAGCCGTCTTAAGAGTCGCGCGCCACGCCGGCAATCAGCGGCACGAAACGCACCTCGCCCAGGTCTTCGATGCCGTAGTCGCCGTCGGGCGACTTGGTGTAGCGCAGCAGACGCTGGGTCGAGCCCTTGCCTTGCGGTCCGACCATCACGCCCTTGGGCTTGAGCTGGGCCAGCAGGGTCACAGGCGCTTCCGGCAGGGCGGCGGTGACGAGAATCCGATCGAACGGCGCCTGTTCCGGCCAGCCCTCCCAGCCGTCACCGAAGCGATAGATGATGTTTTCCAGCATCAGCCGCTTGTGGCGGATTTCCGCCTCGACCATCAAGGAGCGATAGCGTTCGATCGTGTAGACATAGCGCGCCAGCCTTGCCAGGATCGCCGTCTGATAACCGCTGCCGGTGCCGATCTCCAGCACGCGATGGCGGCCCTCGATCTTCAGCGCCTGGGTCATCAGGGCGACGATATAAGGTTGCGAGATTGTCTGGCCGCAATTGATCGGGATGGCGCTGTCTTCCCACGAGCGGTCGAGGAACAGCTCCGGCACGAACAGGTCGCGCGGCGTGCTTTCCATGGCGCGCAGCAGCTTCTTGTCCTCGATCCCCTGTGCCTTCAGATTGCTCATCAGCCGCTGCAGGCGGGTTTCCTCAGGCTTGTCATGAGGGGGTGCGTCCGGCTGACTCATGACGGCACCTTGACGTGTTTGGGAACCGCGCCGCCGAGCAGGCCCTTCAGGCGATGCAGGGTGTCGTAATGCGTCAGGTCGACGTGCAGCGGCGTCACCGAGATGCGGTTTTCGCTGACCGCCTTCATGTCGGTGCCGTCGACCAGGGTCTGCGGATAGGTATGGAAATCCATCCAGTAATAGTCGCGGCCGCGCGGGTCGCAGCGTTTGACGGCGTGCATCTCATGCATGTCGCGCGAGCCCTGGCGGGTCACCTCGATGCCGGTAACGCTTTCGGCGTCGCAGTCCGGGAAGTTGATATTGATGACGACGTCCTGCGGCCAGCCGCGCGCCAGCAGCGACGACACGACCGCGGCGCCGTGCGCCTTGGTGGCGCTCCACTGCGCCTCGATGTCGATGTCGAAGTCGAGGCACTGCGACAGGGCGATCGACGGCACGCCGAGCGTCATGCCCTGAAGCGCGCCGGCGACCGTGCCCGACAGCGTCACGTCCTGGGCCAGGTTGAAGCCGCGATTGACGCCCGACAGCACCAGATCGGGCTTGGTGGGCAGGATGTCGTTGACGGCGATCTGCACGCAGTCGGTCGGCGTGCCGGAGACGGCGAAACGCTTGTCGCCAAGCCGTTTGACGCGCAGGGGTTCGTGCAGTGTGACGCCGCGCCCCTTGCCCGACTGTTCGACAATCGGGGCGCAGATCCACACGTCGTCGCTCAGGGTTCTGGCGATATCGTGGAGCACACCGAGACCATAGGCCTCGATACCGTCGTCATTGGTCAGGAGGATACGCATAGTGGGCGTTTTACGGCGATTTCAACGGCGGAAGCAACGGGCGTTAACGAAAAAAGACGCTGTTGGCCAAGTAGATTGAACAGCCACAATCTCGGCCCTCTCCCCGTGAAAACGGGGAGAGGACGAGAGCCGAACGAAGTGAAGGCGATCGGGTGAGGGGCAAATACGGCGACCGAAGGCCCCTCACCCGGCTATCTACGCCCTAACGGGCTTGCTAGCCGTCCTCTCCCCGTTTTCACGGGGAGAAGGCAGAAGCAAAATTGCCTCCGATTGTGAACTCACCCGATCTGCTCCACGCCACCCATGTACGGCTTCAACACAGCCGGCACAGCGATCTTGCCGTTCTCGTCCTGGTAGTTTTCCATGATGGCGACCAGGGTGCGGCCGACCGCCAGGCCCGAGCCGTTGAGCGTATGCACGAAGCGCGTGCCCTTTTCGCCGGCCTTGCGCGAGCGCGCATCCATGCGCCGCGCCTGGAAGTCGCCGCAGTTCGAGCACGACGAAATTTCGCGATAGGTGTTTTGCGACGGCAGCCAGACCTCGAGATCGTAGGTCTTGCGCGCGCCGAAGCCCATATCGCCGGTGCACAACAGCATGGTGCGGAACGGCAGGTCGAGTTTCTTCAATATCGTCTCGGCGCACCCGGTCATCCGGTCGTGTTCGTCGCTCGATTGTTCCGGCGTGGTGATCGACACCATCTCGACCTTCTGGAACTGGTGCTGGCGGATCATGCCCTTGGTGTCGCGCCCGGCCGAGCCGGCTTCGGCGCGGAAGCAGTTGGTCAGGGCGGTCAGGCGCAGCGGCAGCTCTTCCTCGGCGGTGATGGCTTCGCGGACGAGATTGGTCAGCGAAACTTCGGCGGTCGGGATGAGGTAGCGATCCTCGTTCGTCTTGAACAGGTCTTCCTCGAACTTCGGCAACTGGCCGGTGCCGAACATGGCGTGCGGCTTGACGAGCACCGGCGGCGCGACTTCGAGGTAGCCATGCTCGCTCGTCTGGACATCGAGCATGAACTGGCCGATGGCACGTTCCAGCCGCGCCAGTTGGCCCTTGAGCACCACAAAGCGCGCGCCGGAGATTTTCGCCGCCGCTTCGAAATCCATCAGCTTCAGGGCCTCGCCGAGATCGGCGTGGTCCTTGACGGAAAAACTGAAGGTCTCTGGCGTGCCCCAGCGGCGTTGTTCGACATTGCCGTGTTCGTCCGCGCCCAGCGGCACGTCGTCGAACGGCAGGTTGGGCAACGACGCCAGCAGGTCGCGCAATTCCTCGGTCTTGGCGCGCTCGGTTTCCTGGGCCGTTTCGATGGTCGACTTCAGGTCGGCGACCTCGGCCATCAGCTCAGCGGCCCGCGCCTCGTCCTTTTGCGCCTTGGCCTGGCCGATCAGCTTTGAGGCTTCGTTGCGGCGGCTCTGCGCCGTCTGGAAGGCCGTCTGGGCGGCGCGCAGTTCGCCGTCGACGCTGATGGCGCGGTGGGCGTTCTTCTTCGCTTCGGTGACGCCCTCGGGGGCGTTGTTGCCGCGCGACGACCAGGCCGCGATGAACATGTCGGTGTTTTCGCGAAGGGCTTTGATATCGTGCATGGGCTTGGTCCTGACGGCTCGGAAATTGGCCGAACCGTTAGGCAGCGACACCACAATTGTCAATCAAAGACAGGCAAACCCATGGCAACGCTATAGCGAGTCCGGGTCAAGGGGGCTAAGCCCCCTTGCGGCGCCATTGGATGATACGGACGCACAGGATCGAGACCTCGTACAACAAGACGATCGGCACCATCAGCAGGCACATCGAGATGGGGTCCGGCGGGGTGACGATGGCGGCGACGACGGCGATGCCCAAAATGGCGTAGCGGCGCATGTCGACCAGCATCTTGGCCTTGACGATGCCGGCGAGGCCGAGCAGCGTCACCACTACGGGAAGCTGGAAGCACAGGCCAAAGGCCAGCATCAGCTTGGTGATGAGGTCGAGATATTCCGAAATGCGCGGCATCAATTGAACGGTGACGCCGGTTCCCCCGACGATCTGCTGGTTCAGCGAAAACCACAGCACCATGGGCAGGATCAAGAAATAGACGAGGCTCATGCCAAGGATGAAAAGCGCCGGCGCGGCAATCAGGAACGGCAGGAAGGCCTGGCGTTCGCGGCGATAGAGACCGGGCGCGACGAAGCGGTAAAGCTGCCAGGCGATAACCGGGAAAGCCAGGATGATGGCGCCGAACATGGCCATGCGCATCTTGGTGAAGAAGGTTTCCATCATCCCCGTCGAAATCACCGATATCGCCTTGCCGGCGGGAATGGTCTTCAGCGCGAACAATACCAGGATAAGGTCGAAGGGATTGCCGTTGACGGTTGCATGCTGCTGCTGGCCGTACAGGGCCGAAGCCATGAGAAAAGGCCGCAACAGGAACTGGAGGATTGGGTCGGCGAAGATGTAGCAGACGATAAAGGCCGCGACGAAGCCCAGCACCATGACGATCATGCGCGAGCGCAGCTCGACCAGATGCTCCATCAGCGGGGCGCGCGACGACTCGATGTCGGCCTGGTCGATTTCGGCCTGGGTGATCAGCTTGCGTTTGGCGCCGTCCTCGACGGTTTGCGGGAGAAGATCGCTCACGACGCCGCCTTTTCACTGCGGGCCGGCTTGCGGCGGGCGGGCTTGGGCTCCGGAGTCGCTTCAGTGGCCACCGGCTCGGCCAGTTCTGCCGAGACTTTCGGCGAACGCGGCTTGCGCGGCTTGGGGGCGGGTGTCGCCACCGGTTGGGGCACGGTTTCGGGCCCCTTCGGCGGCAAGCCTTCCATTTGCGGATCGGAGACGATGGACGCCGTCGGCTCCGGCAGCGACGTCATCACGGCGGGACGCTGATTGTCCAGGGCCATGTGCGTGCGCAGCTCGCCGTCGAGCGCGTGGATTTCGCTTTTGACGTCGCCGATGATCGACGGGGCGTTCTGCGATCGCATCGCCTCGACTTCCTTGCGCAGTTCGTCGAGTTCGCTTTGTCGCGCCATATCCTCGAACGACGTGCGAAAATCGTCGGCCATCGCGCGCATCTTGCCGAGGAAGCGGCCCAACTGGCGCAACAATTTCGGCAGGTCCTTGGGACCGACGACGATTAACGCAATCGCGGCGACGATGATGATTTCACCGCCTCTGCCACCAGGCAACATGACAGATCAGCTCTTTCTGGTCGGAAGTCGAAAAATGAGCGCCCGAAGGCACGCTGGAAATCAGACGTAAAGCTTGGGCGCCAACGCCTTAAGCACTAAACACCCAGGCGCCGGACAATTAAGCGTCAGGGCCGCCATCGACCTTCTTCGGCTCTTTCTTGTCGCCGTCGTGGTCGTCCTTAAGGCCATCCTTGAAGGCCTTCATGCCCTTGCCGGCGTCACCCATCAGTTGCGACAGCTTGCCGCCACCACCGAAGATGACCAGCACGATGGCGCCGATGATCAGCCAGTGCCAGATACTCAAACCACCCATAGTTCGTCTCCTTCGCGGGCAGGAAGGGTCTCTCCGAAAGCACCCATGGGCGCGCCCGCACATAATTCCCGCCCTTATAGGCGGAGTTTAGCATGAGTTGGAAGATGTTTTTAGCAAAACATCGGACCGTGGAACGTTCCACACAGGACTAAACCGTCACAGGCGCCCGTTTAATCCCACATAATCGTAAAATACGGCCAAAATCAGCTTGAGCTGTCGGCGTCGGCCGGCTCGGGCATGAAATCCTGGACGAATTCGACCTCGCCGATCGCCTCCAGATCGGCCGCTTCCTCCAGGGCTTGCGGTGACGTCGGGTCGGGGACCATGAAGTCGGCCGGCACATTGAGATCGAGCAGGCCGGCGGCACGCATCTCGACCATGCCGGGCAGGTCGGCCAGCGACGGCAGCGAAAATTGTTCGAGGAAGGTTTCCGTCGTGCCGTAGGTCACCGGCCGGCCGGGCGACTTGCGGCGGCCGCGCAGCTTGATCAGGTTCATCTCATGCAGCACATCGAGCGTGCCGCGCGACAGGCCGACGCCGCGAACGCTTTCGATCTCGGCGCGCGTCACCGGCTGGTGGTAGGCGATGATGGCCAGGGTCTCGAGCGCGGCCTTGGAGAGCTTGCGCGGTTCCTCGCGCTCCTCGACCATCAGATAGCCGAGATCGGCCGCCGTGCGGAACTGCCAGCGGTCATTGATGCATTCCAGCGTCACCCCGCGCTCGGCATAGCGCCCGCGCAATACCGCCAGCGCCTTGCCGACATCGACGCCATCCGGCAGGCGATAGGCCAGTTCGGCGGCCGACAAGGGGCCCGAGGCGGCGAACAGCAGCGCTTCGACGGCGCGTTCGGTGGTCTCAGGCGTCATGACCGCCCTCTCCTTCTCCCGCTTGCGGCCGGACGAGATCGCGGCTTTCCATGAAGGCGGGCCTTTTACGCATATACAGTGTCTCGAACGTACCCAACTGCTGGATCTGAAGTTGGCCCTCCTTGGTCAGTTCCAGGGTCGCCGACAGGGTCGAGGCCAGGTACGACACGCGCTTGGGACCGCCGGCGCCGCGCGGTTCTGGTGCCACCTCTTCGAGCGCCGTCCAGTTGCCGAGCTTCGGCAGTTGCGCCCGCAGATTGTCGCGCGCGTCCTCGAGCGAATAGGCCTCGACGCGGCGCGTCGGATCGTAGCTGCGCTCGACCTCCTTGCGCCGCTGGGTGACGTAGGCGGTCATCAGGTCGAAGACGTTCGCCTCCAGCTTTCCGGAAGGAATGATCAGCCTGGCTTCGGGGTCGCCGCGCGGGAAGACGTCGCGGCGCAGTTGCGGCCGCTCGGTCAGGGCCTCGACGGCCTTGCGCATGGCTTCGAGCTTTTTGAGGCGAAAGGCCAGGGCCGCAGCCAGTTCTTCGGGCGCCGGCTCATCGCCGTTCGACCTGCGCTCGGTCTTGGGCAAGAGCAGGCGCGACTTGAGATAGGCCAGCCATGACGCCATGACGAGATAGTCGGCGGCGAGCGAAAAGCGCAGACGCCGCGCCTCCTGGACGAAGGCGAGATATTGTTCGGCCAGACGCGTGATCGAGATCTTGAGCAGGTCGACCTTTTGCTGCCGCGCCAGGGCCAGCAGGACGTGCAAGGGGCCTTCGAAGCCGTCGAGGTCGAGCACCAGGGCGTCGGACGCTTCTATCTCTTCGGAAATGACCGGCGCCGCGCCCTCGAAATCCAGGCGGCTTTGCCGGGGATCGTAGCGAAAATCGCCTTCCTCGTTTATTGCGGCGCTCATGCAACCGTGGCCTGGAACTCGGTCGGGTCGGCGGCCTCATTGGCGGCGTCGAGCCGGTTCATGGCCAGGACCAGCCGCGCCCGGGCCGCCGCGAGATCGAGCGGCTCGGGCGTCTTCAACATGCGGCGCAAAGCCGCTTCGGTGCGGCGCAGCGCGTGGCCTTTGAGCCTCGGCGTTTCGGCTATGACTTCGCTCATCTGGGCCAGGCTGCCATTGCAGTGCAGAAGGACGTCGCAGCCGGCGCGGACGCTGTCGCGGGCGCGCCGCGACAGGTGGCCGGAAAGCGCGTTCATCGACAGGTCGTCGCAGATCAGCAGGCCATCGAAGCCGATGACGTCGCGGATCAGGCGGATCGCCTTTTTCGACGTCGTCGCCGGATGCTTTTTGTCGATGGCGCGATAGAGGACGTGCGCCGTCATGGCCAGCGGCATGTCGGCGCAGACCTGGAACGGATAGAAGTCGGTGGCCAATATGTCGTCATAGGCGGTGTCGACGATCGGCAGGGCGGCGTGCGAATCGGCGCCGGCGCGGCCATGGCCGGGTATATGCTTGACGATCGGCAGGACGCCGCCGGCCAGAAAGCCTTCGCAGGCGGCGCGGCCCATGACGGCGACCGTCTCGCGTGTCGTGCCATAGGCGCGGTCGCCGATAATGTCATGGGCGCCGGGCTGCGGCACGTCGAGCACCGGCGCGCAATCGACATTGATGCCGAGATCGCGCAGATCGTAGGCCATCAGCCGCGCGCCCAGGCGCACCAGTTCACGCTCTTCTTCCGGCGAACGGGCGAAATCGCGAAAATGGGCGGCGGGTGGATAGTCGGGCCAGTGCGGCGGGCGCAGGCGGCGGACACGGCCGCCTTCCTGGTCGATCAGGATCAGCGGCGCGTGGTCGACGCAGGCCTTGAGGCTGTCCGTCAGGGCGCGCACCTGGGCCGGCGTGTCGACATTCCGGCGGAACAGGATGAAACCCAGCGGCTGCGCCTCGGCGAAGAAGGCGCGCTCCTCGGCCAAAAGCTCGGTGCCGGACAGTCCGAAAATGCAGGCTCTGGTCAACGGATTGTCCTATTTCACCAGGCAGTCGTGACCGGCCGCCTTGAGCGCGTCACAGAAGGCATGCGCCTTGTCCTTCGTGTCGAAGCCGGTGAAGGCCGTGCGATAGAGGGTCGCGCCGTTGGCGGAGGCGACCTGTTCGATGTGCTTTGAGGTGCCGCTGAGGAACAGGCCGTAGCTCGAGGCCACATTGGCATATTGCTTGTTGGCGATATCCATCGACTGGAAGGCGCCGATCTGGACGCTGGCGCCATGCAGCGGCGCGGTGGCGGCGGCCAGCTTGGCGTCGTCTTCAGCGGGTTTGGCGACGGGCTTGGTCTTGGCGGGCGCCGCCGAGGACGAGGCCTGCGCGCTGGCCAGCTTGGCGGGCTTTGCCGTTGCTGCGCTGGCGACCTTCGAGGTCGGCGCGCCGGTGACCGGTGCGCCAGGCGTAAGGGCGCGGTCGATAGCGGCGCGGCCGGGATCGTTCGCGGCGGTGCCGGCGCCCGGTACGGGCGTGGTGTCGGACGAGCTGGCGCCACCGTTCAGCGCCGGATTGTCGGCTTGGGACGGCAGAGGTCCTTGAATCGGCGCCACGGGCGGCGGCGCCTCATCGACCGCGGCGGAGGCATTGTCGCGCAGTTGCGGCGCCTCGGCCGACGGCGCGAACTTGGCCGCGCCATTGTCGCCGGTATCGTCGCCGGTCAGCGGCTTGGCGTCGGTGATCTGGCTGTCCTTGATGTCGCCGACCGAATTACCGACGTCGGGCGGAGTCCGGCCATGGCTGTTCAGGCCGGAATTGTAGAACAGCACGACGAACACCAGCAGCAGCACCAGGCAGATGCCGCTGATGATCAGGGTCAGGGGGGCTTGGTCGCGCGACGGAGCCCGCCGCGACTGATAGCTGAGATTGTCCTCGGTCGGAGGCGAATAGGTGCCGCGATCCTCGTCCATTTGGGTCCCCTGGTACGCCTGACCGGAATGCGCCCCACGCGCCGAGCCCGGCCGGTCAAAAAAAGCACTAAGAGCCTGATTCCTGTTCAGGCGTCCGAGAGTTTACAGGGTGCCGGACGATTTTGACACCCCTGTGGCGAAAAAGCTCCCGCCCGGCTTTTATTGAGCCTCATATTTGTTTTCCGAGCCGCGCCAGCGGTTCGGCAAGGGCGCCAATCTTTGCGATTCTTGGCCGCCCGAGCCTTTGCGGCGCTGAGCGCACGGCCCCGCGCGGCGCTTGAGCGCATATCATGCGTAACGCGTCTTAAGCGCATCCTTGGCGGCTTCGAGCAAACTGTCGGAAAATGCCTCATCATCGACGGCGCGCGCCAGCAACATGGCACCGACCAGGGTCGACAGGATAGCGATTGCGTTTTTCGGGAGTTCACCTGGCGTGTCACGATCGGACAAAACGCTGAGCGCCGCGAGATAATCCTTGAGCCCTTCGGTGAAGACGGCGCGCACCGGCGTGCCCTGGCGCGCAACCTCGGCCGACAGGGCCGGAAACAGGCAGGCATTTTCCGGATTGTCGCGATTGGCGTGAGACAAATAGCGCTCGAAATAGGCCTCGAGCTCGACCGCCGGATCGCCGTCCTTCGCCGCCCGCAGACGATCACCCTGCCCCTTGAGCGCGACCTCGCAGGCCGCGACCGCCAGGTCGTCCTTGGACTCGAAATAGCCGTAGAACCCGCCGTGGGTCAGGCCGGCCTCCTTCATCAGGTCGGCGACCTTGAGGCCGTCGAAACCATGCTTGCGGAAACCCTCGGACGCAGCCTCGATGATGCGCTCACGATTGCGGGCGACCTGTTCCTTCGATGTTTTCAAGGCGTTTGTACCATTTCTCCAAACCGCTTGCGGTTTGGCAAGGCCGACCGGCCGCCGCGCCCTGTGGCGCGAAAAGCCTGCGTGGCGCTTGAACGCAAACCAAAATCTCTTGACACCATACATGATGATGATAATGAATGCAATCATTACGTCCATCATGAATACGGAGCGCGCCATGTTCGCCGCCGCCCTCGCCGTCCGCCTGCAGCGCCGCAACATCCACTATGGCTGGGTGATGATGGCCGTGACCTTCTTCACCATGCTTACCACCGCCTGTGCGCTCGGCGCCCCCGGCGTGCTGATGCCGGCGCTGGAAAAGGAGTTTCATTGGACCGCCCAGGACATTTCCGGTGCCCTGGCGGTGCGTTTGGTCTTGTTGGGACTGATCGCGCCCTTCGCCGCGGTGCTGATGTTGAAATATGGCCTGAAACGCGTGGTGTCGGTCGCCCTGCTGCTGATCATCGCCGGGCTGGCCCTGTCGCTGGGCGTGAAAAGCGTGTGGCAGTTGACCCTGTTCTGGGGGATCATGGTCGGCACCGGGACCGGCATGACGGCGATCGTGCTGGGCGCCACGGTGGCGACGCGCTGGTTTACGAAAAAGCGCGGCCTGGTTATCGGCATATTGACGGCGTCCAACGCCACCGGTCAACTCGCCTTCCTGCCGGTGATCGCGCGCCTGTCGGAGACCTATGGCTGGCGCGCGGCGCTGATGATGGTCGTCGCCCTGCTGGGCGTCGCCCTGACGCTGGCGTTGTTGCTCCTGCGCGACCGGCCGGCCGATCTCGGTATGAGCCCCTATGGCGAAACAGATGATCTGACCTCGGCGGTGGCGCGCCCGTCCGCCGCCGTCTCGCCGCTCGGCATCCTTTTCGAGGCCGCCAAGACGCGCACCTTCTGGATCCTGTTCGCCACCTTCTTCATCTGCGGCGCCTCGACCAACGGCTTGATCCAGACCCATTTCGTGTCTCTGTGCGGCGATTACGGCCTGCCCGCGGTGACGGCGGCCGGCGTTCTGGCGATGATGGGGATTTTCGACTTCTTCGGCACCATCGGCTCGGGCTGGCTGTCGGACCGGGTCGATTCGCGCTGGCTGCTGTTCTGGTATTATGGCCTGCGCGGCCTGTCGCTGCTCTACCTGCCGCACAGCGACTTCTCACTGGCCAGCCTGACGCCGTTCGCCGTCTTCTATGGGCTTGACTGGATCGCCACCGTGCCGCCGACCTTGAAATTGACGGCGGAGAAGTTCGGCCGCGACAAGGCCTCGGTCGTTTTCGGCTGGGTGTTCGCCGGGCATCAGTTGGGCGCGGCGTCGATCGCCTTCACCGCGGGCTTCATCCGCACGCACTATGCCAGCTATCTGCCGGCCTTCCTGATCGCGGGAACGCTGTGCCTGGTGGCGGCCTTGATCGCCTTGCTGGTGGTGCGGCCCAAGACGCCGCTGACGGCGACTCCAGGCAAGGTCGCGGCATAATTCCAACGGCTTTCGGACGCGCACTGCTTGAGCCTGAGCCGCAACCGTGATAGCACCGCGCTCCACCTTGAGGGCGAGTAGCTCAATGGTTAGAGCCGACCGCTCATAACGGTCTGGTTGGGGGTTCGAGTCCCTCCTCGCCTACCACCCACTGCTTATTGCGGGGCTTAATGCGCGCCGTAAGCCTTGTAGGCCATGAGCAGGTTCAGCGCCAAGGCGCCGAGAACCGCGACAACGACGCATACGACCGAGGCAATACGCAAGGCCGTGATCTGCTTGCGCGAGGTCTCGGCCTCGACGATGGTCGTTCGCTCGCCGCTCCAACCCTTTATTTTGCGCTTGATGTCGATTCGGCCGGCAATGATCCAGCAGATAATGGCGATAATAATAAGCGGCAGTGCCAGGGCAATCATCGACAACATTGGTATATCTCTTTGGGTGTTATAGCGCGCTGTATAAGGCACCGCGTTGCCGGTGCCAACCTTTTGCATCGCAACACGTGAATATGGATTTGTGAAACGGCTGTTCAGCCGTCATTCAGCCCCGTCGGCTCCCAATGCCGGCCACAATTTCGGAATAGTCCGAAAGCGTCCGCAACCGGGGAACCCACCATGACACGCCTTGCCGCCCTCACCGCCTTCGCTGCCGCCCTGGCGTTCGCCGCCACACCGGCGCTCGCCGATACGCCGGCGTCCAACGCGACCACCTTGTCGCTCAGCGTCGAGGGCGACTCGACCGCAACACCGGACATGGCCACCGTCAGCTTCGGCGTGCAGACCCATGCGGCGACCGCCGCCGATGCGCTCAAGGCCAACAATACGCGCATGAACGCCGTCATGGCGGCGCTGAAGGCCGCCGGCATCGCCGCGCGCGACATCCAGACCTCCAGCTTGAGCCTCAACCCGCAATACACTTACGGCAGCAATGTGCCGCCGACGCTCACCGGCTACCAGGCGTCCGATGAGGTCACGGTCCGCGTCAACGACCTCAGCCAGACCGGTCCCGTCATCGACCAGGTGGTCAAGGCCGGCGTCAACCAGATCGAGCAGGTGACTTTCGGGTTGAAAGACAGCAATGCCGCGCTCGACCAGGCCCGCCAGAGCGCCATCGCCACCTTGAGCCAGCGCGCCAATCTCTATGCGGCCGCCACCGGCCTGCATGTCATCCGTCTGGTCTCGGTCGAGGAAGGCCAGCACCAGAGCGTCGTGCCGCCGCGCCCGATGATGATGGCGGGCTATGCGAAATCGGAAGCCGCCACGCCGATCTCCGAAGGCGAATTGCACCTCAGCGTCACGGTCTCGGCAACCTACGAACTCGGGAAATAGCCGGCGGCGTGACAGGACGGCGGCGACCTGATAACTTTATGCGGGGCGAGTGCATTGCCCCGGTGGGGAAGCGGGTCCATGAACATCGTCTCACCATTCGGCCGCCTGTCGCGCAAGGGCTATCTCGCCGTTGCAGTCCCGGTGTTGATCTCCATCGTGGCACTCGACTGGGTGACCTGGCAGTTCTCGCCGGCGCCATCCGGGTCCGTTGCCGACCCGTCGGGAACACCCTGGTTGCGCTGGCTCAGCATCGCCGGCCCGTTGGGTTATATTCTGACCTGGAGCTTGTTCTGCGCTTGCGTCAAACGGCTCCACGATTTCCGCTGGACCGGCGCGTTCGCCCTGCCACTGTTGTGGTCGTGGCTGGGAGCCATTCTACCCTTCGCCATCATGGCTTGGAATCTCGCCGGGGGTATTCGCCAACTGATGGAGGAATTGATGGCGCTCGGTCTCGGCATGCGATTCTACACCTGGGCGCTGCTGATCCTGCTGGCGATCGTCCCCGGTAAGAAGCCTGCTGGCGGCCCCGATCAGGCGGCGCCGGCCGAAGTCTTCTAAAACATCCAGTCATTTTCTCACGGGAAATGGCGGCGATCACGACGGCCTTGGGGACAAAGGCCGTTAAATCACTGCATGCACCGACGGACGGGGAGCCCGACGTGCGTTTTCACGCCTCAAGGCCAATATCCGCCGCGCCCCCTGCCGGCGCGCCGGCACAAGTGTAGAGTTCATGGACCTGACCCTCCCCGCCACCCTCAAACGTTTTTTCGTCACCGAAATCTACTGCGTCGATCTGGCCGGCACGCCGGCGGCCGACGCCCAGATCCAGGTCATCGACGGCCTGTGCCGCAACTTGGCGCACAAGGACACGGAAGGCCAGGCCTGGTCGCGCAAACAGGGCTATGTCGGCTATACGTCCTATGGCTCGGTGCACAATCTTTCGAATCTGGCGCCGCCGTTCGCCGACCTGAAGACGCTGATCGACATGCATGTCGGCATTTTCACCCGCCAGCTGGAGCTCAACCTCTCCGGCCGCCCCCTGGCCATGGAAACCTCCTGGGTCAATATCCTCGAGCCGCTGGGCGCCCATTCCGGCCACTTTCATCCCAAGTGCGTTATTTCCGGTACCTTTTACGTCGCAGTGCCGCCCAGTTCGAGCGGCATCCAGTTCGAGGATCCGCGCCTGCCGCTGATGATGAACGCGCCGACGCGTACGCCCGGCGCCCGGCCCGACCGGCAGTTCTATGCCCAGGTGACGCCGGCGCGCGGCACGCTTTTGCTGTGGGAGAGCTGGCTGCGGCACGAGGTGCCGACCAACCTGTCGAGCGAACAGCGCATCTCGATCAGCTTCAATTACGCCTGATTTGGAGATGACACAGGGTTGCGCCCGCGCGTGGATTTTGCCACACCGGGCGCCATGACCCGCAATATCCAAGGCACCCTCACCCCGCTGTTCGTCAGCGAAGTCTACCGCGCCGATCTGGGCCCGGAGTTCGGTGAGGCCTTTCTCGAAGAGCTCGACGACACTTGCCGCGCCATCGCCGACGAGGACGAGGCTGGCCAGACCTGGTCGCAACAAAAGGGTTATCTCGGCTATACCTCCTATGCCTCGCTCAACGACCTGCCGGCGCGCGCGGAGGTCTTTGCCCAGCTCAGGAAAAAGCTCGACGCCCACGTCGCCGCCTTCGCCGAGGCGCTGGAATACGATCTGCACGGCCGCAAGCTGAAGCTCGACGGCCTGTGGATCAACGTGCTGGAGAACCTCGGCACCCATTCCGGCCACATCCATCCGCACAGCATCATTTCCGGCACCTTCTACGTCGCCGTCCCCGAAGGCGCCGCGGCTCTGCGCTTCGAGGATCCGCGCCTCACGCAGATGATGGCCGCGCCCGCGCGCAAGCCCGGCGCGCGCAAGGACCACGAAACCTTCGTCTCCGTGGCGCCGGCGCCCGGGACCCTGCTGCTGTGGGAAAGCTTTATCCGCCACGAAGTTCCGATCAACCTGGGCGAAGACGTCCGCATTTCCGTGAGTTTCAACTATGGCTATTAAGACCGCACCCATAAAAACGTGTCTTGTCGGCTATGGCAATGCCGGCAAGACCTTCCACTCGCCGCTGATCGACGCGGCGCCAAGCCTTCACCTCGCCGCCGTCGTATCGACCCGTCCCGAGGCCGTTCATGCCAACTGGCCCGACGTCGCGGTCATCGCCGACTTCGACACCCTGCTGGCCGATCCGTCGATCGAATTGGTGGTCATCGCTACGCCGAACCCGCTGCATGCGCCACAAGCCATCGCGGCGCTCAAGGCCGGCAAGCACGTCGTGGTCGACAAGCCCTTCGCCGTCGACGCCCGCGAAGCACAGGCCATCGCCGACGCGGCCAAGGCGTCGGGCAAGGTGTGCGTGGCGTTTCAGAACCGGCGCTGGGACAGCCACGTCCTGACCTTCAAGCGGCTCCTCGACGAAGGGCGCCTGGGCGATGTCGCCGAGGTCTTCCTGCGCTACGACCGGTTGCGGCCGGTGGTGCCGACGCGCTGGCGCGACCAGGACCTGCCGGGGTCGGGCATGCTGTATGACCTGGGCGCCCACCTCGTCGACCAGGCGGTGTTCTTTTTCGGCAAGCCGGATTGGATCATGGCCGACGTCTTCGCCCAGCGCCCCGAGGCGTTGGTGCCGGACTATTTCAATCTTATTCTCGCCTATGGCCGCACCCGCGTCATCGTCCACTCGTGCATGATCGACGCCGTGCCGGGCGCGGTCATCGAAGCGCAAGGCACCAAGGGCGTGTTCATCAAGCACGGGCTCGATACCCAGGAAGCCGCGCTGATGGCCGGCGGCCGGCCGAAGGATGCCGGCTTCGGCGCCGATCCGTCAGCGGCGGTATTCACGCCGGTCAATGGGCTGGCGGTCGGCACGCCCGAGACGGTCACCTGCGGGCCTGGAGATTATGTCGCCTATTACGAGGCCGTGGCGGCGACCATCCGCGGCGAGGCGCCGACGCCGGTACCGCTGGAGCAATCGCTGCTGGTCATGCGTATCCTCGACCTGGCGCTGCAGAGCGCGAAGGCAGGGAAAAGGCTAGAGGTTTAGGGCTGGAAAGCAAGACACCCCTCCACCACGCCCTTCGGGCGCGGTCCCCCTTGTATCTGGACTTTGTTTTAGAAGTTCGGTTGAAGCGACGAATGCCCTGGAGGGTGGCCACCCTCCAGGGCATCGGCGGAGACGCCCGTTCCCCCTCAGATGTTACGATCGCCGGGAGCCAGGGACATCCGCCGCAGTTTGTCAGACGACCGAATAGTCGGTTGAAAATCGATCGCACAGACAAGGCAGGTCAATGATGACGCAAATTTATTGTGGTGTCGATGCATGCAAGGCTCGACTGGATGCTTACGTGAGCACCAGCCCGACGGGTGGTGTATCGGAGAGTTTTGAGAACAATGCAGAAGGCATTGAAGCGCTGAGATTGTTTGCCTGCAAGCATGGCGCCGAGATGGTGGTTATGGAAAGCAGCGGCAGCGCTGAGCGTCTGGCCTACGCTCTTCTGTGGCA
>OUWB010002142.1_pt1 | contig 23030 bp, 21 predicted proteins | sample 1779821 | NCBI WGS metagenome assembly OUWB01 (sample SAMEA3914806, study PRJEB12502) | metagenome | biome: forest; material: soil | place: Canada | collected 2011-08-03 | depth 0.1 m
ATCTGTGCCATCTGTGGCCCCCCTTTTACTGAGGGCCGCATTCGCGGCGTCTAGAGCGTATTCCGATCTGATTGCATCAGATCGGCGCTCTAGTTCTTTGCTTTTACGCGCTTTTTAATCCGAAAAGTGCGTCACACTTTTCGGAAAGCGCTCTAGACGATCAGATCGCGCATCGGCGCGGCCCCGGCCGAATCCGGGAATATGGTCGTATCCAGCGCCGAGCGCGGCGTGTCGTAGAAGCTGACCATCACCCCCTTGGCGATCGAGCGGATATCGGTCGTCGGCGCGAGATCGCGGTTCTGATAGAGCTGCTCGCGCTTCAGGCCCGGCCAGTCGGCGATGACCCGGCCGCCTTTGACCGCGCCGCCGACGAGATAGGCCATGGTCGCGGTGCCGTGATCGGTTCCCTGGGTGCCGTTGACGGCGGCGGTGCGGCCGAATTCGGTGACCACCAGAATGGCGGTGTCGTTCCACGCCGGCCCGAGCGTCTGTTGGAAGGCGGCGAACGAATTGTCGAGCCCGGTCAGCAGGGTCTGCAGGCGTTGCGCCTCCGCGGCATGGGTGTCCCAGCCTTCGAAGGCCAGGGCGCAGACACGCGGCCCATCGGGGGCGGCCAGAAGACGCGCCGCGCCCTGCGCCATCGCCACCATGGTCTTGGGATCGCCGGCGCCGCCCGTGGCGTTCATGCTGTTATAGCCCGAGGCGATGCGGCCGGTGGTGATGGCTTCCTGCAGCACATTGGCGAACATCGGATCGCCGGCCTGATACAGCGCCATCAGGCGCGGCGGCAGATCGGCGTCGGCCGGTTGCAAGGTCGACGGCGCCCAGCCGAGCGTCTGGGCCTTGCCGCGGATGACCAGGGGCGTCATCGCACCGATGCCGAGGCCGCGCGGATTGGTCCTTTGTTCGGTGGGCAGGCTGACCAGCAGTCGGTTCATCCAGCCGCTGTCGGTATGGCCGGGACCGGTATAGCCGCTTTCCAGCGTATCCTGGCCATCGAAGTGCGAGCGGTCGCGATAGGGCGAGGCGGCGGCGTGGAACAGAATCGCTTGTTTGGCGTCGTATTGTTGCTTCAGATTGACCAGGGCCGGATGCAGGCTGAACATGTCGTTGAGCGGCAGGGCCTTGGTCTTGTCGATGGCCAAAGCACCGCGCAAGCCGGCATAGTCGGGGTCGCCGACCGGCGGCACGGCGGTCAGGCCGTCGAGCGCGCCGCGCAGGATGATGGTGATGAAGCGCGGATCGCGCGCGCCCGACGCCCGGCCGATGGCCGGCATGAAGGCGCCGAAGGCGGCGGTGCCGGTGACTGCGCCGGCTGCGGTGAGGAACTGACGGCGGCTGGTGATCATCTTAGCGCCTCATGAATTCGGGGGACAGGAAGACCAGGCTGAGGCCCTGCGGATAGGTTTCGGCGCGGGCAATGGCGTCGCGCGTAGGGTCGCTGAGCAGGGCGCCCAAATGGCTTTCGGCGAAGGGACGCGGATCGACCGATGGATCGGCGCGGTGGGCCAGCGCGCTGACCACCTCCATACGCGCCGCCAGGCCTTCCGGCGAAGCCCAGGCGGCGACGGTGTCGGGATAGCCGTTGGGGCCCGAAGGTTGCCACAGCGCCTGGCCCATATTGTTCAGGGAACTGGTGATGGCATAGGGCTTGAGGGTAACGCCGGTGGCGCGGATCAGGGCGCACATATATTCGTTGGGCGAACGCATCTTTGTGAGCGCCGGCGTCCAGGCTTCCGGCGCGTCGAGGAGGGTTTTCGAGACTTCGCCCAGGTCGCCGTCGGTGTCGCGAAAGCGCTGGGCCAGGCTGGCGACCAGGGCGGGGGGCGGATCGTCGGCGACAAAGTGACGGGCGAGCTTGGTGGCGATATGCGTCGCGGTCGCCGGATGACGGCACAGGTCGCGCAGCACGGCCTGGCCCTGTTCCACGCCGTCCTGGTCGTAGCGCTTGCCCATGATGGTCTGGGCGCCGGGCTCATGGGCCTGGCGGAAGAAGATGAATTCACCGACCGGGCCGCGCTGGGCCTGGCGGTTGAAGGTCCAGCCCGTGATCACCTTGGCGAAGGCGGTGACGTCGGCCTGGGTGTAGCCCGAGCCGACACCCAGCGTGTGCAACTCCATGATCTCGCGCGCCAGGTTCTCGTTCAGCCCGCGCTTGCCGTTGCGGTTGGCCTGGGAATTGGGGCCGATCGATTGCTGGTTGTCGAGATATTCCAGCATGCAGGGATGGGTCTCGACCGCCGAGACCAGATCGTAGAAGGTGCCGAAGACGTGCGGACGGATGGCTTCGCGCTCATAGGCGCCGGTGGTGATGGCGCACAACTGGCTCTTCTTCAGCGACACGGCGAAGTGGTTCATCCAGAACATCACCATCCGCTCGTTGAAGCCGATCCGCGCCGCTTTGACCGAACCGTTGTAACGCGCGTCGATTTCCTGCAGATCCGTCTCGCGCACCGGATTGACGTCCGGCTTGTTTTTGGCGGGGCGAGTTTGGGTGGCGGCCATGGGGGCGCTGCCCATGCCGTCCTGCATGTTCTGCATCATCTGCGGCGACAAGGCGTCGGTCTGGGCCGGCTGCGCGGGCGTCGGGTGCGCCTGACGCATCTGCTTGACCTCCTGCTGGTAGGCGACGAGGTCGCTGATCAGGTCGGGTGTCGCCTTGAGGTTCGGCAGAACCGGCGCGCCGGCATTGATTTCGGCCATCAGTCCGTCACGGGCGTCGCCGCCGGCGGCGGCGATGCCGTCGACACCCGCGCCGAGGCCGAAGCGCGACAGGGCCAGGGCCATATCGAAGTCGGGCGATCGCGCCATGCAGTCCTCGCTGTGTAACCGTGTTTTCAGCCTCTTATACGCATGGGCGAGGGCGCTTCCTATGCGCTCGAAGGCGATTGGCCGGATGACATGGAAATTTCGCAATGGCGAGATTGTCAGGCGCAACTTTTGCGATTAGCGTCCCAGGGCGAACATTTTGGGGGGAACCATGACGACGCGCAGAACCGTATTGAGTGGGACCGTGGCCGCGGCGGCCGCGGCGGGACTGGCCGAGCCCAGACGGGCGCGCGCGGCGGGCGCGGCGCAGAATGTCCCGGTGCCGATCGCCGTCCTGCCCAACGGCAAGGTCGTTATGCGCGTCTGGATCAACGGGACGGGCCCGTATCTTTTCTTCATGGACACCGGCGCCAGTGCGAGCGCCATCCAGTCTGACCTCGCCAGGAAGCTGGGGTTGAAATTCACCCGTGGGGAAACGGTCGACGGCGTTGGCGGGGAGGAAATCGAAGGTGTTTATCTGGCGGCGGAAGCCCGGTTCGGGCCTTACCTGCGCCAAAAAGGTGTGGCCTTCGGCGGCATGCCTAATTTCAAGGGCGCCGCCGCCGGATTGGTGGCCGCCGGCTTCCTGACAACCCTGCCTTCGGTGCTGGACTACGGCGCCAGGGAAATCCGTATCTATACGCATGGCGCGCCGGATCTCAGCGACTTTACGCCGGTCAAGTCTTATCTCTCCACCGAAGACCCGCACGCGTCCGAAATGATCTACGTCTATCTCACCATCGACGGGGTGCCACTGAAACTGATGGTCGACACGGGCGCGGACACCCACGTGTTTCTGTACCCGTCGACGGTTCGCGCCCACGGGCTGTGGGACAAATATGGCCAGGGCACCTCAGGCAAGAGTCGCGGCATCACCGGCGCCATCGATGCAACGCGGACGGTGACCATGCCCGACTTCGAGCTGAGTGACGTGACGGTGCCGCACTTGCCGGTAACGATGATGGATCCGGCGTCTCACAACGAAAACAATGGGGCCGACGGCCTGCTGGGGTCGCGCTTCCTGGAGCTGTTCGCCATGGCCGTCACGCAAAAGGGCATCGCCCTGCGGCCGATTGCCCGGCCGGCCCCGGCAGCCCCGTCATCCACCGCCGCGCAATAGGCTCAGAACGCTGCCGAGACGATCTCGGACTCGCCGGAAAACCAGGCGCGCTTCATGCCTTGCGAACGGAACGGGACGCGGATCTCGCCTCGGGCATTGACGCTGATCAGGCCGCCTTCGCCGCCCAGGTCGACGACCTGTTGCAACACCGCGTCGGTGGCGTCCTTCAACGACGAGCCGCCGGCGTGGCGGAAGGCGGCCTGGGCGGCGACATGGGCGCGGATGAAGAACTCACCCAGCCCCGTACACGACACCGCCAGGTTTTTGTCGGCCCAGGTGCCGGCGCCGATGATCGGCGTATCGCCGACGCGGCCGAAGAGCTTGCCGAAGACGCCGGCTGTCGAGGTCGCCGCCGCCAGGTCGCCGTGGCTGTCGAGGCAGACGCAGCCGACGGTGCCGTGGCTCAATACCCCCGGCGCATGGTTGGAATCGTGGCGCGCGGCGCGGGTGAAATAGGCGGCCTCGTTGAGCAGGGGCTCGAAACCCTGGTCGCGCGCGAAGATCGAGGCGCCTTCACCGGCCATCATCACGTGCGGCGTCCGCTCCATCACCGCGCGGGCGACCAGGACGGGATTGGCGAAGCCCTGAAGCGCGGCCACAGCGCCGGCCCTTTGGCCGTTGCCGTCCATAATCGAGGCGTCGAGTTCGTAGAGCCCGGCCAGATTGGGCGAGGCGCCCTTGCCCGCGACATACAGTCCCGAATCCTCAAGCGCCACGACGACGTCGCTGACGACATCGATCGCCCGCTTGCCGGCCCGCAGTAACAGGCGCGCCTGGGCCGCCGTCTCGCGCATGTGGGCGATTTCGGCGGAATAGTCGCGGTCCGGGCGGGCGCCGGCGCCGCCGTGAAGGGCCAGGGCGATCATTGCAAAGTCTCAACAAGTTTCATATGCAACCGTATAGCCCTTTCGCCGCGGCTTGTCAGCTTCAAAGATCGGCCAGGATATCAATCCGCCGCCACGGGCGCCGCGCCTTTTTGCGCGAAGGTCGGCTTGCACAGCCAGATGAACGGGATCAGGCACAGGGTGACGATCGCCGACAGCCGGAAGATGTCGAGCGCCGCCGACAGATACGATATGCTGGAGACCTGACGCGCCAGAACGCCGGCGGCCTGTTGCTGGGTGAGGCCCATATGCGTGATCTGCCACAGAAATTGCTGGACGGCGTTGCTGCCGCCGCCCGGGCCGCCCATGGCCTCGGTATTGCGGGTCTGCAGCACCGATTGCATGTCGTCCCAGAAGGTCGTCGCCAACGAAGCGGCGAACGATCCGGCGACGATCCGGGCGAAATTCGACAGGCCCGATGCCGCCGGGATCTGGTGCGGGGGGACGCCGTTGAGCGAGATCGACACCATCGAGATGAAGAAGAAGCTCATGGCCACGCCCATGACCAGCATCGGCGCCATCAGGACGAAGAAGCTCGATTCCGCCGTGTAGAGCGAGCGCATGTAGAACGAGATGGCGAAGAAGATCATCGACACGGTGGCCAGGATGCGCGCGTCGTACTTGTTGAGCATGCGCGCGGCGAACGGCGTCATGATGACGGCGATGAGGCCCGACGGCGCGGCGACCAGGCCGGCCCAGGTGGCGATATAGCCCATCTGGGTCTGCAGCCACAGCGGCATCAAGAGGTTGTTGCCGAAGAACACCGCATAGCCGATGCAGAGCGCCAGCACGCCGAGCGCGAAGTTGCGCGTCTTGAACAGCGACAAATCGACCATCGGGTTCTTGTCGTTCAGTTCCCAGATCACCCAGGCGATAAAGCCGACCGCGGCGATAATGGTCTCGACGACGATGACCGGCGAGGCGAACCAGTCGACGTCCTTGCCGGTGTCGAGCATGATCTGCAGCGCGCCGACCCAGACGACGAGCAAGGCGAAGCCCGTGCGGTCGATCGATCGTTGGAAGGTCGGGGTTTCCCGGCCCTGTAGGCCACGCCAGCACAGGAAGGTACACAGCGCGCCGACCGGCAGGTTGATGAAGAAGATCCACGGCCAGGACATGTTGTCGGAAATCCAGCCGCCCAGGATCGGGCCGCAGATCGGCGCGACCAGGGTGGTCATCGACCAGATGGCCAGCGACGTGCCGCGCTGATGCGGCGGAAAGATCATCATCAACAGCGCCTGCGAACCCGGGATCATCGGGCCGGAGACGGCGCCCTGCAAGACGCGGAAGGCGATCAGCGAGTCGAGGTTCCACGAAATGCCGCACAGGAACGAGGCGATGGTGAACAGCACGACCGAGGCGAGGAACACCTTGACGACGCCGAAGCGGCCCATCAGCCACCCCGTCAACGGCACGGAAATGCCGTTCGACACGGCAAAGCTGGTGATCACCCACGTCCCCTGCGACGTCGACACGCCGAGATTGCCGGCTATGGTCGGCACGGACACGTTGGCGATGGTCGAATCGAGCACCTGCATAAAGGTGCCGAGCGCGAGCGCGATGGCGGTGATCCACAGCGTCGCGCCCATCAGCGGCGCGGGGCCGGCGGAAGCGGCGGCGGCGCCTGAATTGGCAGTGCCGGGTGCGGAGGACATGGCTAGCCTCTTTCTCTTTCAGACAGAGAATTATTTATACGCTGGAAAAAGAAGGCCCGGGCGCTAGGGGAAGACACCTGGGCCGATAAGCGTACGCTTATTGCTTGTAGACGTCGATCGTGACGGTCGAGGACAGGCCGACGCGCAGCGGGTGCGCCTTCAGTTCCGCCGGATCGAGGTCGATGCGCACCGGCAGACGCTGGACCACCTTGATCCAGTTGCCCGAGGCGTTCTGCGCCGGGATCAGCGAGAAGGCCGACCCCGTGCCGCCGGAAATGCCGCGGACGATGCCGTGATAGACGACCTTCTTGCCGTAGAGATCGGTGGTGATCTCGGCCTTCTGGCCCGGATGGACGTCCTTGAGCTGCACTTCCTTGAAGTTGGCGTCGATATAGGCCTCGCTGACCGGTACGACGGTCATCAGCGGCGTGCCGACCTGGACCTGCTGGCCGACTTCGACCGCCTTCTTGGAGACGATGCCGTCGGTCGGCGCCTTGACCACGGTGCGGTCGAGCGCCAGTTGGGCGGCGTCGAGCTTGGCCTTGGCGGCCAGGACTTCCGGGTTCTGGTCGGCGGCGACGCCGGCGAACAGGGTCGAATTGGTCTGGCGCTGGCCGGTCGAGGTCTTGGAGGCGGCGACCGCCGCGTCGCGATTGGCGACGGCGGTGGCGTAGGCGCCTTGGGCCTTCGAATAGGCGTCCTGGGCGTCGGTCAGCTCTTCCTGCGACACCGCCCCCGACGACGCCAAGTTCTGGCGGCGGGTAAGATTGGTTTTGGCGTTGTCGAGGTCGGCCTGGGCCGAGATGATCTGGGCGTTGGCGCGGGCGATATTGGCCTGCGAGGCGCCTTCCTGGCCGGCCAGGGCCAGGTCGGTGGCCTGATAGCCTTCGACGTGGCGTTCGGCCAGGGCGAGTGCGGCCTGGGCCTGCTCTACGGCGATCTTGGCGTCGGAATCGTCGATGGTCAGCAGGACGTCGCCGGCATGGACCGTCTGGGTTTCCTTGGCGTTTACCGAGGCGATCGGGCCGGAGACCAGGGCGTTGACCTGGGCTGTGTCGGTGCCGACATAAGCATTGTCGGTGCTGACATAGTGCGAGGCGTACAGGCCGTAATAGGCGCCGTAGCCGATGCAGCCGAGGACGACGGCGACGCCGACCCAGGTGAGCAACTGACGGCGGCGGGCATTGCCGGGACTACCGCCGGCGGGGCCGCCCTTTTTGGGGGCTGAAGTGTTGTCGACGGGCGGCGTATAGGCTTCCTTGGCCGTCTCGGCGGTGCGGGGAGAAGCAGTATCGGGCATGAGGGACTCTCGCTGCGTTTGCGGGCTTTATATCAGGGACGGATTATTCAATTCGTAATGGTAGTCACGGGGACGTCGGTATATTGGCCGCCGACGGCCTTGATGAGGGCGATGTCGAGGGTCAGGGCGCGACTTTGCAAATCGGCGACGGCACGCCGTTGCGTGATGACGGTTTGCTCGGCCAGCAACAGGGTGGCGTAGTCGGTCAGCCCGCCCTGGTAGCGGCTCTTGACCAGATTGTAGGCGTTTTCCGACGCGGTCAGGGCATCGTTACCCTGCTTCAGCCGGTCACCCAGCGCCTTTTCCGAGACCACGGCGTCGGCGGCTTCGTGCATGGCGTTGATGACGGCGCCGTTATAGGTGGCGATGGCCACGGCATGGTCGCCCTCGGCATTCTTCAGATTGGCGTTCAGACGCCCGCCGTCGAAGATCGGCAGGGTGATCGCCGGGCCGACCGAGGTCAGATCCTTGCCCAGGTCGAGCGGCGCGCCCAGGGCCAGACGGCCGGCAAAGGCCATCAGGTTGATATTGGGATAGTAGGCGGCGTGGGCCTGCTTGATGTTCTGCGACGCCGCCTCGGCGCGCCAGCGCGCGGCGGTGACGTCCGGACGGCGGCCGATCAGGTTGAGGTCGATCTTCTCCGGCAGGGCGATGGTCTGCGGCAGCTTGAGCGTCGGACGGGTGAGCGTCGCGCCGAAGTCCGGATCGAGGCCGGCGAGGGCGGCGAGGCGGTTCTTGCCGAGCGCGATCTGCTCGTCGAGCGCGTCGAGGTCGCCCTGGGCGTTGAATACGCCGGCCTTGGCCAATTGCACCTCGGCGTCCGAGGTCAGGCCCTGGGACTGCTTGTTCGACACCAGATCGAGATTTTCCTGCTTCAGCTTGACGGCGCGTTGGGCCAGCTCCTGCTCGTCGTAGAGACGTGCCAGGTCGACATAGGCTGTGGCCATGGCGGTGGTCAGCACCAGCTTGGCCTGGGCGGCGTCGGCGGTGGTCGCCTTGGCGGAGGTCGCTGCGGCGGCGACCGCGGCGCGGTTCTTGCCCCAGAAGTCGAATTCATAGCCGAAGTTCAGCCCGCCCAGTTCGATCGCCTTCAGCGACGGGCCAGCGCCGTCGGCGCCGAGCGCCATGCCGCCGCCCAGCAGCTCCAGCGAGGGCCATTCGGCCGAGCGCGCCTGGCCGATCACGGCGTCGGCCTTGTAGATGCGGCCAGCGGCGACGGCGAGGTCGGGCGAGTTGTTGAGCGACTTGTCCATCAGCTTGTCGAGCTGCGCGTCGCCGAAACCGCTCCACCAGGCGTCCTGGACCTGGACGTCGGCAATCGGATTGGCCTTGCGCGCCGCGCTGGGCTCGGCGGCGAACGGCGCGCTCTGCGGCAGGGTGGAGCAGGCGCCAAGCGCCACGGCAACCACGGACACTGCGGCCAGGGCTTTGAATTTAGAGGAGAAAAAGGAGGAGGCCGAGGTTTTCATGGTTACCATCTCTTGAATAACCGTACTGTATGGTCATATTCTGGATGGACATATAGACGGCAGAGGTGTATCTGTCAATATGACCATACAGTACGGTTCAGGAAATTTTTTTGCGATGCAAAATGTAAAACCCCAGAACGGCCCGAGCAGGGCCGGCCCCAAGGCGAGCGTTGAAACGCGCCCCGGCGACATAAGATCGTATGGTGACCGCGACAACCGCCGGGAGGCGATTTTGGACGTGGCGACCGAGATTTTTCTTTCGGAAGGCTATGCGTCGACCTCGATGTCGACGATCGCGGCTCGGCTCGGCGGCTCCAAGGGCACGCTTTATAACTATTTCAAGAGCAAGGAAGAGCTCTTCGAGGCCTATGTCCGTCGTCACTGCGCCATTCAGAAGCACGAAATCATGGCCATCCTCACCGAGGAGGGCGAGCCGCGCGAGGTCATTACCGCCTGGGCGCGCCGATACCTCGTCGTGGTGACCGGCGATAAGAGCCTCAACAATTGGCGCGTCATTTCGGCCGAATGCCAGAAATCCCCGGAATTCGGCCGCATCTTCTACGAAAGCGGCCCATTGCTGGGCGCCCGGATCCTGGCCGATACCCTGAAGAAGTGGGCCGATGCCGGCTATTTCCGCATCGATGATCCGCTGGTCGCGGCGCACCAGTTCCTGTCCTTGCTCAGTGGCCGCATCATCAAGGCGCGCCTGTTGTGCTATTTGCCGACGCCGACCGAGGACGAGATCAACACCGAGGCCGACAACGCCATCCGCACCTTCTTCGCCGCCTTCGGCGCGGAAAAGTTGGTGTAAAACCGGTCACCTTGTACCCAATCCCGCCGTAATCGCGCCCGAGTGTACGACTCAGGGGGCGTATCAGGGCGCGCACTCGCTCTCACCGGGGGCTTGGCCCCAAGGAGGATTCGATGCGTGTCGTTATGGCGGCCGTGGTCGCGGCGATTTTCGCCGGCGCCGCCCTTTCGGGCCACGTTCTGGCCGCGACGGCGGACCTGAGCCCGATGCAGCAGTGTGCCGCCCAGTGGCAGACCCTGAAAAAGACCAACAAGGCCGGTGGCCAGACCTACAAGGCCTTCACCACCACCTGCATGAAGACCATGCAGGCCGCGACGCCCGTGCCTGCCGTTGGCGCCGCCAAGCCCGCGGCGGCGGCGGCGGTGGCCTCGGCCGGCAAGGCAAAGGCAGGGCATCCCAACCGCATGTCGCAATGCGCCGCCCAGTGGAACCAGATGAAGGCGCACAATAAGACCAACGGCATGACCTACAAGCAATGGACGTCGCAGTGCCTTAAATCGCATTAAGCCGCTCAAGCGCCGCGAGGCTCGCCGCACGAGCGGCGGCGGGCGGTTGCCCTTGCCAAAAGCTTCGCTTTCGGAGATGCGCGCTCAGCGCCGCGAGTTGAAGGTAAACGGATGAAGGCGCGGATCGCTCCGCGCCTTTTCTATTCCGCCGGAATGCTTTGCGGTTGGGTGCGCAGCGAGCGCACCAGATCGAAGGCCATGGTCTTGGCCTGATCGTCATGGCCTTCCTGGGCCATGTCATACAGCTTCTGCATCACCTTGGCCGGCAGCGCCGCCGTCGTTTCCTGGGTCGCCACCTCGAAAATGCCGGGTCGCAACGGCCGGCGCACTTCGTTGTCGTCGACCAGGGCCTCGGTGATCTTCTCGCCGGCGCGCAGGCCGGTATAGACGATCTCGATATCTTCGCCGGGGCGCAGTCCGTAAAGCCCGATCAGCCGTTCCGCCAAGTCGCGGATACTGATCGGCTGGCCCATTTCGAGGATATAGAGGCCGGATTTGTGGTCCGGCGTGCCGGCATTGGTCATGGCCGCGGTCAGCACCAGCATCACCGCTTCCGAGATCGTCATGAAATAGCGTTCGGCCTTGGCGTCGGTCAGGGTGATCGGTCCGCCGCGCTCGATCTGCGACTTGAACAAGGGCACCACAGAGCCGGTCGAGCCCAGTACATTGCCGAAACGCACGACGCAGGCGCGGTGCGTGTCCGAAATCTGCGTGCGGATCAGATGTTCGGCCAGGCGCTTGGTCGCGCCCATCAGCGACGACGGCGCGACCGCCTTGTCCGAGGAGATCAGCACCAGTTGCTTGACGCGCGCCGCTTTGGCGGCATCGATCACGTATTGCGTGCCCAGCACATTGGTCAGCACGCTTTCCGACGGATTGAGCTCGACCATCGGTACGTGCTTCAGCGCGGCCGCGTGGAAGACGACGTCCGGCCGCTCGGCCAGGAACACCGCCGCCAGGCGCTCCTTGCGGCGGATGCTGCACAAGACCGGCTTGGCGTGGGCGGTGGAATAGTTTTCACGGATGGCGCGGTCGATTTCATAGAGCGCCAGCTCGGAATGGTCGAGCAGGGTGACGTGCGCCGCACCGAGCGCGAGCACCTGCTTGACGATTTCCGATCCGATCGAGCCGCCTGCGCCCGTGACGAGAATGCGCTTGCCGTGATAGAATCCCTTCAACGCCACCGTGTCGAGCTCGACTTGCGGCCGATGCAGCAGGATACTGAACGACTGCGGATCGCTGGGGTCCGGCAAGTGCACGCCGCTATTATTCTTGGTAAGCGCGAGCCGGGCCATGAGGCGGAGCAGGCGGTAACTGGACTGGCTCATGGACATCCCGGTGGAAATGGGCGCTCCGCTATTGAGCCGTTAATGGCCTTTTTGGCAAGTCTGAAAGCCGTATGGGCGCGAATTTTTTGCCAAATCCGCCTGGGCGTGGTCTACTGCAACCGAAGAGGTGTTTATCTATCCATGATTGCAGTGTTGTTTTTCGGGCGTATGGCCGACCTGGCCGGTCATCGGCGAATCGATATCATGCCCACGCCGGCGCGGGACTCGCTGTTTATCCTGCGCGACCGCCTGCTCGGCGAAGCGATCGCCAGCGGTCAGGTCACGGAAGGCACGATCCATATGAGTCTCAATCGCGTGGCCCGGCGCGATGACGCGCCCGTTGCCGATGGCGATGAAGTTGCCTTTTTTTCTATTTTTTCGGGAGGATAGGATGGACATCCGCCTGCTGGAACAGCCATTCGACGCGGCCGCCGCGCATGGCGATTTCGTCGCCGCGCATGGGGCGTTGGGCGCGGTCGCCAGCTTTACCGGGGTTGTCAGGGGCGCGGCCTCGGGCACTGAGCGCGTCGACGCCGCCGAGGTCGCGCACCTCTATCTCGACTGGTATCCCGGCATGACCGAGGAGTCGATCCACTCCATAGCTGACGCCACGGTTGCGCGGTTCAAGGTCGCGGCGCTGGCCATCTGGCACCGCTGCGGGCGGGTCGATGCCGGCCAGCCGGTGGTTTTCGTCGCCGCGGCGTCTCCCCACCGCCGCGCTGCCTTCGAAGCGGTCGACTACGCCATGGACCGGCTGAAATCCGAGGCCGCCCTGTGGAAACGCGAGGTCGGGCCGGGTCTCGACCGTTGGGTCGAGCCGACGTCGGGCGACACCAAAGACCTTGAAAGGTGGAAATGACCATGAGCGATCCCGGCCGTGACGGCCTCAGCCACCTCGACGACACCGGGCGCGCCCGCATGGTCGACGTCTCGCAAAAGCCGGTAACGGTGCGCACGGCGATCGCGCGGGGTGAACTGATCTGCGCCGCCGTCACCGTCGAACGCGTGCTGGGCGGCGATACGCCCAAGGGGGCGGTGATCTCGACCGCCGAACTGGCCGGCATTATGGCGGCGAAACGCACGGCGGAACTGATCCCGTTGTGCCATCCCTTGCCCCTGACCAAGGTGCAGGTGCGAATCACGGCCGATCCGGCGCTTCCGGGCTTCACGATCGAGGCCGAAGCGCGCGCCATGGCCCAGACCGGCGTCGAGATGGAAGCGCTGACCGCCGTCAGCGTCGCGGCGCTGACGCTCTACGACATGCTCAAGGCGATCGACAAGTCGATGCGGATATCCCGCATTGCGGTGGCGGAAAAGCACGGCGGCCAATCCGGAGATTGGCCGCAAGCGGGATCGTAGAGATCATAAAAAAACCGCAGAAGCGCTTGTCTTCTGCGGTCGAAATAAAAATCGCAATGATCAAAAGAACAATGATACCTTAGCGCATATGTTGCACCGCAAAAACCCTTAATTTCACGGGCCGGGATTAAAACAAACGCGTGTGGATTCCCAGCCACACCCGGCGGCCCAACTGGTTATAGCCCGCCGCGGTCTGGTATTTTTCACCGCCGGCGTTTTCGACGCGGCCGTAGAGGCTGAGCTTGTCGGTCAGCGCGTATTCGGCGCGCAGATCGACCAGGGTATAGGCGGCGAGCACCACGGTATTGGCGTCGTCGTCGAAGCGCTTGCCGACATAGCGCACGCCGCCGCCCAATTGCAGCTTCGAGGTGGCGTCCCAGGTGGCGTCGAGGCTGCCCATGCCGTCGGGCGTGCGCGCCAGGCGATCGCCTTCAAGGCCGGGCGTTTCGTTGCGCGCCGACAGGAAGGTGTAGTTGCCGCGCAGATGAAAGCTGTCGGTCAGGTCTTGACGCCCTTCCAGCTCGAGGCCGGTCGCCTTGGAGCGATCGACATTCTGGTAGCAGCCGAAGGCCTGCGCCGCCGTGCACCCATCCGCGGCGAAGTCGATCAGGTCGTGCACCGTGCGTGTAAACACCGTCGCCGATAGAGTCGTGTGGGCATAGGTCAGATCGACGCCGCCATCGGCGCTGAGCGCGGTTTCCGGACGCAGGGTCGCCGTGCCGTAGGCGCTGTAGAGCTGGTAGAGGCTGGGCACCTTGACGCCCTGGCCCGCCGAAGCGTGCCAGCGGATGTGCGCGCCTGCGGGCACGACCAGCGAGGCCTGGGCGATGTCCTCGCCGCCGAAGCTCGAGGCATCGTCGTGGCGCGCGCTGACGGCCAGGGAGGCCGCGCCGAGGTCGTGGCTGTACTGGCCGTAGAGGCTCGACAGGTTGGACGATTCCGTCATCGGCGCCGGGTTCGGATCGAACGATGACGGCGACGACTGGGTCATGTCGTCGTGCTCGTAGCGGGCGCCGGCCAGCAGCCGATCGGCCGGATCGAAGGCGTAGAGGACATGATAATCGGCGGCTTCGACCTGGCCGCGCGACAGGAAGTTCGGCGTCTGGTCGGGATTATAGTCGTCGCTGCGCGTTTCGGTGGCGCTGAGCGACAGGGTCTGTTCGCCCTTGTTGAAACGGTTGGTGACGCCGACGGCATTCAGCCAGGTGTCGACCTTTTCGAAGAAGCCGGAGGCGACCGTGTCGAAGTCGGGCGGCGGGAAGCCGTCATAACCCACCCATTCGTGGCTCTCCAGCGACAGCAGCTTTACCGTCGTCGCGTCACCCAAGGCATAGCCGAGATTGGCGCCGAGATGGCTGTCGGCGAAGCCGTTGCGTCCAGGGACGCCTTCGATCGAGTCGATGCTCTGGTCGTTCATCCCACTGGCGAACAGGCGCCAGTTCAGGCCCCGTGTCTGGCCGCCGGCGCCCAGTCGCGCCGAGCCGTAGCGGTCGAAGCCCTCGAGCGACAGGTCGCCTTCCAGCGGCTGCGTCGCCTGGCGCGTGGTGATGCTGACGACCCCGCCGGCGGCGCCGGAGCCCCACAGGGTCGACAGAGGGCCGCGCAGGACCTCGATGCGCGAGGCATCATCGGCGACCAGGCCGCCGAGATCGGTGCCGCCGCCGACGGCCGACGGGTCGTTCAGGGTGACGCCGTCGATCAGATACAGCGTATGGTCGGCGCCGGCGCCGCGGATACTGGCGCTGGCCGCTTCGCCGGGGCCGCCGTTGCGCACGACGGACAGATCGGTGGTGTGCTCAAGCAGGTCGGAGATGAACAAGGACTGATAGGACTTGATATCGGCGTCGCTGAGGATATCGATGCTCTGGCCTATGCGGTCGACCGGCAGGGGTTCTCGGGTGACGGTGACGACGACCTGGGTTGACGCCGCGGCGTCTTGCGCCTGCGCCGCGGGCGCCAGCAGGGTGAGAGCCGCGGCGCCGGCAAGCAGTCGCATGGTGAGGATGGACATAGGCAATCTTTCACGGCTTTTGCCGCAGTGAGGGACGAGAGCCGCCCAGCGCGCATAACCATGCTGCCGACCGGCTCACAGGATATCGTCACTCGAAGGACTTCCTCCGCTCGCCCGGCACACCTCGACCTGGCAAAAGACGACAGCCGGGGCAGGTCTCCTGACTTGCGCGTCGTCGCCCGTTCGCGCCTTCCCCGAAAGAGTGGCTGTTGCGAAAAGACTCTGCGCTTACAGTTGCGAGGACAGTCCGGGATTTTCACCCGGTTCCCTATTCTCCCCCGCGAGGGGGCACCACGGCACATCGCGGGCGGTAAAGGCCGGGGTCAGGCGCGTCAAGCCTTTCGTGAGGCCTTTACGGACGTCATGCCGAAAAACACGACGACTGCGCCGATCAGGACACAGCCGGCCGAGATCAGGGCCGACAGATGCAGGCCCGGCACCACCTGGCCGTTGGCGGCCAGCGCGCCGAACAGGGCGACGCCGATGGCGCCGGCGGCCTGGCGCGCGGTGTTGAGCACGGCCGAGGCGACGCCCGACGCCTGGCGCTCGACTCCGGCCAGGATGGCGGTGGTCATGGCCGGCACGGCCAGGCCCATGCCGCCCGGGATCAGCAGGAACGGCGCCAACATGTCGGGGTAGGTGCTATGGCCGTCGAGCCGCGACAGCAGCAGAAAGCCCATCGTGCCGATCAGGCCGCCGGCGATCATCGGCGGCCGCGAGCCGAAGCGATCGACCAGGATGCCGCTCAGCATATTGCTCAGGATAAAGCCGCCGGTCAGGGGCAGGTAGGCGAGGCCGGTCTGGGCCGCCGTCCAGTGCTTGACCTGCTGCAGGTAGAGGCTCAGCACGAAGATCACGCCGTAATAGGTCAGGTTGACCATGATGCCGAAGACGGTGGCCGGGGTGAAATTCGGCCGCAGGAAGAAGCCGAGCGGCAGCATCGGCGCCTTCGAGCGGTGCTCGACAAGGATGAACAGAGCGCCGGCCACGACCGCCATGACGGCGCCGGCGATGACCAAGGGGTGCGTAAAGCCCAGCGGTCGGGCTTCGATCACCGCGCCGACCAGCCCGGTCAAGGCCGCGACGGCCAGGACTTGGCCCGGCAAATCAAGGCTCTCCTTTTGGCCGGCTTTTTGGGAGGTGTCGCTTGGTGCGGATTTGGGAACCGCCGCCAGGGCCAGCCAGATGGCGAAGGCGCAGAGCGGCAGGTTCACCAGGAAGATGGTGCGCCAGCCGAAGGCGCCGAGCAATAACCCGCCCAGCACCGGCCCCGCGGCGATGGACACCCCGCCGGCCGCCGTCCAAACCCCGACCATGCGCGCCCTGAGCCCTGCATCGTGGCCGCTGACGTGGTTGAGGATGGCGAGCGATGACGGCACCAGCAAGGCGGCGCCGATTCCCTGCACCGCCCGGGCGGCAATCAGGCTGAGCGCGCCGGGCGCCAGGCCGCAGGCCAGCGATGCCGCGGCAAAGATCCAGAAACCGGCGAGATAGGTCCGCCGTGATCCCAGGCGGTCACCGATGACCCCGGCCGACAGCAGCAGCACGGCGAAGACCAGCGCGTAGGCGTCGACGACCCATTGCAGTTGGGCGATACCGGCCTTCAGGCTGGACGCCATGGCGGGCAGGGCGACATTGACGATGGTAACGTCGAGTTGCACCACCACGAAGCCGAAGCTGGCGGCGGTGACAATTGCGGCGATATTTTTCGGGTGTGTTTCGGACATGGGATAAGGTTTAGGCCTCCGCCGCGCGACAATGCTACGACCGCGATCGAAACGTCTGTACGCGACGGCATTCACTCTGTAAAAAAATGCGTAAAGACGGGGACACATATGCGACGGATCGCTGCCAGCCTGACCTTGACCGCATTGTTTATGGCGCCGGTGACGGCCCAAGCGCACGCGCGCAAATCCGACGGCACGATCACTATAGACACGCAGCATGTCCTGCAGACACTCCGGCCGGACGAGGCCTTCGGCGGCGCGCTCGACGGCGCCGGCAAGGATGAAATCAACGGGCAATATACACCGCACAATATCGCGGCCATGCTGTCGGCGGGGCTGGGGCCCGTCAGCTATCGCCTGCGCACCGAACTGGGCGTCGAGGCGTGGCACTGGAACGAGGCGGGCACGTGGAGCGATCCCGCGCACCAGCAGGGCTATTGGACCTCGTCCGATCAACCCGGCGCGCCGATCCTGATGAGCCATGGCTATGAGCTGCCCAGGCGCGGCGACAGCATGGACAATGCCAACGAAAACAGCTGGTCGCGCCTCGATGACGGCGACGAGACCGCCTTCTGGAAGACCAATCCCTATCTCGACAAGACCTTTACCCACGCAGCGGAAAACCATCCGCAGTGGGCGATCACCGACCTTGGCGCGGACGTGCCGGTCGATACGATCAAGGTGTCCTGGGGCGAGCCCTATGCCGTCGCCTACCGCCTGCAATATTGGGTCGGCGACCAGTACGATCCGGCGGGCAAGTGGGTCGATTTTCCGGGCGGCGCGGTCGGCGACGGCAAGGGCGGCACGACGATATTGCACATGCCGGCTCCGGTTGCGGCGCGTTTTATCCGCCTGAAGCTGGAAGCGGGCTCCAACACCGCGCCGCCGGGCGCGACCGACGTCCGCGACCGCTTGGGCTTCGCCGTACGCGAATGGTATATCGGCCGCACAGGCTCAGACGGCGTCTTTACCGACTATCTCAAGCATGCGCCCGACCGGGTGAAGCAGACCTGGACCCTGGTGTCGTCGTCGGATCCCTGGCATCGCGCCGTCGACCGCGACGACGACCTGGAACAGCCGGGCATCGACCGCCTCTACACCGACGGCATGAGCCGGGGCCTGCCGATGATGCTCCCGGTGGGTGCCGTCTACGACACGCCGGACAATGCTGCCGCCCTGATCCGCTATGTCGAGGCGCGCGGCTATCCGATCCGCGGCGTCGAGCTGGGTGAGGAGCCGGACGGCCAGCTGATGAGCGGCATCGACTATGCCGACCTCTATATCCAGGCGGCAGATGCGGTGCACGGCGTCGATCCGAAGCTCAAGCTGGGCGGGCCGTCGCTGCAGGACGCCATCGCCGATGCCTTTATGGAGGACGAGCCGGACAAGTCGTTCACCAGCCAGTTCATCCAGAGGCTCAAGGCGCGCGGCCGTATCCAAGACCTGAACGTCTTCACCTTCGAGCGCTATCCGTTCGACAATATGTGCGCGCCGATGAGCGAATTGCTGGTGCGCCAGACCGACGGCATGACCAAGCTGCTGGCGCGGCTCGATCGCGACGGCGTGCCGCGCGACGCCGACTGGACGATTACCGAATACGGCTTTTCGGCCTTTTCCGGCCAGCCGATGGTCGAACTGCCGAGCGCCTTGCTCAATGCCGATATCGTCGGTCAGTTCCTGAGCCAGGGCGGCAAGGCGGCCTTCATGTTCGGCTATACGCCCTCGACCCCGACCAATCAGCATCTGGTGTGCGCGGGCTATGGCGACATGATGCTGCAGGAGGCCGATGAAAACGGCGCGGCGAAGTGGCCGATGCCGATCTATTGGGGCGCGCGGCTGCTGACCCAGCAGTGGGCGGAGCCCGGCCATGGCGAGCATCACCTTTACCGGACCCTGGTCACCGCGCCGCACGCCGCCGTCACGGCCTATGCGCTGCGCCGGCCGGACGGGCAGTGGGCGGTAATGATCGTCAACCGCGACGGTAAAAACGCCCACGCCGTGACCTTGAAAGCGCCGATGACCGGCCGGGTGCAGGTCTGGCAATACTCACCGGCGCAATATGCCTGGCACGCCGACAAGGAGCAGGGGCATCCGGCGCGCGATCGGCCGCCGGTGCATTCGACGGCCCGGGCGGACGGCGTGTTCGTCCTGCCGGCGTTTTCGCTGACGGTGGTGCGGGGGAAGTAATTTAAGCGCTCAAATCCAGCTCCAGCGAAATATCCGACCGCTTGTAGACTTGATGCAGGGCTAGGTCGGTATCGACAAAACCCAGCTTGCGGTACATCGGTACGGCGTGCGGCAGCTTGGTCGAGGACACGAGATAGAGCTTGTCCAGACCGCGCGCCCGGGCGGCGGCGACCAATACCTCGACGAGGCGGGCGCCGATTCCCTTGCCCTGATAGATCGCCGACACCGCCATCTTGGCCAGTTCGAAGATCTCGTCCGAGCGTTTGATCAACGCGCCGGTGCCGACGACGACGCCGTCGATCTCGGCGACGACGATCTCGCCGCCCGGCGCGACGATGGTCGCCACCGGATCGTCGAACATCTCCCAGTCGACCGGCTCGACGGCGAAATAGCGCTGCAGCCATTCGATGTTCAGCGCCGTAAAGCCGCGCCTGTGGTCGGGATTGGCGGGATCGTAGGGCGTGATCCGCAGGTCCCTCAGCACATCGTCACGACTCAGCGCCTCGCGCAAACCGCGCGGAATGGCGACGTCGGCGACCACCCGGTCCAGCCGGTCGAGGAGGCCGAGGACCTCGTCGACGCCGCCGTCGGGCAGGGCCAGATGCAGCGCCTTGTCGAGCGCGCCCCAGGCCGGGCGCATGCGGTCGAACAGCACCTCGCCCGCGCGCGTCAGCCGCACCTGGCGAGCACGGGCATCGTCCGGCGCGGGTGTGAGCGCGATCAGCCCGGCTTGCGCCAGCGGCTTGACCAAGGCGTGGATGGCGGTGTGCGACATGCCGATCTCGGCGGCCAAGGCTGCGACGTGCAGCCCCGGCTGGCGCTGGACCAACTGGAACAAGGGAAACCAGCGCGGTTCGAAATCCAGCCCATAAGGGTCGTAAAAGGCCTTCACCGTGGCCATCATCTGCTCGCTCAGCACGCGAAGCCGCGTGCCCAGGGCCAGGATGCCGATGTCGCGTAATCCGTTCATTACATGCATAACCTATTGCGAAACCTATTTCGCAATAGGTTATGCATGCCATGCAAAAGACGTCAAGACTCAGTCGGCTTCGGCGGGGGATTGGACGATCAGGCTGAGCGCGTGCACTGGACCGGCCAATTCCTCGGCCAGGGCGGCGTTAATGAGTCTCTGCCGGGCCACACGATTCAGCCCTTCGAAGCGTTTAGACACGATACGCACGGAAAAATGACTTTCGCCCCCTTCACGCGCGCCCGAATGCCCCTTATGTTTGGCGCTGTCGTCTTGGATATCCAGACGCGTGGGCGCAAAGGCTTCATCGAGCTTGGAACGGATGCGGTCGGCGACTGCGCCCATGGTACTGCCTCTTGTCGAAGGGCCACTTGGGGGAATGGCCTCATAGCGGGCCGGAAAATCGAAAGTTTGTTAAGTTTTGAAGGTCATATTCACCATATGAACGAAGGATTCAAGTACAAGCCCAAATTCATGGACATGCGTATCCGTCCGCCGAAGGAAGGCGAGGAGAACATACGCCGTCCGGAAGATGACGTGCTGCAATTGAAGCCGGGGCAAAAGCCCTGCGAATGGCCCGAATGTCATAAGGCGGCGACCGCCCGCGCGCCGAAATCGCGCGAAATGATGAACGAGTACTATAATTTCTGCCAATTGCACGCCGGCGAGTACAACAAGAACTGGAACTTCTTCTCCGGCATGAGCGAGGGTGAGGCGCGCCGTCACCGCGAAGCGATCGCCACCGGAGACCGGCCGACCTGGGCCTTCCGCGCCTCGCGCATGTCGCGCGAAGCGGCGAACTTCACGGCCAAGGGCATCGGCAACAAGAACACCGCCGATCCGTTCAGTGTCTTCGGCGCTGGCGCCGCTCCCATGCGTGAAAAGGCCGTGCCGGCGGAAAAGCAGTACGGCAAGATCGAGCGCCAGGCCTTTGCCGACCTCGATCTCGAAGCCGGCGCGAACTGGGACCAGATTCGCGTGCGCTATACCGAATTGCTCAAGCGCTGCCACCCCGACAATAATGGCGGCGACCGCTCGGCCGAGGACAAGCTGCAGCGGGTGATTAAAGCCTACAAGGTCTTGAAGAAGATTCAGACGACCTAAAATCGAGGTCTTTGGGCACCTAGTGCGTCGGCGTCGCTAGGCTGTACCAAAGTACAGCCGTCGCTAGCCTCCTGCTATTTGCCTCAAATCTCTCGATTTTCCCGCCGGCGCTCAAGAAAGTGGTGCTTCGCGCTTAATCAAGACTGCTGAAAAAGGCGTCGGTGGCGCCATCGCCGCCGGGTTTCTTCAGCAGATGCACCTTCATCATGTGGCGCGGCGTGAAGCCCAGGCTTTCATACAGCTTGATGGCGCCATGATTGTCCGGCAGCACATTGAGAAACGGCACCCGGCCGTCTGCGACAATGCGCTTGCCGACAATCGACATCAACCGCCGCGCATGGCCCCGCCCCAGGTAGTCGGGATGGACGCAGACCGCGCTGATCTCGGTAAAGCCCTGGGGCTTCATGCGTTCGCCCGCCATGGCGATCAGCCGCCCCTCCTCGTGAATGCCGATATAGTGCCCCATCTCGGGCGTGCGCAGGCCGAACGGCCCGGGCTTGGTCAACACCGCCATGTCCTGCATCTCCTGCGCATCGGCAAGACCCAGGACATCGGCGTCATACACGACCTCGGCCGGGCGAAAGTCGAACGCCGCCATCTGCAGGCAATCGAAACGCATGGCCAGATCGACGCCCTCGGGCGCGTCGAGCGCGTCGGGCGACCACAGCACCGCGACATCGCCCGGGCTCATGCGTTCGGCCAGCACCGGCAGGGCGTCACGATCGGCGATGGCGGAAAAGGGCGAGACCTCGGCCGGGTAACGCCGCACTGGGCCGTCGCCTATGGCCAGATGGCCATGGCGGCCAGTCAGCGCGAACCACGCCGGATTGTCGAGCTCTGAAATGTTCATGCCGCGGGCCTCTTTTTGCCGCCATAAAATGGCGCAGGGGGCTGAATTTGCAAGGGAGGTGTTGGAGCCTGCCGGCGGCGGTCGCAAATTTGGCAATCAGGACCTATATTCATGGCATGACCGCGATCGCCCGTGACTGGACCACGACCCGCAAGCGCTGCGTGCGCCTGTGCGTGCCGATGTTTGCCATTCTGGTCGGGACGCAAGCCGCGCTCAGCTGGGGGCAGGCGCCCCTGCGGCTGATCGCCGGCGGAGTCTATGGTCTGGCCTGTCTCGCCGCGCTTTGGGTGTTGCTGGAGCGGGCCGAGCTTGTGCCCAATCGGGCCCCGTTGCGCTGGAAGATCCTGACTTGGGCCGTACCTGCCGCGGCCGGTTTCGCCATGGTCGGGCATCTATTGTTCGGATCGGCGATCGAACAAGCGGTCCTCGGCGGCGGCTGCGCACTGGTCGCGGTGATGAGCCTGTTCGTCGCCTTTTCACCGGACGATGCCGACATGATCGACAACGACCAGATGACGCGGCCATCCGAGCCCTGAACACATCCCAGCCCCTGAAAAAACGCCGCTGCGGCCAACATAAGGGTTGTTTAGACCGTGCGAAAAGCCTAGCTGAAAATAGTACGCTTCCGTACTATTAACTCGTCCGATCCCAAGTCTGAAATCGCCATGTCCGCCGCCGCGCTTGAATATTCCGATCCGCTCCTGACCCACATTCCCGACACCAAGGTTTCCATCCGCACGGTGTTCGGCGTCGATTCGGATATGGAGGTGCCGGCCTTCACGCACCGCGATACGCACGTGCCGGATATCGACGACGCCTATCGCTTCGATCCGCAGACGACGCTGGCCATCTGCGCCGGCTTCGCCTTCAATCGCCGCGTCATGGTCCAGGGCTTTCACGGCACCGGCAAGTCGACGCACATCGAACAGATCGCCGCGCGC
>OUWB010000427.1_pt3 | contig 22993 bp, 21 predicted proteins | sample 1779821 | NCBI WGS metagenome assembly OUWB01 (sample SAMEA3914806, study PRJEB12502) | metagenome | biome: forest; material: soil | place: Canada | collected 2011-08-03 | depth 0.1 m
TTCTACAAGCCGCAGGGCAATCTCAACATGCATGCCGGCTATTCCGACGTCGAGGCCGGCGACCGCCATATCGCCAACATCCTCAACACCCTGCAGTCCGGTCCGCAGTGGGACAATATGCTGGTCGTCGTCACCTTCGACGAGAACGGCGGCTGGTGGGATCACGTGGCGCCGCCGAAGGGCGATCGCTGGGGCCCGGGGACGCGCATTCCGGCCCTGGTCGTCTCGCCCCATGCCCGCAAGGGCCATGTCGATCACACCTTCTACGATACGGGATCGATCGCGCGCTTTCTGGTCCGCCGTTTCGGGCTGGAGACCCTGCCCGGGTTGACGGAACGCGATCACGCCACGATGGCGGCCGGCGGTCCGGCGCCCGGCGACCTGACCAACGCACTCGATATCTAAATCCCGATCTGGCGGCCGATTTCGACGACGCAATTGGTCGGCAGCTTGAAATAGTCGGTGACGTGCTCGGCATTGCGCTCCATCAGCGCGAACAGGGCCTCTTGCCAGACCGGCAGGCCGGAGCCGCTGTCGTCGTGAATGACCGTCTCGTGGCCGACATAGTAGGTCACGTCGTCAAGCTGCAGGTCGCAGCCCAGATTGGACGCGTCGTGCAGCAGGGCTGGGATATCGGGCTTTTCCATGAAGCCGTAATGGGCCGTGGCGTGCCAGAATTTGGGCGCCAGATTCTGGATGTCGAGACGCTTTTCCGAGTCGTAGCGCGGGATTTGGGCGATCTCCACGGTCAGGATGAAGACGGTCTCATGCAGGGCGCGATTGTGCCGGACATGCCAGATCATCAGCGGCGGCGTGTCGCCGGCGACGCGGGTCATGAAGACCGCCGTGCCCGGCACGCGCGGCACGCCGTTCTGTTCGAGCTTGGCCAGGAAGGTTTTGACCGGAATGAGCTTTTCGTGAAGCCTGTCGTGGACCGCCGTCGACCCGCGATGCCAGATCAGCATGACCCCGTAGACCAGGCTGGCCAGCAACAGCGGCACATAGCCGCCGTCCAGCATCTTCATGAGATTGGCGGCGAAGAAGCTGGCGTCGATGCACATGAACAGGCCGGCCACGGCCCCGGCGGCCCAGATATTCCACTTCCAGATCTCGCGCATGGCGATGAACAAGAGGGCGGTGGTCATCAGCATGGTTGCCGACACGGCGATGCCGTAGGCGGCGGCCAGGTTGTCCGACTTGCGGAACAACAGCGCCAGGCCGATCGTCGTCACCATAAGCAGCCAGTTGACCGCGCCGACATAGATTTGGCCGTAGCCCTCGTCGGACGTCTGCTTGATCTTCAGCCGCGGCAGCCAGCCGAGCAGGATCGCCTGGCGGGTCATCGAGAAGGCCCCGGTGATGATCGACTGGCTGGCGATGATCGTCGCCACCGTGGCTAGGCCGATGAAGGGCAGCAGCAGGGGCTGCGGGCACAGGGCGTAGAAGATGTTGTTCTGCGTTGACACGCCGGACAGCACCATGGCGCTCTGGCCGGCATAGTTGAGGATCAGGCTCGGAAAGACCAGGGCGATCCAGGCCAGCCGGATCGGCTTGGGGCCGAAATGCCCCATGTCGGCATAAAGCGCCTCCGCCCCGGTGACGCACAGGAAGACGCCGCCCAGCACCAGGAAGCCGGCAAAGCCGTGGTGGGTGAGGTAGTTCAGGCCGTAGAGCGGGTTCAGCGCGGCCAGGACCTGCGGATGGTGGACGATACCGCCGACGCCGAGCGCCGCCATGCACAGGAACCACAGCGCCATGATCGGACCGAAGGCCTTGCCGATCCAGGCCGTGCCCAGTGGCTGGATGGCGAACAGGGCGACCAGGATGGCGACCGTTGCCGGCAGGATGTAGGGCGTGACGGCCGGCGTGGCGATGTTCAGCCCCTCCAGGGCCGACAGCACCGAAATCGCCGGGGTAATGGCGCCGTCGCCATAGATCAGCGCGGCGCCGAACAGGCCGACGGCGACGATGGCCGGGCGGTGGTGCTTCTTGATGCCGAGCAGCGACATCAGGGCGATGATGCCGCCTTCGCCGTCATTGTCGATACGCATGGCGAAGCCGACATATTTGATCGTGGTGACGATCATCAATGTCCACAGGATGAGCGACAATGCCCCCAGCACGACGTGGGCGTCGGGGTTCGGGCCCGTCAGGTCGAGCACGGTTTTCAGCGTATAGAGCGGGCTGGTGCCGATATCGCCGAAGACGATGCCCAGTGCTGCCAGGCTCAGCAGCAGGATGCCCGGCCGGCCCAAGGATGTGGCCGGCGTATTGGATTTGGTCTCGGACATGGGGGTGACGTTCCCGGTTGGCGGGTCAATACCATCCGTCCGTATCAAGTTTCGATGACGTCTTGCTGACGTTCTAGTTCGTGCCGTTCAGGCCCCGGACATCGCGGCCGGCGGCCAGGTCGAGATAGGCTTGGGCGGCCGCCGCCGACATCGGTCGGGCAAAGTAATAGCCCTGGACGAAGGCGCAGCCGAGCTTGGCCAGGACCTTCAACTGCGCCTCGGTCTCGACGCCTTCGACGACACAGGCGATCTTCAGGTCCTTGCACAGGGTCAGCAGCGAGCGGACGATCTTGCGGCTGGCGGCATTGGTTTCGATATCGGTGACGAAGCTGCGGTCGATCTTGATCTTGTCGAGCGGCAGGCGGTGGACGTGGCTCAGCGACGAATAGCCGGTGCCGAAGTCGTCGAGCGAGATGCCGACGCCCAGCGCCTTCAGCGTCATGACCGCGCTGTGCGCCTGGGCGAAGTCGTAGGAGGTCGCCGTTTCGGTGATCTCTATATCGATGCGCCTGGGCGCCACGCCGCTGCCGTGGATCAGGGCGATCAGTTGCAGGACGTTTTCCGGTGTCGCCAGGTCGTGGGCCGACAGGTTGAAGGATATGCGCACATGGTCCGGCCAGCCGGCGGCCGTGGCCAGGGCCTTGCGCAGCAGAATCTTGGTCAGGGTGCCGATCAGGCCGGAGCGCTCGGCGACGGGAATGAAGACGCCTGGGCTGACGGCGCCCAATACCGGGCTTTGCCAGCGCGCCAGGGCCTCGAAGGCGGTCAGGCTGCCGTCGGTGATCTGCACGATCGGCTGGAACTGCAGCGACAGTTCGGTGTCGAGGTCGGCGTTTTGCAAGGCCTGTTCGATAACGCTGTGGCTGCGGATCTCGTCCTCATGTTCGCACGAGAAGATGACCGTCTGGCCGCGCTGGTGGCGCTTGGCATGGTAGAGGCCGTAGTCGGCGCGTTCGAACAGGGCCTCGGCGCTATCGGCGGATTGGGGATAGAGCGCGATGCCGATCGAGGCGCCGATCAGGGCATGCGAGGTGCCGATCGGAAAGGGCAGGGCGATGCTGCGGCTGATCGCGGCGCCGAGCGCCAGCAATTCGGCTTCGCAGCAGGTACGGGTAATGATGACCCCGAACTCGTCGCCGCCGAGGCGCGACAGCTTGACGTCGGCGCCGCAGACCTCGGTCAGGCGCTGTCCGACCTCGATCAGGACGCGGTCGCCGGTCTGGTGGCCGTAGGTGTCATTGACCGGCTTGAAGCCGTCGAGGTCGATAATGCCGATGGCGAAGGGTTTGGCCTGGTGGCTCACCGGATCGAAAAGGTTTTCGATGGAGGCGAAGAAGTGCCGGCGGTTGGTCAGGCCGGTCAGGCTGTCGAGATTGGCGAGGCGGAAATTCTCGTCGCTCAGCGCCTGGGTCTCGCTCTGCTGGACGGTCAGGGCCTCCTGTTGCCGGCGCAGGTCCTGTTGGGCTTCGACCATGCGGGCGAAGTCGCGCGAATAGATGAACAGGATGACGATCATGGTCCCGCAGACCAGGATCATGTTGACGGTGATCGCCTTCAGGGTGGGGTCCGGCTGCAGGAAGAAATAGACGGCGGCCGGCACATTGACGAGCAGGGTGATCGACAGTGCTGCCGAGCGCAGGTGCATCAGGCAGAAGATGCAGCCGATCACCGTGATGGCCATGTAGAAGGCGACATGGGCCCGGGCGGAGACGTCGCCATAGGGAAACAGCATCAGGCCCCAGATCGTGAACACCGCGCCGATGCAGCAAGCCAGGAAGTTGGTCAGCCGCAGGTGGTTGCTCAGCGCTTCGTCGCTGAGCACGGGGGCTTTCTTGCCCTGGGTCCACCAGATATAGAGCCGCGCGGCGCACAGCGAACACAGTACCGCGGGCACGCCGATCGACAGCCAGGCCGGCGCCAGGCGCGAGAAGGTGAAGGCGACGGCCGCGCTATTGCTGATCAGCAGGAAGTAGAGCAGGGGCGCCTGTTTCGACAGGGCCAGGAATTGTGCGCGCAGAAGCTCCGGATTGTCGGTCGCGACCCGAAACAGCCCGACCAGTTGCCCAAGGCCGGTACCTAGTTTCTGTCGAAGAACGCTTGAAGCCGAAGGGGGCATGACAGTCCCGGAACACACTGAACACTGCGGTGAACCTCGACCATAACAGCGTTGCGTATATATTCCGTTGACTGGAAAGGGTTACCGAAGCACCCTTCGATATCGGCGGGCCATCGCCGCTACGGGTGGCCGCGGGGCTTTCAACAACACAGATCTTATCGGAGCGTCGTCATGGCCGGTCGGCAAGTCGCCCTGTATTTCACTTGGAGCCGGGCCGACGAGGCGGATGCGCCTCTGGGCGTGCTGGAAGATCGCTTTCCGGCATTGTTCGAGCTGCGGCGATTGTTCTGGCCGCATTATGAGCACCTGGCCGAGCCGGCGACCTATGACCAGGGCATATCGGGTTTCCTCGATCATATTCAGAAGGCAAACTTCGAATTGTTCGCGCAATTATCGGCGGAATGGACCGGCAATGCGGTTCGTATCGCCGAGCGCAAGACCGACCGGGGTCTGTGCCGGCTGGACGAGGCGTTCCTGAAGGGCGTGGATACGCTGATCGTCATCAGCTTCGACTCGTCGCGCACCGGTCAGCGCGCGGACGCGTCGGAGATCGGTGCGGTTCGCGCCTTCCTCGACGATCCCGACCACACGGTTTTCGTCTGTCCGCACCACGATATCGGCAATACCGAGGGCTTGGCCGAGGCGCAGCAGATGCCGCGGCGCGAGGCCGAGTTCCATCACCATGGCGACCCCGCCATTCCATCGCGGCAGTGTTTCGGAGATTTCGGACTATCGCTGCTGGACGGCTTGGGCGTGCCGGCCAGAAACCGCTTCGGCTTGCGTCCGGCCCGGCTGGCGGATGGATCACCCGCGCCTTTCGACGGTGCCGGCGACCTCGATCGGGCCGGATTCCTGCAGGGCGTGACGGCTTTCAATCTGCATGCGCATCTGCCGCATTTCGAAAGACTGGCGCTTGAGGGCGTGGGCGACGGCTTGGCCGGGTTCGACGTGCTGGCGCGTCAGCCCATCGACCTGACGGCGCCGCCGCATCCGTTTACCGACGGCGGGCGCGATCACCTGGATGCCTTGCTGCAATCGAAGCCGGATGTCTTTGCTGGCCGGCTACTGGTTTGCGATACGACGCTGTGGAGCTCGACGGCGGGCGGGCTCGACGGTCTGAAGCGGTTCTGGCGCAACGTCGTCACGCTGGAAAGGGCCTCATAGCTAGCCGAACAAGGTGCTCAGGCCGACCATTTCCGGTTCGCGCATTTCGACAAGCGAAACGGAGATGTCGCGCAGGTAGTTGCTCAGCCGGCCCTTGTCGCAGAAGCGCCGGGTGAACAGGTCGCGGTCGAAGGTGTCGCCTAGCAGGTCGAAGAACGAGCCGGCCAGGAAGATGCCGCCGCGCGCCCCGGTCGCCAGGGCCGTGTCCGCGGCGGTGGCCGCCAGCCAGCCCACCGCCATATCCACGGCTTCGCGCGCATGGGGATTGCCGGCGCGGGCCAGGTCGACGACCTGACGCGCGTTCAAAGCTTCGGCGGGCGCCCCGTCGATCGTTTGCAGGCAGGCGTGGATTTCGGCGAGACCGGCCGTCGACACGGCGCGGACGCGCGACACATGGCCATATTTTTTGGCCATCAGCTCGATGACCTTGAACTCGCGCGCATGGGTCGCCGGCAGGTCCATATGGCCGCCGGCACAGGGGACGGCCAGCGGGCTGCCGACGTCGTCGCTCAGGATGCAGGTGGTGCCCAGGCTGCGGCCGACGGCGATCATCGCCTTCATCTGCATCGGCTCGTCCTGGCCCGGGCAGATAATGGTGCGCTCGCTGTCTTCCAGGCGCTCGATGGCCAGGGCGGTGGCGACGCAGTCATTGACGACGTTCAGCCGCGTCACATTGAGCCTTTGTTTGACCCATTCCCGCTCGATCCGGTACGAGTGGTCAGGCATTTCAAAGGCGCCGTCACGCTCCCAGCCGCAGACGGAAAAGGCGGCGGCCATCAGCCGGGGCTTTTCGACGCTGTCGAGGAACTGCTCCAGCGTCTGGTCGAGCTGGGCCAGCGAGGTACAATGATAAAGTTGTGCCGGAGGCGGGCGGCGACGCGGGGCGGCCAGGGTGATCCTGACGCTGGTATCGGCGCTGAAGTCGACGAACAGAATGGGGGCGTCCATGGGGCGTTCCGGAGAGCTCGGCTGAAGACAAGCGGCGAGGATAGTTTCAAATGTTCTTATGAACGGTTAAAACTTTTGCACCGCAGCAGGTTGCGGGTCAGTGCTTGAAAATACCGCCGAACAGGCCGGGCTTCTTGGCCGTCAGGGTGTCGACGGCCGTCGGCTGGGCTTCGCTGATATCGCTGAAGATCCAGACGCGTGCCGGTTGAGCGCCGGGATTTTCGACCGCGACGCTGCGACGGCGAAAGAGGCGGCCGTCCTTGAAGGTCAGTTCGTCGAGCGACGGTTCGCTGGACAGGTACAGGCGCTCGACCTCGCGGATGAACTGGGCGGGTTCGGCCAGCTGGCTCAGTACGTGATTGACGAGGGCGAAGTCGTTCTTGAAGTCCATCAGCTCGCCGGGCACGCGCCACAGTTCGGCGAAGGCCGGATTGGCATAGGCGATGGTGCGGTCGGCGCGGATGACCAGGATCCCGTCCGAAAGGCAATCGAAGACCTGTTCCATATCGGTAAAACTCACCGGGCGATCAACGCCGGCCTGTGCGGGAGTCGAAGACGAGGTCATGAGTAAGCCTTACGCCACTGGTACAGAGTACAACTATCGCTTGAACGGATTAACAAACGGTAGCCGTGTATGGGATTTGAAGACGTTGCGAACGGTTGCGACTATTGCGACGATGTGCCCTCGAAAGCATTGAGGATTGGGCAGGGGCCCTGCGAATGGGCGCAATCGTCGGCCAGCCGCGTCAGCGCCGCGCGGGCCGCCTGCAATTCAGCCATTTTTCCATCCAGCGCCACGATGCGGGCGCGCGCCAGGCTCTGCGCCCGGTCGCGGTCGGCCACCGCATCGAGCGTCAGCAATTCGCGGATTTCCTCGAGGGTGAAGCCGGCGCCCTGGGCCTGGCGGATAAAGCGCAGGCGGCGCAGGTCGTCCGCGCCATAGCGCCGCATCCCGCCGGACAGGCCGTTGCCGTCACGGTCGGGCGTCTGAAGCAGGCCGCGCCGCTGGTAGTAACGGATCGTCTCGACGCCGACCCCGCCCTTATGCGCCAGTGCGCCGATCGTCATGGTTCCCATAGGCTTGACTCCGTACCATGGTACGGCCCCCATATAGGGGGTTGTAGACAGGATTGCATCCCGATGACCCAACAGGCTCCCGCCGCCAAGCGCGCCGATCTCTACCGCATGGTGATGCCCACGCACACCTGCCCCTATGGGCTGAAGGCGTTGCATCTGTTGAAATCGAAGGGGTTCGCCGTCGACGACCATTGGCTCAGGACGCGCGAAGAGACCGACGCCTTCAAGGCTGAGCACGAGGTCAAGACGACGCCGCAGATCTTTATCGATGGAAAGCGTGTCGGCGGCTATGACGACCTGCGCCGCCATTTCGGCCAGGCCGTGCCCGACCCGAAAAAGCCGACCTATACCCCGGTCCTGGCGGTTTTCGCAGGGGCGGCCCTGATGGCGGCCGCGGTCAGCCACCTGTCGCTCGGCACCGTGTTCAGCCTGCGCACGGCAGAACTCTTCATCGCCTTCAGCATGGTCGTCCTCGCCGTCCTCAAGCTGCAGAATGTCGAAAAGTTCTCGACCATGTTCCTCAACTACGACCTGCTGGCCAAGCGCTGGGTGCCGTACGGCTATGTCTACCCGTTCGCCGAGCTGGGAGCGGGCGTGCTGATGGCGGCCGGGGCGCTGAATATCGTGTCCGTGCCCGTCGCCCTGGTTATCGGCACCACCGGCGCGGTGTCGGTGTTCAAGGCGGTCTATATCGACAAGCGCGAGCTGAAATGCGCCTGCGTCGGCGGCGACAGTAATGTGCCGCTGGGCTTCGTCTCGCTGACCGAAAACCTCATGATGGTCGTCATGGCGTTATGGATGGGGTTTCGCCACGGGCTTTGAGACTTAGCCGACCGTGTTGAGAATGCCCGGGCCCCAATAGTAGAGCACGAAATAATAGGTGCCGATGGCGACGAGCGCCGTCGCGGCCAGCAACAGGAGCGCCGCCAGGACTTGCAAAAGCGGATGGGCCGGTTCGCGGCGCGCCCGGATGAAGGCCTCGGCGACGATCAGGTTCGGGATGTAAAAGGCGAAGGCCATGACGATATCGAACAGGCCGGAAAACGTCTTGTCGTGGCCCGCCCCGTGGCTAAGCAGCAGCCAGAAGCCGTAGTCCATGCGGTAGAGCCACGAGCCGATGGCAAGAGCGAACAGGCGGATGGCCCAGGCGCTGTGGCTGTCCTCGCGCCGGGCGCGGCCGTTGACATAGGTCATGACGGCACTGAGCACCATCAGGACGCCGTAGAGGCCGAAGCCGATATTCATCGGCAAGCCGCCGATCGTGCCCTTGATCAGGATGAAACCCAGGCCGCCGAGCCCGGCTATGGCGGCTGAGGCGACATAGATCGTGCCGATCCAACGGTGGAAGGCCTTGAAGCGGTTGCGCACCGCGCCCAGCAGCTGGATTGGCCCGAACAGCAACAGGATGGCGCCCGTCGCCAGGTGCGCCCCGATCGACAGGGTCGCCGCCGGCGTATTGGCTTCGTAGAGCTTGGGCAGGGTCGAATTCCACTGCGCCATCAGCCCACGCGGCACGGCGCCCAGGTAAAAGCCGAAGATATAGATGCCGAAGGTTGCCGCGCTGATCCAGCTCACCGTCACCAGAAGAATGCCGGAGAGCTTCAAAAGAAAGGCCGCCCCGCGGCCGGCCATACTCGTTTCGCTCGTCATGTCTCTACCCCCTTCAGCCCGTCGCGATCTTAGCCCGGTTTCGCCTTTTCGACTACCGCGCGATTGCGCGGGGCGCGGGCAAAACGGGCGGTTCGATCATTTTCTGGTGAAAATATTGCAAATATTTCACCAATAGATTAGGCTGCCCTTATGAGCCAGACGCCCCCCGACCATATTATTCGCCATCGCAAGCCGTTGGCGGCCCTGATGTCGCCGATGCGCCAGGAGATCGTCGACCTGTTGTCGCAAATGGGCACCGTATCGGTGGCCGAGCTGGCCGCCGCGCTCAACCGGCCGCCGGATGCGCTTTACTATCACCTGCGCGTCCTCAAGGAGGCCGGCCTGATCGTCGAGGAAGGCCATCGGCAGAACGGCAAGCGTCAGGAGGTGTTGATCCGCACCGTCGCGCCGAACCTGAAGCTGCAATATATCCTCGGTGACGCGGGTAATTTCGCCAGCATCAGCGCCATTGTCGGCGCCATGCTGCGCCTGGGTATCCGCGACTTCAACCACGCCTTCCAGAGCGGCGAGGCGGTGGTCGAGGGCGATGCGCGAAACCTGTGGGCGGCCCGCCGGATCGCCTGGCTGAGCGAGGGGGATCTGGAAACCGTCAATACGGCGCTGGAGACCCTGTTCAAGGCCATGTCCAAACCGGCCGGTCCCGAAGATGACCGCCGCCTGTGCGCGCTGACCCTGCTGCTGACCCCCCTGACCAACCGGACCGGCGATTACGATCCGGCCGAAGACGAATAGGTCCCTTCATGAACGTCGCAGCCTCGTCCCTGGTCGCCCTGGCCCTTGCCGGGCTTACCCTTCCCGTGACGGCTCAGGCTGACGCCTTGTCCGATGTGGTCGGTCGTTATGTCGCCTGGCGAGGCGGGGACGCCTATGTGCACCTGCAATCGTTCGAATTCACCGCCGGCCTGGACACCTCCGGATTGCACGGAACCCAAGCCCTGTGGGCAAACGCGGATGGCCGTCAACGCGTCGATGTCGATCTCGGGGTCATCAAGCAGACCCAGGTCATTGCGCCTGAAAGCGCCTGGGATATCTCGCCCAGCGGCCAGGTTGAAAGCCTGTCCCTGGCCGACCGGCACAACCTGGCGCGAGAAGCTTTGCTGTGGTTTGCCGACGCCGTCGAGGGGCGGCAGGGCGAGACCGTGAGCCTGGTGGCGCCGGAAACACGCCAGGGACGGCAATGGGCGGTCGTGCGCGTTCAGTTCGGCGACGACGACGTCTACGATGTCCTGATCGATCCGCAAACCGGCGAACTGGGCGGCTTCCACATCACCGAAGACCGTGTGACACGCTTCGAGGCTTTTGGTGATTGGCGCCTGCTAGATGGGGTGCGCATGCCGTTTTCGCAGACGGTGACGACGGACGGTGGGGACACGCAAACCCTTGCCATTAAGAGCTTCGAGCTGAACCAGCCCATCGCTGCCGAACGGCTGAAGCGTCCACCGGCTGCGCATAACCTCACCTTCAAGGATGGGGCGACATCGAGCGGCTGGATCGATTTCGAGTTCTACGATCATAACCGCATCTTCCTGCCGGCCCGGATCAACGGCCAACCGGTTACGGTCCTGCTGGACAGCGGGGCGACCGTTTCCGCCGCCGACAAGGCCTATGCCGCCGCCACCGGCCTGACCGCCCAGGGCCATTTCAGTGCGCCGGGCGCCGGCGGGGTCGATACGACCGGGTTCACCGCTCCTCTTGATATCCAGCTCGGCGCGGCGACGATTCACGGGGTCAAGGCTATCGTTGTCGACTTTTCGCCGATCGCCCAGAGGATCGGCCATCCCATGCCCTTCGTGCTCGGCAACGAAGCCTTCAACGCCTTTGCCGTCGATATCGACTTCGCCCATCATCGTCTGGCCTTGCGTAACCCTGACAGCCTGTCGAAACCGGTCGGTGCCGTCGAGGTTCCGCTGTTGCGGATCAAGGACCGCTCCGTTCCGGTTTCCATCGAAGGTGCGCCCGCTGTGCCGTTCGAATTCGACCTGGGCGACGGTTCGCCGCTCGATATCTACCCGGCCTATTATGTGCCGCGCAAACTGCTGGACGGGCGGTCGACGTCACAGGTCGAAGCCGGCGGTGTCGGCGGCTTTCACGGCGAGACCGTAGCCACCATAAGGACGCTCAGCCTGGCGGGTACCCGGTTCGATAATGTCCCGGCCAACTTTACGCCGGATACCGCTTCGGCGAACAATTCCAACCTGTTGTTTGGAACGGTCGGGCTTCCGATCCTGTCGCGGTTTCACCTGATCATCGACTACAGCCACGATCGGTTGTTTGCCACGCCCGATCCGGCCGCCATCGATGCGCCCTTCGCCAGGGATCGGCTCGGCCTGACGCTGATCAAGCACGGCGACACGGCGGATATCCGCTTCGTCTCACCCGGCGGCCCCGCGGAAGCGGCGGGCCTGCGTGTGGGAGATCGTGTCCAGGCCATCGACGGCCGGCCGGTTCGCGCGCTCAGCGACGCCGACATCGCCGCCCTTCGCTTCCAGCCAGCGGGAACGACGGCGGTGCTGACGCTTGCCGACGGGCGAACCTGCAAGGTGACGCGGCGGGACTTCTTCTGAATCGGAAATATCAGGCGGTAAAGAACCGGCTCAATCCCATGCCGCGCAGGCCCGACCGGTAGGCGATCGACGAGCGGTCGGCGGGAATATGCGCCTCCAGCTTCGGATCGAGCGGCAGGCATTCCGGCATCTGCGCCTCGACCATGGCCTTGTCCTCCTCGAAGACGCGGCGATTGAATTCATAGACGTCTTCGACGGGCAAGTCGGTGTCGAAATTGCGCGCCATCGGCGCGAACAGCCGCGTGTGCTTGGCCGAGACGGGCGAGGCCGCATTCATGATCACCAGGCGGCTTTCGCCCGGGAAGTGGATTTGCAGGGTGGCGGTGAAGGGCAGGTGGACATTGAAGTGGCGCAACCATTCGAAGCCTTCCGAACCGCGACCGGTGACGCCGATCGGATAATTGCCGACGAACGAGCGATAATGGACATCGAAGCCGGTCTGGTGCACCTGGGTCGGGTAGGGCGGGACGACCGCGTTGGACGCATCCCCAAAGGTCTGGGTATGGACGAAGGCGAAGTGGGCGACGTCGAGAAAGCCCTCCATCTGACGGCCGGCGAAACCGAAGATGTCGAAATGCGGGCAGACGATCTGCTGAAAGCCGGCATCGTCCCAATGTGGCATCGGGCAGATTGGTTCGCTGACAAAGGCCCCGCTTGCCGTGTCCGGCCGCAGGCAGGTCCAGACCAGGCCATATTTCACAATAACCGGATAGGTCTTCAGGTGCAGCTTGGCCGGGATGGCGCCGGCGGGGTGCGAGGGGATGGCGACGCACTGGCCGCCGCCGCCGAACTGCAGGCCGTGATAAGGGCATTGCACCGTATCGCCGATATACTTGCCCATGCTGAGGGGCACGCCGCGGTGCGGGCAAAGCTCCTGGGCGACGACGATGGTCTCGCCGGAGCGGTAAACGACGAGGCGCTCATCGAGCAGCTTGGCGGCGACCGGGCCGGCCTCGACATCACGCACCAAAGCCACTGGATAGTAGTGCGCCGCCAAGATGCGCCAGTCGGCCGGATCGAAGGTGCAGCCGCGCGGCAGGTTGTCGTCGGCGACGGTCGAGAGAGGGGCGAGGCTGTCCATGGCGTTCGGCTCGTCGATTGTGAAGGCGTAATCGAGAAAGTGCTGGAAGCCTGCGTAACTTTCAATATCTTAGAAAGGCACAATGCGTTCGAAAAAAGAGCACGCTCATGGCCTTCGTCTTTTCCCGCTTTCTCGGCTATTTCGCCGAGGTCGCGCGCCTCGGCTCGATCCGCAAGGCCTCCGAACACCTCAATGTCGCGGCCTCGGCGATCAACCGCCAGATCCTGCAGGCCGAGGCCGAGCTGGGCTTACCCCTGTTCGAACGCCTGCCGGCCGGTCTGCGACCTACGGCGGCCGGCGAGATGCTGATTTACGGCGCCGGGCAATGGCAGCAGGATTTCGAGCGCATCCGCGTACAGATGAACGACCTGAAGGGGCTGCGCCGCGGCCATGTCCGCATTGCCCTGATCGACGCGCTCAGCCAGGGCTTCGTCGTCCGCGCCGTCAATGCCATGCGCCGCGACTATCCGGGCATCAGTTTTACCCTGAACGTCCTCGACAATGTCGATGTCCTGGCGCGGGTGATCGACGGCGAGGCCGATTTCGGCCTGATGCTCAATCCACAGACGACGCGGGATGTGCGCGTGCAGGCCCACGCCGACATCCATCTGGGTTTCGTCACCCGCCCGGGCCATCCGCTGAGCGAGGCGCCGCAGCGGCGGTTCAATGCCGTGGTCGACTATCCGCTGATCGCGCCGGCCGCGCCACTGGCCATTCACGACCAGTTGCGCGCCCTGCAGGCGGCGACCGGCGTCGATATCCAGCCGACCGTGGCGTCGGACAATATACAGATGATCAAGTCGCTGGCGCGCGACGATGTCGGCGTGGCGGTGTTGAGCCGGCTCGATGCGCTCGAGGAAGTGGCGCGTGGCGATCTGGCCTTCGTGCGGATTTCGGACCCGGTGATCAAGCCCCTGACGCTGGCCCTGTGCGTTGCCCAGGCCCGACAGCTGTCGCACGCCGCCAACCTGTGCCTGGGGCGGATTGAAGACGGCTTCGAACGGCTGCATGCCTCAGTTTAAGACATTATTCACAGGTTCCGGAAGTTTGGGCAGGTCGCGCTCGCCCATCGCTTCGCGCAGGACAAGCTCGATCGTCTTGGCCAGGGCGGCCAGGGGCAGGGTATTGGCGCGCAGGCCGAACGGCTCTTCCAGCTCGTCGCCCAGTGCATCCAGGCCGAAGAAGGTATAGGCGACCAGCATGGTGGCGACCGGCGTCGCCCAGCCCAGCGTATCGGCAAAGCCGAAAGGCAGGAGAAAGCAGAAGAGATAGGCCGTGCGATGCAGAAGCAGGGTGTAGCCGAAGGGCACGGGCGTCGAGCGGATGCGCTCGCAGGCGGTCTGGACCATGGTCATGTCGCCCAGGGTTCTATCGATCGTCTGGAAGAGGATGTCGCTGAGTGTACCGGATCGCCTGAGCGCGGCCAGTTCTTCGCCCATCGCGCGGGTAAGGCTGTCCGGCGGAAAGCGGTTGTCGCGCCAGCGGGCGGCCTGATCGGATGTCAGGAATTTGAGCACGGTCTCGTCTTCGCGGGCGCCCCCGCCTTCCTGACCAGGGCGCAGGTGCACGACAAGGGCATGGGCGAAGGCGCAGCCCAGCGTCAGCAGGCGGCGGCGCGGCGCCTCGTCCAGCACCAGGGTTTGGCGCCCCAGGTTGCGGCTGAACAGGATGAGCTCGCCCCAGTGCCGCCGCGCTTCCCACCAGCGGTCGTAGCAGGCGCTGTTCCGGAAATTCAGAAATACCGAGATGGCGATGCCCAGCAGGGCGAACGGCGCACCGGCATAGGACGGCAGGATCTTCGGCCACATCTGGTGGCAGAGGACGACGGCGACCGACAACAGGCCGACGATCAGGATCTGCGGCACGATGCGCGGGACGATCGAGCCCTGGGTGATGAAGAACAGCTTCAACAGGCTGGGGCGCGGCCGCACGATCATCGGAAGGATCCTTATTCGTCTTCGACCTCGGTTTAAGACAGGATCGGTCGCTCAAGGCAAGTCTGCGGGCTCTGAAAAAGAAGAAGCGGAGGACGAATGACCGTCGGGTCAGGCCGGGCGGTCGACGTCGAACAGGATGCCCGGATCGTCGCAGGGAATCCGGACCCACGCTTCGCCCAAGCCGGAAAAGATGGACCTGGCTCCTTCGTCGCCCGACAGGGCCTGCAAGACCGCAAACAGGTCGGCGCGAAAGGCGGCGGGATGGCCGCGCCGGCCTTCGAAGAGCGGGGCGGCGGCCGGTGTGCCGTCAAGCACCGCCTCCAGGACCTGGATGCCCACCGCGTGCGGCACGTCGGGCATATCGCCGAGAAAGACAGCCACGGCGTGCACATTCGTTTCAAGGTCGGCGATGCCGGCGCGCAAGGAGGCCGCCATGCCTTCGGTGTAACCCAGCGCCTGGATGATCCGCACCGGCCTGGGTGCATAGGCGAGGACGGCCGCGGCGACCTGGTCCGCCTCGTGGCCGGTAACGACGATGACCTCGTCGACCGACGCGGTGCAGGCAGCCTCGACCGCGTGGGTGACGAGCGGACGGCCTTTCCATGCCGAGAGCAGCTTGTTTGCGCCAAAGCGCCGGCTCAAGCCCGCCGCCAGGACCAGGGCTGCCGTCTTGTCAGGCATTGAAGGCCTGCATCACTTCGCCGACGACCGAGACGGCAATCTCCCACGGTGTATGCGAGCCGAGTGGCAGGCCGACGGGCGCCTTCAACTGCGCCAATCGTTCGGATGGCACCTCTGCGTCGCGCAACCGAGCCAGATGAAGGTCGACCAGCCGGGGCGATCCCATCAGCCCGACATAACCGGCCCGGGAGCGCAGGGCGGCCAGGACGGCCGAATGATCGGCTTCCGCATCGTGCTGGGCGACGACGACCGCGGTGCGTGGATCAAGGTCGCCGTGGAGCGGCGTTCGCCGGTAGGCGACGCGCGGCACCGGCGGGGCCTGGGCCGGGCCGTCGACCCGCACGACCGTTGTCTCGAACTCGGCCTGGCTGGCCAGCATGGCCATGGCCAGCACGGCGGGATCACGGCCGACTACCATGAATCGCAGGGACGGGCGATAGCGTTTCCAGGCCCTGCCGTCGGCCTGAACGCCGGCTTCGCCCTGTACGGCGTCGACGGGTTCGCGGCACGTCCGCGCCATACCGTCCGAGATCCACAGGACGTCGCGTCGCAGACCCGTCAGGCGCAGCAACGTGCCCACGGCTTCATCGTCGGGCAGGACAGGTTCGACCAGGACCTCGATGCGCCGGCCGCACAGCAGGCGGATATCGAAAAAGGGGCTGCCTTGGCCATAGACCAGGGTGCGCGGCCGGCCGTCGATCAGGCAATCGCGGGCATGGCAGACGATGTCGGCCTCGACGCAGCCGCCGGACAGAAAGCCCAAGATCTCGTCGCGCGTCACGGCCATCTGGGCGCCTGGCCGGCGCGGTCCGCCGCCGTCCGCCCGGATCAGGGTCACCAGCGCGACCGGCTGTCCCCTGAGCCGCGCCTTGGCGAGAAACGGCCGCATATCGCTGACGAGACCGAACATCGGCCAATCGGACAGGCCGGCCTGCCGCGCCAAGTCCATCTCAAGCGGGGCGGCATAGCTGTCCGGCATGGCGCTAGAGCAGTTTTTCGGCGCGGATCGGCAGGTCGCGTATACGCTTGCCGGTGGCGTTGAACACGGCGTTGGCTACGGCCGCATTGCACCCGACGATGCCGATTTCGCCTATGCCCTTGACGCCGAGCGGGTTCACCCGGGTATCGGTTTCGGGCACGATGATGATCTCGACCGAGGGCACGTCGGCGTTCACCGGCACGATATAGTCGGCGAAATTGTTGTTGGCGTAGCGCGCATGGGTCCGGTCGATCTCCGTCGCCTCGAACAGGGCCGCCGACAGCCCCCAGATCGCCCCGCCCATGAGCTGGCTATGCGCGGCGATCGGATTGATGATATTGCCGGCGGCAAAGGCCGAAACGATGCGCGGCGCCCGGATTTCACGGGTGCGGTCATGCACGCGCACCTCGACGAAGTGGGCGCCGAAGGCAAAGGCGCTGACGTCCTTGCGACCGCCGCCGCCCGACATCGCCGCCTGGCCCTTTTCGACCGAGGCCATTGCGCCGGGCGGCATCCCCTGGGGTGTGTTTTCGGCATAGATTTCGACGCGCGACCCCAGGCGCCCGACGGCTGTCTTCAAGTCTTCGCTATGGCCGGTATCGTCGATCAATTGCCCGGCGACCAATTTCAGCTTGGCCGGGTCGCCACCCTTGAACGGGCTGTCAGCCTTGACCGCCGCCTGGGCAATCTTGTCGCGTACGGCCTCGCAGGCCTTGGCGACGGCGTGCGAGGTCGAGGCGGCATTGTTCGAACCGCCGGCAATGACCACGGGCGGCAGGTCGCTGTCGCCCATCAGCACTGTCACATCGGTGATCTTGAGGCCCAGCGCCTGCGAAGCGGTGATCGCCATGGCCGTATAGGCGCCGGTGCCGATCTCGTGCGCCGCCAGGCCGACGACTGCCTTGCCGTCGGCCCCCAACGAGACGCGGGCCGCCGCCGGGCCGATATTGGTCGGATAGCAGGCGGTGGCGCAACCATAGCCGACCAGCCAGTCGCCCTCGTGCATCATGCCGGGCTTGGGGTTGCGCCGGCTCCAGCCGAAGCGCGTGGCGGCCTGGTCGAAACAGTCCATCAGGTGCCGGGACGAAAAGGGCAGGCCGGTCGTCGGGTCGGTCTGGGTGTCGTTGATCCGGCGCAGCTCGATCGGGTCCATGCCGAGCGCATGAGCCAGCTCGTCCATCGCCGATTCCAGGCCGAACATGTAGGGCGTTTCCGCCGGTGCGCGCATGAAGCCCGGCGTGGCGCGGTCGGCGTGGACGACATTGACGCCGGTTGCGATGTTTTCGCAGGCATACATCCGCGCCGTCGTTTCGGCGCCGGCGACATTGTAGGCGGAGGGCCGCGAGGTGATCTCCCAACCCTCATGATAAAAAGACGTCAGCCGGCCGTCCTTCGTCGCGCCGAGGCGGACATGCTGCTGGGTTTCGGCGCGATAGGTGGCGATGGTAAAGCCCTGGTCGCGCGTCGGCACCAGCTTGACCGGCCGTCCCGCGCGTTTGGCCGCCAGCGCCACCCAGGCGGTGCGCGGATTGGGGCCCTTGCCGCCGAAGGCGCCGCCGATAAAGCGGCTGACGACGCGGACATCGATCGGATCGATCTTCAAGCCCTTGGCGGTGTTGGCCTTTGAGCCGACCATATATTGCGAGCCTTCGAAGACGGTCATCTGGTCGCCGTCCCAGGCCGCCGTCGTGGTGAAAAGTTCCAGCGCATTATGGTGCTGGGTCGGCGTGCTGTACTTGGCGTCGATCCGGACGGGGGCCGAGGCATAGGCTTTCGCGGCGTCGCCTTTTTTGGGGTTCGGCCCCTTCTTCGGCTTTTGCGGTTCGCTCTTCAGGCCCGCCGCGCCGAAGGTCGCGCTGGGCGTCTCGGCCGCATAGGCGACGTCGACCTTGTGGGCGGCCTCACGCGCCCCCTCGAAACTGTCGGCGACCACAAGGCCGATAATCTGGCCGGCATACCAGACCTGGTCGGTGTCGAGCGACGTCGTCGTCGGCCCACCGTCGGGGCCGGGGGTGGTGGCGATCTGGCCACCGACGTTTTGGAAGGTCAGGATATCGATCACGCCCGGTACGGCCTGGGCGGCCGCGAGATTGAATCCGGTGATCCGGCCACGGGCGATGGTACTGACGACCAGATAGGCATAGGCCGGATGGGTCACCGGTTCATCGGCGGCATAGCGGGCCGCCCCTGTCACCTTGGCCACGCCATCGACGCGCGTCGTCGGCCGGTTGAACAGGGTGGCGGGATCGCCAAATCCGTCCGCAGATGCCACGATCAGACCTCCATTGCCTGGGCCTGGAGCAGGGCGCGGACGATCGTCCGCGGACCCAGCTCGAGCTTGTAGGCGTTTTCACCGTGCGCAACGGCGTGGCGAAAGGCGAGCCTGGCCGCGCCCTCGGCATTGGCCTCGGTCAAGGGCCAGCCGGTAAGCGCAGCCTCCGCTTCGTGGGCGCGCCACGGGCTATAGGCATTGCCGCCGATGCCGATGCGCACCTGGCGCACGGTGTCGCCCTCGAGCTCAAGCGCCACCGCCGCCGAAGCGATGGCGAATTCGTAGGAACTGCGGTCGCGGATTTTCAGATAGGTCGAGCGCTTCGTCCAGGCGCTAGCGGGCACGAAGAAGGCCGTGATGACCTCGCCGGGTTGCAAGGTGTTCTCAATGTGCGGCTGGTCGGCGAGCGGCCGGTGCAGGCTGGACAGGGGCAGGCTTCGAGCGCCGGCCGGGCCGCTGAGCTCGACCTCGGCGTCGAGCGCCACAAGCGCCACCGCGAAATCACCTGGATATTGCGCAATGCAGTTTTGGGTCACGCCCAGCACGGCATGATTGCGGTTGACGCCGCCCAGTGCCGCGCAGCCCGAGCCCGGCGTGCGCTTGTTGCAGGCCGTCCAGCTCGGATCGCGAAAATAGCTGCAGCGCGTCCGTTGCAGCACATTGCCGCCCAAGGTCGCCATGTTGCGCAGCTGGGCGCTGGCCGCCTGGCTCAGGCTTTCGGCGATGACCGGATACTGGGCGAGCACGGCGGGGTCGGCGGCCGCCGCCGACATCTTGACCCAGGCGCCCAGCCGCAGGCCCTGCGGGCCGGCCTCGATCCGGTCATGCCCGGCGGCCAGTGGAGCGAGATCGACCAGAGTCTGCGGCCGCAACACGTCGAGCTTCATCAGGTCGATGACGGTCGTGCCGCCGGCCAGGAACTGGGTCAGCGCGTCGGTCTCGCCGCGGCCGGTGGCTATGCCCAACCGTGCGGCGTCGCCGAGGCTTGTGGCGCGCTGATAGCTGAAGGGGCGCATCAGGCGGTCTCCTTGGCATTCGGTCCCATCCGGTCGCGGGCCTGTTTGACGGCGGTGACGATGTTCGGATAGGCGGCGCAGCGGCAGAGATTGCCACTCATATATTCGCGGATATCGTCGTCGGTAGCCGCATGGCCTTCGCGGATACAGGCGACCGCCGACATGATCTGGCCCGGTGTGCAGTATCCGCATTGAAAACCATCGTGGTCGATGAAGGCTTGCTGGACGGGATGCAGGGTGCCGTCCGCCTGGGCCAGCCCTTCGATCGTGGTAACCTTGCGGCCCTCGACGCTGACCGCCAGGGTCAGGCACGACAGCACGCGCACGCCGTCGACATGGACGGTGCAGGCGCCGCATTGGCCCTGGTCGCAACCCTTCTTGCTGCCGGTCAGGCCGATATGGTCGCGCAGGGCGTCGAGCAGGGTCGTGCGCGTGTCCAGGACCAGGCGGTAGTCGCGCCCATTGACATCGAGCGTGGTCGGGGTGGGAGCGTTTGCGGGAATTTGCGCCTCCGCGGGAACGGTGGCCACGGCGCGGCCGACGGCGGCCATGCCCAGGGCGCCGAACAGGTTGCGACGGTTGGGACCTGATTTGGGCTGTTCCACACGCGACTCCAACGGCTTCGGGACGGTGTGTCCCATGAAGCGCGTGGAGGACACGAGCACGAATGCTAGCGGCCGGTGGGGCTACGGGGAAATAAAAAACTCATAATAGTTTCAGATATTTGCTCACGGTTACGTGAGGCGGCTCCGCCATGAAAGCTTATATCCGGAGGCAATAGGGGTCGTGAGATGAAAAGCAAATTCTCGGCAAACCCGGCGCGAAATTACCCTTCGAGCAGGCTGCTGTCCCAGCGGTCGCGGAAGGCGATGACCGCGGCGCCGACGGCGGCGGCATTGGACGTTACCTTGCCGGGCCGGACGATGTGTGCCGGCCAGTTGACTCCGATATTCATCGACAGGCGCTTGTTGATCTCCAGCGACAGGCCTTCGACGATGGGGGCGGGCAGATGGCCGCCGAGGAAGATGGCGTCGGGATCGATCATGCACACGGCGGTCAGCAGGGGCAGGTAGAGAAGATCGGCGGCCGACTGCGTCCATTCCTCGACGACGGCCGCCAGCGCCTGGTCGTCGAGATCCAGCTGATCGATCGCCACGTCGCCATAGCCGGCGGCTTGCAGGGCGTCGCGCAGGCCCGCCAGGGAGGCCACGCGGCCGACCCATTGGCCCAGCGCCGACTTGCTCGAGCGGAAGGGATTGATCTGCGGCAGATAGCCCAGTTCGCCGCTGCGGCCGTGGCTGCCGCGAATATAGTGGCGGTTCAGGACCAGGCCGCCGCCCAAGCCGAAGCTGAAATACAGGTAGAAAAAGCTGTCGACCTCGAGGCCGGCGCCGAAGACCATCTCGCCGATGGCGGCGGCGGCGGCGTCATTCTCGCGAAAGACGGGCAGGTCGGTAATATCGGCGAACAGGGTGTCGAACGAGACCTGGCGCCATTGCGCCTCAAGCGTCGAATGGTCGCTGGTCGAGAATTCGTCGGGGATCGACACACCGATGCCGATCAGGCCGTTGGCGGCGTAGGAATGGGTGCGAACGATCGTGGCGAAGCACTCGGCGAACACCGCCTTGACCTGCGCCGGCGTAGCGAAGCGGACGTCGTGGCGGAAGGTCTCGCGGACCGACCCGCCGAAGTCGAGGACGACGAAGGTAATGTGGTCGCGATCGATGTTCAGGCCGATCGAGAAGGCGGCGTCGGGATTGATCGACAGCAGTGAGGTCGGCTGTCCGCGAAGGCCCTCGCGCGTCCGGCTATAGGTCAGCCAGTTTTCCTGCAGCAGGTCCTTGGTGATCTTGAACACGCCCGGCGGGGTCAGCCCGGTCAGGCCGGCCAGGTCGAGACGCGATATCGGCCCCTTGGCGCGGATATGGTGCAGCAGGAGTTCGCGATTGTGGACGGCGGCGCGCATGATGTTCTGGCCACGGATCGGCTCCGCCGCCGCCGCTGGACGCCAGAAACCTTCGCTGTCCTTGAACTGCTTCTTTTCCAGCGGGGCCTCCGATCCAGGTATCATTTCGCGTCCAATAATGCCTGAACAGCCAAGGCTAAAATATGTACGACTTATATTTATCTCATGAATGTTTATCAATGGTCGAAAGTCGTTATTCCCCCATTTTTCAGATGAGTGGGTCTATTGAAAATACGTAATCTATTGCACCGCACGCCATTCGAAGAAAATGACATCGATGTCCAAAATCGAACCGGGCCATTACTTTCGACGGGGGAGCCATTGCCTGCTGTCGCAAATGGAACGGATTGTGCGGGGGTGCCAGCGCGGCAAGGTCGTCTCACCGGGCCGTTCGAATAGAACATCGGTCATGGGGCGCGAAACGCGGTGCCGCCGCGCGGAAAGAGTGCGGCGGTATAAGGCGTTATGTTACCGTATCGCCGGCTACTTATCCATCAGCTTTTCGTCGAAATAGGTGTACATGATGGCGTCGTGACGCGCCGCTTCGCTAAAATTGGCGACGGAGGCGTGACCGCCCTCGATGTTTTCATAATAGAAGAAGGGCAGGCCCATATCCTCGAACAGGGCGGCCATCTTGCGGGCGTGGGCGGGACCGACGCGGTCGTCCTTGGTCGAGGTTTCGAACAAAGGTTCGGGATAGGCGACCCCGGCCTTGACGTTGTGATAGGGCGAGATCGAGCGCAGGAACGCCCCTTCAACCGGATCCTTCGGGTCGCCATATTCGCCTTCCCACGAGGCGCCGGCCGACATGTGGTCGAAATCGACCATGTCGAGCAGCGGTACCCAGATATCGACGGCGTTCCACAGGTCGGGCCGCTCGGTGATCTGCACGCCCATCAGCAGGCCGCCATTGGAGCGGCCGAAGATGCCGAGGCGTCGGGACGTAGTCACCTTGCGGGCAATCAGGTCAAGGGCGACCGCCTGGAAGTCGTCATAGATGTGCTGGCGCTTGGTTTTCAGCCCGGCCTCGTGCCACTTGGGCCCGAATTCGCCGCCGCCGCGGATATTGGCCAGGACGTAGGCGCCGCCCTTGTCGAGCCACAGCTTGCCCATCACGCCGGTATAGTTGCCGGTATAGGTCGGCTCCATCGGCACCTCGAAGCCGCCATAGGCGAACATCAGGGTCGGCGTCTGGCCGTCGAGCTTGAGCTTTTTGCTGGCGACCAGGAA
>OUWB010001221.1_pt3 | contig 22987 bp, 22 predicted proteins | sample 1779821 | NCBI WGS metagenome assembly OUWB01 (sample SAMEA3914806, study PRJEB12502) | metagenome | biome: forest; material: soil | place: Canada | collected 2011-08-03 | depth 0.1 m
CGCGGCGACTGGCGCGCGCCCTCCGACGCCAGCGCGGCGGTGTGGCTGGCCGAACTGGAGGCGAGGGTTCCGGGGGCTTAGGGAGCTTCCGAAGGCCTCTGAATCCCAGATGTTGCGATGGAGCGTCCATCGCTTACACGATCTAGTGGCAAAGCTGGAAGGTGGGTGCTATTCTCGCGCCGGTTGTACCACTAACCCACGGGGAGACGGCTGCCGGAACATATGTAGAATTTGTCGCTGGGTGCCCAAACCCAGCACACACCGGCCGAGCTGGCGGTTGCGGCTCAATGGTGAAGGGGAAAGGCGGTTCAGTTGGGACCGGGCCGCCTCTCCCCTCCGGGTTTGACATCAACACTGATGTGCTGCTGCCAGAAATTATTCTGGACTGGCTACAATGCTGAGCGCAATGCCAGTTATCCACGGCAGCATGTCTACCTTTGGATAAGGAGACCCTAACTGTGAGCAAGACCATTAAGCCGGGGCAGAACAGCGGCCATACCGGCGGTGTGTTCCAAGAAATTGGCCCTCAGGGTGGAAAGCGTCCGAATTTCACCACCATTCCTGAGAACACGACCGCGCCTCCGACGAGTAGCCCGGGGGCAACTTGGAAGCCGATTCATCAAACGCCTCACGGCAAGCGTTAGCCTTCGGGAGCCCTCGCCAATGGCGAGGGCTCTTTTGGCTAGTGCTCGGGCTTAGGCTCAGGCAGGGGGGCAGTTGGCTGCGATAGCGACAATTGCGCCGGGCCGGTGATGGCGATGCGGGTGCTTTCGCCGGGGCGGATCTGGTGATCGTCGGCGCCTTCGCCGTTGGCGCGGACGATGGTGATCGCCTGGCCGTTGGCCGCCGCATTTTCAATCGAGATGATGATCATGGTCGCACGTCCTGTTCGCCTGCGACCGACCTGAACTGTGAGCCGGGAGGCGATTTCACAGTCGTGTTCGTCGCTTGCAGGAAAAGGATGGGACGCGGCGTTAACCATGTCAACGCGGCTGGAAGGCTCGTGCGCAAAGGCCTGGACGTGCATATCGCGCCGCCTGGGTTGCGAAATCCTTTACGGGGGCGGGTTTGGGCGGGCCGTATCGCCCGTTCACGCGCTTCGCGTCATTTCGACACGTCGGCCGCGAAACCCGGCTCGGAGCCTCCGCAGGTCGCGCGGGGCGCCGGAACAAGCGCGGCGTTCACTGAACCTTGTATTGTTCCGCCGGCCGCCGGCGCTAGGCTGCGGTGACCTGATACCGAGGCGTGGGACCTCGAAACGAACAGGACAGGGGGAAGATCATGTCGATCGAGAAGCGTCTTGCGGCCGAGTTCATCGGCACTTTGTGGCTGGTGCTGGGCGGTTGCGGCAGCGCGGTGCTGGCTGCGGCCTTTCCGGCCCTGGGGATCGGCTTCGTCGGAGTCTCCCTGGCTTTCGGCCTGACCGTGGTGACCATGGCCTACGCCATCGGCCACGTGTCGGGTTGCCACCTGAACCCGGCGGTGTCGCTGGGCCTGACCGTGGCCGGGCGGTTCCCGGCCCGCGACCTGGGTCCCTATGTGATCGCCCAGGTGATCGGTGCGGTGGCGGGCGCGGGGATCCTGTATCTCATCGCCAGCGGCCATGCGGGCTTCTCCACCGCGGCCGGCTTCGCCTCCAACGGCTATGGCGACCACTCGCCCGGCGGCTATTCGCTGATCGCCTGCGCGGTCTGCGAGGTGGTGATGACCTTCATCTTCCTGTTCGTGATCCTGGGCGCCACCCACGGCTCGGCCCCCAAGGGCTTCGCGCCCCTGGCCATCGGCCTGTGCCTGACCCTGATCCACCTGATCAGCATTCCGGTGACCAACACCTCGGTCAATCCGGCGCGCAGCACCGGGCCGGCCCTGTTCGCCGGCGGCTGGGCGTTGCACCAGCTGTGGCTGTTCTGGGTCGCGCCCCTGGTCGGGGCCGCGGTGGCCGGCGTGGTCTATCGCTGGTTCGGCGCCGAGGCGGCCGATGTGGTCGGCGAGCCCGCGCGCGAAGCGGCTTGATCCGCCTCATAGGCCCCGCAGCGACAGGCTGATCGCGGCGCCCAGGCTGCGGTCGCGCAGGATTTCCCGCGCGGCGTTGCGGCCTGGGTCGCCCGACACGCCGCCGCCGGGGTGTGAGCCAGCGCCGCACAGATAGAGGCCCCTGATGGGCGCCCGGTGGCTGGCGTGGCCCAGCAGCGGGCGGGCCATCCACAGCTGATCGAGGCTCATGCGCCCGTGCATGATGTCGCCGCCGGTCAGGCCGAAGCGCGTCTCCAGGTCCAGGGGCGTCAGCACCAGCCGGCCCAGAACCGAGGCCTTGAAGCCCGGGGCGACGGCGTCGACCGTGTCGATCACCAGATCGGCTGCGGCTTCGCGCGCCTCGTCCCAACTGCGCCCGTCGGGCAGGACCGGGGCGAATTGCTGGCAGAACAGGCTGGCCACATGGGCGCCCGGCGGGGCCAGGCTGTCGTCCAGGGTCGACGGGATCAGCATCTCCACGATCGGCCGGCGCGACCAGCCGTGCTCGCGGGCGTCCTGATAGGCGCGGTCCATATAGTCCAGGCTGGGCGCCAGGATGATCCCGCTCTGGTGATGCTCGGCCATGGCCCTGCCGGGCAGGCAGGTGAAGTCAGGCAGTTCGGACAAGGCGACGTTCATGCGCAGCACGCCCGACCCGTTGCGATAGCGGCCGATGCGGGCGCGGAAGTCATCGCTCAGATCCGCCGGCGCCACCAGCGCGCCGAACAGCAGGCTGGGATTGAGGTTCGAGGCGATGATCGGCGCGGCCAGGCGGCGGCCGTCGGCCAGGCTGACGCCCACGGCGCGCCCGGCCTCGACCCAGACGCGCTCCACCGGCGCCTCGGTCATAATCTCGACCCCCGCCGCCTCGCACGCCCGCGCCATGGCCTGGGTGATGGCGCCCATGCCGCCGATGGCGTGGCCCCAGGCGCCTCTGTTCCCGTTCACCTCGCCGAAGGTGTGGTGCAGCAGCACATAGGCCGAGCCGGGCGTGTCGGGGCTGGCGAAATTGCCGACGATGGAATCGAAGCCCAGCACCGCCTTGATCGGATCACTCTCGAACCAGCCGTCCAGCAGTTCGCGCGCGCTTCTGGCGAACAGCTCGACCAGCTGCGCCTTGCGCCGCCGGGGCAGGGCGGCCAGGCGCATGGACTGGCGCAGGCCGCGCAGCAGGCCCGGCAGGCCGTCGCCGAGATTGGGCGGGGTCTGGACGGCCAGGTCGCGCAACACCGCCCCGATGTCGTCGATCATGGCGTAATAGGCCGGCAGGGCCTCGGCGTCGCGCGGCGAGAAGGCGGCGACCGCGGCCTGGGTGCGCGCCAAGCCGCCGCCGAGCTTGAGGTGACGGCCGTCCTCGGTGGGCAGGAAGTTGGCGATCGGCCGCTCGACGATCCGCAGGCCGCGGGCCGCCAGGCCCATGTCGCGGATCAGGGCCGGGTTCAGCAGGCTGACGGTGTAGCTGGCGGTGGAGTTGCGGAACCCGGGATGGAATTCCTCGGTCACGGCGGCGCCGCCGACCACGGCGCGGCGCTCGCAGAGCGTCACCTTCAGCCCCGCGCGGGCCAGGCTCCAGGCGCAGACGAGGCCGTTGTGCCCCGCGCCGACCACCACCGCGTCGCGCCGTTCCGTCCCCGCCATGCGCACCGCCCCTCCAAGCCCAGGTTACGAAAGTTTAAGGCGCTGGCCAGGCTTTCGGCAAACTCCGCCCTGGCCCGCGCCGGGCGCCGCGCCTAGGGTGCCGCAACCTCAACCAGGGAGTAGGATGATGAAGCGCAAGGCGATGCTGCTGGGGGCCGCCGCGGCCGTGGCGATCAGCATGGGCGCGGCCTTGACCGCGACCGTCATTGGCGCTGGCGCCGCAGCTCACGCCCAAGAGGCTGTTCCCGCCAATATCGCCGCCGCGGTGGCCGACCCCAGCCGTCCCGCCGACGACGTGGCCCGCGACGCGGCGCGCAAGCCGGCCGACATGCTGGCCCTCGCCCGCGTCCAGCCCGGCCAGACGGTGGTCGACCTGATCCCTGGCAAGGGCGGCGAGGGCTATTTCACCCGCCTGTTCTCCACGGCGGTCGGCCCCAACGGAACCGTCTACGCCTTCACCCCGGCTGAGTTCGCCAAGTTCTCCAAGGCGCCGGTCCCGGCCAGCGGCGCCCATATAGATCCCGCCCGGCCGAACGTGATCTTCCTCGTCGGCCCGGTGAACGACTTCGCCCCGCCCACGTCCGTGGACCTGGTCTGGACCTCGCAGAACTATCACGACCTGCACGACAGCTTCGCCGCTCCGGCGGACCTGGCCAAGGTCAATGCGGCGATCTTCCGGGCGCTCAAGCCCGGCGGTCTCTATGTGATCGAGGACCACGCCGCCGCGGCCGGTTCGGGCCTGACGGCGACCGAGACCCTGCACCGGATAGACCCGGCGGTGGTCAAGACCGAGGTGGAGGCCGCGGGCTTCGTGTTCGACGGCGAGAGCGACGTGCTGAACAATCCCGCCGACACCCACACGCTAAAGGTGTTCGACCCCGTGATCCGGGGCCACACCGATCAGTTCGTGTTCCGTTTCCGCAAGCCGGGCTAGGGTCTGGCCGGGTCGCCGCCGCCGTCTTAAGCGGTGGCGGCCAGCGCGGCCCGCTTGGCTTCGATCAAGGCGTCGATCTGATCGGCCGCCTGGCCGGTCATGCTGGTCCGGCCTTCGCGGTCGATCAGCTCCCAGATCCACCGACCGGGTTGGTCGGCCTCGATCCAGATGGAAAAAGGGCATTCGTAGTCAGCAAGGCGAAGCGCGCCCATAACGGCTCCCGAGGGTAAGGTTACAAGGGCTAGACGCCCCCCATGGAGGGCAAAACCACCTCAAGCCTCGGAAGTTCCATCGGAAACGCGGATTTTTAGGGGTGGGCGTTCAGGGCCAGCAACTGATCGATGTCGCGGTCGCGGAAGCCGTGATCATGTTCATGGGCTGCGCGGCTCTTGAACACCGCCACCACCAGCGGGCCGCCCTTGGGACCGCGGGCCTGGTAGCCGACGGTGCGCAGGCCGTCGGAGCCTGGGTGGTCGCTGGCCAGCAGATAGACCATCTCAACCCCGGGGCCGCCCTGCTTGGCCACGCGGATCTCCGCGCCCTGGGGACCGGCCTTGATCACGGTGGAGTTCCCGCCCCAGGCGCTATGCATCTTGGCGTTGTGGTTGTCGGCGTCGATGGTCATGCCGAACACCTTGACGTGGGCGTGGTCGTCGTCGGCGTCGACATGCACGAAGGGCACGTCCACATGCGCATGGTCGCCGCCGCCGTCCTGGCCATCGCTGTCGCCCGGCGCCGCAGGCGGCTGCGAGGGCGTCGGCGGCTGTGGAGCGGCGGCCACATCCGGCAGGTCGTCGCGCAGGGTGGCCTCGGTCGGCGCCAGGGCGACCTGCGGCGTCTTGCCGTCGAGGGCGGTCAGGGACAGGGACACGGTCTCGCCCCGGTCGTTGCGATAGCTGCAGCCGCGCCCGTCGTCGCTGGCCCAGTCGCGGGTCAATTCGCCCTGCTGGTCAGGGCAGTTCAGTTTGGCGATGGCGGTCGGTGGCGGCCCCTGCGCTCCGTCCCAGGTCTGGTCGGCCCAGCGCCAAGCATGGTGCGTGCGGTGGCACGCGCCGAGTGAGGCGAGGGCGGCGAGCGCCAGAACGAGGCGGAGAGGCGGCGCTGAGGTCATCTTGGGCAAGGGTCTGGTTCAGTGCGGCCAAGCCTTGCGCCCCGCCGCGCGGGCGTCCAGTGAAATCGTCGTAAGGCGCACGGCTCTAGTGGTGTTGTGAGCCGGGCGCGGTGGACGAAGGCGGGTCGCTGGCGGGGAAGCTGTCCTCCAGCGCCTGGTCCAGGGCTGCGCGCGCTTCGTCTTCGCGGCGGCTGTGATCATCCGCCTTGGTGTGTCGCCGGCTCTGTTGCGGCTCGTCGCGCTTGGCCGGAGCCGGGTGGCCGGATCTGGGGTGGGTCATGGCCGATAGCCTCAAGGCGAGGCCGGATCGCCTCGCCTGATATCAATCGCCCCCGCGCCGGCTTGTTCCCGATCGCGGGCGAGAGCGGTTTGATCAGTTTGCGCCCTCGCAGCCGGCGGCGAAGGCGGCCAGGGCCTCGGCCACCTCGGGCATCAACTCGGCCCAGCGGTTGAAGCCCTTGGCGATGAACAGCCGCGTGGTCGGATACCAGGCGTAGCGGTCCGCCCCCAGGCGCGGCCAGGCAGAGGGCGGCGAGATCAGCCAGATCGGCGCGGCGCAGGCGCCGGCGATGTTGGTGGTGGCGTTGGACGGGCCGATGATCAGGTCCATGGCCGCACACAGGGCGGCCAAGTCGTCCAGGTCCTGCTTCAGGTCGATCCCGGGCGGTTGCCAGATGGTCACGCCCAGGGCTTCGCGCGCCTGGGCCAGTTCGTCCTGGCAGTCGCCATATTGCAGATTGACGAAGCTGACCCCGGGCGTGGCCAGCACCGGCGCCCATTGTTCGAAGGGCGAGAACTGCTTGAGCCGCGCGCCATCCAGCTTGAGGCTCTTCCACAACAGCCCCACGCGCGGGCCGGGCAGGGTGTCCAGCCAGGCCCGCCAGTGGGCCACCCGCTGCGGGTCGGGCGTCAGGAAGCCGGGCTCGGTGGGAAAGGATTCGATCGTGGGCCGGAAACGCCGCAGCAGCGAAGCCATCGGCGCCCACAGATCGACCTGGCTCCAATCGGCGGCGGGGGCCGAGCGGTAGGTGTGCCCATCGATCTTCGCGGTGGCGTGGGCTGAGACATGGGCGCGGGGGAAGCTGCGCTGGAACAGGGGAACCAGGCGCGTCTCCAGCACCAGGCTCAGATAGGCCTCGTCGCCCAGCTCGGCGATCAGGTCGGGGATCAGGTTGCCGAACAGCACCTCATCCCCCAGGCCCTGTTCGCCCATCAACAGCAGGCGGCGGCCCTTCAGATCCTGGTCCGGCGTCCACAGTCCCCGTTCGACCGCGAACCGCACGGTCATGGCCGAGGCCGGGTCCAGGCGCGATTCATATTCGGCCCAGCCCTCGGCCACGCGGCCCTGGCACAGCAGGATGGAAGAGCGGGCCAGATGCATCATGGCCAGGTCGGCGGGGTCGGCGGAGATGCGGATGGCCGCATCGCAGTCGGCCAGAGCGCCTACGGGGTCGCCCAGGTCCAGCCGCGTATTGCCCAGGTTATAGCGGGCCTTGGCGAACTGCGGCGTCAGGCGCAGGGCCTCTTCGAAGAACACCAGCGATTTCTCGGGCAGGCCCTGGTCGCCCAGCACGGTGCCCAGGGTGTTCCACAGCATGGAGTCTTCAGGATTGGCGGCGATCGCCGCCTGCAGCGCGCGTACGGCGCCCTCATAATCGTGCAAGTCGCGCAGGGCGCAGGCCAGGTTGTTGGCGCCCTGGGCCGAGCCGGGGACGGCGGCGCAATAGTGCGCGAACAGCTTGACGGCCAGGGTCTTCTCGCCCAGGCGGAAGGCCAGCCGGCCGATGTCGTTGGCGATCTCCACCTGGTCGGGCAGCAGCTCCAGGGCTTTTTCGAAGCATTGGATCGAACTGCGGAAGTCGTTGATCTTCTCGCGTGCCACCGCGAGGATGTACCAGCCCAGGCCCTGGCGCTCGTCCTGCTGCAGGGCCTTGATCGCCAGCTCGGCGGCGCCCTGGGCGTCGTCCGCTCTCAGGGCGGCCAGGGCGCGGTTCAGCAGGGGCTGGATGGCCATGGTCCGCAGGGCCGACACCGCCTCGTTCAGCCGCTCTATGGCCGCGCCCGTGGCGGGGCCGCCCACCTCGGCGCCCATCGCCTGGGGCGCGGCGCCGGCCAGCGGCTCGACGGTTTCGGCGACGGCCGGATTGGCTGGATGGTTCGAGGACATGGGCAAGCTCTGAAGCAGGCTCTGAGGCGGACGCGCGGGCGGCGCGGGCGACTCGGAACGGCCGCGCGGATAAGGTTAACGCATGCGCCGCCGGGCTTAAGGGATGCCTAACGGGTCAACCCGCCATCACCTCGGCCGTCTCCGCGGCGATCCGGCCTTGGTCGCGCTCGCCCATCACCACCAGCACGCTGCCGGCGATGATGGCGCAGCCGCCGGCGGCCAGGGTCAGGGGCAGGGGGTCGCCGAACAAGGTCACGCCCAGGATCATCCCAACCAGGGGCTCCAGATTGAGAAACACCCCCGCCGTGGCCGCGCCCACCTGGGCCGCGCCGAACTGCCAGGCGGCGGTGGCCAGCAGCGTGCACAGCACGCCCTGGGCGGCTATGGCCGCCCAGGCCCGGGCCGACAGCTCCAGGCGCGGCGCGCCGTGCAAGGCCAGGCTGAGCGGGACCAGGACGGCGGCGGCGATGATCATGGTCACCGCCGGCATGGCCGTCGGCGTGGGCGGGGACGGAGCGCGGCGCAGGCTCATCAGCCACGCCAGGAACAGGAACAGCGCGGTCACGCTCAGGGCCACGCCCAGGGGCGAGCCGCCGGCGCCGGGCCGCGCGCCGATCAGCACCGCTCCGGCGGTGGCCGCGGCCACGCCCGCCCAGGACAGCCGGCTGACCCGGTCGCCGGCCAGGCGCGAGGCGACGGCGATCAGGGCCGGCATGGCCCCGACCAGCAGGGCGGCCAGGCTGACATTGATCCGCGCCAGGCCCTCGAACTGCACCAGGAAGGCCAGGGCGAACAGCACACCGCCGCCCAGAACCCAGGGATGGGCGAACAGAGCCCGCGTCTCGCGCCGGCGCAGGGCGAAGGGCGTGGCGGCCAGGCCGGCGAACACCAGCCTCAAGGTCACCATGTGCGCGGCGTCGATCTCGCGCAGGGCCAGCTTGCCCAGGGGAAAACCCACGCCCCACAACAGGCCGGACAGGACGAGGGCGGCGTAGGCGAGGGGTTTCATGGGGCTCCGCGGATCAGCCGCTGGACCCAGCCTCATCGCGGCGCGGATGTCAAAGCCGCCGGACGCGCGAGCGGACTCCTCGATTTTAGCGGTGCGGCGCGCTGTCGCATGGCCTTCAAGGGCGGCTCCAGGGCGCGCCGGTGGCCGTGGGCTCAGCAAGGTCAAGGATTTCCAAGGCGCAGGCCGCGTCGGCGCTGTCGCCGAATCGGCGCATGGTGTGGCGGCGTATGGCCTGTCATTCTGATCCGAGCCGATACGTTCCCAACCCGCCCCCGACCCGCAACTGCGCGTTAACGCCCTGATCCTTAAGACTGTCGACAAGACAAGGGCGCAGCTTGGATCATCCAAGCGCTCGGGGGGCTGGAATGACGTCGCACTCATCCAAGGAGCATCGACCCCATGCCTTTGAAACTGTCGCTCAAGCCGGGCGAAAAGTTCGTGCTGAACGGTGCCGTGGTCCAGAATGGTGATCGGCGTGCGGTTCTGCTTCTGCAAAACAAGGCTTCGGTCTTGCGGGAGCGTGACATCATGCAGGCCGAGGACGTCAACTCGCCGGCGCGTCACGTCTATTTCCCGGTCATGATGATGTATCTGGATGAGGCTGGCGCACCGCGTTACCACGATGAGTTCGTCCTTCGCCTCTCCGAATTCATGGGCGCTATCGCCAATCCGGCGATCGTTGCTGATTGCGTGAATATATCGAAGTATCTGGTTCAGCGCGAATATTACAAAGCGCTCATGTTATGTCGTAAGCTTATCGAATACGAAGACGAGAGGTTGGGGCATGGGTCTTCAAGCCTACCAGCAGGCTAGGGCGCGGGCGGAGCAGCCGCGCGACATGGAATACCGCCTGTTCGGCCAGGTCACACTGGCGCTGATGGAGGCGGCTCAGCTGCCCAAGACCGAATTCAAGCGGCGCGCCGACGCGCTCGATTGGAATCGGCGCATGTGGCAGACCTTGGCCATGGACTGCGCTGATCCCAGCAACGCCCTGCCGCCTCAGCTGCGCGCGCAGATCATCTCGCTCAGCATCTTCGTCCGTCGCCAATCCAGTGAGGTGCTGCGTGGCAAGGAGGGCTTCGAGTCGCTGATCGAACTCAACCGCACCATCATGCAGGGCCTCGCCGGCGGGGGCGCTGCGGCGGCCTGACGCCGCCCAACTGAAGGCTCCGCACATTTCGACGCCGCGCACGGGCCGCCCGTGCGCGGCGTTCGCGCGTCTGGCGGGTATCGACTCAGGGCGAGGCGTTTCGGCGCTGCTGCGCGCCATTCCTGCTGCGGCTGGGGTCTTTCGTGAAGCTTCGCTGCGCAGGGGAGGAGAGGATTCGGTCGCCGGCTTCAGGCCTTGAAGGCTGCTAGGCAAAAAGCTCCATCCGGCGCCCGGCAAGAATTGCCGCAAGCCCCTCCAGCTAGGCTGAATTTGCCGAGCCGGGGCATGCTTAATCCATGTTTAACGCAATAAAATCAATGGATTGCCTGGTCGTCACCTGGGCGGCTCTCTGGCCCGTCTCTTGCTGACCTTCAGTCCGGGCAAAACGCCCCCGGCAGTCAAAATGACGTCGGACACCTGAAAATAAGGATATACGCTATGACCCTTAGCGTGAACACCAATGCCGGCGCCCTGGTCGCTCTGCAAAACCTGACCTCGACCGAAAGCCAGCTGTCGCAGACCCAGAACGAGGTCTCCACCGGCCTGGCCATCTCCCAGCCTTCCGACAACGGCGCCATCTGGGCTATCGCCCAGAACCAACGTTCCGATTCGTCCGCCCTGGACTCGGTGAAGCAGTCGCTGCAGCGCGTTCAATCGACGGTCGACGTGGCCACCTCGGCTGGCACCACCGTCTCCGACCTGCTGAACCAACTGAAGAGCGACGCTCTGTCGGCTTCCGACACCTCGATCGACAGCGACAGCCGTTCGGCCCTGAACGCCAGCTTCACCTCTCTGCTGGGTCAGATCACCAAGGTGGTCGGCAGCGCCAGCTTCAACGGCGCCAACCTGATCAACGGCGGCGGCAACCTGGCGGCCCTGGCCAACGCCTCGGGCACCTCGCAGCTGACCGTGCAGGCTGAAAACCTGACGCTCGGCGGGGGCACCATCTCGGTGACCGCCGGCACGACCATCCTGACCGCCACGAACGCCAGCTCGGCGCTGACCGCGATCAACTCCTCGATCACCGCCGTCAACAACTCCCTGGCCAAGCTGGGCACGTCGTCGACCGCTCTGGGCGATCAGCTGACCTTCGTCGGCAATCTGCAGGACACGATCGACACCGGCGTCGGCAACCTCGTTGATGCGAACCTCGCCAAGGAAAGCGCCCAGCTGCAGTCGCTGCAAACCAAGCAGTCGCTCGGCATCCAGGCCCTGTCCATCGCGAATTCCTCGACGTCGTCGCTGCTGTCGCTCTTCCGCTAGTCACCGACAGGGAGGCGGGCGTCTTCGCCCGCCTCCGCTGGTCGCTGGAGGCGCCGGTCAGGACCCGGCGTAGGCAGACATGGGCACTCCCGTAACAAACGTTTCAGGTCTTCCGGAGGTCAAGCAAGCTTCTGGCTCTCCCGCCGCCACCGCGACGTCCGCGACGTCTCAACCGGCGGCCGCCTCTTCATCCGCAGCCAGCGCCCAAGCTTCGGCGCCGGCGTCCGATGCAGGGGACATGCGGCTGGTGATCGAAGACGACAAGGCCGCCGGCTGCTTCGTCTACAAGGTCATCGACCGCCGGACCGGCGAGGTGGTGCAGCAGACGCCCTCCGAGCAGATGGTCAAGCTTCGAGAGTCCGACGGCTATCTGGCCGGGGATGTGATCAAGGCCCAGGCCTGACGGCCTAGGTTTTCATAAGCGGCCCAGCCGCCCAGAACCGCCTCGCCACCGCCCGGACCCGGGTGTGTGGTTATCCGGCGTTAACCTTCTGCTCACGAAATTAACCATAGCCTTCGTCTCGGAAGCGAATCCGCATGATCGAGTCGCGGTCACGCAAAGCCTAAATCGGCGACGGAGGCACTCATGACGCTGAGCGTCAACACCAACAGCGCGGCCTTGATCGCGTTGCAGAACCTGAACGCTACCCAGAGCTCGCTGACGGAAACCCAGAGCGAGATCAGCACCGGGTTGAAGGTCAGCGCGCCGCAGGACAACGCGGCGGTCTGGGCCATCGCCCAGGGACAGCGGGCCGACATCAACGCCCTCGACTCGGTCACCCAGAGCCTGAACCGGGCCACCTCGGTGGCCGATGTGGCCAGCACGGCGGGTCAGTCGATCTCGGACCTTTTGACGCAGGTCAAGGCCAAGGTGGTCGCGGCTGAGGATCCCTCGCTGAACACCTCCTCGCGGGATGCGCTGAACGACGACTTCAAGTCGCTGCTCAGCCAGATCAACGATGTGATCAACAACGCCTCGTTCGACGGCGCGAACATCCTCAACGGCTCGCTCACCAGCGGCATGCAGTTCCTGTCGAACTCCGACGGCAGCACCTCGCTGACGCTGACCCCGATCAACCTGGGCTTCAACCAGGGGGTGATCACCTTCCCCTCCACGGCCAGCATCGGCACCGCCACGGCGGCGACCAACCTGATGTCGTCGATCAACACCTCGCTGAACAATGTCGACCTGGCCCTGGGCCAGCTCGGCTCGCAGCAGACGGCGATCTCGTCCCAGGTGACCTTCGTGGGCAAGCTGCAGGACACCCTGACCACCGGGGTCGGTAACCTGGTCGACGCCAACATGGCCGCCGAAAGCGCCAAGCTGCAGGCCTTGCAGGTCCAGCAGCAGCTGGGCGTCCAGGCCTTGTCGATCGCCAACCAGGCGCCGCAGACCATCCTGTCGCTGTTCAAGTAGTTTTTCGCGCGCAGGCTCGCGGCGTCGCGCCATGGCGGTTATGGTTTCTCCGCCTATGTTACGCGACGCGGGCGTGCGGGATGATCGAGCTTAGAGACCTTCAGGACGAAGATCGGGCGCGGCTGTTCCGCTGGCGCCTGCAGCCCGAGGTGGATCGCTGGATGAGCGATCCGCCGCCTAGTACGACGGTCGAGCACGACCGATGGTTCGATGACCTTCGCCTGGACGCCAACCAGGCCGCCTGGATAATCACCTGCGACGCCGAGCCGGCCGGCCTCCTGACCCTGAGCGGGCTGGAGGGGCGTCACCGCCGCGCCGCCTGGGGCTGGTATATCGGCGAGGCCTGGGCGCGGGGGCGCGGCGTCGGCCGTGCGGCCCAGGCCCTGGGCCTTGATCTGGCCTTCCTGCGCATGAACCTGGAGAAGGTGTGGGCCGAGGTGCTGGCGGACAACGCCGTCGCCCTGCGCGCCCAGGCTGCGGCCGGCTTCCTCCGCGAAGGCTACATGCGCAGCCACATCTTCAAGGACGGGGTGTTCCGAGACGTCGTGGTGTTGGCCATTCTCGCCGAATCCTGGATGAATCGTCGCGCTGACGTGCGCGCGGGCCTGGTCCGGTCGCGGCTGATCGCCGACCAGCCGGGCTTGGCCGTTCACCAAGGATATTAACACCCTTTCAGCTATTGTCGGCGAAACTGCAGGGGTAGAAATGGATTTCGCCGCGGACTAGGGCGCACCTGTGACCATCAGCATCGATTCAAGCGTACTGATGAGTTACTACAACTCGAAAGAGGGGATTCTGACTGGATCCACCAGTTCGAGCACCTCCTCATCGAGCGCGACCAGCAGCGGCTCCAGCACGACCGCCGCTCCGACCGCGCCCTGGCAAAGCAAGACCGAGCCGTCGTCCAGCACCTTGGCCACCAATGTGCTCAACGGCCAGAACATCATCAGCGCCAATCCCACCCAGCTGACCGGCTCCAGCGGCCAGTACCAGGCCCTGTTCGATCTCTATAACGGTCTGAGCGGGCTCGAGGGCCTGACCAGCGACATGCTGACCGCCAGCGCCGCCTCCACCACGGGCGATGTCAGCACCAGCGCCGCCGCCAAGGCCTTCAACACTGGCCTCAGCCAGGTCCAGAGTTTCGTCAACGACCTCAATCTGCCCAATGTCCGCCTGACCACCGGCGAGGTGCAAAGTTCGGATTCGACCACCAACGCGCCCAAGGCCCAGAGCACGACCTACACCACCGGCGTGATCTACCAGGGCGCCATGAACGATCCGGTGCCGGCCTTCCAGGGCGACGTCAATTTCAACATCAACATCGGCGAATACACCGGCCAGCAGATCACCGTGCCCATCGACCTGTCGCAGATGGGCGACACCGCGCGGACCATGCCCAATGTGGTCAACTACATAAACAGCCAGCTGGAGGCGGCCGGGGTGCAGACCCGTTTCGCCACCGACGACACGCCGGGCGAGCCGCAGACCGTCAAGGCCGGCTCGCAGACCATCACCTTGCCCGCCGGCCCCGACCAATGGTCGCTGCAGATCAACGCCGACACCGAGGAGCAGGTCAGCTTCTCCGCGCCGAGTTCGGCGCCGGCGGTCTATGTGGGCCAGACCTCGGGCAATGTGATCGCCTATAACGCCCAGCAGCAGGCCGCGGCCGCCACCGCCGCCTCGGGCTCGTCCAGCTCGCTGACCAACGCCGCGAACAGCGTGTCCGCCCCGATCCAGCAGATCGTCAAGCTGCAGGCCAGCAGCTCGGCCACGACCAGCAACGCCTCTTCGTCGAGCACCCTGTCCTCGTCGAGCAGTTCGTCCTCGTCGACCGCGCCGCCCGCGGCCCTGGTGCTGCCCGGCACCGCCAACGCCTCCACCGACGAGGCCTGGGCCAACACCCTGCCGGCGGGCGTGACGTCGGTGGACTCCACCGCCACCGGCTCGGACGGCTCGCTCTACGTGCTGGCCAACGTCACCGGCACGGTGGACGGCGAGACGGCGGTGGGGACGCAGAACGTCGCCCTGCAGAAATATGATTCGGCCGGCAATCTGGTCTATTCCACCATCCTGGGCTCGGCCGGCTCAACCTCGGGCCTGTCGCTGGCGGTGTCGTCGGACGGCAGCGTGGCCGTGGCCGGCTCGGTCACCGGCGCGCTCAACCCCTCCAATCCCGGCAATATCGGCGGCGCGGCCACCAGCTTCGTGGCCCTCTACGACAGCGCGGGCGAGCAGCAGTGGGCCACCACCAGCACCAATCCCAGTAACAACCAGGCCAACGCCGTGGCCTTCGGGGCCAATGACACGGTCTATGTGGCCGGACAGAACAATGCGCCTTCGTCCACGGTCACGGCCTATGCGCCGTCCTCTGGCTATCTGACCGCCTATTCCTCGACCGGGACCCAGCTGTTCAACACCGCCACGGGAACCAGCAACGCCAATGGTGTGGCGGTGGACGGCAGCACGGTGGTGGTGGCCGGGACCAGCAGCACCGGCGACGCGGTGGTCAATAGCTACAACGCCGCCAGCTCCGGCGCGCCGACCCTCACCGCCACTCGCGATCTGGGCTCGCTGGGCACGGGCTCGATCGCTGGCGTGGCGATCAACAACGGCCAGGTGGTGGTCGCCGGCACCACCAGCAACAGCGCCCTCAACGCCGGCACGGTGACCTCGGCCTTTTCCGGCACCCAGGACGCCTTCGTCGCCCAGTTGAACGAGAACCTGCAGCCGGCCTCCACCGACGCGGTGGCCTATTACGGCGGCACGGGCTCGACCACGGCCACGGCCCTGACCGTCTCCGGCGGCCAGGTCTATATCGCCGGCACCTCCACCGGCGGCCTTTCGGGCCTGTCCTCCAGCGGCTCGCAGGAAGGCTTCGTGGCCGCCATCGACCCCACCACCGGCCAGACGACCTGGTCGCAGGCCCTGACCGGCCAGAACGGGGTGGACGCGCCCAACTCCATCGCCGTGGCCCAGGGCGGCGCCAGCGTGCTCGACCGGCTGGGCCTGCCCACCCAGACCCTGCAATACCAGGGTTCGCAGCTGCTGACCGCGGCCACCACCGTCCAGGCCGGCGACCAGTTCGAGATCCGCACCCAGGCCGGCGCGACCCCGGCCACCATCACCATCGCGGCCGGCGAGACCACCCAGAGCCTGGCCCAGAAGATCGATCAGGCCAGCGGCTATCAGGTGAACGTCACCACGGTCGACGTCGAAGGCGAGCAGCAGCTCAAGATCACGCCCGAGGACAGCAGCCAGGTGATCGAACTGCTGCCCGGACCCTCCGGCAAGGACGCCCTGGGGCCGTTGGGGCTGAGCGCGGGCCTGATCCAGACCGCCCCGGCCGTCCCCACGCCGAAGAAGGTGATTCCCGGGGTGACCGAGACAAACACCACCACCACCACGACCTCGACCAAGGACGCCTACGGCCTGAACATCGCTCAGGATTTCAACCTGACCACCACGGCGGGCATTCAGGCGGCGCAGAAGGCGATCAAGACCGCCATGCAGCTGGTCCAGTCGGCCTACAACAACATAATCGACCCGCCTTCCGCGACGACCACCCAGACCGAGAGCGGTTCGGTGCCGGCCTATCTGACCGCCCAACTGGCCAATTACAAAGCCGGCCTGGCCCGCCTGACCGGCAGCTCCTCCGGCTCGTCCTCGTCGTCCAGCACCAGCTCCTCGTCCAGCGCCTCCTCGGGGACCAGCCTGGGTTCGGCCTTGGCCAGCATGCTCGCTTAAGGTTCGCGCGTCCGCGCCTTGATCCTGGCGCGGCCTCGTCGTAGCCAGGGAGCATGAGCGCGATGCGGATTCCCAGGCTGTGGCTGACGATCGGCGGCGGCCTGGCCGCCGTGCTGGCGGCTGTGGCGCTGGGCTTCGTCATCCTGCGCCACGAGCGCGCGCCCACCACGCCGCCGCCGGCTTCCACGGGCGGCCTGGTGGTGCAGATGGGCCGGCCCGACGACGCCAAGCCCGATCCGACCACGCCTCTGCGTTGCTTCGTCAACGGACAGTTCGTGGGCATGGAGACCCTGGCCGATTGCGCCCGCAAGAACGGGGTGGCGACCCAGGCGCTGGATGTGGGCGTCGATTCCTCCGGCGGCCTGGCCGCAGCCGGGCAGGCGGGTTCGGCCATCACGCCCTTGCCGCCCACCGCGGCGGAGGCGGCCGCGCCCGACCAGGCCGGCGCCGACGCCTCGATCGGGGCCAGCCGCACCGCCCAGGGCGACTGCCTGCGCTACGGCGCCGGGGCCTGGCGCAAGGTGGGCGACGGCCTGACCCTGTCGGCCTGCGTCAGCCTGCTCTATGACGGTCGCTGCGTGAAGACGGGCGAGGCCAGCTATGGGCGCTGGATGGGTCAGACCGTGCGCCTGGTGCCGCATCGGGTGGAGATCTCGCCCGACAACCACAGCTTCCGTCCCCTGGCGGAGCAGAGCGACGACACCTGCGCCATCGCCGATTTCTAGGCGCCGGATTTCGCCGCCGATGTTCTCCTCGCCGCCCACGACGCCCTGCTATAGGCTGGCCCCATGATCCGACGCCTGATCCCTCTGCTGCTGGCCGCCGCCGCCTTGAGCGGGTGCGAAAAGCAGATCGAAGCCCCCATGCAGGCCGGCGTCTGCTGGCAGATGATCACCCACGGCGACAAGGTCAAATTCAACCTGCTGTCCAAGAATGAGCCGCGCATCGAGGATTGCGCCGCCTCGCTGGAGGGCATGCGTTTGCGCTTCCTGGGCCTGGGCGGCAGCAAGACCGACATCGACGGCGCCTATCAGGGCCAGTTCCTGTTCCTGCGGCCGGAGGGGGTGTTCACTTCTCAGACCTACAAGGGCGAGCGCTTCGTCCTGCTGGTGCGCTCCGCCGACGGACAGTTGGAGAAGCTGGGCGCTCAGGCGACCACGCCCTGATCAGGCTGAACGAAACCAGAACATTTAATTGATTCCGGCCGCGCCCTCGGCTAGGCTGGATGGAACCCTGAAGACTCTACGGAAAAGACGAGGACGCGATGGCGGGCAGCGTAAACAAGGTGATCCTGGTGGGCAATCTGGGGCGGGATCCGGAGATCCGCAGCCTGGGCTCGGGCGACCGCGTCGCCAACCTGACCGTGGCCACCTCGGAAACCTGGCGTGACCGCCAAAGCGGCGAGCGCAAGGAAAAGACCGAGTGGCACCGGGTGGTGATCTTCAACGACAACCTGGTCAAAGTGGCCGAGAGCTACCTGAAAAAGGGCGCCAAGGTCTATGTCGAGGGCCAGCTGCAGACCCGCAAATGGACCGACCAATCGGGCCAGGAGAAGTATTCCACCGAGGTGGTGCTGACCAAGTTCCGCGGCGAGTTGACCATGCTCGACGGACGCGCCGGCGGCGAGGAGCGGGGAGACGAGGGTGGCTACAGCGGCGGCGGCTTCCAGCCCGCGCCCCGCGCCCAGCCCTCGGGTCCGCGCGAGAGCTTCTCGGCTGACCTGGACGACGAGATACCGTTCTAGGGCGCGAGGCCGCTTGGATGGCGACCCCAACCCGCTCATCCCGGCGAAGGCAGGGGTCCAGATTCATTCAGAGGTGTTTGACGCTGAATCTGGATCCCAGCCTTCGCCGGGATGAGCGTCTGGTTCATGTCAGCCGAACGGGGCTCTAAGCCATCCCGTTCTGGGCTGATCCTGAAAGCCTATCCGGGCGCCTGGATCTTAGGCCGGCGACCGCCAGGAGCCGCTGATGGACGATGCTGAACTCGAGGAGCTGTTCGCCGGTCTGGGGCCGGTCAAGATCCGGCGCCTGTTCGGCGGCAAGGGAATCTATTTCGACGGATTGATCTTCGCCATCGTCCTGCGCGGCGAATTGATGCTCAAGGCCGACGCCTCGACCGCCCCGCGTTTCGAGGCGGCCGGCTCTGCGCAGTGGGTCTATCAGGGACGGCGGAAGAAGCCGGTGCGCATGCCCTATTGGAGCGCGCCGGCCGAGGCCCTGGACGATCCGGACGCCATGACCGCTTGGGCGCGGCTGGCCTATCAGGCCGCCGCCAGCGCCGACGCCGCCGCGGCCCTGGGCCTGGCCGATTCCGAGGCGTTCTAGGGCCGTGCCCGATCTCGATCCCACTGCAGCGGTGACAGCCCTTCGGCTCAAGGCCGCGCGCCTGCAGCAAGAGGGCGACCTTAGCGGGGCGTTTGACGCCTATGAGCAGGCCGTGGCCCTGGCCCCGCAGGATGCGGCGCTGCTGATGGCCCTGGCCGATCTGGCCAGCCAGATGCAGATGCACGACGTGGCCCTGAAGCTCTGGGCGCACCTGGGTCCGGCGGACCGGATCTCGCCGCAGGCCCTCAACGGCCATGCCCGGGCCCTGATCGCCGCGGCCCGATTCGGCGAGGCGATCGATCTGCTGAAGGCCGCTCTGCAGATCCACCCGGGCGAGCCGCGCCTGTGGACCACCCTGGGCCTGGGCCTGACCTATGCCGGCCGCGCGGCCGACGCGACGCCCTTCTTCAGCGAGGGTGTTCGACTGGACCCCACCTTGCCCGGCGCGATCTATAACCGGGGTCTGGCCCTGTGCGACCTGGAGCGCGACGACGAGGCGGAGGCGGACTTCCACGCCGCTCTGGCGCTGGCGCCAAATCCCGCCGAGCGCGCGACCATCGAATTCTCGCTGGCCACCACCGCCCTGGGCCGCGGAGACCTGGCGACGGGATGGCCGCTCTATGAGCGCCGGCTATCGTCCGATTGGCACAAGGCGGTCGAGTTCCAGGGCGCGGGCCAGCGTCTCCTGCCGGGCGACAACCTGGGGGCCTGCAGCATCCTGGTGCTGGCCGAGCAGGGGATCAGCGACGAGATCATGTTCGCCAACGCCTTGCCGGACCTGATCGATGAGGTCGGGACGCGGGGGCGAGTGGTGCTGGCGGTGGAGCAGCGGCTGGTGGCGCTGTTCCAGCGCAGCTTCCCCTTGGTCGAGATCGTCGCCCACGCCACGCCCCGAGTTGGACTGCGGCCCATGCGCCGGCCGCGGGAGCCGGTGGGCGGGCCGATCGATTTCTGGACGCCGCTGGCCTCGCTGGCGCAGCGGTACCGGCCGACGGTCGCTGATTTCCCCCGCGCGCCGTTTCTGCGCCCCGATTCGGCCCGCGTCGCCCATTGGCGGGCGTGGCTGGGCGAGCGGCCGGCGTTCGGTCTCACCTGGCGCAGCGGCAAGGTCGCCGGCGAGCGGTGGCGATACGCCCCGCCGCTTCAGCAATGGGTGGGGCTGCTGCAGACGCCCGGCGCGCAGTTCATCAACGTCCAGTATGGCGACTGCGCCGCCGACCTCGCCCAGCTGTCGCGGATGAGCGGCGTCGAGATTCGCCAGCCGCCGGCCCTGGACATCCGCGCCGACCTGGACGACCTCGCCGCGCTCTGCATGGCGCTCGACGGCGTGGTCGGCATCCAGAACGCCACCACGGTGCTGGCCGGCGCCTGCGGCGCGCCGGTGCGGTTCGTGCTCGGCCCCGGATCCTGGTTCCAGCTCGGCCAAGACCAGGCGCCGTGGTTCGCCGACGGCCTCATCTGCGCCACGGGCGACTTCGGCGACTGGACGCCGGCGCTGGCCAAGGCGGCGCAGGCGGTCCAGGCGATCGCAGCCTCCGCGCCGGCCTAGAGCGCGTTGAGCAAAGGCGGAGACCGGTTTTGGGGCCGCAACGCGCCCTGATCTTGTGAATTAGAGCTCGGCGTTGGCGCTCTGCAGGTTCAGGCCCAGGGCCAGCAGGGTGCAGACCGCGCCCGAGGCCAGATAGACCCCCGAGCCGATCAGGCCCAGCTTGCTGGACATCCACAGCGCCACCAGGGGCGCGAAGCCGGCGCCGAACAGCCAGGAAAGGTCGGCGACGATGGCCGAGCTGGTGTAGCGGCGCGCCACGGCGAAGTTCGAGGCCAGGGTGCCCGAGGCCTGGCCGAAGGACAGGCCCAGCAGCACGAAGCCCAGCGCCATATAGGCGGCTTCACCCCAATCCCCGCCGGCCAGCAATTGCGGCGCGAAGCCGCTGTAGAAGCCGATGGCGATGGCGACCGCGCCCAGCAGGCGGCGGCGGCCGAATTTGTCCGCCAGCACGCCCGAGGCCAGCATGGCGGCGACCCCGACCAGGGCGCTGACCAGTTCGATGATCAGCACGCGCGCCGGCGGCTGCTTGGTGAACACGAACAGCCAGGACAGCGGAAACACCGTCACCATGTGGAACAGCACGAAGGCCACCAGCGGCGCCAGGGTGCCCAGGATGATGTTCTTGCGCTCGGCCTTGATGGTCTCGCCCACCGGCGAGGCCTCCAGGCTCTGGGCCTTGAACAGGCCCGAGAACTCGGGCGTGACCACGATGCGCAGGCGGGCGAACAGGGCCACCACGTTGATCGAGAAGGCGACCATGAACGGATAGCGCCAGCCCCACTCGTAGAAGTCGGCCGCTGGCAGGTTGGCGATGAAATAGGAGAACAGGCCGCTGGCCACGATCAGGCCCAGGGGCGCGCCCAGCTGGGGCAGCATGGCGTACCAGCCGCGCCGGTTGGCCGGGGCGTTGATGGCCAGCAGCGAGGGCAGGCCGTCCCAGGTGCCGCCCAGCGCCACCCCCTGGCCGATCCGGCACAGGGTCAGCAGCAGGGGCGAGAACCAGCCGATCTGGTTGTAGCTGGGCAGGAAGGCCACGGCCACGGTGGAGGTGCCCAGGCCGAGCAGGGCGAAGATCAGCTTGGCGCTGCGCCCATGGGTGCGGTCGATGGCGGTAAAGATCACCGTGCCGATCGGCCGGGCGACGAAGGCCAGGGAGAAGATGGCGAAGGAGAACAGGGTGCCGGTCAGCGCGTCCTCGAACGGGAACATCACCCGCGGGAACACCAGCACCGAGGCGATGGCGTAGACGAAGAAGTCGAAATATTCCGACGTCCGCCCGATGATCACCCCGATGGCCATGTCGCCGGGCCGGCCGGTGCCGGCCGCGGGATGGGCCTCGATGATATCCTGGTCGAGCCCGCCGTGTGGCGTAACGCCCTCGCTCATGACCGACCCTCTCCCTGCAGCGTCCGGAGACGCAAACCAAGCCCGACGGCCAACTTCCGCTTGGGCGAAGCGGGCCGATCGCGCATTATGACCTCATACTATCGTTAGCGCTCGCCGGCGCAACGCTGATAGACGGCTTGCATCAGAGGAGAGATTGGTCAAATTGTCCAATCGCTGCCCAGTTGCTTGACTGGTAGCAGGGGAATCGGCTCGGCATAATGAAAATGTGAAGGGGCTGTGGTGCGGCGCGTTACTCATTTTGGGCTTATACTGTCGTGCTTGCTGCTCAGCGGCTGTGAGGCCGTTGTCCTGCATCCGGCGGGTGACGTGGCTTTGCAACAATGCATGGTCCTGCTTCAGTCGTTCGGGCTGATGTTGCTGATCATCGTGCCGGTCCTGGCCTTGATCGTGCTGTTCGCCTGGCGCTATCGGGCCACCAACACCGACGCCCGCTACGAGCCGGACTGGGACCATTCCACGGCGCTGGAGCTGGTGATCTGGGGCTTTCCGCTGCTGATCATCATCTGCCTGGGCGCGCTGACCTGGATGGGCACCCATCTGCTCGACCCCTACCGCCCGCTGGACCGAATCAAGGAAGGCCAGCCGGTGTCGATGAATGCGGCGGCGGGCGTCCAGCCTCTGGTGGTGGACGTGGTCGCGCTCGACTGGAAGTGGCTGTTCATCTACCCGCAATACGGCGTGGCCTCGGTCAACGACCTGGCGGCTCCGGTGGACCGGCCGATCGATTTCCACATCACCGCCTCGTCGGTGATGAACTCCTTCGCCATCCCGGCCCTGTCGGGGCAGATCTACGCCATGCCGGCCATGGAGACGCGGCTGCATGCGGTGATCAACACCGCCGGCGACTATCAGGGCTTCTCGGCCAACTATAGCGGGGCGGGCTTCTCGGGCATGCGCTTCCGCTTCCATGGCGTATCCCAGGCCGGATTCGACGCCTGGGTGGCCAAGGCCCGCGCCGGCGGCGGCCAGCTGGGCCGCGGCGACTATCTGGACCTGGAGAAGCCCAGCGAGAACGTGCCCGTCCGCACCTACGCCAATGTCGACCCGGCCCTGTTCGGGGCGGTGCTGAACCTCTGCGTCGATCCGGGCAAGATGTGCCAGAACCAGATGATGGCCGTGGACGCCAAGGGCGGGCAGGGCGTGGCCAGCGCCCAGACCGTGCTGCCGCTGGAATACGACAAGTTCGCCCGCCGCGGCGCGGTGCTGGGTCCGGCGCCCTCCTATGTGGCGGCCCTGTGCCTGCCCGGCCGCGCCCAGC
>OUWB011209485.1_pt1 | contig 22790 bp, 15 predicted proteins | sample 1779821 | NCBI WGS metagenome assembly OUWB01 (sample SAMEA3914806, study PRJEB12502) | metagenome | biome: forest; material: soil | place: Canada | collected 2011-08-03 | depth 0.1 m
CCCTCTCCCCGTGCAACGGGGAGAGGACGAGAGCCGAGCGAAGCGTGGGCGATCGGGTGAGGGGCTAGAACGGTTGCCGCATTGGCCCCTCACCCGCCCATCTGCGCCCTTCGGGCTTGCTGGTCGTCCTCTCCCCGTTTCTCGGGGAGAGGGCAAAAAACCTTCGCCAAGGCTTCGGGCGACGTGCTTGAGCGGCTTAACGCGTTAAAGCATCGACCTTGTCCATATCGACTTGGCCGACCAGGGCCTTCAGCGTCGCCATGTCGACATGATGGCCCTCGGCCGAGACAGCGACACGGCCGTTCAGCACCAGATCATACTCGCCGTTCTTTTCCGCCGTGTCGTAGCGCTCGGTGGTGATGCGGTTGCCGTCGGTCTTGATGGTCTCGTAGCCGCCGTCACTGCGCGTATCGGAATTGACGTTCAGCCCATTGGCCAGGGCGACGCCGGCCATCGCCCCCATGTCGGCCAGCTTGAGATGGACCGTGCCGCCACCGACCGTATAGGTCGCTTCGGCGGTCGAAGCGGCGATACCGGCAACCCCGCCCGACGAAACGGTCACATCGGCGCGCGTGCCGCCGTTAAAACGCGGCGGCATCAGGGCCAACATGGCCTGGGGGTCGGCGATCTTCAGCGGCTTGGCTGTAGTCTGGGCCGGCGCCTCGGCCGAGGGCTTGGCTGGAACCTGGGCGACCACGGAGCTGACCGCCGCCTGGCCGGTTTTGACCATAACCGAAGCGGTCTTGTCCTGCACAGTGACCATCGTGTCCGACACGGGGTGGTTACCCAGAATATCTCCGGCGCCGCTAACCGCGGTGATCCCACCGACGAGGATTCCGATCAACGCCGACAGGAGGAGACCGCAAATGGCGGCGGCGGCGGTATAGACCACGCTTTTCTCCGCCGGGTTCTTCATCAGCCTGGGCAGGCCGAGATAGAACAGGTAGATGGCGTAGACAAAGGCCAGCAGCGCCAATAGACCGCCCAGGGCCGGCAGAAGTTCGCACACGCCTCCGACATAGCTGGCCGTGCCGGCATAGGCGACCAGCTTGAAGGCGCCCGGCGAGGTCTTCCGGCCACCGAAACCGGGCGCCAGGGCATAGACGATAAAGGCCATCAGAAAGACCGAGCCCAGGCTCAGGACATAGCCGACAAAGCCGGCGATCAACGCCCACAGCACATTGAAATGGCCGAAGACCAGTGCGGCGATCAGGCCGCAGACCGGGCCGATGGCTGCCAGGGGCACGACATAGCCGGTAAAGATCGCCGGAATGCTGTCAGGCTCGGCGGCGATCAAATCCCAGGTCTCGGCGGGTTTCAGCAGGATCGCCCGGACGCGCGCCACCAGGCCCTGCGGAACGGCGGCAGGCATCATCGGATCGGTCATGGGCGGCCCCTCTTGTTGCGAAGCCGCGACCATTGTCGAAATCGCCCGAAGCGTCAACGAAGCCGCTGCGCCACAGGGTTCAACTATTTGGCAACGGCCTTCGCCTGTCCGGATGTTTCCGCTACCACAAAGTGGTCGGACGATGTTACATCTATGGTCATACCTGGGTCCCTGCGTGGGGCGCAGGTCATAAGAAGCCCACACGCGGCTCACAGGACTACAGGAAACGAAGGGAACACCCATGACCCAAACGAACGACTCGCCAGCCGCCGCCTCGGCGCTCGGCAACCCCGCCGTCGTCGGCCTGGCCGGCTTCGCCATGACGACGCTGATGCTGCAATTCCATAACCTCGGCATGATCGGCATCGCGCCGGTCATCTGGCTCGGCTTCATCTTCGGCGGCGCGGCGCAGTTCATCGCCGGCTTCCATGAGCAAAAGATGGGCAATAATTTCGGCTTTGCGGCCTTCTGCGGCTACGGCGCCTTCTGGATTTCGTTCTGCGCCTATGTCGTCGCCTCGACCAGCGACAACAAGCTGTTCGCGCTGAACGACCATGACCTCGGCTATTATCTCGGCGCCTGGGGCATTTTCACCTTCGGCCTGTGGATCGCCTCGTTCCGCATCAGCAAGATGATGTGGCTGACCTTCACCACCCTGACGCTGGGCTTCTTCGGCCTGGCGGTCGTCAAGCTCGGCATTGCGCCCGCCATGCTGCAACCGGCGGCCTACGACCTGATCGTCTGCGCCTTCTGCGCCTGGTACATGATGCTGAACATCGTCTTCAAGAGCGTGTTCGGCCGCGACGTCCTGCCGGTCGGCAAGGGCTGGTTCTAAATCCATCGCGATTGAATAATGTTAAGGGCGGATCCGCTGGATCCGCCCTTTTCGATTCAACTTCGGCGTTAACTTTCTTAACCGGCAATTAAGGCTGTTGATTCACACTTCGACTCCACGGGTCGCGGCCATACCGGTCTGACCCGCATCCTGTTCGCCCCCAAATCTCCAGTGCCGATGCGTCTGCCGTTCACCTCCCTGCGTTCCTGGCTGAAACTGTCGGCCGCCGCGACGGCTTGCGCGGCCCTGGCCACCGTTGCCGAAGGGATCGGTCACGGCTTTTCGTTTCCGGTCATCGTCTCCACGGTAACCGCCGCCGGCGCCTGCAGCCTGAGCGTCCTGGCCTGGCGCCGGATGGATAGCGGTATCGCGGCCCTCCTGCGCGACCTGGCCGGACAGGCCGGCGACGGCCTCTACCAACCCCTGTCGGGCCTGACGGCACGCGACGAGATCGGCGACCTTGCCCGCGCCAGCGACACCGTGCGCGCAGCGACCCTGGAACGCATCGCCGACGCCCAGTCCGACGGCAAGCGCGGCGCCGCCATGGCCCGCGAGCGCGAGCGTATCGGCGAGCTGACCAAGCGGTTGAAGGGCACGATCAACCAGGTGCTGGGCGCCATTCAGAACCTGTCGACCACGGTCGGCATGTCGACCCAGCAATTCACCTTCGCCGCCAGCCGCACCCAGGACGACCTGGCGACGGCGGTGAAAAGCCTGAACACGGCCTCCGCCGACGTCGAAAGCGTGTCGCGCGGCATGGGCGATGTCTCCGCCTCGATCGCCGAGATCGCCGACCAGGCCCGCGCCTCGGCCGAGCTGACCGCGCGCGCCACGTCGGAGATCGACCACGCCAACGAGGTCGCGCAAGCCCTGCGCGAAGCGGTCAACCGCATCGCCGACGCCTCGCGCCTGATCCAGGACATCTCGGCCCAGACCAACCTCTTGGCGCTCAACGCCACCATCGAAGCCGCCCGTGCCGGCGAGGCCGGCCGCGGCTTTGCGGTGGTCGCCACCGAGGTCAAGGCCCTGGCTTCGCAGACCAGCCGCGCCACCGCGGAAATCGAGCGCCATATCGCCGCCGTCACGTCGGCCACCGACACCATGCTGAGTTCGGTCGGCGAGATCTCCGGCGCCGTCGCCGAGGTCAGCCGCACCTCCGGCGTCATCGCCGGCGCGGTCGAGACCCAGAGCCGCGCCGCCTTCGATATCCGCTCCAGCCTGGAACGCGCCTCGGGCGGCAACGACACGGCGGCGCGCGCCATCAACGCCCTGCCCGACACGGCACGCGAAACCGAGGAAACGGCGCAGGAGATGAACGACATCTCCAACGAGATGGCCGAGATGTCGAAAACCATGCAGGAACAGCTGTCGGCCCTGCTTGAAGAGATGACCGACAAGCGTTTTTCGGCGCGCTACGCGACGCGCGAGACGGTCGAGATCGACGTCAACGACGTGCTGCGCAGCGTCGCCCTGCACGATATTTCCGAAAGCGGGGCACGCCTGGGCCTGACACCGGGCGTGGCGACGGGTGGTTTGGTGACGCTGTGCTTCCACGACGGCGTGCATATGCCGGGCCGCATCATGTGGGTCGGCGCCGACAGCTTCGGCGTGGCCTTTGCCACTGATAACCTCAGCGAAAAAGACGTGATGAAGCTGGCGGCTTAGGCCGACCGCCCCATTCGCGGATCGTACAACCACTTGCGCAACTTGGTCGCGGTGATGGCGCCGGCGTCGGGATGCAGCGGATTGATCAGCACATTGTGCTCTTCCGGGGCGATCGTCGACGGCACGACCAGCACGGCGCTGCGCCGCGCGACCAGCCAATCCGTACCGAAGGCAATGCTGGCCCGTCCCGCCGGCAAGGCGTCCCAGCCGACCGGGGCGGTCGCTACCGTCAGGCGCTCGGCGCCCGCCCAGAGCGCATCGGGGATGTCGATCCGCACCAGATAGCGGTTGAACGGCAAGGCGACGGCCGCCAGGTGCACAAAGGTTTCCAGGCACGCCAGGGCGATATTTTCAGAGGCGTAAACCATCGCAGAGCCCTTGCGGTTCCAGCGCCCGCCGGTGCGTTCGGCGCCGGTTCCGGCCATGTCGTCCGCTTCGTAGTCGGGCGTATCGGTGGCGATGCGCCACACGACATGACTCACGCGTAGGCCCCGCTCTGCATCTGGGCCAGCAGGGTCGCCACCATGCCCTGGCCTTCCATGGTGTCCATGTAGTCGACCGGGCGGCTGCCGCCCAGCGCCGCGACCGGGGTTTGCAGCCAATTGGCCACCCAGTGCGCCGCATTGAAGCCGTCCCGCACACCCGATTGCTCAACCATGGTTTCCACCTGGCCGATCAGTTTCGACATGCCGACGATGCGTTCGCTGTCTTCCGGCGACAGGTTCTCGGCCTTGCCGGCCTTGCGATTCAGCGTTGCCGTCGACAGGTTCAGGCTTTTCAGCACCGGCCCCTGGGAGACATTCAACCGCTCCAGCAGGCGCTTGGCGTCCTGGGCCGGCACGCCGACGCGGATCAGCGCCACCCGGGCCGACGGCTCGGACTGATAGACCTGGGAAAAGTCGGTGACCGTCACCTTGGCGACAGTGCGAGCGGTCTTTGACTTGGGCTGAACGGCGGGCATGGCGAGCCTTTCTTTGCTCATATGCGCATCATTATAAATCAAATGAGCAAAAGAACAAGTCGGAGCACCGCAAGCAAGAAACCCCTCCACCACCCTTCGCTGCGCTACGGGCGGTCCCCCTCCCCGATCAAGTCGGGGAGGTGTGAACGCTTCGCGTTCACTTCGCCGCCTTGAACGCCGCCGTCACTTCCGCCGAGCGCGCCGTCTTCAGCGCGCCGCAATCGCGCACCCCTTCCAGCGTGCGGTCAAACGCCAGGGTCGAGCGACCACCGGCCTGGACCTTGGCACGCATCAGGCTGTCGGCCTCGCCGGCCTTTTCCGCCGAGCAGTAGTTGCCGACCAGGCCCGCCACGCGGCCGGCCGAGAAGATGCCGACCTTGGCGTTGAAGGCGTCATAATTGGCCTTCAGCCAGTCAAAGGCGATGTCGCGGGTCTTGGGCTCGCGCATCAGGCCGCTGATCAGGGCCAGCTTGTCCGGCGTGCGCAGGCGCTTGTCGTTGTCGACGATGTCGAACACCCACTTGGCCGTGTCGGGCGTCGCCCCGGCGGTCACGGCGTAGAGCGCGTCCGAACGGAAGTTCTCGTCGCCGGTTTTCAGCATGCGCTCATAGAGGTCCCTGGCCGTGGCCAGGCCGCCCATTTCGACGTGGACGCGCAGGCCGTCGCCCAGCACCGCCTGGTCGAGCGCATTGGTGTCACCGCCGAGATAGGCGACCGCACCGGCGTCGAGCGCCTGGCGCACGGCGGGATCATGGGCTTCATTGGCCAGGATGCCGATCAGTTCCGAGCGCAGGTGCTGGTTGTCCGGCGTATCCGAAGCATAGGCCCCGGCCTTGACGTCGGCGCCCAGGGCCTTCAGGCGCGGGCCGTAGATCTCGCCCATGACACGGCGATAATCATCGATCGCCGAGGCGTCGAGGATGCCCGTCGTCTTCAGGCCGGCCAAGCGGTTGGCGCTTTCGCTGGCCACCGACGAGTCCGGATTGTTGACGAAGACTTTTGCCGCCTTGATCAGCTGCGCCGCATCGCCATGGCCCGAGCGGAACTGCGCCCACAGGCTGTCGATCGTCGCCAGGCCTTCGCCCGACGACAGCGTGTCGCCCGAGGCGATCAGCGCATCCCATTCATGGGGCTCCAGCGTAAAGCGGTAATAGCCGGTGCCGCCCATGTTCGGCATGATGACGCCCGAACCCTTGACCGGCACGGTCTGGGTCTTCTGGTCGACCAGGGCGCAGTTGCGCTCGGTGCCGACGCGGACGCAGAGCGGCACGGTCCACATCGTCGCCGGCGCCGGGGTGCCCAGGCGCTCATAAGGCGCCTGCGTCACGATCAGCTTGTCGCCGTCGCGCTTGATATCGATGGTCGGCACGCCGCGCTGGTCGACGAAGCTCTTCATCGCCGCCAGCACCTTGGGATCCTTGGCGGCGTCGGCCAGGGCGCCGAAGAACTGCTCCGAGTCGGCATTGCCGTAGGGGTGACGCGACATGTGCAGGCGCACGCCTTCGCGGAACTTTTCGTCGCCCATATAGGCGGCGATCATCGCCACGACCTGGCCGCCCTTGCCATAGGTGATGTCGTCGAAGGCGGCGTCGATCTGGTCGTTTTCGGTGATCGCCTGATGGATCGGGCGACCGACGGTGTAGCTGTCCAAATCCATGGCGCGCAGGGCTTCGTCGATGGCGCCGGCGCTGATGTGCAGCTCCGGCCGCCACTCGTTGCCGATGCGGTAGCCCATCCAGTTGGCGAAGCTTTCGTTCAGCCAGATGTCATCCCACCAGGCCGGCGTCACATAGTCGCCGAACCACTGGTGCGACAGCTCGTGCGACACGACCATGCCGAAGACCTGCTTCTGTTCGGTCGGCGCGCCCTTGTCGAGCATGATGATGTCGTCGCCATAGGTGTCGGCGCCGGCGTTTTCCATCGCGCCCGGCATGACCGGCGAGGCGATCTGGTCAAGCTTCGGGAAAGGGAACGGCATGTTGAAATAGGCTTCGAGATGCGTGACGATCGACGGCGTCTCGGCGATGACGTAGTCGAGCTTGTCGGCATTGACCTTGGTCGCCACCGTGCGGATCGGCAGCGGATAGGGACGCTGGGCATCCGGCGGCACCACGCCTTCCTTGGTGACGAAGGGACCGACCATCATGGCGACCAGGTAGGTCGGCAGCGGCTTGGTCGTTTCGAAATCGTGCTCGGTCAGGTCACCGGCAGGTTTGGTGCCGATTTCCTTGGCATTCGACACGGTGACGAAGCCCGGCTTGGTCGTCAGCTTGACGGTGAACGGCGTCTTGTAGCCCGGCTGGTCGAAGGACGGGAAGGCCGAGCGCGCGTCGATCGACTCGAACTGGGTCCAGGCGTACCAGTCGTCGCCGACCTTGATGTGATAGAGGCCGGCGGCATTGTCGCCGAAGGTGCCTTCATAGTCGAACTTCAGGGTCAGCGGGCCGGCATCGACCGGCGAGGCGAAATCGGCGCGGGCGACGCCGGTCTTGTCGAGCTGGGTGAAGGTGACGTTGATTTCCTTGCCGTTCTGGATGGCGACGGCCTTGGAGATCTTCAGGTCGCGGCCGTGCATGAACAGGGACGAGGTCTTGGCCTTGACGACGATATCGATCTCGGTATGGCCGGTAAACGTGTCCTTTTCCGGTATGACCGTCAGCGCCAAACGGTAGGCCTGGGGCGTGGCGGCGTCGGGCAGCTTGCCGTGCGGATAGTCGGCATCCGCGGCGTGGGCGCCGCCGGCGATCATAAGGGCGCTGGACGCCAGGAGAAGGGTGCGTTTGAACATGTGCCGATCCAGGTGCAGATGAAACTTTCCCGGATCGATAGCATGCCCAAATCTAGCCACACATTAACATTTGGTAATATCGAATAGGGTAACACGGTTCTGAAGTGCCATTCAGGCCCGGGGAAAGAGCCGATATGTTTTGGAAAATGGGCGTGCTGACGCTCGCCCTGGCCGTCATCGCCCCGGCCCCCGCGGCCGAGGCGCAATCCCTGTTTTCCAGCTTCTCCGGCAAGCTTTTGCTGACCGGCGGCGTCAATTCGGTCGAGGGCAGTGCCGGCGGCGGCCTGACACCGTGGGCGGTGACCGGCGGCTATGGCACGCAGACCCAGCTCGGCGGCAATGTCTACGGCACGACGATCGACACCACCGACTATCGCATCACCTCCTACGGCGGCGTGGTCACGGCGTTCGACCGGGTCGAACTGTCGCTGGCGCGGCAATCCTTCGACACGCAAAAGGTCGGCGGCGCTTTGGGCCTGGGTGACGGCTTCACCATCGACCAGACGACGGCCGGCATCAAGGTCAAGCTGCTGGGCGACGCGGTGATGGACCAGGACGAGTGGTGGCCGCAGGTCGCCGTCGGCGCCCAGTTCAAGTCGAACGACAAGGGCTGGCTGGTCAAGGCGCTGGGCGCCCGCGACGACAACGGCACCGACTATTACATCAGCGCGACCAAGCTGTTGTTGGCGCAGGGCCTGCTGCTCAACGCGACGATCCGCGAGACCCGCGCCAACCAGTACGGCATCCTGGGCTTCGGCGGCATCGACGACGCCTATCATACCGAGTTCGAAGGCTCCGCCGCCTACCTCGTCAACCGCCATATCGCCATCGGCGCCGAGGTCCGGACCAAGCCCGACGACCTGGCCGTCGCCCACGAAGGCACGGCCTATGACGCCTTCGTCGCCATCGCGCCGTGCAAGGCGTTTTCGCTGACGCTCGCCTATGTCGATCTCGGCAATATCGTCACCCGCCGCCAGACGGGTACCTACATCTCCCTGCAAGCCGGTTTCTGAGGAATATGACCATGAGAGCCCTGATCGCCGCTTGCCTGGTGTTTGCCGCCTCGCCCGCCCTCGCCGCGCCCCAACCCGCCAATGCCCCGGTGGTCAGCCCGGACGGTTCGCTCTATCGCGCTTTCGGCGGCCATGACGGTTTGGTGCGCGTCGTCGACGACCTGTTTGTCCAGGTCGACGCCGATCCGCGCATCAACGGCTTTTTCGAAAAGGCCAAGCGCGCCCACACCAAGGCCATGCTGGTCGAGCAGTTCTGTGAAGTGACCGGCGGCGGCTGCGTCTATAGCGGCAAGGACATGGGCGCCTCGCACCGTGAGCTCGGCATCACCCAGGCCGATTTCAACGCCCTGGTCGAGGACCTGCAAAAGGCGATGGACCAGAACCATGTGCCGTTCACCGCGCAGAACCGGCTGCTGGCGGCGCTGGCGCCACAGAGCCGCGCCATCGTCTACCACCCGACCGCCGCCGATATGGCGACCAGCGGCCCGGTGGGGAAGTAGAAAAAATCCTCCTCCCCATTTGGGATAAATGGGGAGGTGTCAGCGCGCAGCCCGAAGGGCAAGTCGATGACGGAGGGGTCACTTGCCAACGCAAGAGCCGCTCCATCGCCTGTAAGTGACCCCTCCGTCGCGGACTTCGGGCTTCGCCCGAGCGCCGCGCCACCTCCCCATTTTAACAAAATGGGGAGGAGAATTAGAGCTACCCGCCACGCCGTTTGACAGGCGAACTCGCCGGTCCCGGCTGCGAAGCGGTCGACACCGCCGTAACCCAGCCGCGCAGAACCGGCCCAACCGGCGCGCCCAGGGCCTCAGCCACCAGCAAACCGGCCAGGGCCAGGGCGACAAAGGCCGTCGTACCCTGCCAGAAGGAAAGCTCGTTCCGCCCCCACCACGAATGCTTGCGCGAGAAGTTGGGTTCGGCCCCGAAGGCCCCGGTCTCCAGCTTGAAGGCCATCTCGAAACCGTCGTGGAAGCGGTCGCGCGGCTCGGGCGCAATCGCCTGGAAAATAAGGCTGTCGAGCCAGGCCGGCAGGTCGCGGCGGTGCGCCGTCAGACGTTCCGGACGATTGAACTTCGGCTGTTCGTTGGGCTCGATCTCGCCATAGGGATAGTCGCCGCCGGTGAACATCCGGTAGAGCGTCACGCCCAGCGCGAAGATGTCGGAACGCTCGTCGCCCGGCTTGCCTTCGAACAGCTCCGGCGCCTTGTAGGACGCCGTCCCCGGCACGAAGACGTTTTCCTTGTCGAGCCCCGGGATGCGCGCCACGCCGAGATCGACCAGCTTCAGCCCCCCGTCGCTCAGCAGGATGATGTTCTCCGGCTTGATGTCGCGGTGGATGATGCCGGCGCGGTGCAGCGAGCCGATGGCCTTGGCCAGGCGCGTGGCGATCGAAATGCCCTCGTCCAGGCCGATCTTCGGCGCGCGCAGCAGGCGGTGTTCCAGCGTCTCGCCAACATAGAAGGGCTGGGCGATGTAGAGGCAGGTCTGGCGGCCCGTCGGCAGGGTCAGCACGCCGCCGATCCAGATGTGCTGCACGCGCGCCGCCACCCAGGCCTCGCGCATGAAGGCCGAGCGCGCGGCCTTTTCGGCGCCGATGGTGTGCGGCTTGGGGAATTTCAGCAGGACATTGGCCACCGCGCCCGGGCGGTTCTCGCGAATGTCGCGGGCGCGGAACACCCGCGAATAGACGCCATCGGCCAATTGCCGCTCAAGGCGGAAGCCGTCGATGATGTCGCCGACATTGGGCGGCTCGATCAGCGGCAGCTCGGCAATCGCCGCGTCAAGATCCTCCAGCGTCGCCGGCGCCAGGTCGACCACGTCGACGATCAGCGCGGTGGTATTGTCGTCGCCGTGATGGGCCATGGCCGAGGCGACGAGGTTGCGCGCCGTTTCGTCGGGCGAGGTCCGTTGCTCCAGGATTCCGGCGATCTGGGCAAAGCTCAGATGCTGATGCACGCCGTCGCTGGTCAGCAGCAAACGGTCGTGCGGCACCACGTCGAAGGCCATGTAGTCTATGCGAATGGCTTCTTCTCGGCCGACGGCGCGGGTGATGTAGTTGTTGTTGTCGGCGCCCTCGGGCTTGTGATCGCGCGTCAGCTGGGTCAGCACACCGTCGCGCAGCCGCCACAGCCGCGTATCGCCGACGTGAAAGACGTGCAGGCGCCGCCCCTTGATGACAAAGCCGGTAAAGGCGCAGCTCATGCCCGCCAGGTTTTCGTTCTTCAGGCCCTCGCGATAGAGCCAGTAATTGATCGATTCCAGCGCTCTTGCCGCCGTCTTGCGCGGCGACAACAGGTCCGACTGGCCCAGATAGTCGTCGATGAAGGTGCGCACCGTCAGCTCGGCGGCGACGCGCCCGCCCTTCATGCCGCCGACCCCGTCAGCCAGCGCCGCGACCGCGCCGTGATGGCCGCGCTGCTCGTCCAGGCACAGGGCGGCAAAGTCCTGGTTGTCGTCGCGCTGACCGATGTCGCTGGCGAAACCGGTGGCGATATTCAGGCGCATATTGGCGTAGGGAGTGGAGGCCATACCCAAGTTGTGCCTCAGTATGACCGTCGCGTCTACGGGCTGCATTTACCTTAACGGCGGCCGTTGTTGCTTTGCAACGAAGCGGTTGCAGCAGATACCACTATCGTCCGCCTGCGGTGCATCCGATATTGATCCTGACACCGGTTTCCAGTACGAGGATTGCCAAATCGAGGAGCCCCGCCATGACCACAGACGATATCGCCCAAAGCTTCGTTGAGGCCCGTCGCGCCGCCCGGGCCCTGCCCGACTATCCGGGCGCTGTGCCGTCGAAGCTTGCGGACGCGTACGCCATCCAGGACAAGGCCATCGCGCTCTATGACCGGCCGATTATCGGCTGGAAGATCGGCCGCGTCGCCCCCGACAAGCAGGCCTTGCATGCGACCGAACGCTTGTGCGGCCCTATATTTCAGCCGACGCTAAAACACTATGCCGGCGAGGTTTTGACGCTGCCGGTCTATGCGGGTGGCTTCGCGGCGGTCGAGGCTGAATACGTCTTTCGCGTCGATCACGACGCCGATCCGGACAAGACCGACTATACCGAGGAAGAGGCGCTGCGGCTGATCGACGCGGTGTTTGCCGGGGTCGAGATGGCCGGCTCGCCGCTGGCCACCATCAATGTGCTGGGCCCGACCGTGGTGGCGTCGGATTTCGGCAATAATTTCGGGCTGATCCTGAGCGCGCAACTGGGTGAATTCGATTCCGATGCGACCGAGGCCACGCTCTCGGCGGAGGCGGTGGCAGCGTTTACGGCGACGACCGAGATCGACGGCAAAATCGTCGGCGAAGGCGGCCTGTTCGCCATGCCGGGCGGGCCCTTGAAGGCGATTGCCTGGCTGGCCGGTTTCCTGGCCCAGCGCGGCCGGCCGCTGGTGAAGGGGCAATATATCTCGTCGGGCGCCACCACCGGCATCCACGATATCAAGCCCGGCAGTACATCCGTCGTGCGCTTCTCGGGACCAGGGACGCACAAGGCCGAGGTGCGGTTGCAGACGGTGAAGCTGACGGAAGCGTCGACGGAGTTGGGGTAAAGCCGCATAATAGTCTTTCAACCCTAATTCCAGTAAGGGATTGCCATTTTCAACCAAAAGTTATAACCCTGCAGGCGGTAGAGTGATCTTATGCTGTAAACCTTGAAGCGGGGGCTGAGGTTGGCGATCATTTTCTTCAGTCATGCGAGCGTGGACGATGCCCTGGCCGCAGGCATCGGGGACTGGCTCGCCGACTCGGGCTTTTCCGAAATCTTCATAGATCACAGGGACATCCGGGGCGGCGACAAATGGAGTGAAGCTCTCCGGCGGTCCAACGCGACATGCAAGATCGTCATCTGCCTTGTGACCAATGCGTGGCTGACGTCGGACGAATGCTATCACGAATTCGGCATCACCCAACTGTCGGGCAAGCGCATCATACCGCTGATCCTCACTTCCGGCCGGTTACCGCGTCGGTCGGCCGAACGGTTGAAAAAGGTGCTCAGCGAAGACCAGGGGTTCAAGATCGCCGATGCGGTCGTCGACGGCGCCTTCCATCCGGATCGATTCAAGTTCGCAGAGCCGTTGAAGGCAGGATTGCGAGCGGCGGGTGCGCTCGTCAATGTTGGGCTTGACCCCGAAGCCTTCGAAATCGACCGCACGTCCAAACCCATTCCTTTTCCAGGCCTGGATGCCTTCGACGATACGGACGCGCACGCGGCGCTGTTTTACGGGCGCAGCGACGATATCGCCGCCTGCCTTGAGGAGTTGCGGCAAATGCGCGCCGGCGGCGACCGGCGGTCTCTCGCCGTGCTCGGCGCTTCCGGATCCGGCAAATCCTCGCTGCTGAAAGCCGGCGTGCTGCCCCGGCTGCGGCGCGAACGTGGCTGGATCGCGCTGCGCGCCTTTCGTCCCGGTGCGGACGCCGTATTGAACTTCGCCGAAGCCTGGTCGAAAAGCTTGGCTGCGGTCGATGTCCACAAGACCACCGCCGAAATTGCCGGATTGCTGCGAAAGGCATGGAGCGCCCACAGCGATGTCCGCGACCAGCGCCTGTTAGCCCTGCGTCAAGTGCTCGACGAATTGGGCGCGTCGTTGCGGCAAGCCAATGAGCGTCAGGATGCCACAATTCTGATTGCGCTTGACCAGGCTGAAGAACTGATCCGGTCGGACGAAACCCACGCGGATATTGTCTGCGATTGCTTGCGGGCGATCGCGCTCGACGCGGACGCGGCGGCGCATCCCTATCCCTGGGCATGCGCCTTTACCATCCGATCGGACAGCTTTGGCGAGCTTCAGCGCAATGCCCGCTTCATCGACCTGGCGGCGCGCTGCGTCGATATCCGGCCGCTGCAATCCTATCGGATCGACGATGTCATCGAGCGCCCCGCCGCCCGTTATGGCGTGCGCGTGGCGCCCCGGCTTCTTTCGCGGATCGTCGCGGATGCGCAAGGCGAAGACACCTTGCCCCTGCTGGCCTTCGCGCTGCGCCAACTCTGGAAGGGGCTTGGGCAGGCGGATGAAATCACCGAAAATATGTACGACGAACTTGGTGGTATCGCCGGATTGATCGGTCTGGCGGCGGAGCGAGCCTTGCGTGGCGCGCGTCCGCATGACAACGAACCGCGCCTACTCACCGACGAGCGCGAAGCCCTTGCGGAAAGCACATTTGTGCCCGGCCTGATCACGGTCAATGATAACGACGTGCCTGCGAAACGCGTCACGGCGCTAAGAGCGCTCGCACTGTCCGAGATTGCCCTGCTCGACGATTTTGTGGCCTGGGGGCTCGTTGTTCGTAAGCACGCGCCCGAACCGATCGGAACGACGGTTGAACTGGCCCATGAAGCGATTTTACGTTTCTGGCCGCGCCTAAAAAATTGGCTCGAGCCTGAGATCGCGCGCCTCAAAATATTGCGGCGGCTCGATCAAGCGGCGAATTGGTGGCATGACCACAACCATGCCCGCGACCTCCTGGTCCATCGGGGCAAGACTCTGCGCGACACGCAAGCGGTCTCGGGCGATCCGCGCTTCGCAGGACAAATCGGCGAAACCCAGAAAGCCTACCTGGACGCCGCCGCGGCAAAACAGCAGCGGGACAGGAAACAGCTCGGTCTGGGCATTGCCGCAGCGGTCCTACTGTTGCTCGCCATCAATGCCATCCTGGAGTCACGCAGCCGATCACGCGCGCTCGATGACGCGGCGGCGTATTATCTGGCGGATGGAGATCCGTTACGCGCCGCTCCCCTAGCCCTAGCCGCCGTACCGGGCCGATCGCAATTGTCGCAGCTATACGCCCCACACAGCGTCACAGATCGATTGTTGAATACAGGGTTTGAGTTAAAAATAACTGCCGTCATTCCGGGCCTCGACGATCTCACCAATGCCAGGTTTTCAGAAAATAGCCGGTGGATGATATCAAAAACGGCTGATGGCGCCGGAGAAATCACCGATATTCATACAGGCCTGCCGGCATACAAGACGAACGAAGGCAAGGTATCAGGATTTTCGGTAAGCAAGGACTCACACTTTGTTGCCTTCCGTAGCGCAGACAATCAACTTTCGGTATTCGATCTGTTCAAGGGAAAAATAGTTTCCAAGTCTATCCCGGTTACGGGTCTGGAGAATCAAGAACGCGGATATTATTTTGTTCCCCAAACATCAAAGCTCATCGTCGCCATACCAAATGGAGACGTATCCCTGTGGGATCTTTCAACCAATGAGGTCGTGTCCCTGGGCTTGCCCACCGCAAATTGGGCGAGTTGGACGCTAGGTACAGATACATCGCATTTTATCCTGAGATCCCTCGACCGCCGGTGTACCATCTGGGATGCCGCATCCGTAAAGCGCCTGGCCGAATTGCCCAACTGCGGGACAGCATTCATCTCCGATGACGGCTCCAGTGCCGCGGGAAATGCCGGACCCTCTGTACATATATGGAACGGTCAGCGGAATGACTCCCTCCCGGAAATAAGATTGAAATCCAGCCCACTCTATTGGGCTTTATCGAAAGGCGGCAACCTGCTAGCGCTCACTTTTGCCGATGGTCATGGCGAAATCTGGTCTGCCCGCACGGGCGAACGGCAAAGCAATTTTTGTGCGCACCTGGCAACCAATACATTCGCCTTTTCGCCCGACGAAAGCCGTTTGATCATAGAAAATAGCGATGGCAGCGCCGTGTTGTGCGACACGCATTCGGGCAAACAGATAGGGAAGGATTTCCCTCCGGCGACTGTCGACAGCTACTTTTTTGCGCCCAAGAGACCATGGTTGACAATGGTGTCCGACGACAATCACGCCATCCTTGTCGATATTCAATCCGGTTTAACCCTCACCGATTTTGACAAGGACTCTGTCGTAAGGCCGTACTATAGCCCTGAGGGAGATCAGGTTTTCACCACCGGAGATGGGAAGCAAGGAGCGCTTTGGGATATGAGAAGCCGGAGGAAAATCCAGGATTTTTCTCGTAAAGGCATTAGCGATGTCCTCTTCTCGAAAGACGGTGCCAGAGCCGCCATAAACACCGCAACAGACCGCGCCATTATTTGGGATATGCACGCGAACAAACTCGTCACGAACGTGGACGCTTCTGTTGGCGAAATTCTTTTCTCGAACGATGGATCAAAGCTCCTCGTCAATCCCCGAGGCCCGGACACACCCTCCATCTTGATGGAAATACCGGAAAGATTCACACGTCAGCCGGACGGGGCTGGGTTGCGCGACAAGATTTGCCGAATTAACGGCGGCGTCCTTCCGTCATTTTCCACAGGCGAAATGAAGGTGCTTAAAGATATCGTTCCGCTGGCCGCAAAGGCAATGGCCGGCGAACCCAGAAATCCTTGCCATTGGCGAGGCCTCGGCAGCCTCGAAGGATGGGCTCAGCTTCTGCGCCGGCCGCTCGCGCAACATCTCAGCATAGCCAAATACCGATGCGGAGAAATTTCCGCGTTGGGCACAATGGATGTAAACGAACAAACCCGCTGCGAAGAAGCCGACCGGTTGTCGGAAGCGGAAGACTGATCTCCTCCCGGTTGGGGCTTAGCGCACCCCGCCTATACTGCCAGGTGGCCTCGCCGTGACCGGGGGATAGTCCGGTCATGGCGTCACTCTAGTGCGCGTAGGTGACCGGTTCGGGAAAGCGCGGCAGCTTGCCTTTGGCGATACGGGCCAGGTTGCGCAGATGGCGGCCGGTCAGGGGCGGCAGCGTCGCCGAGCCCCAGGCTTGCTTTTGCGGGGCCGGCGGCGTGAATTCAGGATCGATCATGGCTTGCTCCAGTGGCGACAACGGGATGCCCCACAGTATTCCGACCGTCAAAGCGAAGATCGACGGCCGGGTATGCGCTTGCCTTCGTAAGTATACGATGCCTCAAAATTTAAAATCTCGAAGCGGTGGTGACTGAATTTCGGCTTAATAGGCCGTCTTTTACGACCGTAGTCGCAGATTGAATTCGCGGCCTCGCCGTGACCGGGGGGATAGTCCGGTCACGGCGTCGCCCGAACCGAAGCCGCTTACTGCTGCGACCCCAGCTTGAACTCCAGCGTCGCAAATACGCTACGGCCCGGATTGGTCCAGTAGAGCGGTGTCCCCGCCCCTACGGTATAGCCGGCCAGGTTGATGATCGGCTTGTTGTTGGCGATGTTGTCGATATTGATCTTCAGCTTGGCGCCCTTCGCCTTGGCGAACCATTGGCCGAGGTCGAGGTCGAGCGACGCGTCGGCCGTCGTGTAGGACGGCAGGAACTGCGTGTCCTCGGTGTCGCCGAAGCGCGAGCCGACCCACTTGGCCAGGACCGAGACATAGACCCCGTCCTTGCTGTAGATCAGGCCGCCGGCCGCCGTGCCCTTGGGCGCATTGGGCACCCAGGTGTGGTCGGACGCCAGGGCCGAATTGACCGAGGCATTGGCATAGAGGCTGAAGCCGGCGCCCAGCGGCGCGGTGCCTTCGGCTTCCAGGCCCTTGTAGTGCACGCCGCCAAGATTGCCGAAGATCGGCTGGCCGCCGACCGTGCCGATCGGCGTGATCAGGTTGGAGAAGTCGATCAGGTAGGCATCGAACGACAGGGACCAGCCGCCCGTCTTCCACGTCGTGCCGGCCTGGTAGTTCCAGGTGGTTTCCGGCTTGAAGTCGGTCGAGCTCGGATCGGCATAGTTGAAATAATTTTCGTTGGGCGCCAGGAAGCCCTTGGCGACCTGGGCATAACCCGACCAGGTGGGGTTGAAGTCGTAGTGGGCCTCCAGGCTCGGCAGCACCGACTGGAAGGTGTTGTCATAGCTCTGCGTGCCCGCCGTCTTGACGTTGACATTGGCGTCGACATCGCGTTCGAACCACGAATAGCGCACGCCCGGCGTCAGGGTCAGGCCGCCGATATTGACGTTGAACTGGGCATAGGGCTGGAAGGTCTTCAGCGTCTGGTAGAGGTCGCGGTCGACGCCGTTATCGGCCCCGGTATCGGCGTCGTCATAGTTGCGCGCCATGTTGTCGGTCATGTCGACTTCGGTCAGGCGACGGACATTGGTCTGGTCGTCGTACCACAGGCCGGTCTGCAGGTCGCCGAACGGCAGGGTCTTGGTCAGGCGCACGATCGTGCCGACCGACTGGTAGTCGTTCTTCAGCAGTTGGCCCGGCACGCCCGAGACCTGGGTCCCGCCCGGCGTCAGCACGACAACGTTCGGATATTCGCCGTTGGGATCTTCGCCGTTCAGGCCGGTGTGGCCATAGGCATAGGTGTAGAGCTTGGCATCGAGCGACCAGCCATTGCCGAGATTGCCGGCCAGGTCGGCATAGACGAAGTCGGTCTTGATGAAGTCGGCATTGTAGCCGAAATAGTTCTGCTGGGTCGGGTCGGCCGACAGGCCCCAGTTCGGGCCCTTCGTGTCGATCTCGGCCTGGGTCGCGCCCAGTGAGATATTCTGGTGGACGTGGTTGTACATGCCGGCCACCGTCAGGGTGAAGTCGGCGCCGATCGGCTGGACCAGCTTGCCGTAGTAGTTCTGGCGCTTCTGCTTCTCGTTGGTCAGGTAGCCGTCCGACTGCAGCGACTCGGCGTCGACCAGCAGGCGGGTGCCGGAGCTGTTGAGCACGCCGGTATCGACCTCGGTGCCGAAGTCGATGGTATTGAAGCTGCCGACCGAGACGTAAGGGTCGACCGAGAACTGCTCGTCCGGCGCCTTGGACAGGATATAGACGGTGCCGCCGAAGGTGGCGTTACCGATCGTGGCGCCCGTGCCCGGGCCGCGATCGATGGTGATCTGACCCAGGTCGTGGGCCATGAAATAGCTAGTTGAGTGGTGCGTGAAGTCGTTGGCGTCGCCCCAGGGGATGCCGTCGAAGGTCACGTTGAACTGGCCGTCCTGGAAGCCGCGGATCGAGATGTTCTGGCTTTCGGCGAGGCCCGGCCCGTTGGGCGCGGTGTCGAACACCGACGGGCTGTACTTGATGGCTTCGTCGTAATTGCCGGACAGGGGCAGGTTCTTGGCGATGAAATCGGCCGAGATGGTCGAGGTCGGCTCAACCGCGGTCAGCGGCGTTGAGCCCGGGGTCGGCGTCTTTTCCGCCTTGACGGTGACGACGATGGTCTCGACCGGGACGGTCTGGGCCAGGGCGACGCCAGGAGCGGCGACAAGCGCGGCCAGTCCGGCTCCGTAGATCAAGGCGCCAAGGCCGGTCGACAGATATTTCATGATACAAACCCTCGTTTGAAATTACGGGCCACCCGAAGATATGGCGTCAATGCCGACACATATTGGCGGGCATCTGACGCAGCAAACCCTCTTCGCTCGCCCATAAAGCGCGTGCTGAATACATTTTTAGACTCGGCAAATACTGATCATGCCGGATGTTTTGCGGCGCCGCCGTGGCCGATGCGAGCGTCATGTCAGGGATTTATGACAATCGTTTTTCATATTTATGACAGATTTGCGAACATTGAGATTCGCGTAACATATTGACAACATGCGTTTTTATTAAAATTGTGCAACGCAATCGTGATCGAAAAAATGCCTTGCGCTTCAGATTCCTATCATTTTGGGATGCTAGTGTATTCGTCCTCAGCGAATACTCTATGCCTGCGCCGCTTTACGATCCGGCGCGCGCTTTGCTGTGTCCCGGTGCCCCTTCGCCTCTCTGCAGCGTCCTGCCCCCCCTCTCTTTCGCCCGCCCCGTTTACGGGGAGGGCGAGAGAAAGACTCCTGACCACGATCCTTCCCTTGCGGTAAGTCCTTATTGGCCGCGCGACCTATAAGTTACGGGCTACCGCCACATTGATCACTTACGGCAAAACCGGGAACGGTGCCGCGCTGCACAAGACGCTGCGCTGCCCCCGGGGACCGGTCATGCCCGATCAGAGAGACGACAAGCTTCCGCCCGCCGACAAGGATGGCAAGGCCGACGACAAAGCCAAGCCTGAAAAGGCTGCCAATCAAAAGGCTCAGGCTCAAAAGCCCGATGACAAGAAGCCCGGCCCCCTGGCCAATCCCGCCGTGCGGCTGGGCCTGATCATCGGCGGCGTGGTCATCCTGCTCGCCATCATCATCTTCGTCAGCATCTGGTGGGTGCACGGCCGCTTCGTCCAGGGCACCAACGACGCCTATCTGCAGGCCGACCAGGTGACCATCTCGCCCAAGATCCAGGGCTATGTCGAAAAGGTCATGGTCGCCGACAACCAGATGGTCCAGCAAGGCCAGCCCCTGGTCCAGATCGATGGCTCGACCTACCAGGCGACGATGGACCAGCAGACGGCGACCGTCGCCGCCCGCCAGGCCGATATCGTCGCCGCCCAGCGCCAGGTCACGCAACAGACCGCAGCGCTGGACCAGGCGCGGGCGAATCTCGCCGGCGCCCAGGCGACCGCCGCCTATGCCGGCGGCGAGGCCGACCGCTACAAGTCCCTCACCGCGCAAGGCGTCGAGACCGCCGCCCAGGCCGCGCAAATGGTCAACCAGAGCAATACGGCCGCCGCCCAAGCGCGCGCCGATGCCGCCGCCGTCCACCAGGCCCAGCTGCAGATCGCAACCCAACAGGCCCAGGTCGGGCAGGCCCAGGCCCAGCTCAAGGCCGCCCAGGCCGAGGTGGCTTCCGCCCAGATCAATATCAACGACACGGTCCTGCGCGCCTCGATCACCGGCCGCATCGGCGACAAGCAGGTCCGCGTCGGCCAGTTCGTCCAGCCCGGCACGCGGCTGATGGACGTGGTGCCGACCGAGGACATCTATCTGGTGGCCAATTTCAAGGAAACCCAGATCGGCCTGATGCGTATCGGCCAGGCCGCCGTGGTCAAGATCGACGCCCTGCAGGGCCGCAAGGTCGACGCCGTGCTCGACAGCTTCGCCCCCGGCACCGGCGCGCAATTCGCCCTGCTGCCGCCGGAAAACGCCACCGGCAACTTCACCAAGATCGTGCAGCGCGTGCCGGTGCGCTTCCGCCTGGTCCACCTGACCAATGACGACCGCGCCGTCCTGCTGCCGGGCCTGTCGGCCACGGTGTCGGTCGACACCACCAAGGCGCCGGTCGTCCGTCCGGCCGCCGACCAGACGGGCCTGCCCAGATGAGCTCCGCCACGGCTACAAACCCTCCGGCCGGGGCGAAATCCGGGGGTGGCGAGCGACGCGCCACCACCCAGGACTGGATCGCCGTCTTCGCCGGGGCGCTCGGCGCGCTGATCGCCACGCTCGACATCTCGATCGTCAATTCCGCCCTGCCGCAGATCCAGGGCGAGATCGGGGCCAGCGGCACCGAAGGCACCTGGATCTCGACCGGCTACCTGGTCAGCGAGGTGGTGATGATCCCGTTGACCGCGTGGCTGCAGCGCGTGCTGGGCCTGCGAAACCTTTTGGTCGGCTCGGCCATCCTGTTCACCGTCTTTTCCATGCTGTGCGGCCTCTCCCAGACCCTGCCGGAGATGATCATCGGCCGCGTCGGCCAGGGCTTTTTCGGTGGCGCGCTGATCCCGTCGGCCCAGACCATCATCCGCACGCGCCTGACGCCCAAGGAATTGCCGGTCGGCATGTCCCTGTTCGGCCTGATCGTGCTGATCGGGCCCCTGTTCGGGCCCTTGATCGGCGGCTGGCTGACCGAGAACGTCTCCTGGCAATGGTGCTTCTTCATCAATGTGCCGGTCGCCGCCACCCTGACCCTGTTGATGGTGCTGGGGGTGCCGCACGAAAAGACGAATTTCGCCGAACTGACCCATACCGACTGGCTGGGGATTCTCGGCCTGTCGGTCGGCCTGTCGTGCCTGACCGTCGTGCTCGAGGAAGGCCAGCGCGACCGCTGGTTCGAATCCCCCCTGATCGTCTGGCTGACGGTCGCCATGGTCATCGGCTTCATCCTGGTGGCCATCGCCCAGATGACGGCGCCCAAACCCGTGGTGAAGCTGAAACTGCTGCTCAATCCGTCCTATGGCGCCGTTATCCTGATCATCATGATCATCGGCGTCGTGCTCTACGGCATCCTCTACGTCCTGCCGCAGTTCCTGGCCAATATCGCCGGCTACAATTCCGAGCAGTCGGGCCAGATCCTGTTCATTTCGGGCATTCCGGCCTTCTGCATGATGCCCTTCCTGCCCAAGCTCCTGACGCTGAACCTCAGGGCCGTGGTGATGTTCGGCCTGATCTGCTTTGCCATAAGCTGCTTCATCGACACGCATTTGACGCCCCTGTCGGCGGGGCCCGACTTCGTCGTCTCGCAGCTGCTGCGCGGCGTCGGCCAGGTCTGCGCCTTCATGCCCTTGAACCAGGCCTCCGTCGGCGCCGTCTCGCCCGAGGAGGCGCCCGATGCCGCCGGCCTCTACAACATGGCGCGCAATCTCGGCGGTTCGATCGGCCTGGCCCTGTTGGGCGTGTTCATCGACCGCCAGTCGACCGACCATATCCAGACCATCGGCGCCTCGATCACCGCCAATTCCGAGCTTGCCCAAAGCCGCATCGCCGGCCAGGCCGCGCAGTTCGCGCAGCAGGGCGGCGACCTGGCGACCGGCCGGCTCCAGGCCATGGGCTCGCTGGCCCACACCGTCCAACAACAGGCCATGGTCATCACCTATTCCGAAGCCTTCTGGGTGCTGGGGATCTGTTTGATCGCCATGACGCCCCTGGTCTTCCTGCTCAAGGCGCCGAAACCCGGCCAACAGATGGGGATGGGCGAATGAAACCGTATCCGATCTCACTCACAGCACTAGCCGTGGCGGTTACCGTCAGCGGCTGCACGGTCGGCCCGAACTATGGCGGCCCGCCCAAGGTCGTCGCGACGGCCTCGGCTTTTCATCGTGCCGGCGACCTGAGTACGGCGGCCACCGATGGCCCGCTGCTGGCCAGGTGGTGGACCACGCTCAACGACACCGAACTCGACCATATCGAGGACCTGGCCCTGGCCGGCAGCCCCGACCTGGCCATGGCCGAGGCACGCCTGCGTGAATCGCGTGCCGGGCTTTCCGGCGCCCGCGCCAAGGAGCTGCCGACCACCGGCACCTCGACGACCTACCTGCACGTCAACGGCGCGCCGGCGGCCCTGTTCTCCAGCCTGGGCGGCAGCAGCGCGGCATCGTCTTCGGCAGCAACGACCACGACAACGTCACCCGCCGACGCTTCGGCCGGCCTCTATAGCGTCAATTTCGACGCCACCTGGGAGGTCGACCTGTTCGGCGGCACGCGCCG
>OUWB010000169.1_pt2 | contig 22787 bp, 11 predicted proteins | sample 1779821 | NCBI WGS metagenome assembly OUWB01 (sample SAMEA3914806, study PRJEB12502) | metagenome | biome: forest; material: soil | place: Canada | collected 2011-08-03 | depth 0.1 m
GCGCAAGGCGTGGAGCAGAAGAGCTATGCACACGATGCCGGGTTGCGAGCCGTGCGCGAACATTTCGCGCGTCAGGGTAGACCCGACACCGCCGTGATGGAGATCGATGGGCGGCTGGGTCTGGTCCGCGTGCGTCACCCACTGCCCTCCATGCTGCCATTGGTCAGCATCGTGGTGCCCACGCGTGACCGCGTCGAGCTGCTGCGCCAGTGCGTCGAATCGATCTTGTCGCGCACGACCTATGGGAACTACGAGGTTGTCATCGTCGACAACCAGTCGGCCGAGGAGGCCACGCTGACGTACCTGGCCGAGGTGACTAGGGACTCGCGTGTGCGGGTACTGCCGCATGACCATCCGTTCAATTATTCGCAGATCAACAACGATGCGGTAAGCCAGTGCCGTGGCGAGCTCGTTTGCCTGCTGAACAGTGATATCGAGGTGATTACCACGGATTGGCTGGAGGAACTGGTCAGCCACGCGTTGCGACCGCACGTGGGTGCAGTAGGGGCGATGCTGTACTACCCCAATGGCACCATTCAGCACGCGGGCGTCATCACCGGAGTGCATGGCGTGGCCGGGCACCCCTATAGCGGCATGCCGAAGGGACATACGGGGCAGATGGCTCGTGCGTGCCTGGCCCAGGGCATGAGTGCAGTGACGGCCGCGTGTCTGGTGGTACGACGCTCGGTGTACGCAGAAGTGGGCGGCTTGAATGAAACCCTCGCGGTGGCATTCAACGACGTGGACTTTTGCCTGCGCCTGCGCGAGCGCGGTTACACCAACATCTGGACGCCCTTTGCCGAGCTTTATCACCACGAGTCGGCCTCGCGCGGCCTCGAGGACACTCCGGCAAAGCGGGCGCGTTTCCAGCGGGAGGTGCAGTTGATGATGCGTCGCTGGGGCAGTGGCTTGGACTATGACCCGGCCTACAATCCCAACCTCACTCTTGCCGGCGAGCCTTTTGCGCTGGCCTTCCCGCCGCGCGAATGGCAGCCACAAAGGGACCTCGCGGCCACATCAGCTACAAGCATGCTGCGGCTTCCGCTGCCGGAACCTGCGAAGTGAAGATGAAGTTCTGGACGCTACCGGCGACTAAAGCCCAGAAGAAAGCCGATGTTGGCTACGTGGTGCCCGAGACGCTACGGCTTCCAGTGGCGACGTTGATGCGCGAGCATCGCTACGAAGAAGCGATCGAGGTGCTCGTCGAGGCGTTGCACCAGGGCAGCGATATACAACTTGAGCGCTGGTTGGCCGAGTGTCGCTACCTGGCCTACGTGCAGTCTCCCCCGCAATCTGCCAGTACCGATCCATGGATCGATGCGCTGCCTGACGCGTTTGTGGGCACGCCGGGCATACCCGAAATTTCTGCCGATCAACTCGATGCGCGAACGCTCGTGGCAGGGATTCGGCGTCACGGTGCCTTACTGGTGCGAGGGTTGCTGTCACCCACGACAGCCCAGCAACTGGCCGAGGGTATCCGCAAAGCCATCGACGAGTGTATGGCTTGGCACAAGCGCGGCGGCGGTGAGCCGACTTCGCCGTGGTATGCGCGCTTGCCATTGCGCGAAGACTGCGAGTTGGCCAAGACCGAGGCGCGATACTGGATCGAAGGTGCGGGTGGCGTATGGACGGCCGATTCGCCACGCATATTGCACGAACTCACCACCTTGTTCGAAGCAAGCGGCGTCATCGAAGCCATCGCGGGCTACTTCGGCGAGCGCCCGTTGCTTTCCGTAGGCAAGTCGACCTTGCGTTGCGTGCCGGCCAGTCAGCGCGAGGCAGACTGGCATCAGGACGGCGCCTTCATGGGTGCCGATGTGCGTAGCGTCAATCTGTGGCTGAGTCTTTCGCACTGCGGAGAAGACGCGTCGGGGCTGGAAATCCTGCCGCGGCGTTTATCGCGCGTATTGCCTACGGGCAGCCATGGCGCGAACTTCGGTTGGTCAGTAGGACCGGGCATGGTGACCGAAGCAGCCGAGGGTATGTCGACGGTGAGCCCACGCTTTGCCCCCGGCGACGCGTTGCTGTTCGATCACCTGTTCCTGCATCGCACAGGCGTGCCGGCGGGTATCAGCAAAGATCGCTACGCGATTGAATCGTGGTTTTTCGCGCCCTCGGGCTATCCGGCGCAGCAGGTGCCGCTGCGCCTGTGATGGTTATGCCGTGGTCGCGTTACGTGCGGCCAGTTGGCGCTCCAGTTCGAGCACGCGTTGCCGCTGTACTTCGATGGCCTCGCGCGCGCGCTCCAGTGCTGCCGTACGGCGCGTCAGGCATGACTCGGTCTGGGTCAGGATGGCGCGCAGATGCATGCCATCGGCCTCGACCGCCATGCATGCTTCAAGCAAGCCTTCCGCGGTGAAGAAGCTATCCACCAGAGCCTGCAGCGAGGGCGTCATGCGTGCGGCAGGAATCAGGATGCCGAGCCCGTTGAAGAACGGCAGCTTGCGGAACGTGTAATCGATGCCGGAGCTGGCGATGTAATCCTCGATGGCCGTTAGCACGCCGTTGCGCGGACCACCCTCGTGCAGCGCGTTGGCCAGCACCCCATTCATGCCGTGCTCGACCAGCTCGTTGACCCCTGGCAGCATGCCGCGGTACGCGTAGGCATGCTTCTGCGAAGCCTCAAGGTCGTCTGGGTTGTAGTACATGTCCCGTCGCGCATACGGCCACGCCACGTCGTGCGATATCACGATAGGCGGCGGCAACTGCTGTTGCTCGGCGCGCGCGTGGATCAGGTTCAGCTCGCTATAGACCGTCGCCCAGTTGTGGTCGCCGTCGATCAGCGCGACGTCAGGCGTATCCAACTGTGGAATGGCTGCCACGCTCTTCAGCGGGTGATAGCGATATTCGGCAGGGCCGAACGCGGCGAGCACCTCATGCAGGCTGGGGCGCGGCGCCGGATCGATGATATCGGCCTGGGCACCGGTCTGTCGGCAATATTCAAGGATATTGCGAGTATTCCAGCCGGAGTCGGCGCCGATCTCCATGAGGCGGCGCGGCTGTGCAGTTTCAATCAGCGGTCTGATATAGCGGTGCCAGAAGCGGTTCACGCGTAGGTCTCCGAAAAAGAAGATGAAGCACCGGCGATATCGTCCAGCGCAGCGTCGTAAGTGGCAGCGGTGACCGCGCCGCCAACCTTGCGCAGGTAACCGGAAGGGCAGGTGCTGATCAGTTGGCGATGGCGGCTGCGATCAATCACAAACGCCGATTCGCTATGGATGAAATCCTGGATGGCTCGCAAGTGCTGGTGCGTCGAGTAGCCCAGCCAGGGTTGGCCGAACAAGGTGCCAAGGCACACGAGATACGAGCGATGTGAAACGAGCGTGCCCAGTGCTTGCAGCAATGCCTGGGTGAAGGATTCCGCAGGCTCGACCGCAAACAGCACGAGCACGGATTCGGCCGACCCGGTCCAGTGCCGCAGCGTTGCCAGTGTGTGCGGATCATCCGGAATGCCATGGAATGTGCTGACCCGAGAAGGCTGCGCGGCCGATTCGTCGGGAGGATTCACCTGCAGGATGCGCGAGCCTTCGCATGCCGTGGCATCGAGCATGGACGCGACGAAATGCGTCAATCCCGCGCGTGCACCGACGGCGATGACGGCATCGGGACGCACCTGATGGATGATGTCCTGCAGGCTGACCAGGTCGGCAGGCGCCACGCCGGTGGACTGTCCCAGCCATGTCACCTCGTGCTGCAGGCCAGATTCGCCATAAACCGATTGCAGATAAGTTTGCGCGCCCTCGTCGAAATGCAGTGACAGTTGGCCCTGTCGCACCTGTTCGGTGACTTCCAGACGCATCGGCAGCAGTACGCGTTGGCGTACGCCGGTGGCGAACTCCGAGGGCATGCGGCCGCGGTATTGCAGCTGGGATCGATGCAGATTGCTGAATTCCCGGCCTCGCAGCGTGCGGTAAGTGCGTGCGTAGCTGCGCACGCGCGCATCCTTCCTGGCGTCATCCACGTTGGTGGTGGTGCCGCCATGAAACTGGTGGAAGCTGGCTTCGCCGATCAGCGACACCATCGGCCCCGTGGCCGCCTGACTGGCGCGGTGGCATAGGTCGAGATTCGCAAAACCACCGCCAGCCTCGTCAAAGGCCTCGTCCATGCCGCCCATCTGGTCGTACAGCGCCGTGGGCAGCATGAGGCAGTTGCTTTCGCTTAGACCATCGAACCATGGCTCGGGGTTTTCGCCGATAGGCGCGCCGATGCGAAACAACTCATAACCGTTGCTTGGCCAGCGAATGCGTTCGAACAGCCGATCTTCTTGCTCGCGACTGTAGCCGGCCATGGCCAGCCAGCGCTGGTCACCGCCAATGAACCAGTGACGTACGGCCACCACCGCATCACTGCGCTCGCGCCATGCCTGGCGTGCTTCGTGAAACACGCCGGGCGTCAGCAGATGCGCGCCATCGATCAGGATGGCCAGATACTCGCCGCGTGCTTCCAGTGCAGCCGCATTGATCGCCGCGCAGGGAGAGGCATGCAACTTCGTTGGCCGTATGAGACGAAACTCGGGTCCGAAGCTCGCGATCCAGGTGGGATCCAACGGCGGCTCCGAGCCGTTGTCGATGCACAGCACCTCGTAGTCGAGGTCATCGATGTCCGTCTGATAGCTGCGGCTGAGCGAGATCAGCGTGCGTGCCGCCTCGCGCTGCATGTTATAGAAGTTGACGATCACGGACAGCGTCACCGTGCCACCCGCGACCGGGCGCTGCAGCGGCTCCGGAGAGTGTCGAGCAGGGCTGGTGGCAGCGGCCTGTGCGGAACCTGCCCGGGTGAGCAACGGCGCTGCCAGCGTCGGTACGTCGCCGTCGACCGTGCGCAGCTCCAGTGTATGCAGTTGGCCGTCGCAAAGAACCTCCGGCAACGGTAGGTCGAAGCCACAGCTGCCGTCGCCCTGGTGAATCTCCGCGAGATCAGCGCGCCACTGGTTTGCTTCGAAACGCAGCCATTCGTGATCGCCTTCGAGTAGCCGCAATGTCACCGGCCGCTGTCGATCATCAAGCCAGAACGCCCAGCCGCGGATACGCGTGGGGCCACAGGCATCAAGCGAGCCACGCAGGCGAACGGTAGACATCGGCAGCGGAAGCACGTCCGGCGTCGCCACGCTTCGCGACGCGCAAAGCGATTCCGGCACAGTCAACGGGCTACCGGCAAGCTCGCGAGCGCCGTCAGGTGTCTCGACCGTTACCGAGATCGTGCTGCCGAGACCTGGCAGACTGCGCAGCGCCAGTTCGAACGCGCACTGGCCGGCTCGCTTTCCTGCCGCTGCCAGATCGGCGCGAAACGCCGTGGCATCCACTTCGGCCAACAGCTTGCCGTCGCTATGTATGGCCACTCGCGCCGAAGCGTCGGGGGAACCCGGAAACCAGGCCCAGCCGCGCAGCAGGCCGTTTGCCAGGCCATCAACCACACCTTCTACAACCGCTCGCTTCGAAGCATCGGGAGTACGGTTACGGCGCATCTGAATCATCGAATCATCTCGCAGGTACTGCCCGAGCGGCTGGAATGCAGGAGTAAAGATCGCGTGTCTGGGCTGTGCGCGCAATACGTGCGGGTATGTATTTCAGCGATAACTTGTGTCGCATTGCACCATCTGAACCGAAAATGCCGCGCGGTCCTACCTGTCCGCGTCTGATAAAAAAGCCCCTTGCCTTGCGGCAAGAGGCTCCAGTGGAGACGGCGTCCATGCCGAATCCAATGACGGATCAAATCATCAAAGATCGATACCGAAGCCCGCGCCCACCGATGTCTGCGAGCCGCTGGAGGTAGCACCGATACTGATGTGCGCCGCACTGCCCACGGGCGCCGCATAGCCGACCGAAATGGCCGAACGTGCACCCTGGTAGCCCACGCCGGCGGCGATACGGCCGATGCCGGTGGCACCTGCGGCATTGATCGCCATCTGGGTCGATGCAGCGCTCATCGCGCCGGTATCGTTGATGCGCTTGTCGACCTGCTGGAACTGGTCGTTCACCTGCGAACGCAGCGCATCGACTCCCGATGTCTGGTTGGCGTTGGCAATGGCCTGGTTGGTGTACGCGTTGGCGGCGTTAAGCGTCTGCGTGGCGCTGGCATCGGTATAGGTCTTGGCGGTGGCGATCGCGGCGTTGACCTGGCTGCTCACCTGGCCGACGTTGGCGGCGTCGGTGGCATTCACACCAGCGGCCACGTTGGTGACGCGACGCTGGCTGGTGGCCGAGCCAACCGATACGGTGTTGGCCTGATCAGCGACCGAGCCCTGGCCCAGCGCGACGGCATTGGCTGCAGTCGCCGATGCACCCTGGCCGATGGCGGTACCAGATGCCGCCGTGACCTGCGCACTTTCACCCACGGCTACCGCGTTGGTGGCTGCAGCAGCGATGGTGGTGTTGGCGCCCACCGCCGTGCTGCCGTCGGCGTTCACCTTGGCATTTCCGCCGATCGCGGTGTCATTCGGGCCTGCTGCGTAGCTGTCGCCACCGATAGCCGTGCCATGATCGCCACCGGTCGTGGCATTACTGCCAACGGCGACGCCGCTAGAGTTGGGCGCGACCGATGCATTGCCAGTACCGTCCACGGCCATCGTGCTCGGCATCGACGTTCCGCCATCCGATTGCAGCGCGCCAATCCGGTTGGCGAGCGAGGAGACGTCCTGCTGCTCCGTGGCCATTGCGTAGTTGATGAGATTGTTCGTCTGCTGATTGAGTGTTTGCGCATAGGTGGTGGCCGAATCGACAGCCTTCTGAGCGCTGTTATCGGCATAGAGCTCTGCGCCTGTTACACCTCCATTGAGCTGGGCGACGTTGACAGCATCGGTATCAGCAAAGCCGGCCGCAACGTTGATGATCTGGCGCTGATTCGCCGCCGTGCCAACCGACACCGCGTTGGCCACGTTGGCCACCGAGCCCTGGCCCAGTGCCACCGCGTTCACTGCCGTGACGGATGCGCCTTGGCCAATAGCCGTGCCTGACGCCATCGTTACCGATGCACTTTCACCCACCGCAACGGCGTTTGTTCCCGAAGTCGCGATGCTGGTATTGGCGCCCACGGCGGTGCTTCCATCCGCGCTTACCTTGGCATTGCCGCCAAGTGCGGTGTCGTTCGGACCTGCAGCGAAACTATCGCCGCCCACAGCCGTGCCGTAGTTGCCCCCGACGGTGGCGTTCGTACCCATTGCCACACCGCTTGTCCCGGCAGCCACTGATGCTGCACCGGCGCCATCCACCGAAATCGTGCTGGGCATCGCGGATCCGCCACCCTGCTGAAGAGTGCTGATTTGGTTATTGAGCGACGTGACGTCCTGGTTTTCCTTGGTGATTACGCCATTGAGCTGACCCATGTTCACGGCATCGCCGTTAGCGATACCGGCGGCCACGTTGTGAATCATCGTGCCGCTGGCACCGCCAAGCGTGAGGCTAGCCTTGTCGGCAGCGTCGTAGTTCGCCGCCAGTGCGGTCGCCTGACTGACACTCGACGCAATGGACGAATTGACCTGCCCCACGTTGGCGGCATCGGTATCCGCCGTACCAGTGGCCACGTTGTGAATCGCTGTGCCGTTGGTACCAGCCAGCGTGAGGTCGCCCTTGTCCGCGGCGTCATAGCTCACCGCCAGCGGAGCGCCGCTTGAGGCGACAGCAGAGTTGAGCTGATTGAGGTTCACCGCGTCGGTGCCCGATGTGCCGGCGGCGACGTTGGTGATCTGGCGCTCGGCGCCGACGGCGCCCACCGAGACGGTGTTATCGCGCTCGGCGAGCGAGCTGGTGCCCAAGGCAACCGAGTTGTTACCGGTAGCTGTCGCGCCCGTGCCGATCGCGACAGACTGCAAACCAGTGACATAGGCGTTGGCACCGATGGCGATGGAGTTGTCGGTGGGAGCCGACGCGCCGGCGCCAATGCCGATCGATTGGGTGCCCATGCCCTGGTAGCCGGCGGCATAACCCAAGGCGACGGCATAGTCGCCATTCGCGTTGGCGCCTACGCCTATGACGGCGTCGCCTGTGCCGGTGGCCTGCGCTTGAGTGCCCACGACCACGCCGAGGTCGCCGATGCCCGCTGCCTGATAGCCGATGGCGACGGTGGCGTCACCCAGGCCCTGCGCTGCCGTGCCGATGGCGATAGCAGCGTCATTGCCGGTGGCGTTGGCGCTGTTGCCGATGGCCACGTTGTTCGTGTTGTTGGCGTTGGCTGCGACGCCCAGCGCAGTCGCGCCGTGTGCGGTAGCGAGTGCGCCGGGACCTACGGCAGTTGCATAGTCGCCCGTGGCGGCGGCGGCCTGCGGGTTGCCGGAGATATCGAAATCCTTCGCGTTGCCGCTCGAATCCACCACGAAGCTGCCGATGGCCACGCTGCTCAAGCCGGTCGCCTGCGCGTTGGCACCCATCGCCGTGGCGTTGTAGTTGGTGGCACCGGCGCTGAAGCCGATGGCGGTCGCATAGTTGGCACCCGTGGTCGAGCTGTGACCGAAGGCGGAGGAGCCGACGCCGGCGGCGAAGGTATTGCCGCCCACTGCCGTGGAGTAATCGTCGTAGGCAAAGCTGTTGTAGCCCATGGCCGTGCTTTCGGTGCCCATGGCCGTGCTCAGTGCGCCCGCGGCCGTGCTGTTGGTGCCGAGCGCAAGCGCGTTATCGCTACCGTCATTGGCGCCGTCGGCGGCGAAGTAGACGACCGGAGCAGTCACTTGCGGTGCGGCCTGCACCTGCGTCGTCGATGTCGCGCCAGTCGAATTTGAAGTCTGGTTGTTGGTATCGGAGGCCATCGCGGTCGTGGCCGACAACGCCAGGCCCACGGTCAGCGAGATCGCGGTCAACGCGCCGCGCGCGCGCTTGGTCTGGCCGCCCTTGCCATTGGCTTTGGCGAACTCGCTGGCGACGACAAGCCTGCCAAGCGTCTTGTTCCAAATGGTGCTGTGAATCCTGTTCATTGCATATCCCCAAGTAGTTGCTCCGTCGCGTGCGCTTTATGTGCGCATGGGTGCGCATCTGTGAGCCGCGCACGACGGAAATCGGATGTTTAGTTCGCTATGAACAACGCCGTTTCCGTGGAGGTGGCTCCCCGCCACTTCCCAGCCACGTCGTCGTCAATTCGTGTCGCTTAGCTGTGCAGGCAGTCGGATAAAACGTGGGACCTCACCTAAGAGAAAGCCCCACGCTTCACCGTCAACGGCGCACGCCTTAGTTGAACGTGCCGAGCAGGCTCACACCGGTGAACACGCCGGGGCTCGTCACCGTTACGTAGTAAGTGCCAGCCGCAGGTGCGCGTACCGTTACCGATTCGGTATTGGTGTTGGCGTGTACCGATGCGTAGTCATAAGCGGTGGCGCTCGCTGCACTACCGCGCTTCACGTACAGCGAAACGTCGCCGCTGCCGCCCGACGTACGGAACGTCAAGCTGGCAGCTCCGCCCGGCACGACGATCGTGAACTGCTGGCTGGACCCAGCCGGACCTTGCGTGACAACGGCGGTGCCGTTGCTCAGTACCGTCGGTGCAGCCGGCGGCGGCGCGGTGGTTGCCGGTGCGCCGTTGCCCCAGGTGTATGCCAGCGCGTTGAACTTGCTGATGTCCAGCGAGCCGAAGCCCGTGGTGAGATCCCAGCCGGTGCTCGCGTTGAAGCCATACGACTTGCCGGCATACGTGACGCCGTTGTTGCCCGAAGTCACGTCATGCAGCACAGCGGGATTATTCGGGAAATCCCGATACATCATGCTCGCCGGGAAACCGATGGAGTTGTTGGCGTAAGTCTGGACACGTGCAAATACGCCTACGAAGATCGGCGACGCAAGGCTGGTGCCGCCCACGCTGTAGCGCTGGCCACCAATGATGATCTGCGCACCGGTCAGGCTCGATGCATCGAACGAGATATCCGGCACCTGGCGCGTCGTTGCGCTCAACAGGCTGGCCTGCCACGCGGGCGCGGTTTCGAAGATGCTCTTGCCGCCGGTGCTTGCCCAGACGCGGTTGTTGCCATCACCGGCGTCTTCGGCGCCATCGTTCCAGGTGACTTCGCCTGACCACACGCCGCCACTGGTGAAAAGCTCGGTACCGCCGACGGAAATGACGTTGGGCGACGTGGCCGGCTCGCTCACCGAATAGGTGCTGAGGTTGACGGAGGGCAAAAGGGCGCCGGCGTTCGTTTCGAAATCGCCATTGCTGGAGACATACACGCCCTGGTCGCCGGACGAGACCGAGAACGTCTGACCCTGCGCTGCGGCCTGCGCGAAGATCGCATCGTCGGCCTGCTGCGTGCCCGACTGGTTGGCGCCGGTCTCGTCTTCGCCGAGCGAAACGTTGATGACTTTAGCCTGATTGTCGGTGACGGCCTTTTGGTAGGCGGCAGTAATGCCGGCGTCGGTGAGCTCTTCGTCCGACGGGCCATCCATGCCGTTGGCGGCTGCGTAGAAAATCAGCTGTTTCACACCACCAGACGTGCCGATGATGGACTGCGAATCAAGATTCCATTCGGTGTCCGAATCCGGATCGTCGGAAAAATCGGTCTCGCCGCTAAGGGTGACCGGTACGACCTTGACGTTGACCGGATTCATCGCTGCTGCCTTGGTCATCAGCGCGAGGTCGTCCTGAGTCTGGGTCATGTCGCCCCAGGTGATGATGCCAACGGTGGTGTTGAAAGCGGTGGGCGTGGTGCCGGCATCGTAGATGCCAGGAAACTCGGTTGGCGCGTGTATCGCTGTCGAGCCAGTGACCTGCGGCGTCGCGGCTTCGACCTTCTTGCCGAGGTAGCTCATCACGTGCTTCTGGTTGACGTTCTGCAGGCCGAGCACCGAACCGACGATGCCACTCAATGCCTGCGGCACCATCACGTCGCCATCGTTACCAAAGCGCTTCTTGCCGCCATGGGTGTACGTCTTCATGGTGGTATTGAAGGCCGTGGCCACGGTATTGGCATTGCCGTCGGCATATACCAGCGTGTTGTTCGGCGATACGGTGATGTTGGTGAAGCCGGACGCCTTCATGTGCGCGACAACGGCCTGCACCTGCGCATCCGTCGGCGCATAGGCAGCCTTGAACTGGTCCGGGGTGAGGAACTTGCCGTAAACGGTATTGCCTGGCGTGTTGACGTTCTTGATGAAGGCCTGCAACTGATCGGTATTGCGAAGGTTGAGGCTGACCGCAAGATGCAGAACCTTGGTGGTTTCTAGCGGTGAGACCAGCTCCTGCACTTGCGGTTTGCCGTGAATGTTGAGGGCGTAGCTGGTCTGCGTGACCGACGCCTTGCCGGCAGTGGCTGGCGGCGTCGATACGTTCTTCAGCAGAGCCGCGTGGCTTCCAGTGGGTGCCCACGTCGTGGTTGCCTGGGCAGAAAGCGGACTCAACACCAGCGCGAGGGCCATGGGTAGCAAGGCTTTGCAGCAGGCGCGCGTGCCCGACTTCAACGTACGAGTTCTGTTCGACATCTTCGATCCCCGGGTATGCGAGGGCGCGCGGCACTGACGTCCGCGCTGACCTCATTTCGAATTTGCGCCGCAATGGCGCGTCGCCAAAAAAAGCGCGGATGACTAACGATGATCCCGAGAACCCCGCACCCCGTGAAACGGGGCGCCCCCTGGTTGACAGCGGCAAGACGCTAGCCAGACGACAGCTTGGTGGCAGCTTTGACCAACTGCGCTGCACAACACACGCACCTAACCCACTCTTCCTCACGCTCCCTCACGGGGGCGCACGATGCCGCACGCATCGCGTAAAAGCGTGCGATTTGAAATCTCCAAAAGTCGCTTGACGTGCGGGATACTGGGCACTGAAAGTGTCGGCCTTTATCACGACCTCAGCGCAGCATGAACGATAGGATTTCGAATATGGCCGTCCGAGCACCCGATCGAGCATGGCGCCTTGGCGTACTGGAAGACGACGCCCAGCTGCGAGAGGGCATCATCATCCCTGGGCTGCGCTACTTCGGTTTCGAGGTGACCGGCGCCGGATCGGCGGCCGAGCTCTATCGCCACATGCTGAGCCATCGCTTCGACATGGTGGTGCTCGATATTGGTTTACCCGACGAGAGCGGTCTCAGCGTCGTCAAGCACCTTCGCGAGATATCCACGCTTGGCATCGTCATGCTCACCAGCAACACCGGGCAGGACGACCACATCCGTGCGCTTACCAACGGCGCCGATGCTTTTCTCAACAAGCCAGTGAACATCGAAGTGCTTGCCGCCACGTTGCACAGCGTGGCGCGTCGCCTCATGTCGGCGCCGACCATGGGTCAGGGTCCGGTGCTTTCCGGTGGAACGGGTCATTGGCGACTGGATACCGATGACTGGTGCCTGGTGACGCCAACTGGCAAGGCACTACCGCTGACCGCACCGGAGCGCTGCATCCTGCGCATCCTGATGGCCGTACGTGGCGAGCCGGTGTCACGAGAGCAGTTGATTGGCGCGCTCACGTCCGACATTTACGAGTTCGATCCGCACCGCCTGGAAATGATGGTGCATCGTTTGCGACGAAAAGCGCAGGAAGCGGCGGGTCAGCCGCTGCCGTTACTCACTTCGCGCGGCCAGGGTTATCTGTTCGCCAGCGACGCCTGAGAGCTGTATTTGCTGGTCGAGTAGCGCGTTGTCGCCGCCATGCAATGGCAGCTGGATGCGAAACTGCGTGCCCTTGCTTGGCGTACTGGACACTTCGATGCGGCCATGGGCGGCCTCGATCATGCTGGCTACCACTGAAAGCCCCAGCCCCGTACCGCGACCAAAGGGTTTGGTGGTGTAGAACGGCTCGAACACCTTGGCCTGGACGTCACGGGTCATGCCGACTCCGGTATCGGACAGTGTCAGCAGAAGCGATGTCCTTTGAGTCTGTTCGAGCAACAGGCCGAAGCGGCCGCCCTCGGGCATCGCATCGCGCGCGTTGGCGGCGATGTTGAGCACCATGAGCTCGAATTGTCCGCGATCGAGCAGAAGTGGCAATGCTCGTGCGCCGAGGTTTAGATCCAGCTGGATATAGCCGCCCAACAACTGGCGCAGCATCGGCGCCAGTTCTTGCAATGCCACGGTAGCGTCGAACGCCTGAGTGATGCTTACGTCTTGCCGGCTGAAATTGAGTAGCTTGCGGCTAAGCGTCAGTGCGCGTAGAGCGGCGATCTCCACGCCCTCCATCGCGTCGAGCAGGGCAGGTGTGCCCAAGTCGGCGAGCTGCTCGCGCTGTGAGGCGTATCCGAGTACGACATTGAGAACATTGCCGAAATCGTGCGCAACGCCAGTGGCTGCGCGACCTACCGCGTCGAGCTTCTGGGAATGGATGAGCTGGCGTTGCGTTTGCAGGCGCTCTTCCATTTCCTTCTTCAATTGCTCATTGGCGAGCGCGAGTGCTTCGCTGCGCTGTTGTGCCTCGGCCAGCATCGTGCGCAGTGCACGCGTGGTGCTGTCGATGGCAAAGGTCACCAGCAGGTACGCCACCACGAGCATCGGCAGCGCGTGAAACGCATAGGCCAGCGACGGCCGGGGTTCGGGTAGCCACAGTGCGTCGGCCAGTTGGCCTAGCGCAAAGACGCTGATCACCATCGTATAGACGGCCCAAAGTGTGCGGCGTCCCAACACCACGCCGCCGATAGCGAGCAGCAGAGTCGGGCTTGGATCGGGCGGTGCATGCCGATAGCCGGCCGTGGCGTAGTTGGCCGCAAACGCCAGCAGAAATACACCGAGAAAAAGCTGGAATCCCCGGTTGAAATAGCCGCGCCGAATGACTACCACGCCGGCCCAGGCCGCCAGCGAAATGGCGATATCGCCGGACAGGTCGGCGAGCTGGTCCACTGACCATACGGCGGGCAGTGCCACCGCTGGCTCCGCCCACGTGAAATACAACCGGTTCAGGATCGAGGCGAGCCCGATACCGATCATCAGCAATTGAGTGAAACGAGCGTTGAGGCGGTCGACCGGGTTGCTTGTGGGTGCCCGATCCAACCATTCCCGCACTGCTCGTAGTCCTGGAATGGTCACTTCATGGGCCCCTGGAAACTTCGACTAGCGCTCCATTCAACACTGCTATGCGTCTGTGATCAAGCGCAAGGTTCGTGAGGTTGGAGAGAGTGGTGTTTGCGCGTGCGCAAGCGTGCGTGACTTGCCCACGGGCGTCGCCGAACCTCGGCTGGCTTCACAACGAGGGTGCGACTAAGCGCTCATTTCTAGGTTGCCGGAAGCCAGCGTCGGCAGTGCGCTCTTTAGGGGAGATCGCCTGCTGTTGAGCCGTGGGAGCGGCCACGTAGCCAACGGTTTTAGGGGAGAAATCTTGGTGAACACGATTTACAGCAAAGTCTGGAATCCGGCGCTGGGCGCCGTGGTGGTGGCTTCGGAACATGCGCGTTCCGCTGGCAAGGGACGCCAAGGTACCGTGCGCAAGGTAGTCGCGTTTGCCGCGCTGCTTGGCGCGGCCATGGTGCCGTTCACGGCGAGCGCCTGTGCGGGCCTGTCATGGCCTGGCAGCGGCACAACCCAAACAAACGATTCGCTGACGTGCGCCGCGGTCATGGTGCAGAGCATCCAGTCTGTCACGCCGCCGACGGTCACCACCGGTTCGGCGGTTGTCGATTCGACGGGCTACGTGACCGTCTCCGGTCCCGATGCCACCACCACGCCGACCAAGCCGTCAGTCGCCGGTTTCAGCGACGTGGCAGTGGGTCCCAATGCGAACGCCGCAGGCAGCTACGGCACGGCACTGGGCGCCAATGCCCAGGTGCTGGCCGATAACGGCACGGCGGTGGGTTACAACGCCAATGCGGTGGGTAACGCGAGTGTGGCCTTCGGTTCGGGCGCGGTCGCGACGGGCGCCAACAGCATGGCCATGGGTGCGGGCGCCAATGCCGGCACCGACAACAGCGTGGCGATTGGCGCCAATGCGGTGGACGCCGGCGTTGCCAACAGCGTGGCTATCGGTCCCGGCGCTCAGGTCAATACCAGCGCCAAAGGCTGGGCTGGCCTGACCAACGACGTTGCCATGGGTAACGGCGCGATGAGTTCGGGCGCCACACAGTCCACGGCCATCGGTGCCAGCTCCGTCGCGGGTGATTTGACCAACAACACCCGAGTGGCCCAGGCGACGGCGATGGGTTATCAGGCTATTGCCGGTGCCAGCGATACCGCCGCTTTCGGTGCGGGTGCGCAGGCCAATGCGCAGTACGCAACGGCGGCGGGTTGGGCTGCAGCGGCCTCGGGCAAATATTCCTCGGCTTTTGGTGCCAGCGGCGTGGCTTCGGGCTCCGGCGCCACGGAAGTGGGCTTTGGCGGTCAGGCGCTGGGTGCCGGCAGCATCGTGATTTCCACCAGCGGTGGTGCTTATGCCGGCACGAACGCGACGAATTCGGTTGTGATGGGTAACGGCGCGGAGATTTACGCAGGATCGGCGGGTAATGGTGCAATCGCACCGGATGCGACGGGTGTCGTCGCGATTGGCGCGGGCGCCTCTGCGTTGGAAACCACCGGCAACGACGGTGTCGTCGAGAATCCGACGGGTTCAGTCGTCATTGGCCAGAATGCGATTTCCTACGGCGGCATGAACGGCGTTGCCATCGGCTCGGGTGCTGGTGTTGCCCAGGGCAGTTTGAATGCCATCGGTATTGGTAGTCATGCCATCGGTTACGGAGACGGCTCCATCGCCATCGGCGGAGGACCGGCCGCGCGTGCGGGAGCGTACTCGATCGGGCCAGGCTCGATCGCCATGGGTGGTTCGTATACCGAGGGCGCGGGTGGCGGCCCTGCGACGTCGGCTGGCTTTGCCTCGACCGCCATCGGTACCGGCACGAGTTCCTTTGCCGACTACAGCGTGGCCGTGGGCGCGCAAGCTCACGCCAGCGGCGGTGAAGCGCTGACCGGCCTTGGTGATGACCCGACGCTGGGAGGTTCGGTTGCGGTGGGTTATCAGTCGTCTGCAAATGGCGACGGCAGCGTGGCCATTGGTCGCGGTGCTTTGGCCAATCAGGTCAATGGTATTTCGACCAACGGCACCGCCGTTGGTATCAACAGCGTAGCCTGGGGCACCGATGCCGTGGCGTTGGGTAATCATGCCATCGCCGCCTGGACCAGCGATCAGGCCCTTGGCACCAATGCTTGGGCGGGCGGCGGCTTTGGTACGCGCAATATGGCGATCGGCAATGGCGCTACCGCCGGCAATCCGAACGACGGCGATACCGACGGTACCCAGCCCAACCTGGACATCAGTGACTCGGTGGCCATCGGTGCCGCTTCTACCGCAAGCGCCAATCAGGCGATGGCGGTGGGCGTGAGTGCATCGGCTAGCGGCGTGCAGTCGCAGGCCTTTGGCAACAATGCCATCGCCGCTGGCATGCAAAGCATGTCCAATGGCTTCCAGGCGGACGCCGAGGGTGACTACTCGATCGCAACGGGTGCGGGCGCATACGCCGCCGGAACGGGCGATGTCGCTGTCGGTAGCGGTGCAGTCGCGATGGGAACCAACGGCATGGGCACCGCCATTGGCTACGGCTCGCTCGTGATGGCACAGAACGCGGTTGCGCTGGGCGCCAATTCGGTGGCCGATCGCGACAACGCGGTGTCCGTCGGTTCGGTGGGCGCTGAGCGTCAGATCATCAACGTGGCGGCCGGTACGTCGGACACCGATGCTACCAACGTTGCCCAGGTCAATGCCGCGGTGGGGCAGGCGACCGCGCTGGCGGTGAACTACGATGCCGCCGACAAGGGCAGCCTCACGCTGGGCGGCGCCAACGGCACGGTCATCCATAACGTGGCCGCCGGCACGGCGGGCACCGATGCGGTGAACGTCAACCAGCTCGACGCAGTAGTGACTGCCACTGGTCAGGCAACTGCGCTGGCGGTGAACTACGATGCTTCGGACAAGGGCAGCCTGACGTTGGGGGGCGCGAACGGCACGACGATTCACAATGTCGCCGCCGGCACGGCCGCTACCGATGCCGTCAATCTGAGTCAGCTCACGGCGATCACAGGCCAAGCCACCGCATTGGCTGTCAGCTATGACGCGACGGACAAGGCCGACCTGACGCTCGGCGGTCTCAATGGCACGGCGATCCACAATGTTGCTGCTGGTGTCGCCAATAACGATGCCGTGAACATGGGCCAGCTTAATACGTTGAGCACGCTTGAGAATCAGGACTCTCTGGCGATCACTCAGCTCAACGGCCAGATGTCCATTATCCAGAGTGCCGTATCCGCTTTGCGGCAGACCCCAGTGATGCCAAGCACGATCGCTGTCGATGGCGGCGCCACCGCGTCTGTGACGGCGGGTTCGGACGGCGTGGCCATTGGCAACAGCGCCAAAGCGGGTAGCAGCAACGGCACTGCTATTGGCGGTGGTAGTTTCGCTGCCGGTCCGAATGACACGGCGCTGGGCGGCAATGCCAAGGTGAACGCCGATGGCAGTACTGCGGTAGGTGCGAACACCACCATCACTGCGGCCGCGACCAATGCGGTGGCGATGGGTGAAAGCGCATCGGTGACGGCCGCCTCTGGCACGGCCATCGGGCAGGGCGCCTCGGCAACCGCGGCTAACGCCGTAGCACTGGGCCAGGGTTCCGTGGCCGATGTAGCCAACACGGTGTCGGTGGGCTCGGCGACCAATCAGCGTCAGATCACCAATGTGGCGGCGGGCGTGAATGCAACCGATGCCGCCAACGTCGGTCAGGTGAGCAGCCAGGTCAATGCGGCGCTGGCTACGGCCAAGACCTATACCGATGCCAGCGCTCAACAGACGCTCACCTCGGCGAAGGCTTATACCGACAGCGCCATTGCCAGCCAGGCACAGGGTCTGAGCGATCTGCGCAACCAGATGAACGACCAGTTCTCCAACGTCAATCAGCGTTTGGATCGCGTTGGTGCCATGGGCGCGGCCATGTCGCAGATGACGGCCAACACGTCGGGTCTTTCGGGTGATAACCGCGTGGGCTTCGGCGCGGGCAACTACGACGGCCAGGGTGCGTTTGCTGTTGGCTACCAGCGGGCGTTCAACAACAACCATGCCAGCGTTTCGGTGGGCGCATCGGTATCGGGTCAGGAAACGTCCGTCGGTGTCGGCGGCGGCTTCAGCTGGTAAGACATCGCGGGGCGCCCTTGGGCGCCCCGCTTTCTTTCAGAATATTTCGGGGAGCAACACATGAATCGCTCGACCATGTTTCGCCTTGCCGCGCTGACGGCCGCGATTGGCATTTCATCCGCGCATGCTGCCAGTCCGGCGGTATCGCCGGATGCGCTGGGCAAGATCAACCCTTCGACACTTAGCGCCAACCCAAGCTACGACGGCTTCATCGTCGTCTACCGTAGTGGCACGACAGAGAGCACCAATGGACAGGCTGTGGCGCAGAATGTCTCCGCCGCCGTGTCGCGTGCCCAGCTTGATGCGACTGCATTCAAGGCCACACCATCCAAGGCCGTAAGCGTGACCTGGAAGCGCAAGCTTTCCATCGGCGCGGACCTTGTTCGCACCAACCGCAAGCTCAGCCAGAGCGAAGCGGCAGCATTGATGGCTCAGATCGCTTCCGATCCGGCGGTGGCGCACGTCGAGCCGGATGTACGGATGCGCATTGTGAAGGACATTGCTTCGCCTTCCATGAAAATCGCTGCGGTGGGCACCAGCACGCCGAACGATCCGAGCTTCTCTTTCCAGTGGCATATGCGCCCGGGCAACGGCACGGTCGAGACGATCGGCACCGATGCTTCCGGCTATGCCAACTGGGGTGGCAGTGATGCATCGGCGGTTTGGCCGACCAACGACGGTACCGGCGTGACCGTTGCCGAGATCGATACGGGTGTGACAGCGCATCCCGATCTGAACACCGCGCTGGCCAACAGCGGCTATGACTTCATCTCCGATGCAGCCACTTCGGGTCGCGCCTCGGATGGCCGCGTGGCGGGTGGTTGGGACACCGGCGACTGGACCACCAGCACCAGCTCGTGCGTTGTCGATGGCAGCTCCACGGCTGAAAACAGCAGCTGGCACGGCACTCATGTGTTCGGCAACATCGGTGAGATCACCAACAACGGCGTTGGTATGGCGGGTGTGGCACCTGGCGCGCAGGTGCTTCCGATTCGCGTGCTGGGTCATTGCGGTGGCTCCACGTCCGATATCGTCGACGCCATCACCTGGGCGTCCGGTGGTCATGTCGACGGCGTGCCGGACAACACGAACCCTGCGCAGGTGATCAGCATGAGTCTGGGTGGCCAGGCCACGTGTGCCGCCACCGACGTCACGGCTCAAGCCATCACGGCAGCTATTGCGCGCGGTACGACGGTGGTGGTGGCTGCCGGCAATAATTCCGAGGATGCATCGCAGTTCACGCCGGCTGGTTGTCCCGGTGTCATCGCTGTGTCCTCGGTGGGTATCACGAGTCGCCTCGCGTACTACTCCAACTACGGCCATGGCGTCAGCATCGCGGCGCCGGGTGGTGGCATCCTCGACAACGACAATCCCGCCAGCAACACGCAGGTGGATGCGGGCTTCGTGTGGTCGACGCTCAATGATGGTGCGACCACCGTGGGCAATCCTACCTACGGTGGCATGGCGGGTACGTCGCAGGCCACGCCGCACGTGTCGGGCGTGGTTGCGCTGATGATCGGTGCGGCCAAGTCGGCAGGTCTGCCCGCGTTGACGCCGTTGCAGATCCAGGAGGCACTGATCCAGTCCGCACGCCCGTTCAATGTCGTACCGGTGCTGCCGATTGGCGCCGGCGTTGTTGACGCCAATGCTGCGGTACAGGTGGCGTTGAATCCGGCCTCGTTGCAGAACCCCATCACGTTGACCAGCGGTACGCCCGTGACGGCATCGGGGAGCGTGGGCACGTCGATTCTCTATGCCATCACGGTGCCTGCCGGTGCCACCAACCTGACGCTGCGCACGATTGGCGGCACCGGTGATGTATCGCTATATGCCAAGCAAGGCTTGCCGGTTGTCGCGAGCGGCGTCAACGCCGACTTCTCGTCAGTGAAGCCGAACACCAACAACGAGACGGTGGTGCAGACGTCGCCGGCGGCGGGTACCTGGTATTTGCGCGTTAACGGCGTCAAGGCGTTCGCCAACGTGCAGGTGATCGCCAGCTACGTGACGCACTGAGTAAGGGGGGCGATGTTTCCCGGCCGTTTCAGGTTGATCCAGAGCAACCGAGCGGCCGGGAAGCATGGCTCCATACGAGTACCTGTCGCGATGCAGGTGCTCGAATGAATTTCCCTTGATTTACCCCGAATCGGCTAACCGCCCCGTTACCGGTTCCTCGGCCCCCGCAAGGGGGCTTTTTTTGGAAGAGGGATGGTGCTCAGGACGCCGGCGTGTTGAGGTAGTCCAGCGTGGCCTGCAGCATGGACTCCATGCCGATTTTCATCGCGCCTTCGTCCATGAAGAACTTGGGCGAGTGATTGGCGGGGGCCTTCAGTGCATCCTGTCCCACGGGCGTGGAGCCAACGAAGAAGTACACGCTGGGCACTTCCTTGGCGAAGTAGGCGAAGTCTTCCGACGCCATCCACGGCTTCGCTTCGATCACGTGCTCGCTGCCAATCGCCGTGCCGATGCTGGCGCGCACGCGTGCAGCGAGTGCCGGGTCATTGACCAGCACCGGGTTGCTGTCGCCTACCGGAATCTGCGTATCTACCGTCGCGCCGTTGGCCGCGGCGATGTGCTCGGCGATGTTCTTTAGGTTGTCGATGGCCTGCTGGCGCATGGTGGGATCGAAGGTGCGCAACGTGCCCTGCATTTCCACCTGGTCGGGCACGATGTTGTAGCGCGCACCGCCTTCGATGATGCCGAAGCTGAGCACGGCGGGCAGGTCGCCGATATTGAGCTTGCGGCTGACGATGGTCTGCGCCGCGCTGATGATCTCCGCCGAGGTGACAATGGGGTCGACACCGTTCCACGGCATCGCGCCATGCGTCTGGCGGCCGTGCACCACCATCTTGAACCAGTCGGAGCCCGCCATGGTCGGGCCGGGCCGCACGGCGACGGTGCCCGTGTTGAGCGAGCTGACCACGTGCATGCCGAACATCGCATCGGGCTTGAAGTCGCGGAACACGCCATCTTTCAGCATCAGTGAAGCACCGCCTTCCTCGCCGGGAGGCGCACCTTCTTCGGCGGGCTGGAACACGAACATCACTTCGCCCGGCAGGTCTTTCTTCATGCCCGCGAGCACCGTGGCCAAACCCAGCAGCATCGCGGTGTGCGCGTCGTGGCCGCAGGCGTGCATCACGCCGGTGGGCTTGCCGCGGTATTCGCCCATGGCCTTGGAAGCAAACGGCAGGTCCACTTCCTCGGTGACGGGCAATGCGTCCATATCGGCGCGGATGGCCAGCTTGGGGCCGGGCTTGCCGCCCCTGAGAATGCCGACCACGCCGGTATGGGCAATGCCGGTATGTACTTCCAGACCGAGCTTCTTCAGCTGCGCGGCAACCAGTGCAGCGGTGCGCGTTTCGCGATTGCTGAGCTCCGGATGCTGGTGGATATCGCGCCGCCATGCGGTGACCTGCGGGAGTTCGCCTTGTACCAGTTGGGCGGTGTCAGTGGCATGGGCAGAGCCAGCGAGGGCAGTGACAAGAGCCAGGGCGAACGCAGTGCGGCGCATGAGGTATCTCCGTGGGCGGTAACTCGATCCTAGCGCGTCCCCGCACTTTGTAGGAGCGCACCCTGTGCGCGAGCGCAGTCATTATGCCGGTGCCGCTCCGTCGGGTTGTCGCGCACAGGGTGCGCTCCTACAAAGAGCCTGTAGGCGCGTGCATGGGGTCCGCAGGCCAATGCTATGCTCGGACGCCGGGCAAAGAGGGCGATGCGATGCGTGCGGCGAGTTATGTCCATGGGGTGAGTTCACAGCCGCTGCTTGGCGACACGGTGGGTTCGTTGCTGGACCGCATCGCTGCCGCGCATCCCGAACGTCCAGCCCTGGTGGTACGCGCGCAACACGTGCGCCTGAGCTATCGCCAGTTCCATGCTGAAGTGGAACGGGTGGCGGCGGGACTGCTGGCGCTGGGGCTGCAACCTGGCGATCGCGTGGGCATCTGGGCGCCCAATCGTGCCGAGTGGGTGATCCTGCAGTTTGCCGCGCCGAAAGCGGGGCTGATCCTGGTCAATATCAATCCGGCGTATCGACTGCATGAGCTGGAGTACGCGCTCAACAAAGTGCGCTGCCGCGCGCTGGTATTGCCGCAAAGATTCAAATCCTCGCGTTACCTGGAGATGTTGGCCGAGTTGGCGCCGGAGCTGAACGCTTGCGCGCCGGGTCACCTGGCGGCCGAGCGCCTGCCCTCCTTGCGCGAAGTGATCGTGCTCGATGAAGAAACTGCAGCCGGCACGTTCTCCTGGCGCGAGTTGGTGGCGCTCGGTGACGCGCCAGCCATCGAGCGTTTACGCGTGGTGGAGAGCGAGCTGCGCTTTGATGACCCGGTGAATATCCAGTTCACTTCGGGCACCACCGGTGCCCCCAAGGGTGCCACGCTGACGCATCACAACATCATCAACAACGGCTACTTCATCGGCAAGGCCATGCGTCTTACCGAGCAGGACCGCTTGTGCATTCCGGTGCCGTTCTACCATTGCTTTGGCATGGTGCTGGGCAATCTTGCCTGCGTCACGCATGGCGCCTGCATAGTGATTCCGGGTGAAGGCTTCGACGTGCTCGCCACCCTGGAAGCCGTGCAGGAAGAGCGCTGCACGGGCCTTCATGGCGTGCCGACCATGTTCATTGCCGAACTGGAACACCCCGAGTTTCATCGATTCGACCTGAGCTCGCTGCGCACCGGCATCATGGCGGGATCGCCATGTCCCATCGAGGTGATGCGCCGGGTGGTGAGCGAGATGCACATGGCCGAGGTGACCATTGCCTACGGCATGACTGAGACCAGCCCGGT